>Ga0179593_1663351_pt1 | contig 10875 bp, 12 predicted proteins | sample CZODoug2_1_08_16_FD_185931 | JGI IMG/M metagenome (GOLD analysis project Ga0179593, IMG submission 185931) | Vadose zone soil fungal communities from Angelo Coast Range Reserve, California, USA - CZODoug2_1_08_16fungal (PacBio error correction) | ecosystem: Environmental > Terrestrial > Soil >...
GGCAGGAATCATCGAGGGCATTAAAGAGGAGGCTGGTCGATAGCGGTGCCGCTCCAAGAAAAGGGGAGAAAAAAATGGGGCCCATCAAAAGAAAAGGGGGCAGCACCAGTCACGGAGAAGAAATTAAGGACGGAGGAGTGAACACACGATATGGGGGGCCGAAAAAACCGTGGGCGCAGAAGAAGGACGCCACTGGAAGAACCACAGGAAAGGGGCAAAACGAAAGCTCCATACTCCTTTTAACCTAGGCCTCGCGCCAATTAGCGGAGAATAAGGACATGAGCAAAAAAGGAAGAGGGTTGGATCGACGGTTGTGCGAAAAAACGCCACGAAGGAGCCCGCTAAAAACGAAGAACGAACCGGAAAGGGCAGGCAACATCTCCAAATCAAACGAAAAAAAAAAATAGTATGATTAAAAGAGAAGAAAGGTCCACTGGAGTTCGTGAATTAGAGGGAGCGTAGTTGAACTTAAAAAAACAAAAGTCGAGGAGAAAAGATGGGAAAACACAAGGAAAAAGACCGGTCGGTCGTGAAGGAAGCCTTCAGAATGACGAAAAGGGGTCATGGCAGCGTCTCTGGCACGCCGTGAGGACGGGAGCCGAGGTGCTAAAAAAAAGGGATGGCCGACAAGGCGGTAGAAAAGGGGACCACGCATGGCCGCTGGCAGTGCTGCGGTCGGAGGGCTCGAAAGGAAAGGGGAAGACACCAGGGCCTGAACATTAAGGTAAGAGCATCACTGACTTGGGGGAAAGAAAATCATCTTGATGTCGAGGGACCTAAGTGTTCCTCATAAATCAAAGACCCTGGGCCTTTTCGTCGAGGAGGAAAGGAGAAGACTGTGGAAGGGAAAGGTCAAAAAAGGCTGCAGTTCGAGACTAAAAAAAGGGAAAAAAAAATGGCAGAGCCAAGAGTATCTCAGATGACAGCGTTTGGACACTGCCCAGTCAACATCACCTTAAAGGAGGGGAAGGGCAAGCATTTGAGATATCAGAATGCTGCGCACTGCTCTATAAGGGGGGGGGGGATAAGGGCGGAGAAGAACGTATATATCTTCGGCTGTACGAGTACCGCTAGATTGATCTCCAAACGCCAACAGAAGGGTGGCATATTAAACAAAACCGGGAAAACGAGCGACTGCTCGCGGGGCTCTCAAAGAAAAAGCGAAGTCATTACTTCTTGCTCAAACCAGGGAAAAAAGCGAGCGAGACCGAGCGAACGGTACGGGAATACACAACGCCAGGAAAATTCAAGAAAGGAAAATTCGAAGAGTTGCTAGGAAAGGGATACAGCAACACGCGGGGAAAAAGTCTTTGGGTTGAATGTGCAAAGGACGGAAGAAAAGCAGAAGGAGACATCACTAAGGGACGGCTCGGACGATCAGCCCTTTCACGGAAAAAGAACAAAAGAGAGCAGGGCTGAAGGGACAATGATCGGAAATACGCCACTGGTGGGGCGAACTCCCAGTTTGCCAAGTTGCGGTAGAGATCTGGCAAAAGAAATAGGCGGGTGTGAAGCAAAAAACCCGGGATCGGGAAAAAGTGGGCGTGCAAGGCCAGAGGGAGTCCATCGCAGGATGGTTTGTGTAAATGGCGGCAATGAATAGAGGGATGCGGGAGATCGAAAACTTTTAAAGCGGGGGGAAAGAACAAAGCACAGGCGAGCCGCCCGGCGCCGAAACTTTTCCAACGCCGCCTAGAACCGCAACAAAACCGCAACTGATGATCCCTAAAAGATGTGCTAAAAAAAGGTTACGGAATGTCACACTACGACGGTAAGAGAGTCGGGGGGTCACGCGGTTAGGTCTTCGGCCCAAAACACTCGCATCAAGACTTCCGGGACGATGAGAGAATCTGAGACCGCCGGAAAGGAAAATGCGTGGTACGGTTGCACCGGCCGACTTCCAGGTGCTTTTTAACATGGGCGAACAATAGAACACGGACAGAGTTGCTGTGCCTGTGATCGGGGAGGGACAACCGAGAAAGGTATAAAAAAAGCTTATCATTGTGCCGAGGGCGGAGGTAAAGAAGGGTCTTGTATGCCTAAATACTGTAGAATGCATGATGGTGGTCGAGGGGGGAATTGAGAGCTGCCCGCACGCAGGAGTAGGAGAGGGGGACCGAGGGGGGACCCGGCGACTAAGAACGAGTCGACTCTCTTTCTGAGATAGTGAAGAGAAAGGACAGCTCAACGTGTCTGCACCGACGGGAAGACAGGACGGCAGGAAACCCCAGCGTGCTACCTCGCCGAGATACGAAGAGCGGGGAGGTAGGTTACAGGGTCGGGGTAAAAAGAGGAAAAAAGCCAGTGACCGAAGACTGATCTGGGCACAAAGACAGGATGGGACGGGAAGAAAGGAAAACAGGGAACTCAGCTGTTTCCTCTCTCTAAGGAGAGGGAAAGGGGGGAACTCGCGGAGAGAGGGGAAAAAAAGCGCCAAAGGAAGGTGTACGAAAGAAGGACCGGTATGGTCAGGTAGGCATGACGGGCTCAATAGCTCAGGAGCAGAGCGTTACTAGAACGACAACGACTGAGAAGAATTAAGGCGGCGGCGAGAACGAACGCAGGAAGACAAGGAGAAAATGAGAAAGGGACGAAGGAGGGCAAGAAAATGGCCTCAAGGAAGGGGTGAGACTATGCGGAGGAAAAGAGCCGCGCCGCATTGGGAAAGGAGAGCTGGGAGGGAACGGGAGGGGAAGAGGAAGGAACGCTATGGTGTACGGGTGGAAAACAAAGGGAAAAAACGAGACTGCTATAAAAGGGAATTGACGCTCGCGCGTCCAAAGAGCCACGTCAAAAATGTAAAATATTGCTGCTTCAGGTTGCGGAATAAAAAAAAGATGGAAAAGAACGTTAACGGGAAGACGCGGCATCCCAAAATACCTCACAGGAAAAAGAAAGTTCGAGAGCGAGCGGGGGAAATTTTGTCCGCTAAAGAGACAGGCTGGAACAAGAGATCGGGCCAGGCCGCGTGCCGTGTGAAGGAGCGCGCGAGGACAGGAAACTGGCTTAAAGAGAAAGGAAAAGGGGGAACGGTCTCCAGACTAGCAGGGGGGAAAAATCAAGGAGAAAAGGAGAAGCTACACAAGCTCATCCAACAATGAGTCTTAGAACGAGAACCAATGGGCGCTCTGCATGTCCTCGGGGGACAGCAAAGGCAGAGGGAGGGGACCGAAAAAAGAAGAACGAGGACGATCGGTGACCGAAAAGTGGTGCGGGAGAAAAAAAACAACAAGGGGGGCAGAAAGGGAGAAGAAGGGTGCAGGCTACCATAAAACACGAGTAGGAACGAAAAAGAAGGAACTATAGACTCTGCGGACGAGCAGATTGTGGACGAAAGGAATTCCCCGGACGGGTCGGGGCCGTTACAAAATGGGGCTGAAGGGGGGGGGGGAGATAGTAAAAAGAAAAGGGGAAAAAAAAGAGCTACGTCACGGGGAATGCAGTAAATGGAAGAAAATGACGGCATAGAAGCGGGGATAAAGCAGGAAAAAAAAGACTGGATCTCGGGGTGAAGCAATAGAGGAGGAAAACGGAAAGGCACCAAGAGACTAACCCTTGGAGGCAACGGCACGAAAGAAGTGATATCGAGCTCTTAGGCGTACATACAGAGGGAAAAAGAAGTACATCGAACTCCGCAATAGTGGGGGGGGGAAACATTATTCTTGAAAAAACGTCCCCTGCTCATCAGGGAAGAAGCCGGGGCTTACTCCGTTGCGCGAACAACGCAGTACCTAGAGCTGGGATAGCACAGAAGGGGATAGAGTAGACCGCCCTTGGCAGAAAGTCTGCCTTTGGGGTGGGAAGAAAACGCGGAGGCAAATAAAAAGTATCCCTCGAATTCAGGGAAGGCGCTGGGAGGAAAAGACAAAGGGAAAGAAAGGGTTGAGGAAGAGAACAGAGATTCGTCCGAGCGGGCGAGTTCCTTAAAAGGATACAAGGAAAAGGGGTAAAATAGGGAAATCCGCGTTTCTATCTTCCTAAGTGGGAAACGTCTGCCAAGCGACTACGATGGTCAGTCGGAAAAACTGGGGACGAATCGGGAGGGGGAAGAAGTAAACATGGGGCCCCCTTGGGAGCTCCAAGGAAAAAGAATCCTCGAGGAAACAGCGCGGAACGGGGCACGCACTGAAAAGGAACCTGGGATGTGCCTTTTCGGAGGCAAGATGCGGTTAGGGGGACACTCAAAGTCAACTAAATCGCAGGAAGGGGATACAGAAAGGAGGGGGGAAGGAAAAGGTTCCTTTCTTTTGGGTTGGTGGGGGGAAGGGATTTTGCGCTTTCCAAGGAGCACACGACCGACAAGGGAGGGGGAAGAGGAGCTGAGTCCCTTTCTAAAGGAAAATTCGAGACAAGGAGAAAAAAGGTAGGAGCTCTTCATGCAGCCAGCAGAGGTCAAGAGGTCTAAATGCCAACAAGGGTCGATCAGGGTTCAGTCAATAGAAAAAACCGTCGGCCCAAGATGCAGCTTGAGAAGGAGTAAATGCCGTCTGAATGCGCGCGTCGCGGGAACATAAGAGGAGATAGTGGAGGTCGACCTTTCTCAAAAAGCACCCCAGACTTGAGCAAACCCTGGCAGTGTGCCACGATCTCCGACAGAAGAAACAAACAGAAGAACCGGGGAAAACCTCAAGAAGGGCCATAGATTGCCGTTTCTTGGGGGCGAGAAAATCGGAAATCTCGAGGGGGGAGGGGGATCAGGCACGGTCTAACACAACATGTCTCAACGGGGAGGTAAGGAAGGGGTGGGAGGATCGTTGTCGGCGACCATGGGGTGCGACAGTAGAGGGTGACTGATCTGTCTGGCGTGGGGGCACGGGGCGGTGCAGGAGGGACCAGGAGAGTCGCCAAACGCTAAAAAAAGTCGAGGGGAAACGCAAGAAGGAAGGAATGAGGGGACGCTGGGTCTCAAGGCCTGGAAAAAAGATCGAGCCCGTCCACACCATGCGGAATAGGTATGGAAAGACCGACAGGGGGGGGAAAATCAGTCTGGCTGAGGGGAAATCGGGAGAGGGGGGGGGGAGAGTCGATGGCCTTTGGGTGACCCCGAAAGGGCAAATGACGAAGCTATGAGGTACAAAACGGGCTACGGATCCGTAGTTCGGGAAAAAATCAGGAGCAGGGGGCTAAGGAACGGCGGTACATTTAAGTCCGGGGAAAAAATCAAGAAAAGCAAAGCGCGCTGGAGCTGGCAAGAAAAAGGTCTCTGGAAGCGATAAGCTATAAAATGGGAGAGCTCTGAAGTGACGACAAACGTAAATCGGTGCCCGAGAAAGAAGGAAGGCATCTAGGGGAGGGTAGCGAGATTAAAAGCGGAAATGCGAGGGGAAGAAACGAGGAGTGAATGAGAGTGGGAAAGGACCAGGGGATAGAGAAAGGCGCCTAACCAAGCTTGGGAGGAAGGGTAAGAACCGACCAAACCCGATTGTGCATTTTGGCGAGCATTCGCAGCCCGCTCGGGAAATTCAGGCAACTCTTCCGATATAGTAACGTGACTGAAACTAAGTAGAAGAAAAAATGGTTCGAAGATGGCCGAAGCAGGCCGATAGCGAACAGCAGGTGGGAAAATGGAAAGGGGGGGGATCCGGGAGGTGGATTTTAATGGGGAAAGGAGAAGGACCAAGAGTCGGCGGATACTTAGCTTCGATCCCGCTGAACCTGGGTGGTTCCAGGCTCGCAAGTGAGGTGGCCAACAGACACAGGAAGTAAGGGCACACATCATCCTGCTGGAACGCCCAAGAAAAGAAGTTCAAGGAGGGGAGCACATTCAGTCCGCACGCTCCGAAAAAGGAGGGGAGTTCCTCACGACAATCGGAAGAATGTCATTGTTCTCGTCCAACTCATAGGACAGGGCGAATATCCCAGTGGAGGGGCGGAAGGGCCTCTCGCACGGAAAGAGGTTAGGGTAAACTAGGCTAGTCCTCCACATGTAAAGGGGAATAAGACGGACCTACGGAATCAAAAGTCCGGATATTAAGAGACGGGGGAGTCCTGAGGAACGCAAAACCTTGTCGCCTCTGCCGGGGGCGGGAAGATGAAGGGGGGGGAGAAATCGAAGAAATCGGCCATACTCAAGTTCGGAAAAACGAAAGGAGGAATCCGACGCGGCCATTCTGAGAGCACGTATTCAGCAATCAAGGGGGGGCCAGAAGATAGATAACGGGGTCGATGGTGAAGGAGAAAGAAGAGCGGGGAAAGAGAAACGTGGCACCGAGAAAAGGTCTTCACAGAAGAAAAAGAAGCGAGGATGTAGTCCAATGAGACTAATGTTAAGAATGAATGGCGACGGAGAGTAGACCTGACATCGCCACCGAAGTACGCCCAAGGAAAGGGACGACAGCTCCTAGAGATGGGGCACTCTAGGATTACCTTCCTCGGGGTAAGGAAGTGAAAGGCGAGAGCATGGGCTGCCGTTCCCGCGGCAAGGAAAAGCAAAGTCGATGGAAAAAAAGGCGGCCTGGAATCAGGAGTTGGAGAACCAAAAAGACGGATGTAAGGTCTCTTACTGTTTGGAAGACAGCAGTTTCGGCCGTGATCGGACGCAAGTAAAGGGAAGCACAGGGGAAGGAGCCGCTTCGTAAGCGGACTCCGACGAAAAGAAAGAAAAAAGGATTAATGTCGCGACCGAGAAACGAAAGGGAAGAGGGAGACGCACGAAAGCGGGGGGAAAGGGGGAAATTTTGTTCTGAGGACGAGCGCGACCTGACGGGGTTTAACCAGTCAACGGCCGGCTTCCAATTCTGACGGCCCTAGAAAAAAAAAGGGGCCAGACTAAGCTCGCAACTATAGAGAAAGAGGGGGGGCAGAGGACACTGCCAAGCAAAACGGCTAAACAACGCCTGTGTCTCCGATTATGTGGTAATCCACGGACTGCAAGGTCGAGCGAAAAAGGGGAAGGAGATCTAGTGCTACGAAAAAGGAGAGAGAGGGGGAGGGGGAGGTTTCGAAATCAGGGAGGAAGAGAGGGCGCAAAATACGGCCAAAGAGAGGGAGTTAACGGACATTACCTCCCGGCCATGATCGGGCAGCTAAGTCGAGGAGAATGGGGGCTCATGCAAGGGTCGCATGGCAGGGTGCGGGGGCAGGGGGTGCCTCTGTCGAGCATCTGCGCGTCAAGGAAATAGACTCCGGGAATCTCCGATCAAGGGGACTGAGGCTGCATGAAACCAGGTTAGACAATGAAACCCTCCGAGGTATAAAGAAGCCAGATGGCCGACATGCCGCCTTCGAAAGGACCTCGGGGGGTGGACCGCCCCTTTGAGGAACAAAGGAGAGAAACGTGAAATGAAGATGCCCACGGGGGAGGTCCTTAAAGGGGGAGACACTCGGACTAAAAAAAGCAATGGGGCAAACCGCTCACATGGCCGAGCGAGGGCTGATGAAACCACTGAGAAGACTGGCGGGCAGTCATACATCTCAATTGGGGGGTCGGGCTTTATACTTTGAACAAAGTAGCCGGGAAGGGAAGACCGAAGGAAGGTGGATTCAGGGGGAAGAAACCATCTAAACTGAAGGGGGGAGGAGGAGGGGTCAATAGACGGATCGTGGGCGACGAAGGTCACGGAAGTGAATCAAAAAACTAGGAGAGCGACCGCCCGGAGGAACCCGTCAAAAGGGGGTACAAGCAAGCTCAACATTACCTGGCTAAAAAAGTCCGAATGGAGTTTGCAGACCATTGGTCTGACTACCGGAAAAAAACTAAAAAGGACGGAAGGCCGGTGGATTGCGCCCGCAAAAAAATCATCGAGACAAGTCACTGGGAAGAGCTCTGAAGAAATTGGGCTGGAAGATCGGAGGATGGAATCGAGGGGAGGAAACGTTCTGCCGACAAGGATTTTGATCAGGCTCAACGGAAAAGAAATGTTTGTCGGGGGGAATGGGGCATACCAAGAAAGCGAGGGGAAGCTCCGGAGGCGCAGTGCTCAGGGAAGGACCATGCCGACATCTACAGGAGGGAAAGGAAAGGCAAAACTGAATTATTCCCAGCTGCCCGACTGGGGGGAGCCTAGAACAGGAGTGCAGAACGACATTCGAAAACAGAAAATGACCATCTTAGACGTCAGAAGAAGGTGCATGAAAACAAGGAACAATACAGGAGACAAATTTGCCTGACGGAAGGGGTACAGGAGAGATAGGACAGAGAAAGACACTGCAAAAGGTTGCAGGGAGACCCAGGCTCATCCGATTTACGAAGTGGGCGATGAGGGGGAATTGGGAAAGGAAAAGGCGGCGAGCGCCGCCCCAAACATGAAGGAGACGGGCCCGACACGACGGGAGAACCACAGGTTACTAAGGGAACGAGGGGGGGGCCGCCGCCAAAGGGGGGGGGGAAAAAAAAGCGGCGAGGGTCGAGGTATACAGAAAAAGGACAGCCCAGATTGTTGCGGGGTACCGAAGAAGAAAAGGGACGGGAATGGACGGAGTTCTCAAAAAGATCGAGCGGGACGCGCTTTAAACAAAAAAAAAGTCAGGATAAGATCTAAGGGTCAGCATACGGAGAGAGGAAGAAGCGGTGCCAAGACTCGGAGCAGAATGGGGAGCGAGGTGATCTAGCGGTCGAGGACTCTAAGAGGGAAAGGGAAGGGACATGAGCAGGGTACAATCGCCTCGCAGGAAAAAGGGAGGGGAAACCTCGAAGGCCTCAAAGCAAAACGCGGGAAGCAAAGCGATTTGGAAGTATTTGGTAAGACGAGACCCTCATCTCCTCTCATGCGCAGCGGGAAAAGGAACGCTCATGTACGAGGTCCAAAAGAGACATGAGCAACTCGGACCGAAGGGGAGGGGGGTAGGCAATGTCGAAAAGCCTAGGGGGGGAAAAAGGATGCCATAATAGGGGGAATAAAGACCGATCCTAAAAGCCGTACGGAAACAAAGGTGAGCCGGCGAGACGGGCGAGAAGAACTGATGGACATAAAGAAGAAGGGGGGAAAGATTTCCTTTTATACAAAAATCGCGGCTGGACGGAAGTTGGTGAACGGGTCTTGAGCAACTATAAACGGCAATGGTTCCTACCGTTCAGGGACAGAGGATGAAGAAGAGTACGCCCCAAAAGCAGCAAGCGGGTTCTTGGCAAGAAAAAACACACTCGCGGGATGGGCATGGCCTAACGGTGGCAGACCGAGGAGAGAAAAGGGCAAGGGGAAATGCGACGAAGATTTTCGAGAGCTACATAGAGGAGGCAATAATTCTCTCAAAAAAAAGGGAGGGGGGTAGGGAGGGGGGGCTGAAGGGGGGGGGGGGGGGGGACAGGGACAAAAGAAAGCGGAAAGAAGCGGAGCACAAAGGGGGGGGTAGAAGGGAACTGAATAAGGCCAACGACTATGGTAAAAAAGAAGAAGGCAATGCAAGAATTGGTGTCTATGTTACCGGGACCGCCTGAGAAAGGGAACGTCGGGAAGACGGTAAAAACTTGCCGGAAACAGTAGAAGGGACGGGCACGGCATGCCGGGTCGATCAGGGGCGTGCAGAGTGCAAAACGGCAGCGAGTGGAAATCACAACGCGCGCGACCAGGGATCTACGGGATGAGCAGGAAGGTAGGTCGAAAGATAAAATATTACTGCACCAGCGCAAGCGCTCAGGGGGGTCAAAAGGGGAAAAGCTGGCCGGAAAAACTGGGATCGCCCCGAGGTTAATGAAGGTCCTGTTCCATCAGGAGTGGGATGCGAACCTACGCCTCATAGACAGGGTGCGAGAAAGAGTGGGGATCGGGGACACGCGGGCCGCTATGGCGAAAGGAAACATGGAAGAAGCGCGCTGGAGTCAACTCAGTACACAAAGCTGAGAGGGGGAAGGGGAATATCCAGTAAGGAGCAACTGCCTTTGGGAAACCCTCTGAGGGAGGGTCCATACCACGTAGGACTTGAATGGCGCGGGTCATCGGGAACGAAGGGCGCAAGTTCTACGAAACGAAAAAGCATGACGGCGCGATGCTGATAGGAGGACGAGAGTTCGAGGGAAGGTCTGAGGTCGGAGCTTGAGGAAGAAAGACCCTGAACAAGTAAAAAGAGCCTAGAACTAAAGAGGGGAGTTTCTGAGCCCGAAGACAGAAAGTTGGGCAATTTCTCACGCAAAAAAAAAACCAAGGCGCATCAGACGCGGAAAGGGAACGGGGGCCTTACCGCCCGGAAGAGGAGAAGGGAGGAACCTGCGGCTAGACGGGGGAAGGGGGGTGGAAAATAAAAAAATCCCGGCACAGTAATGCTAAATAGCCTAGTGTAGAACGGGATAAGTGGACTGCCGGGGGATTATGGGGTCGAAAGCGCCAAGGATTGGAAACCCTTTAGCGGGATTTTACACTTGGGAAGAAAAGGGTTTAGGTAGAAGCCTCTAAAAGGGGGTAAAAACTTCAGCAGCCGGTTAAAAGGGGGGGGAGCAAAAACGATGTAAAACATACAAGGTCGAAGGGGCGTCAACTACTTAGATCGCGACTCTCGCAGGGTCCTCCTATTAAGGGAAAGGGAAAACTCTGAACTCGCCGATCTGGGAGAGTCTAGGTGATCCATTAAAAACATGACGTCCGAAGAGGCCACGAGGATTGTAGCTAAGTGCTTAAAAAACCGTTGCGTGCAGCGCAAAGGGCAAAGTTAAGAGAAGTCCTTTATCTTAATACAAGAGGGGGGGGTGGGTGACTAATGAGGGGTTCACGGCGTGGAGAAACTGGAACGCAAGTAAGGTCTGTTCTTCAGACTGTAAAACTACATTTGTCCACTGAAAAGTACCGGGAAGGAATCGTGATATGATCTAACCAGGAAGAGAAGGGAAACGGAATCTTGGCCGATCGGTGCGGAAAGACACACGTAACTCCGAAACGTCTCGCCAGCGCGGAGTCGTGTGCCTACATCAACCTGAGGCTGGGGCTCCTTGGAAGAACATCGGCA
>Ga0179593_1700769_pt1 | contig 10874 bp, 13 predicted proteins | sample CZODoug2_1_08_16_FD_185931 | JGI IMG/M metagenome (GOLD analysis project Ga0179593, IMG submission 185931) | Vadose zone soil fungal communities from Angelo Coast Range Reserve, California, USA - CZODoug2_1_08_16fungal (PacBio error correction) | ecosystem: Environmental > Terrestrial > Soil >...
TTCTTTGCGGGGTAGTTCGGCTGAAGAAAGACAAAAGAGGCCCGGCACCGTAGGGGGAGGAGAGAAGGAGAAAACTCCGTATCCGACTATCACTGGCGGTAATGCCGCCCACACAACACCAACCGCCGCGGCCGAACCGGCCGAAACGGGGGAAAGAAGGGGAAGGAAGAAAAGTGTACACACACGCGTTGACGAGCATGGCCCAGAACGAGACCCCATACACGGCCGGCCTATACTGCTATCTGGCAAAGCTGAAGTCCACCGTCGTCTGCGGTTTCCCAGGTAAGACCACGCGAGCCCGCCGAGCGGAAAAAGAAAGGAGGGAGAAAAATCCAGCGTCGCCCACGACGCGGGCAATCAGGAATACGCCGACCGCGCCGACTGTGCCTGCCACGGCCCGCGCGCTACAGGAAATCTCCCCCGCGGACCCAACCGCGCCCCCCACACAGCCCCATTACAAACCAAGCGCCAGCACCGGCCATCAGGCGATCATGCCGGGTACGGTCCCACGGACGCAAGCCACCACAATGTTGTCGGTAAAAACAGTACGGGCCTCCCACCCAGCCCAGACGCATGCCGTCACCACCGACCGGCAATTCCGCACCACGATGCAAGCCACGCAAAGCGCGAACCACGCCAGGTAAAACTGCTTAACGGCTGAACGCCAGGCTGAACGCCCCGTCGTCGCCAATAGCAACGTCAGCTTCCCCCACACCGGTGCGGGAACGGGTCCGGCACCCGCTGGGGCTCCTGCCGCGTCCCGGAAGGCGTATGACAGTTGGTGTCGACGGCCCATGAGCCGCGACATGGTCTGAGAATGGGGGCGGTGCGGTCAATCGATACAAGTCTAGTTTTCTACCGGGTTTGACCCTCTCTATTTCTCGGGCCATGCCGACTTTTCTGGGAGCCACGCGAGGGACACGTGCGGCCACTTGAGCAGAACATCGCCATTCTGGGATCCACCGGGTCGAATCGGGTGCCAACGCCTTTTGAGTCGTCGACGGCTCGGCCGCCTACCGGGCGACCGCGCCCAGCGAGCATCGCAAACCAAAAAGCGGAAGCGAGCAGGGGGAACCCGCACCGCCCCGCCGCGTTGCGATCACCCGACGACAACGTCCCTGATTCAAAAAGTCGTCGAGGCAGATCCGAAACTGGGGGGCTCGCGACGTTTACCGCGGCTAAGGGAAGGAAAAGGGACGCAGGCCAACCCGGCCCGATGTGGACAATCCGTGGCTTTGCCGCTGTCGTCGGGGCTCGGCAGTGCTTCCCCGCGGTTCTGGCGGCCTGAAGTCCGGGCAAGACCTGTTCTAAAAAGGAAGAGGGGGGGGAGGGGGGGGAGAACGGAGAGCTGGTGATTCCCCGAGCCCTGACGACGCGCGTCAGCATTTCCCTGTTCCTTCTTCCGGTCTAAATTCAGAACACTCTGCGATTTTCCAGGCGATTCAATGCGGGGGAGAAAGGAAGTGACCGGGCGCACTCATTCTTCCCACCACCGCCAGCGGCGGCCCTTCCGCAAGAAAAGAAGAGAAGAAAGAAAAAATGGAAAAAAAAGGAAACGCTCGAAGATCCCTCAACCACCCCACTTTCTTTATTTTCATAAATCACAATCTACTCTCCACTTTTTCAACAGTCCGCTGTCTATTATCTAGTCTTCTGTCTGTTCTACTTCCTCGTACAAGTGGAGTGGGGGAGGAAAAAGAAAAGGTGAAGGAAATAGATGGTGGATTTCGTGGACGGTAGGTGAATCGCCCAACTCTCGCCTCCGATATGCGTACGCCCATTCATTATTCCCTCACTTAAATCCAAACGGCCTAGGCATTAAGCCGCCGTCTCGATCTGAAGAAGGGGAGGGGGGGAGAGAAGTGAGAAAAAAGAAGGATCCCGGCCGCCTTTCCCGCACTTCGTGTCGCCTATACTTTCAACCCTTTTCTTAACCCTTTCTTGTTATTAACTCCTCCAACGAGGGAGAGGGGGGGGGGGGGAGGGAGGGAGTGGACGGGCAGATCCCCGTTTTGGGGAGATTTTCATTCCCGTTCTTTTACAGCTTACAATCTCTCACATATCTCTCTCACAACAACAACGTAGTATTATTAAATATATATAATATTTTTAATAATTGTAGAGGGAAAAGAGGGGAAAAGAGAAAAAAAAAGGGAGAGATGCCCGTCCCACGAAAAGCCCGCCACCGCGGCCTCGTGTCTGCTGTCATCACGTCCTCCTAGTTGTTTTCCCTCCACTGGTTGCTACGTCGTAGGAGAAGAAGGGGGGAGGGAGAGGAAGGGAGGAAGGGGGAAAGGTTCGAACTGAGCTTAAACGCCTTCGTTTCATATCTATCCTTCTGCTAATTCCCTCGTCCCTTTTTTTTATACTTTTATTTCATACTTAATTTTCTTCGAAGAGAGGGGAGGAAGAAAAAAAGGAAAAAAGGGGGGGGGGAGAGCAAACCGAACAGTCAAAGAATTCCACCATCGGTGAATCACCGTATCTCTGTGTTAATCACCACTTCCACCTTGTCCGTCGGCATTCTAACATCCAGCATTCCTCGATAATCTCCAGTTGCCTTGGGGAAGAGGGGGGAAGGAGGAGAGGGGGGAGGGGGTGCACATCACCAAGGGGGGTGGTTTTTGAGGGCAATCTTCGAGCGTGTCCTTTTCCCATCTTCTCGCGCGTGGCTGTGCTGAAGGGCCCCGCCGAGGGGGGGAGGAAAGGGAGGGAAGAGAAGGAAGGAAGGGGAGAGCCCCGCCCATTGAATCGCCTGGAAAATCGCAGAGTTTTCTGAATCTACCGGCAAATGCTGACGCCGCTTCGTCCGGTCAGGAGGGAAAAAAAGGAGAAAGGAGAAAAAAGAGGGGGAGGAATGGGGGGAGAGCGCCAGCGTCTTGCCCGACTTCCACGGCCGCAGAACCGCGTAAGCCCTTCCGCGCCGACGACCGCGGCAAGCACATGTCCACCTCGGGCCGGGGGGAGAGAAAAAAAAAGGGGGGGGAAGAGAGGGGGAAAGGAGAGGAGAAAGTTTCGGATCCTGCTCGACTAGGAATCATGACTTTTTCGTCTTTATCGTCAACTGCGGCTTTTCTGTTACGGGTCCACCTGATCGATCATCTTTTTGGGTTGGCGAAGAGGGGAAAGAGGGAGGGGGGGAAAAGGGAGGGAGGGAAGGAAGGAGAAGAAAAGGAAAAAGAGGGGACACCAGATAGACCAGGGGGAATCACAGAAATGCGATGTTCTTGCTCAAGTGAGCAGAATGTTAAAAGGATAGGGATAAAATTAAAAGTCGGCATGGCCGATAAATATAGAGTCAAACCGTCGCAACTCGACGGGGAGAGGGGGAGAAAGAGAAAAAAGGATAGACATATGTAGACGGCTCATGGGCCCGTCGAAACAAACTGTCATACCCCGCTCGGTCTCTTCCTATTCCCCATCTGTTCCCTTCACCCTTTCCCTCCCTTTGTTTGGGAAGAGGAAAAAGGGGGGGGGAAGAGGAGAAAGGATAAAAGGGGAGGAAGAAGGGAGGGGAGAGAAGTGGAGAAGTTTTTTACCTGAGTGGTTCGCGCTGGTTCCGTGGCTGATCTTTTTTCTTAATTTTGCCTTTCTGTTGTTACTGCATTCGTTTTATCTTTTTGGGATAAGGAGGGGGGGGGGGGGGAAAAAAGGGGGGGGGATTGAGGAAGGTGACCGGCCGGGCATGATCGCCCTATTGCGGTGCTGGCGCTTTACTTGGACTTTTTTGTCTCTTTGTTTCGCGTCTGGTCTGGCTCTCTTATCCGCGAGGGAAGGGGGAAGAGGAGAGGGGGGAGGGGAAGGGGAAGGAGGAGGGGGGAGAAGCTGGAGTGGCTCCCTTGACTTTGCCTCTCTTCGGCTCGCGTGTTCTTACCCTTTTACACTCTCATACTCGTTTCTTCAGCTGAAGAGGGAAGGGAAAAAGGAGGGGAAGGGGGGGGGAGAGGGAGGGAAATGAAGGAAAAGAGGGGGGTTACCACGGTCTTACTGGGCCCGGCTCACCGTCCTTCCTTTTTCGGGCCGCGTCTTGGTTTTGGGCGCCCTTACCGCCGGTGATATTCGATCGGAGGGGGGAGGGGGAAAAAAAAAAAAAAAAAGGGAAGGGAAGGGAGGGGGGGGGAGGGGAGGGCGCCGAAAAATAAAAGCAAAGCATCTTCGGGTCTCAACAACAAAAACGGAGGGATTATTCACATATATATCTTGCTTTTCGGGTATTGTTCGTCTTCACTACCATCCCCCCGCGGAAAGAAAAAAGGGAGGGGGGGAGGGGGAGAGAAGGAGAAAAAAGAAGGGGAGAAGAAAGAGAACGGCGGGTAAGGCCGCCCACACACCACGCCGCGTGGCCGAACCGGACTGACGTTTATTCCGGTCCAGTAAGAAACATTTTCCCCCCGGAGGGGAGAAAAGAAATAGAAGGGAAAAAGAAAAAAGGGGAGAGAGAGGCATATATGGCAAAGAGGAAGCACCGCGGTCTGCTCAGTGTCCCAGGTAAGACTCACGCTATCCTGCCGAGCGGCCACGTCCGTCGGAGCCACTCATCGTCTCCCACTACTCGGCAATCATGAATACCGAGAGAGAAAAAGAAAGAGAGCGACAGGAGAAGAGAACGCGGAACCACCGCGCCCACATCGCCCATTACAAAATCGCCATCACCTCCATCATGTCTATCATGCCCTGTTCCTTTCACTTCACTCAAGAGAAAAAAAAAGGGGGGGAAGGGAGAGAAAAAACATGCTCCAGACGAATGGCCGTCACCACGGCCGTCCAATTCCGCACCACGAAAGAAAAAGAAAAAAAAGGAAAAAAAAGGGGAGGAGTAAACGGCGCGAACTCCAGGCGGACCAGCACCTTTTCTCCAATATCCGTTCAGCTTCCCCCACCACCCTTTTGCTTTAACTTCCCTTCCACCGAGGGGAAGGAAGGAAAAAAAAAGAAAAGGGAAGGGGGAGGAAAAGGGGGGGGAGAAAGGAAAAGGAGAAGAGAAAGGGCGGAGCCTGGGTGGCGTCTCGTCAAGATCTATAGTCAATTCGGTTGCGACCCAAAAGAAGGGGAAGGGGAAGAAAGGGGAAAAGGGGAGAAAATATAATTGTAAAAAGTAGGATCACTTGAGCAGACATCGCCATTCTGGGAATCCACCGGTCGATCGGGTGCCACTCTTTGGCCGTCGTCGAACGTCTCGTCCCTCCCTACTTGCTACCAGAGGAGAAAAAAGGAAAAAAAGAAGAGAGGGGGAGGGGGAAAAAGGAAAAGAAAAGAGTTGCGATCACCGACGACAACGTCCATGATTCCGTTCTTCTATCATATCCTAAAAACTTTCTCCAATTTCTCTCCCACTCTTCAAAAAAGAAAGGGAAAAAGGAAAGGGGGGGAAGGAGGGAGGGAAGCGGGAGGAGGAGCGGCAGGGCCTTCCCGCGGTTCTGTCGGCCGTGAAGTCGGCAAAGACTCTTTCTCTAGCCACAATTAATCTCTGGGGGGGGAAAAGGGAGAAAAAGGAAAAAAGAGGAGAAAAAGTAGGAAGGGAGATTCAGAACACTCGGCCGATTTTTCCATTCGATTCAATGTCTTTCTCTCCCATTTCCTTTTCGGAGAGGAAGGGGAAAAAAAAAAAGAAAAAAAGAGGGGAGGAGGGAAAGGGGGAGGCCACGCTCGAATAGCCCTCAACCACCCCCACCTTGCTTATGTTCAATAAAATCAAAATCGAAGAAAAGGGGAAAGGGAGGGGGACGGGAGGAGGGGGTGAGAAGGAAGAAGGACAAGGTGGAAGTGGAGTCACCCCTCATCTTTATTAAAAAGGAGAGGGGGAAAAAAGGGGGGGAGGGGGGAGAAAAAAGATAGAAGAACAATATGCGGAGACGGCCATTCATGTAAATTCCCCTCCACGTATCCCAAACTGGCCGATGTCATTATCCTAGACCGGGGAAAGGAGGGGAAGGGGGAAAAAGGAAGAAGGGGAAAGGAAGAGGGAAGAAAGAAAACTTCGTGTCGCCTAAACGACGTATCAACCGTGCGTAACCCTCGGCTCCGTGATGACTCCGCCAACGAGTTCGCGTTGGCGGAGGGGGAGGGAAAAAAAAAAAAGGGAGGGAAAGAGAAAAAAGAGAGAGAGAAAAAAAAAAAAAGGGAGGAGGAGGAAAGAGAGAGATATGTTGAGAGTTGTAATCTGTACAAGCCGTTATCTCCCCAACTGGATCTGCCCTTCGCACTAAATCCTCCAAAGGGGGGAAAAAAAGGGAGAGGGGAAGGGGGGGGGGGGGTGAAGAAAAAGGGGGGGATACGTCGTAGGCGACCGATTCGGGAAATGCGGCCTGGATCCGGAGGTTTCGAAATTGATCTTAAACTCCTTCTTAAAGGAAAAAAAAAAGGGGGGGGGGGGAGGAGGGGAGATGGAAGGGCGCCGCATATCGGGCGGCGAGAGTTTTTGATCACCGACCCTCCACGAATTCCACCATCTATTTAATCCCCGATAAAAAAAAAAAAAGGGGGGGGGGGAAGGGGAGGAAAGGGGAGAAAAAAGACGCCTGAATAATCTCCAGGGCTTGTTGCACATCGTGGCGATTCGATTGTGATTTTTATTGCCCATCCGCAGGTGGGGGAAAAAGAAAAAAAGAGAGAGGAGGAGGGAGGGGGGAGGAAAAGGGGGAAAGAAATGGAGGGAAAATGATGGCCTAACTTCCATTGGCGCGCCCCGCATTGAATCGCCTGGAAAATCGCAGAGTGTTCTGAATCGACCGTCATCCTGCTTGACGAAGGGGAAAAAAGAAAGGAAAAAAAGGGGGGAGGGGGGGGGAGACGCCAGCGTCTTGCCCGACTTCACTGCCGCCATAACCGCGGTAATTCCTTCCTCTCCTACTAACATCGGCAAAAGAAGGGGAAAAGAAAAGGGGAGGGAAGAGGGAAAAGGAGGGGGAGGAAAAGTTTTTCGGATCTTGCTCGACACGGAATCAGGGACGTTGTCTTCGTTTATCGCAACGGCTGCCTTGTGTCTTTTACTTTGAAAGGGAAAAGAGAGGGGAGGGGGAAGGAAGGGGGAGGGGAAGGGGAAAGAAGGTTAGACGACTCCAAAGCGTTGCATCCCGATCTACCCTTTGAATCCCAAATGTGTCGATTTTCTTGCTCAAGTGATGTCATATTTTAACATTATTAGGGGAGAAGGAAAGAGAAAGAAGGGGAGGGAGGGGAAAGCCCCGACCCAATCTCCGACCATGTCCGCGGCTCATGGGCCTCGAACAAACTTTCATACCTTCCGGAAAAGAAAAAAAGAAAAAAAAAGGGAAAAGGGGAAGGGGGGAAGGGAAAAAAAAGGGGGTGGGGAAGCTGACTTCTATTGGCGAGACGGTGCTGTTCATCCTGGCGTTCGCGCCTTTAATCATTTTGAAAAGGGGGAAGAAAAGGGGGGGAAGGGGGAAGGGAAGGGGGGAAGGGGGTGACGGCAGTCGTCTGAGCTGGGTGGGCGGCGGTACTTTTTTTTTTACCCGCCAACCTGTGGGGGGGGAAGAAAGAAAAGGGGGAGGGGGGAAGGAGAGGGGGAGGGGGCGTGGGGGCGCGGTGGTCCCGCGGTGCGATGCTCCCTTTATCCTCTCTTTCCTTTTCCTTCCTTCTTCTCGGGGAAAAGGGGGGAAGAAAAGGGGGAAAAAGGGGAGGAAGAGGGAATCGCGTGGTACCTTACATCTTTGTACACTCGCATACTCCTGTTTTCTTCATCTTTTTCCATATCTCCTATATAAAGAAAAAAAAGGGAGGGGGAAAAAGGAAGAAAGGGGAGAAAAGGTCGGACGGGTCGGGACGCGGCGGTGGTTTTGGGCGGCCTTCCGCCGTGATAGTCGGAATAGGAGTTTTTTTCTAATCGAGGAAAAAAAAAAAGAAGAAAAAAAAAGGCGAGAAAAAAAAAAAAAAGGGGGGGAAGGGAGGAGGAAAGAGAGAGATTGCTTTGCGGTAGTTCGGCTGCCGACCACACCCTCTGCCCCGCACCGTCGGGGGCCTTCTCGCTTCCTAAAAACTCAGGGGAAAAAAAAAAAAAGAAGGGGGGAAGGGGAAGGAGGGGAAGGGGGAAAACAACGAGTGGACGAAGAATGGACCCGACGAGACACCATACAACGCCGGCCTATATCTGCTATCTTGCAAGCTGAATCACCGGCTCCTTCTAGGGTAAAAAGAGGGGAAAGAAAAGGAAAAAGAAAGAGAGAAAAAGACGCGGCAATCAGGAAGACCCTGCGCCGACTCTTCCACGGCCCGCCCCTTCTCATTATGCCTCTCCACGGAGAAAAAAGAAAGAAAAAGAAAAAAAGACATCAGGGCGATCATGCCGGTCCGGTGCCCGTACGCAAGCCACCAATGTTTTCTTTAAAAAACAGTAAGAAAAAAAAAGAAAAAAGAAAGGAAAAAAAGGGAGAAAAAAAAGAAAAGGGCAAAAGGCTTAACGCGCGAACGCCAGGCTGAACAGCACCGTCGTCGCCAATATCACGTCATCTTCCCCCACACCTGGCAGGGGGGAAAAAAAAAAAAAGGAGGGGAAGGGGGGGGGAGAAAGGGCAAAGGAGCCGCGACATTGTCGGAATCATTTTCTCTTTTCTTCATCTAGGACAAGTAGAAGGGGGGGAAGAGGGGAGAGGGGGGAAAGGGAAGAGGGGAGGGAAGAAAAGAGAATGGGGTACCTTCACTACCCTTCTGCTCACTTGAGCAAGAACATCGCCATTCTGTGATCCACCAAAGGAAAAAAAAGGAAAAAAAAAAAAGAAGAAAGGAGAAAAAAAAAAAAAGCGATCGGGATCGGGGAAACCGGTCACCGCCCCTCCGCCGTTGCGATCACCGACGACAACGTCCCTATTCCGTCTTCGAAAGAGGAAGGGAAAAAAGGAAAAAGGAAAGAAAGGGGGGAAAAGAGGGGCGTGCCGCAGTCGTCGGCGCGGCAGGCTTCCGCGCGGTTCTTTCTTCCTTTAAGGAGAGGGGGAAAAAGGGGGGGAAAGAGAAAAAGAAAGCAGCGCAGCATTCTGCGGTCGATTCAGACACTCTTTCGTTTTTCCAGGCGATTCAATGCTTTCTCTCCCATGGAAAGAAAAAAAAAGGAAAGGAAAGGAAGGGAAAAGGAAACGATCGAAGATTTCCCTACCCACCCCACCTTCGGATTTTCAATACACTCACCATCTACTCGGGAAAAAAAAAAGGGGGGGGGAAAAAAAAGAAGGAGAAAGGGGGGGGGGGAGGAAAAAGAAGAGGGAAGGCACTCGATGGTGGGAAATTCGTGACGGGTCGGGTTATCGCCCACTAGGGAAGGGAAAAGAAAAAGGGGGAGGAAGGGGGAGGAGAGATGACGCAGGCGTTAAGCTCCATTTCGATACCTCCGGATCCCTCCTCTTCCCTTCACTTCCGTGGAGAAAAGGAGAAAAAAAAGGGGGGGGGGGGAATGTCACAGGAGTGTACAGCTTACCATCTCTCACATAATCTCTCTCAACAAACCACAAACTTAGTATTATTCCAAGACTCTCTATAGGGGGAAAAAGAAAAAAAAAAAAAGAGGGGAGAAGGGGAAACGGAGAACGAGGGGTGTAAGCACGGGGTTGCTTCGTCTTAGCGACACGAAGTTCTTTAACAGCTTCCTATTCCTTCTTTTCGAAAGGAAAAAAAAAAGGAGGGGGGAGGGAGGGGAGGGAAGAAATCGGGCGGCGAGAGTTGGTCGATCAACCGACCCTTCCACTCTTCCCCTCTCTTTCAAGAAAAAAAAAAAAAAAAAGAAGAGGAAAAAGAGAAAGGGGAAGGGGGGAAAATAGGGGGGAAGAGTCGATGTTGATTTTATTGCCCATCCGCCAGTGGGGTGGTTTATGTCATCTTCTAGAGGGGGAAAGAGAAAAAAAGAAGAAAGAGGAAAGAATGGGGAAAGAGAATGGGAAAAAGCAGAGTGGTTCCTGAATCGACCGCAGAATGTCTACTCCTCTCTTCGGGGGAAAAGAGGGGGAGGAAAAAAAAGAAAAAGGGAAAGAAGCAAACGTCCGCCAGAACCGCGGGAAGCCTGCCGCTCCGACGACATCGGTCCAATCACATTTCCTCACAAGAAGAGGAAAAAAAAAGAAAAAGAGAAGGGGGGAGGGAGGGATAGAAAACAGGGAGGCGGTCGGTTACGGTCACCTGATCGATCACTTTTGGGTTTTCGACTTTCTGCTCTGTCTCTTGCGGGGGGGAAAAAAAAAAGGGGAAGAGAAAGGAAAAAGGGAAAAAGAGGGGGAAAAGGGGGGGGGGGAAAAGAAAAGGGAAAAGCGGAATGGCCGGAATAGAAGTCACCGGTCGCACTCTACTTTTCTCTTTAAGAAAAAAAAGGGAAAAAAGAAGGCAGGCCGCGGGCCGATTCCCCAGCCGGTGGCCGGACCCGTTTCCCGCACCGGTGTTGGGGAAAAAGGAAAGGAAAGGGGAAGGGAAGAGGGGGAAAGGGGGGGGGGGGGGAGGAGCGTGGTGCGGATTGGCCGTTCGTGGTGACGGATTCTTCTTGATCTTTTTTTGGCGGAGAAAAAAAAAAAGGAGAAGGAAAGAGGGGGGAGGGGATGGGGGGCGCTGTACTGGGGCGTGTGGGTCGCGTTTTGTCCTCTGTCTATGCTAAGGGAGAAAAAGGTAAAGAAAGGAGGAAAGATGGGAGGGGAGAAGAGGAAGTGGCGCTCGGCGGGCTCGCGTTTTTCTTACCTTTACACTCTCATACTCCTTTTCTTGAAGGAGGGGAAAAAAAAAAAAGAAGGGAAGGGGGGAAAGGGGAGGAAGGGGGGAAAGGATAAACGTCCGTCGGTTCGGGCCGCGGCGGGGTGTGTGGTCGGCCTTACCTCCTTTATATTAAGGGAAAAAAAAAAAAGGGGGAAAAAAAAAGAAGGGGAGGGGAAGAAGAAAAAACAGAAAGC
>Ga0179593_1302963_pt1 | contig 10873 bp, 17 predicted proteins | sample CZODoug2_1_08_16_FD_185931 | JGI IMG/M metagenome (GOLD analysis project Ga0179593, IMG submission 185931) | Vadose zone soil fungal communities from Angelo Coast Range Reserve, California, USA - CZODoug2_1_08_16fungal (PacBio error correction) | ecosystem: Environmental > Terrestrial > Soil >...
TTGTAATAGGCTTCGGGGAAGCGGAGACTGACTGGAAAGAAAAAATTCAAACAGGCAACACTCAGGTCCACGCAGGTGGTCAACAGCTTATCGTTGAAAAGCGACGTCGGAAAACAAAAACCAAAAACTGCCGATGAAATAAGGAGCTGAACGAAAAAAGAAGCGGGAGACGTGAACACCTCCGCCATTTGTTTTGACAACCCGGCAACAAACCAGGCCCGTGGGGGCGCCTGACACAGTTTCTCGAGAATTAAGCACTGTGTGTGCGTCCGCTACCGTTCCCGTGTTGGTGTGCGACAAAAAGAAAAACGGGCTCTCTTAAAACCATCTGAAAAAACACCAGAAACTATCCAAAACACTGCAGGCCGGAAGTCGCAGGCCACGTCACAAAAAGCACCAAACATCCGCGGTTCCTAGCAACGCAAAAAAAGACCAAGGTTGAAACAGGGAAATCGCAAAGACGACGCCGTCAGGGGCAAGAGGGGCACCTTTGCAGAAGAAGTCAGCCACTGGGCGAAGGGAAAGCAGAGGGCGGGGGTGTGCAAAAAACCTACCGAACCGCATTCAGTGAGGAAGGGCAGTTTTGAACCAGTTTGTAAAAGGTCTGTCCCCTAACGGGGAAGGAATTAAAGTAAACGGGGCAAAACAAATAAAAAACGTCTATCGTTAAAAACTCCAATCCGAAACGAGCGGCTCTTTGGTCACAACGTTCGGAACAAAGGGGGGCCGCTCGACAAAGGAAAAGAGGAACAAATGGCGGCTTAGGAAACAAGGCTCTGAACCACTGCTATTCCAAAAACCAACACGAGCCACGCCCCGAACAGGTATGGCCGGGGGCGCAGGGGAAAGAAAAGAACAAAGGAAAAGGCAGGGGATGAAAAAAAAACTAAGGGGGACGCTGGGGCAGCGAAAACCCCTGGGAAAAGCGTCCCTTCCACTGTGTATAAAATACAAAAAAATCGGCCATCGTGGTGGGCAAGGAGGAAAGTTACACCGGAGAAAAGAAGGAAATCACGAAGCGAACACGATGTATACGAGGGGGAAAAAAATGTCCGTATATACGACATGCCGGTTAATGACTCAGATACCCACGAAAAAGGGGACAAGAACCATGGCCAATCCAGGACAAAATCGCGGCCGTTGTACCGACCAATGGCACAGAAAAGGGAGATTTCTTGAAAAAACGAACCGCAAAAAAAAAAGAACAAAAAAAGCGCAAAAAACAGCAAGGAAAAGGGCTCCGCCTGCTTTTCAGCCCATAGGGGGTTGCGGACCGCAAGGTAAAACCCTCGGCCTTCGTTGCAAAGGGTGGGGGGGTCAGATGATGCCATTAAAGAGAATGGGCGGGCGAAGTCCGTCGGAACGGGTATAAGCCCAGGTCAATGGATGAAGCGGAATTTTCATGAGAAAAACGAGGGCCAAAGTCCGGAAATTACGTCAAATGGGTGAACAGTTGAACACACCCAAGCGAATCATGACCGTCGTAGAAGGGGGGTGAAAAAAAAACTGCGGGTTGCCCGGACAAAAGGTTGCCTTCCTGGCCTAACAGCAGGCCCTCGGAACAAAGGGGAACAAAAAAGGGGGGGAAGAGGGGGTAACAGTTGCCACGGAAAAGGCAAGAAAAAGAAAAAAATGACTGCAGAAAAAAAAGAGAAGGGGGGTAACCCCGTAGATCTTACCTCTCCGCCGGCAAGGTTGTCTGCCAAAATCTTCATCAAGAGGAAAAAATGGGGCGGGGAGAGCGCCGCCGCCAATATATGACCTTGCACCGGGACGCGTCCTGAAGAAAGGACACGCCAGCCTGCGGGGATCCAGAAAAAAAGAGGGGGCTGAAAGATCGTGAAGGAACTACTGGCTTTGCTTTCAGAATTAGAATCCAATCATCAAAGGACCGGAAAAGGTGATATCTGGGGTACTCAGTAGAGGCAGAGGACAAAGAGGGGGGGACCAGTAAGAGAACAGTCTAGGAGCTGCAAAATGTTGGCGGGGAGGGGGAGGGCGGTTGGACCAAGCAGAAACCAAGGGTTAGATGGCACTGGAAGGGACTAAAGGACCAGAGTCGGACCGTACGAGAAAGGGGGGGATTCCAGGTTGAAAAAAAAATACTAGTCCGGACCACCCTCTTCTCAGCAAAGAGAAACCGAGTGGCAACAGGAAAGAAACGCAGGGTCGTTTACTGTCAATTTTGAAAAATACTTCAACAGGAAAAAGGGGTCTCTAAGAAAAACACACCAAACAAAGACAAAACAAACGGAAAGCATGAACATCGGCCAAAGTCGGAGAAAAACATATTGGTGAATGTCAAAAACGACAAGAGCATCAAACACTGCAACAACAAAAAACAAAAAACAAAAAAAAGGCAAAAGACGACTCGCTAAAGGAAGGAACCATCGTGGAGGGCAGGTGGCCGACAAAAAAGTTTAAATCAGACAGATGAGGGAGCAAGGGTCTACTTGGGTTTGTCGGGGGGACCCGTGGCAGGGGGAAAAAAGATAGACAAAGCGTACGAAAGCATGGAAAGGTCTTAGGGGGGACAGGGGTTGGGAAAAAAAAGGGGAGCAACTAATCCACGGACAAATGAGGGGAGACAATGGGTCTCGAATGATTATCCAAACACCACGTTCAAAAACAAAGGTGTGGACTGAAACCGCGTAGAACACTGTTGCGCCAATGCAATGGTGTTAAAGATCAGACAAGTTTGGGCAGAGCTGCAAAGGTCAGAAAAAGGAAGAAAACTCATAGGCGCGACAAACTAATCAGGTGGTTTGCCGGAAAGAGAGGAACCGTCAGAACCCCTATAACGGGGGGTCGTCTGTAAAGACGAGTCAATATTCATTGGGGTGGTGTGGGGGGGGGGGGGGGGGGTGGTGACGCCCTACCCCGAAGCTAAAAAGCCCAGATTAATGAAAGGCTTTGCGGTTTTTACTCCTGTACAGATCACCCTGATGGAAATAATAAAAAAAAAAAAAAAAGCAGTATTCAAATAATGCATGTAGGGAAGCAAACAAAAACGAAATGACAAAAACTGCTTCACATCTCTTGACGGAAAAAAAAACCGTGAAATTGAGAGAAAACTAAAAAACAGTTTTGGTTCAAGTGAATGTTAGCGCAAAAAGCAATATGTGTTGGTCACCTGAATGGTTTGGAAGGGACCCAGGAAAGAGTGGGCTTGAAGGGGGGGTATAAAAAAAAAAAAAATGGAACGCTATCCCTTAGGCGGATGAGGACTCGCCGGAAATAAGCCCAACACGCGTACCATAAGTCTATTGGGACGCGCACGAGAAGAGGGGTGGGCCTAGAAGGGTGAGTTCGTAGAAAAAGACACAGGCTGGTCTAAATGACATCGTGGAATCCAGAAGGGTGGAATGGGACAGGATTCGAGCTTGTTATATCGCGAGGGACGGGCGGCGATGGAAGAGGGGTCGAAAGACATAGTCGTAGAAAAAAAAAAGTCACAGGAAAAGGAAAAGAAAGTGGAAATTCATCGTAAAGAGGAAGGGGGATCGGGAACCGGACGCGAGACACTTCGGCGAGTAAAAAGATCTCGATCAAATGGGGGGGGGCAAAAAATTAACACACTGAACACTGGAGGGAAAGAAAATGAGGGGGGTAAATGGGAAAGGAAGAGACTTGGCCTTGAAAAGAGATAAAAGAAAACGAAAAATGCTTCAACGGAAACATCTTTGGGGGGAAAATCGCTGGGAACAGAGGGAAGGGTTAATGGGCGAGGGGGTCCTCTAGACAGTTAAATCTCCATTGAGAAGCAGTCAGATAAGTATATGCAGCAACGGCGGAGAACCTTCAGCAAACGATTGGCAAAACGTGTCAGAAAAGCAAAATTCCAGGGGAAATGGGGGCGTAACGAAGTGCTTGGAGGGAGGAACTAACGTCCAAACAAAAAAGTAAGGACTGGAGAATCAGAAATGGAGTAAAGAACAATAAGATGTGATAGATCATTGCGGTGTTTGTGGAGAGACGCAATAAGGGGCTTCGTGGATGGGGGGGGGAAGGGGAATATCTCACGAAAGAGATAATGGATCTTCCGCGAAAAAAACAAATAAATTTCCAGAGCGACAGGTCTCAGAGGTGATTTTTGTCAGAAAAGTCAGAAATGAGGGGCCGCCAAGGCTTTTGAAAAAAAAGGACGCCAGAGGGATGGATGGAAAGGGGGAAAAGAAAAAAATTCCAAAAAAACAAAAAGGAAAAAGCAGTCGTATCATCCTCGAAAATGAATGAAGTGGTTATTTATCGGGACCAGCAGTGGAGAGAGGAAAAGACAAAACTGGCCCTCACTGGGAAAGTTGAAAAAAGGGGGAGACTTCCGGAAAGGGTGTGGCATTAAATGGGGTGGACGGTTTCGAAAAACAGCATGCAGGAGCTCAATTGGAGGAGGGGAAAAATTGGGGCAGGCCTTGATAGCCCGTTTTTCCCCACTGGTGCCGGCCAAAAAAAAATTTAAACCCCCAAAATGACTTTAAGGAAGGGGAGTAACTCATTGGTGGGGGGGGTGTACATAGTTATACGAGTAATCTGGGAAATACTAAGGTCTGCACGAAAAAAGAAGACCATAAGAATGGGAAACGTGTCCAAAACGAAAATCTGGAAGAAGGTAAAAGGTTTGGGAGTGCGCCCCCGCGGAACGTGAAAAGAACCTTCACAGAGGCGTCAGGCGGGGGACCAGGGTGTTGGAAGGGTGGGGTTTTTGACTGGGGTGGGGCGGTAGGGTCTATGCGGGACAGAAAGGGGGCTCATTGCGGGGATGGTTTTGCGGGGGGGGGGGGAGGTTGGGGAGTTTTCGGTTTGGGGGGAGGGGGAGATCGAATTTTTGGCCAAGTACTACGAAATGAAAGAGGAAGAAGAACAGTCAATAGTCAACTAGTGTGGACTCTGTTTTTGACGAGGGAATGCCGGAAGAGGCCCTTTTGAAAAAACCCAAAGTAAACGAGTGATTGTCGTGCATCGGAGGGGAAAGGGGTTAGACCTTGTGGACGGGGATAACATGTAAAAATCAGGAGAAGTCCAAAAAGCACATGGTTCATCTCATAGGGAAAAGAAAAAAAGGTTACGTTGAATGGGGACGGAAAGGATAAACGTATAAAGACAACACACAAAAGATGCATAAAAGGGGTATTGGGAGGGGCTCTGATAAAGTCATGAAAGAAAAGGAAACAAACGAGTCAGGGAGCGAACTAGAGCTGAAAACGGGAACAGGGGATTTTAGGGATCCAGAAGAATGGGGTGGCGGGGCAAGGGAAAAAAGAAATCCAAGGAAAGACACAAGGTAAGTAAAGCTGACTGGAGTCGAGATACAAGTCGCCAGGCAAAGTGTAGGATGAGGAACAATAAAAATGGACCAAGACCAGGGAGTTGTCTGGGTTTTAACTATGCCAAGAAGGGGGGGTAAATGGATATACAGTTTACAATGATGATCCCGAGAACCAGGGCCAAATGGAACGGATAGAAAAACCGGGGGAAACCACTGATTTGCTCCCCGAGGGGCTATCCATTAAGTGGGCACAGGGGGGATTTGGAAAAAACCATGGTTTGTCACCAGGAACACAAGACGGACCCAAGGAAAGAGAAGCCGGGTCCATACATGAAGGGAGTGGGGTTGACACTCATGGAAAAACATTTGAAAGAAGGAAAACTACGGAAACTAAAGGGAAGTCCGTTAACGGTTTTTTGGGGTCAGAGGGGAGGGGAGAAAAGGAAAAAAATAAAGGAAAAAAAGGAAAAAACGCAGGCAAGAAACGTTGAAGGGCGGGAAAGGGTCAAGAGAAAACTGAGGTTATCAGGGTAAAAAAAGCGAGAACATCCTTACATAATCATACAACCAAAGGGACACGGGTCAAGAAAGGAGGACCTGTCAGACCAAGAGACAGGGGATGTAAAAGAGGAAAAAAAGAGAGAAAAGAGGAGGTAGTCACCTTTTTGACTTCTTAGGGGATTGGAAAAGGTTGGGTGTTGTGCGAGGACGGTGGCAGAAGCCCAATAAAATGTGGGGGGGGGAGCGCATGGGTCAATGAAACACAAGGAGGGTGGAGATGGGGAAGGGACGAGGAAACCGTCTCTGGGGGTATAGGATGGACCAGGGGAAAAAATACCTGTGGTTGGAGACCATCGAAAGCAGTTCCATGACAATCGGAGAAAGGGAGGTGTTCCTTCCTCGGGAGGAATCGGAATACGGGGGAGGGTAAGTGTAAAATGAACAAACAAGGCGGATAGAATAGGGATTTGTAAAATCAGCGAAGGGATTCCAACAAAAAAGACCAAGAGTTGCGCGACAAAAACCGGGTGACCGGTGATGGGTGGGCAAACAATGGCCAACAAGAGGCCAACAGCTCGGTAAGGGGACTCATGTTGGGGGGTGATAGAAGAGTTTGAAAGGAGGGGGGGGCTAGGACCTGTGAAGACCCATGGGTTGAAAAGCAGTGGGGAAAAGGTTTCGAGAAACGAACCAAGCACGAAAAGAACAAGGAAAAGATCCGCAAAGGACAGGGACGGAGGACAAACTGTGATGAAGGGAAAAATAAGGGGTTTGGGGGGGGGGGAAAACATCAGGGAGAAGAAAAAAAGAAAAAAAAAAAAAAAATAGGTACAAAAAGAGAGAAGAAACTGCCCTGAAGGATCCTTTAAGAAAAAACAAAACCAACAAACTCCAAGTAGCAAACCAGCCAAACAACGTCACTAGAACCTATGCGGAAAAACTGAGGAGAAAAGGTGGTTCAAATGCTTATGGGGAAATGGAAACTAAAGGAATTACATTTGAGAAGGAAAATCAACTTGGGAAGGTGTGGCCTGGCGGAGGAAGAAGCAGGGAGTTTGTTGGACTTTTGTGAGAAAAACGGCCAAGAAAAGAAACAACTGAAAAAAAGGAGAAGGGTTTGTGGGGAGAGGGAGGGTGTTCCACAGGTTTTTGGAAAAAAAATACGAAAGGAGATTGGAGACAAACAAAAAAAAGGGGGAATCACTTAGGAGTGAAATACAAAAAAAAGAGTAAAAAATTCACTCATTAGAGAAAGTGTTCGGCAGAAAACGAAAAGGGGTCCTTTGGGGACCGGGGGGGGAGAAAAAAATCTGGCGGGAAGGGGAGGGAAGTTTAGTAGAGTCGGATAAATGGAGCACTAAAGGAACATTACAATCGGAGAGTGGTAAGACTAGGGGGGTGAGAAAGAGAAGGCTAATAAAGCGCATGGGTGAATTAAAAAAGGGGGAGGTGGAAAGGAGGAAAAGGTGGGGTTGACGCGGATGTCAAAAAAAAGGCCGAGGGGAACAAGAAAAAGGGTCCTAAGAAAACAAGGGGAACATCGACAAGTCAAAAAACAAAAAAGGAGGAGGGAAAAGGAAGAGAAAGGTAGTAGGCGGCGGTGAAAGTGAGAAGGGTGAGGGGAAAAAAGTTAATAAAGAAACACACATGAAAAGATCAACCTAGGGGGTGGGAGAAGAAAAAAACGGCGGGAGGAGGCGGAAGGCAAAAACACAAAAACCGGGTACACAAACGAGAAAAAAAGTCCCTGGTAACGAAAGAAAGAGGAATTCTGGGGAGGGGACAGTGAAAGCCCGCATGGGGAAAAAACACGGAAAAAAACCGTCCAGGTCTAGACCTGAAAAACAAGAACAACCTGGGGGTCACGCTAAAAAAAAAGAAAGATGTTTGACGGCGCGAAAGGTACGATGCAACCATTGGGGGGGGGGGGGGAACAATCCAGTAAGAAAACTGAAAAACCAGCGGAAGAAAAAAAAAAACAACATAAAACAGATCAAAAACGTCCCAACAAAAAACAAGAACGGCTGGGTGAGCAAGGGGAAGGGCGAAACAAACAAGGGAAAAAAAAGAAAAGAGTGGAAAACTCGCAGAGCAAAACGACCAAGTGTTGGCACCGCAAGGAGAAACTCATACGAGAGTAAGGGCAAAAAAAAGAGGGGAAAAAAGTTAGAACAGACAAGTTGGGAAAGCACATGGAAAGGCAGTCGGTAGGGAAAGCGGTGTGGGGAAGGGGGTAAGCTGAAAGGGGAAAAGCATTACATGGGAAGGGGCGGTTTCCGCTTCTTTTTTATCAAGGAAGAGAGGGGAAATGAGAGATGGTCAAAAAGAGGACAAGGAAAGGGGGGGGGAACAGACCAATCCAGAGACGAGAGGTGGGGCAGATTTTTGGTGAACGAGGAGGGGAAGGTCTGACTCACAAGGAACAAGAGACTAAAAGTTTCAGGCAGAAAACCGCCTCATTCCACTAGGAGACACACCAACCAAGATCAAGGCCCCGGCATGGGTTCCTAACGTTGGACACCGGAGGGAAAAAAAATCAAAGGACATCCCAGGGGGGGGTCAGTGAAACGAGTTTCTATGGCAAGCATACAAGGGGAGGCAACCGGAGAAGTGGGGTGGTTTAAAAATCCAAAAAAAGGAAGCTACTGTGGGGGGGGGGAAAATGGTTACTGAAAAGTGCAGCAGTACTCCGAGGAAGGGTTGCACACTCACTGGGAAGTCAGAGGGTTAAAAAAGTGTCTTAAGGAACTAGGTCTGGGCGGTGAAAAGGGAAAGATACACAGCAGAAAATGAAAAAGAGCATGACCATCCGAAAGCTAGTTAAGGTGTAAAAAAAAATGGCACCACCAATTGCGAGAAGAGCGGGTTTTGGGTGGGAACTGAACACCACATCAGAAAAAAAAATCAAGATCAGCAATCAAAGAAGGCATCAATAGAAGAAACCAACCCCCAAGTGGGGTCAGACCATCTGTTTCAGAACCAAAAACGAAGGTCCCGGCCTTAGGCAAGGCGGGCGCCAAAACTTGGTTGGGTTCATATGAAAAAAAAAAAAGATTTGAGGGGGAGGTGAACGGAGGGAAAAGATCACCTCGTCAGAAAGGGAGAAGAGAGCACAAGGGGCAATGAGAGGCAGGCAGTTTGAAAAAGGGCTCAACTCGATAAAAAAAAAATGGAAAGTCAAAATGGGGGGGGGGTAAAAAATGGTCACCAAAATAAATCCTGACCCCGGAGAGAGTACGGTGTGGCAAAACGTGGTTGCCAGTAAAAAAAATGGTGTAAAAATGTGAAAACAGTGCCTAAGGAGAGGCCACAGCGGAAGAAAAAGTAAAGGTTAGAGAGGTTCAAAGTCCCAGTGAAGAAACGATTCATAAGGAAGGGGGAGTCGTCAATAAAAAGGAACGGAGTGGAAGAGTTACCAGAAAGGAAGGGCGGGGTACGAGCGCGATCTTCGAACCAAGCCTGGAAAAACGGGAGAAAAAAATCAAAGAAACATAGGATTGACGTCCGGATCAGGCCCCTAACACGCCAACAGATTCGGATCAAGAATCTGGGTAGTCGTGAGAGAACTAAGTTTCTCATTCGTGGAGAGGTGACGCAAATACGAAATGGAGAACAATTTGGGTGGATGGGACCTAGCGCAGGAAAAACGGCATACGAAGTAAAATCCTCGTCGGAGGGAAGCTTGAAAAAAGGGGGGATGTAAAAACAAAAAGGGGAAATCTGGTCGAACATTTAAAAGGGGGTACCACTAAAGTGTAACCAGTAAAAGAGACTAAAAGAAATACCCTTGAAAATATACTGTGCAGGATTGGAACAAGAGCGTGCCTGAAAGATTCAAGAACTCAAAATCTACACAAAAGAAGGGTTGACAAAAGATGCGAGGAGTCGAACTTTTCGCTAAATTAATGCCAAGAAAGGGAAAGAAACGAAAAATCCCAAACAAAAGACACAAAAAATACCAAAAAATAAATAAAAAAAAACCGTGCCACGGAGCACGTGAAGGAACGTGTCCGCCCATAGACATCACGCCAAAGCCACACATTCACAAAGGCCGAAGCGGATAGGATGCGGTAACGGCGTGTCAGAACGAATGCGAGGAAAAAAAAAGAAAACTTTAAAGAGAAAAGTCAGGTACGCCAACGCCCAGAGATGGAGGGCCCTTAGAGTGGGAAAAAAAAGAAAGAAAGGGGGTAAGCCTGACAATGGAAGGACTATGGACGGGGGGAAAAGGGAGGCTAATGACAAGAACAAAAGACTACATAAAAGAGAGGATGATTATCGGGAAAAACGAAAAACAACTGTAAAAGGAACAAGTGGGAGAACCCAGTACGCAAAAGGGAAAGTCTTAAAGAAGCGCCAAGTGAGAACGTCATCAAGGCGCCCAGAGTAAAAGAACACCGTCAAATTCATTCAAGCAAAACGGAAGGGGGGTCGCCCGGGGACGAGCTCAACGTTACCATCAAGGGAAAATCTGGAAGGAGGGAAAGCCAAGCGGAAAACAAGAGAGGGAAGAAAGGGGGAAACCCAAGAAGAGAAAAGAAAGAATGTGTGACAATAAGTTGCGAGGTTGTTTGTGTTGTCCTCCAGGGGGGGGAAAGAAAAAAAAGGGGAAGAGTGCGAGACAAATCCGGTCACAAAAGAAGAGATTGCCTGAAATAAAAAGAAAAGGATCGATGACAAAGGTCTGGGGCAGTTAAAAAAAGGGGGTCTAAAAAGACGAACTAGACGGTGGGGTCTGGGGGAAGGGGGGAACTGTCAGGAAAAGAAGAGGGGACCAAGGGGCACCCAGGGGTGGTCCATGGACAAAGACAGGGAAAAAAGAGTTTGCTGAGGTAAAAGAGATCCGTGGACCACTTAGGGACTGCAGGGAAAAACCAAATAGAACACCTCAGGGAAATATTCGAAAGGGCCTGGAAGAGAAAGAGGGGGGAACAAACGCAAGTTGGAGGATCGCAGGAAAGGAACCAAGAGAAATTTAAGCAAGTGTAAGACGCCCGAGGGGGAAAGAGGAGGAGATAAAGATGGGAAAAAGAGTCCAGGGAGAAAGGTCTGGGGGGGGGTTGATAGGTAAAGGAGGGGGGAGAAAGGAAAAAAAGAACAAGAGAG
>Ga0179593_1396995_pt1 | contig 10873 bp, 13 predicted proteins | sample CZODoug2_1_08_16_FD_185931 | JGI IMG/M metagenome (GOLD analysis project Ga0179593, IMG submission 185931) | Vadose zone soil fungal communities from Angelo Coast Range Reserve, California, USA - CZODoug2_1_08_16fungal (PacBio error correction) | ecosystem: Environmental > Terrestrial > Soil >...
AGTGGGGCCCAGCGGGGGGCAGGGAGTGGGTGTGGGCTTTCCAGGAGCCGGTTGCTCTACCGTTAGGGGGTGGCCACATCCTTAAGGGAAGTAACTTAAATCAAGGAAAGGGGGCGGATAGTAAACAACTGATCATTTCGCTCATGGAGAGATGTAAAGGCTCCGCGAGGGCTTGAAACTTTGGGATCTACGCGCTTTGACATCCGGGTATCCTCATCTAATCGGGGGACACTCTATGTTTATCGATAGCCTTATGGAGATAGGTTGCATGGAGGGGCAGTGTTATTAGGGTGAACAAAACGGAAAAGAGCAGAAGGAGGGTCGAGGCTATAACTGATTCTCTTGTCAAGAGCTCGTAAATGTCTCCCTCTTGCTGTCAATATACTCCGACACAAGAAGGTTTGAGAAGTAACCCAAGTATGCTTGTCTGAAGAGGAGATGGTACTGCGGTTGGGTCTATAAGGACCTAACTGTTGCTGTTCCAAGAAAATAGAAGGTCGAAGGCGTCTATTGTAGCAATTAAGGGACGGGCGCGGGGGCGAACGATACTCACGGCGTCTTGTATGAATGGCATCAACCTGAAAGAGCGAAAAAAAAAAAGGGAGTCCCGGCTGCGGCGTTTTAACAGCGGGGGGTCTGCGAGAGGGCGAAGACGAAAAAGGGGGGGCAGGATTCCACAGGAAGGCAAAAGTTTAAAAAAAGGGAAAGCGGGGAGGGTCGCCCACGGAAACAAAGAAATTGAGCGCAAGCTCCCCCAAACTTTGATAGTTTAGAGCTCGCTGGCCTCTAGTTAGTTGATATGAGTTTTAGGAAAGTGAAGGCAGAGGGGGTAGCCATAAAAGGGTCACATATAGAACATTATCGCAAAAGAAGGGAGTAGAGGCTGGGAGAAGAGGGGAAGGGTTTGAGATCTGGGAATAGACGACGGCTTTGTGGCGCAACGACGACAGGATACTACGAAAATGAGAAAAAGGAGAGGGAGAGGGGGGAAAGGAGGAGGGGGGTGGCGGGGAAAAAGGTAGAGATTGAGGAGGGGTCCGTAGAGGAGACGAAAAGTGGTGACGTTAGAGGGGTAGACAAGGTGTGGGGGAGCGGGGAGAGTGGTGGAGGGGCAGATGAAGATCGGGACGTGGGGAGGGGTGGGTGTAGAGGGGAATCTAGTCGAAATGTGGAGGGGTGGGGAGATATTTGGGGAAGGGGGGCATAGGCTCCGGAAGGTGGCTTCGATGGGGGGAGAGTGGGGGGCCAAATCAAGAGAAATGGAGAATGTCGCACGGGGTGAGCCTAAAGGGGATAAATAGAGAGGTAGGGCGAGTATGGCTAGTTTCGGGCAAGGGGCGGAAGACGAGAAGGGGTCCCAACCCTATGAGTAGGGAGATGCAAGTAGATGGTGGGAGGGGGGGGGAGCGGGAGGGCGGCGGGTGAAAAGGGAGAAGAGGGGGAAGGCTGGAGCAAGCGGGGGGTGGGGCCTGAAGGGTGTGGGGTGAGTGAGGGGTAGTGGAATTGCCGGTGTTGGATTAGCGGGTGACTGAAAATGTAGGAGAAATAGGATGGTGAGTAGAGCGGATCTAGGGGATTGGGCCGGGGAGGGGAGGGGGTACTCTAGGGACCAGGTTTGAAAAGCTATGGGGGAGGAAAGGGGAAATAATCCATTTCGGTTCGAGAAAAGCCTTGGAAAGATGGGAGGGCGAGGGAACGAGGTGAAGTACGTTGAAGCCGGGAGAGAGAGAGGTGAGAAGGGAGGGTCTCGGGAGGTCCGTTGGTGGTCTTTCATACAAGGCGCATCCGGATCGACGAAAAGAAGGAAGTGCTCGCTTCAAATTGCCGCTGGTCTCAGAGCTCCTAAACTAAATCCCTAGACGATCATCTTCAAATTTAAGCGAGTCCGATAACAGCCCCAAAGCGGAGGGTGAGGCTGCCCCCTGTGTCTTCAGGTTCTCTCTGGAATTTCTGGTTTTCATCAGGGTTGATCAGGCTTTCTGGTTGGGGGGCGTTACATTGGAAGGGCGAGAAAAAATTTCAGCGTCGACAAAGGTGGAAAAGAAAGGGAAAATGCCCTTTGGTCTGAGGGTACAACGGCCCTGACTGAAAAGAATATTCGCGGACATTGGGTGTGGTATGACCCCGCGAATGCGTAGTGAAAACGTCGCGCGGTCCTTAGTAGGACAGGACTCAGAAACAGAGGGATCAACCAGGTCTGTGTTCAAAAGGGCATTGGTTTCCTTCTCAGTTCGCTTCCAGTTAAAGTGTGAAAAGAACGATTAGGGGAAAAATGTAAAAAGAAATCTCGAAATCCCAGCACTTCAGGGGAAAAGAAAAACTAGAAAAAAAATGCATCTACTTAAGCTGTATTTCGGGATATTCAGGGGGGAAGTTACCTCGAAAAAAAGCATCGGGTATATGGGGGGGGGTTGTCTTGTGAAAAGAACCTCGAGGGGGGGGGGTCATCGGGACTGACATTCCTTCACCGAATCTAGTTGGGGAAGTCAGGTACGCCCTAGTTTCGTCGCATCCCTACATTGGGAAGGGAATGGGGGTGAGCCGTCGGAGGATAGAATAGGGAGGGCTAAAGGTTGATGGCGAAAGCTCGCGACTTCCGGGAGGGGGGGACACGGGGGAGGAGAGACTAATCAGGTAGTTACAAAGAAATCTTGGTTTCAGGCTATGAATATAGAATTGGGACTTCTTAGGGGACAAAGGGGCGAGAGAGAGCTTGGGACTTCTAATCGTGGGGAGTTACCCTAGAAAAGTTCTCAGTTCCCAGAATCTTCCTTAGGGGGTGAGCTTTGTGGCAGGGGCAAGCAGATCGTTGATGCATCAGGGGGAGAGAAAAATTGCGTAACGAGGGGACATGGCTTAAAAGACGAAAGAAGTTTCCTGCTACGCTTCTCGGGTACGACCTCTAGAGACAATTAGGGGACTGGCCAGCAAAGCTTTTGAAGGGGTGGGCCTAGAGGCATTTTAGGGGGGGTTGTTGGGGGGCTAAGAATAAAAAGACAGAACTAAGCACCTTAGCTGCTGACGTGGAAAAAAAACTGGTGGGAAGAATCGTAGTCCACGATCAGTGTGTGTCGGGCGGCGCGACGCGGAACGGGAAGATAAAATACCGGAGAAAAAAATCTCAATGGGGGGTGGGTTCACTTTATTGACCCTCAGGGGAGAAGCCGAGTAATCGGATCAGGGGCGCAAACGTGGGGATTATAGTGGTTTTGGCGAATGAAAGGATCCTCAGACGGGATGGGGGGGGGGCAAAAAAGTCACCGTGCGGAGAAGTCAAGACGGGCAGGGATTTGGGGAATCACATAGAGGGGGGAAAGTTGTTTGGGACGGGAGACCTATTTGTGGGGCCCGCCCGGGGGGCGCAGCGGGAGGTGTAACGGGGTCAGACGTGTTTTTGGGGTTGCAACTCGGGAGGGGGGGAGGTGCGCCATTGCCGCCGCCGGCGAGAAGACCTTTTCCCGAAGACGTACTATGCCCAGGGTTGGGTGGGGGGACCTCATTTTCTACTTCGTGGGGACAGTAGGGCTTGATCTCAGTTTACAAAACCCAAGGATCCCGCCGTCCATTGCCAATCTGACGCACTCCTTTCCGTTAATGACTACGAAAAATACTTGTTGTCCAGGAACGATCGGGTTAACAGTCACGTTGAGAAAGGTAGGGACGAGTTTGGAAATCCGCAATGGGCAAGAGCGAAGAAATTCCATCCATAGAAAATGACCGGGATAGCGTCATTGACACGACTCTCAGAGGGGAAACCGTCATGATGTGGGGGGTTGGAAACACGGAGAGGGCTAAAAGGAGAAGGGGTTTTGCCGAAGAGAATAGCGACGCGAAATTTAAAGGGACGCAGGCATCTTGGGGCCGACGGTGGAAACCGGGGATTTCCCGGGGAGAAGGAAGTTCTCCTCTGGGAGGAAAAGGAGTTTGAGGGCGGAACGGTCAGAAAGGAACTTCTTTAACAATCATGGATTTGGCCACGGCCTGGAGGGGTAAAGGATGTAGGTTTGGGAGAGGAGGTCCTTTGGAAATTGGGGGGAACTACATTCAAATAGGGAGGGGGAGGGCAGGAAAGCGTAGCGAGAATAAGAAGCTTGCTTAGGGGAGGGGGGGGGAAAAAGGGGGATTCTGATGAGGGAAAAAGGGGCAGGGGGAGAGGGGACCAACTTTGAAGCGCAGAAGGTACTATAACGAGAGGGTCTTTTAAAAAAAAAGGGCTGCCTCATCTAGCGCGAAACAACCACAAGGGGGGGATGGAACCGAGTCTCTTAGAAAGGGGGGAAGAACTAGACTTACCCCCGCGGAGGGAAAAAGGGTCAGGCCTAAAATCCACCGTGGCCGATCACAATCCACAAGGAAAAAAATTGCTTTCGTCGCAAGCCTCGCAAGGTAAACTAAAAGTGATGGGCGTGTAAATGAACAACTACCATACATCAGAAAAAAAATACATGAACTCAAAAACGTCGTAAATCAATAATGGGGGCATATCTTCGCCAGGGGACGACCTAGTGGAGGGAGGAAGACAAAAGAAGAAGAGCGGCTACACATGAAGACAGGTCCAATCACTTAAAGGAGGGGGAAAAGAAGCTTTGAAATACACGTGGGGTCTAAGAAGAGAGAGAGTTTCCATCATCGGGGAACAGGGGAGGATATCGTTAAGGCCAAGGCCATCATTATGGGGGTTCTGAGCGTGGATGACGACCTCGTCCCCCTAAGGAGGGAATTAAGGAGGGCGAGGGCTAAATATGCGGGGCAAGGGAAAAGAAAAGATCGTAAGAACAGGGGCTAGCCCTATTCCCCACTAAAATAGAAGAGACCCTCAGGAAAGGATGGATGGGTGGGGGAAAAAAAAAATAAGCGAACAGACATGTCAAACCAAGGAGGGAGAACATTTAAAAGGGCTTTCAATTGAACGATGAGCGTCGTAGGAGGGGCTAGACAGCCTCCTCCCGGAAACTCAAAGCTAAAGGAGGGGCCCGGGGCTAAAAGATCGGGGAGGAGGATACTAAAGCAAGGAAAGAAATCATATGTGACAAAGGAGAAGAATTACTGAGGACGCCTGGAATAGAAAAGGGGGTCCCCTGCGTATATTGGGAGGTGAGCATCGAAGGACATAAGGATCACATGTTTATCAAGGCGGACGCTGATAAAAGGGAAGCGACATTATGAAAACGAGAGAAAATCCGACAGGGGAGCGTCCTTCCTAGGGTCGCCAGAAAGGGGAGCCGGTCGTCTCAAAATGAACACCGACTTTAAAGGGCTGATGGGGGGAAAAAGGTTTATCAACCACTGCGTTCGGGGAAAAAAAAGGATCATGTGAACGGAAAGAACTGTTTCGGTAGGGAGGGAAGGGGGGGGAGGACTCACGAGAATAGGTCCGACCAGGGAAGGGAGTTCAGACCCCTTGGCATCGCGAAGGAAAGGAAACCGAACAGAACGCGGATCTGGCACGAAAAAAAAGGGGCATAGTGGGGCAGCCTTTGGGGGAAGAAGGGAAAAGGGGACGAAGTAAAGAAAGACGCTCTAAAAGAGGAGGGGGTCGGGAACACAACCGTTCAAGCAAAAGAAGTTGCAAAGAATTTTTTGGACGGGTAACGAGGTTTTATAGCAGAGGAAGGAGGACAATTTAAGGGGGGGTCCTCTCTGTAAAGAAAAACCCCCCCAAGACAATTCTTCGGAACTAAGGGGGTGTAGGGGAACCAGCGGAATAGTGACCGACTCTAGCTCGTCCCGAGTAGACCTAAGACTTCGTGGCAAAGGATCGTAGGATCCTACCCTCAACGGGACCTACTATCCGAACGAAGTAGGCGGCGCCGACATTGGCGTTGATTCGAGGAAAATTTGAGAAAAGTCATCAAATCGGGGAAGGGGGAGCATTCTCCTAAGGCCCACGGGTCGAAAGAAAGGCCGAAGTGGGGATTCGAAGAGCAAGAATAAAAAAGGGCTCAATTCCAGGGAGGGTTTCAATGATTGGTAGGGGGGGAAGGGCCGCTGCTTTACGGGAGGAGATTTTGAAAGCTCTAGACGGGGGAAATTGTTTTCTGATCCTCACCGCTCGAGACGCTGTGCCGCTGACAGAAGCACTGGGGCCCAAAAGGCGTCGGGGGGAAAGCTGCTGGGGAGGAGCCGGGAGGGTGGTTCTGGTTCGCAGCAAGCCCGGGGGAGAAAAATAAGAAAAAATGGGGCATCGGGAAAAAGGACCGGATAGCAATGCGCAGGGGGTCACCAGTTCAGCAGAAAGTGAACAGGGGAGTCAGTCTGGGGGGAGGGAGCAGAACTGTAACCATTCCATGGAGGAGGAAACCCCGCGTGGTGAAAAAACTTCGCAAAATCAACAAAGAGGGAAAAGCCTGGGAAATAGCAAATGAAGGAAAACCCTACGGGTTGTGCTGCGCGGAAAAGGGAAAAAGAAGGAGACATTAGACTGTAAAGAGTCGGGGAAGCGAGAAGATCATGTCAGTGGGGGAAAAGTCTCTGGGTCAGGACGAACCCGGAAGAGAGGAATACAAACTAGGCATGAAAAGTAGTATGGAGGGGGGGTTCCTGAACAAGATGACGTACGTTGAGAAGAAAAAGAGGAGGGCGGTTGACACCGCTGAAAGATACGCCTTCTGCAGTAACGGACGGATTCAAGGAGATTATTGCGAGGGAAAGGAGGGAAGCGGTGGCCGGGGGTCCAAGCGAGTTGGAAATTCGTTCTCTGTGACCCAAGCGGTTAGCCAGAGAGGACAAGGGAAAAGTAGCTGCGAAAATACGAAAAGGGGCAGGGGGGTTCAATCCCAATATGGAGAAAAAGTGCAACACGATGGGGAAATATCGTTAAAGGAGAAACTTTTCCTGAAGGACCGGGCAAAGGGGCGAGGATTAAATTGGGTAGCAACAGGCAGCCGAAGTGATAGAACCCTTCCGCAGCGTAAATCGGTGGGGCACGAGAAAGGGGAAAAAAAATAGAACAAAAACCAGAGTACGAAGATGGCAACCACTCTCAGGGGCCGGCGCTCCATCCTTCACTCAGAAAAATGGATTTAGAGTAAAAGAAAAGTGAAGCCTCTAACAAAAAAAAAAAGGAGGGAAACTTAGAAAACGAACATAATAACTTCGAAGAGGTCTGAATTTTTGGGCGGTAGCCCCTGACAAAGGATCTGAGGAACAATCAGCCATGAAGAGTCTGATCACAGATTCCGCTTACATGACTTCGAGAGTCGGAGGGTCACACCGAATTACATCGAGAAAACAAAAGAAAATAATGCTGAAAAAACTATATCTCCTCAAATGAAAAAAACTACAGTAATAACGCCTTGTCAATCGAAAAAGAGTCATATCAACAGCAGGGAGTAAACCAGCGCGGCGCATGTGACATAGGGAAGGAAATGAAGGCGGACGGGGAAAGGGACCTTGGGGGGGACCTTTCGAAAGGGGAAGGGGAATTCAATCTCCCTGTGGGGAAGAAAGTCGGAGGGAAAACGAGGAGGAACGGAAAATCCTCAAAAAAGAAGAGGGCCACAAAAACGGAGGGATGAAAGAGGCGGGGGGTCACCGGGGGGGGGTGTGGGGGGGGCCGACACTAGGGGGAAACCAGTCAGGGTCAAATCGTGACACTTTCACAAGTTGCACTTTGCGAGACTTTTCCCTTGGGGTGGGCAACACAATTTGACTTGTGAGGTCAAAAGTGACTTTTCGTGTGAAGACAGGGGGCTTTCAGTTTGTTCAACCAGTTGTCAGATTTTTTTGGGGGGGGAAAACCCCCAGCCGACAACCAGAACTTGGCCAGTTTGGCTTTTTAAGAGAAACCGAACGCGTCAAGACGAAGTCGGGGAAAGCGACTTGACTTACAATGAAGGAAAAAGGGGACGGGCCAAAAACGGGGTGAAAAACAGTCGGAACCAGGGAGTCCTTGCGCTGGGGCATTCGAGAACAGGGTGCTTTAAGGAAAAGTGTGATCAAAGCCACAGGGGCCCTATATTACCATTCGGGAGAACGCATCGAAATTCAAGGATAGTTCAAGCTCGCTGGAAGCCAGCATGTAAAGGTGACGAGCTGTTCGGGAGGGAGGGAACCAAGGGGGGGTTGAACCCAAATGAAGGTGCTCGAAGGAAGAATTGTGTCGCTGCAACTGAAGGGGCTCATGGTTGGCGGCTTTGTCTGAGGGTGAAAAGGAAGTAAGAGGGAGGGGGGGCACGGAAGAAGAAAACCAAGGGAAATACAGGAGCATCATGAACCTTAGGGACGTTCGGAGCGCTCGGACTGAAGAAGGTGTTGACACTAGGGAGAAGGAAATTTCTTTTAAGCACGTGAAACGCCAAGGGGGCGGATGGAGAGCCGACGGGAAGTGGGCTCGGGAGGAGATGGCTCGTATTGGGAGAGGGTCAAGTCAACACAGACAAACAAAAGCTGGAACGTTTTGAGAAAAAAAAAACCGACCGTTGCCTTTGGCTATGGGGAAGACGCTAATCCTTTCATTAATTCCATAACAGGGGGAGGGGAAGCCCCCCGTTGAAGGGTACGAAGATTTATGTCCTGAAAAAAGAATGCAAGCGGAGGAAAGGAGGCTGGAAGGAATAGAAACTTGGATCGTATTCGAGCTGGAAATAGATTTTTGAAAGGCAAGAGCAGGGACGCAACTAGAAGAAAGGAAACGATTCACTCGTCTAAAGCAAGATCTCTGTGTAATAAACGGAGAAAAGGCTGAGATGTCATTTCTTTTTCAATCAAGGGTGCGTTCTAAACTCCTTCCAGTGTTACCTTTGTCAAAAAAAAAAAGAAAAAGACCTCATCTGGTCAAAGGGCAAGGGAATACAGAGATGTCCTTGTTAGCCGTAATCGAAATAACGGAAGGTTCAGCTCAGCGACACGACCTGCACAACAGAGCGGCGCTCCTGAGACAATGTTCGCTTCCGGAAACCAGAACAGCCCGACGTCGGGGGATAGACCGACGGGGGGAGCGGGCCGGCATCGTGAAAGAAGTGTGGTCGTTTGAAAACGGGAATCACGAAAGGGGTTGGAGCCGCAAGGCTAGAAACAGGGAAGATTCGAAAGTTACGACGGCGGCATAACGAAAGGGGAAGGTGAAAAATCCGAAAACAAGCGGCGCATGGGTTCGCGACGGGGGGGGGGGTATTTAATAAAAGGCGGCCTGCTTAGTTCAAGGACGGATCGGGGAGGAAACAAAACGCGCTTGGCGGCAAGTCTTCAGGAGCAGAGGCACGTCCGGGATTCCCTTTTAAGGATTCAGAATCATTTGAACTGGAGAGGTCGTCAGGGGGGGGGGAGGAATCCGCATCACTCGGGGGCAATGAGGTTGCCAAAAGTTATCCTGAAAAAGGGGCAGGGGGAGTTGTCGAACTCTCAGACACGTATATTGTATTTCGCATCAAGTGACCTTAGGGGAGAGGGCGAATAGACGGTGCCGGGGACCCAGAAAGGAAGGGTGGTAATCACGACATGTCTCCCGTATCGTCTGTTGGAGGGGGGCGATTTGGGAAAGCAGATATATGGGGGGCACGAGTTAATACTCGGGGAATCTATTCGGTCCGGGCCTTGTGGTGGAATTACTCGAATAACGCAAGGGGGGAAAAAGCTCGCTCGAAGGCTGCAGAAGAGAGGGGGGACCACAAAAACTGGACGTTCCAGAAAAAGAGGAGTTGTTTAATGTTTTATCGAGAAGGGGAAGGGGGAAACTCGCTGCGATGGGGGGGAGCCCCGGCATCGAAAAACAAGTGAAAGAAAAACCTGTGCGGTGTGAAAAAAGAGACCTCTAAAAGGGGAGTCGGGGACGACCAATCAAGGCCGGAAACTTGGACTTCAGCAAACGGCATGGGTCCCCGATTTTTGGAATGGGGGGCAGACGTGGAAGGTTGGGGAAGAGGCCTGGCAACGACCACTGCTAAATGATCGAGGAGGGGAAACACAAAGACGAAAGTTGTAGGCGGAGGAGGGGAACAGGAAAGCCATGGTTGTTTTCTGGGGCTCCTCCGGCATTAACAACTGGCGGAAACGCTTTTGGGGGGGAAAGAATCGTGGTTGTTAGTGGGGCGGCCCTATTTGGGGGCAGTGTAGTGCCGATCAGGGGATATCAACAAGGGCGGAAGTCTATATTGAATTATCCGACTACGAGACAAATCGCTGAAACGTAAAGAACGTCAAGCTGTGGCCGTCCATATTAGTGAGCGGCCCGTGTTTGTCTGGAAAGGTTTAATCGTTTACTGGGCATAAAAGCAAGGCAATTTTTTGTTCAGAGGATCTGAAAAAGGATTGTCAGCCGGCCACGCTGCATGAAGTTTCTGCCCGCCTGCCTTTGGAAGAGACTAGGGAATTAAGGGGGACACCCTCCAAGAAATGGGAAGTACGCCTTGTTTAAGATCTTGGGGGTCCCGGTTAATACGACCCTTGAGCACGAGTCGGGGGAGGGGGTGGGGGGGAGGCCTAAATTTCTGAGGAGAAAAAAAAGAATCCATAGGAAAAAATTTAGCGGCATGGGGGAGGAAGAGAAAAACCGTAATGAGGGGAGAAAGGTGGGAATGGATATCGAACCATTGAATGGGACGAATCTCGGAAGAAAAAACGAAATTTCTTGCAAAATATTCTTGAAGAAGTATTGACCGAGTGGAAGTATGCAGCTCTTTCTCCAGAGATTTGGGGAGGAATAGGGTTGAGAATTGGAAAAGACGATCCGAGACCATCTCTAATGATTACACTGCCGTTGAGAAAATGTTACTCGTAGGGATTAGAGTAGGAGCATTTTTCCTTGTGGAAAGAAATTCGAGTTAAGTGGAAGCAGTAAAGAGAAGCAAGCAGGTTCTTTTCTTGCGGATTTGCTCAGATGTCATCGGAAGTTCTGCTCCGTCAGTGGAGAGCGAAATGGACTGAAAAAGATGCC
>Ga0179593_1436765_pt1 | contig 10873 bp, 17 predicted proteins | sample CZODoug2_1_08_16_FD_185931 | JGI IMG/M metagenome (GOLD analysis project Ga0179593, IMG submission 185931) | Vadose zone soil fungal communities from Angelo Coast Range Reserve, California, USA - CZODoug2_1_08_16fungal (PacBio error correction) | ecosystem: Environmental > Terrestrial > Soil >...
AAAAAGAGGAAAACCCGAGGTCCCAGACGTAAGCATGTCACAGGGAAGGGAGAAGAAGGAGACGGCAAAAAAAATCTCGAGGGGAATTTGGTCAGGAGCAGCACGCAAATAGACCGGAAAAAGATGAGGGGCCAAGGTCAAAGCTTAAAAATTGGGGAAACGCAAAAACTGGGAAAAAAGGGGGGTCGATAGTCGCACCCTTTCGAAGGGTTGCGAATTGTGAAAAAAACAAACGTGCCAAAAAAGGAGGCCGAAGCGGTTGGGGTGGAGTGCAGAAGTCGTCAGAAGGAGGGTTAGGGAACAGGGGAAGAGAACGAAAAAAAAACGGCAGGTAAAAAAAAAAAAGAAAGAGTGTGGGGGGAGAAAAGGAGGATTGGCCAGGAGAAATCGTACACAAAACTTTACCACCGGGGCCATCAAACATCACAAGGGCTTGATGAAGAACCCTAAAACAAAAACGCAGGAAAATTATGGGTCTCTTGGAAGTGAACAGGGGGTCACCTACTAAAAATCTGGCTGCTCAAAAGAAGGGGCAGCCAGGGGAGGGGAGGGGGGGTTAAAATGAGGTGCCAGGGCGGGGGGACCGGGTTGAATTCCCAGAAAGCACAAAAAAAAAAAAAAGTCAAAGTGGGGGGTTGGGGAAAAAAAATAAAATGGGCCGTTAAAGCGGGTGGGTATTGGGGGGAGAATTGTTCTGAAAACGGGCAAACAAAAGGAAAGACAGGGGGAGAAAGGGGAGGGGATACAAAAGCGGAGCGCATGGAGAGAGTGGTGTGGGGCAAAGGAGGGCGCAAGACAAAAAAAACAGGTGGAAGCAGCCCACCGATCGCGACCATAAAAAAGTTTCGGAGGGGGGACCGCAAAAAAAACGACATCCGAGAACGGCCTACAAAAAAACAGGAAAAAGAACCATTGACCGGGAAGCACTGGGGGCTGTTACCCTACCGGAATACGCGGGAAGGAAAAAGAGCCGGATCCCAAGCGGGGGGAAAAAAACACTAAAAAACGCAGAAAAATACGCGGGGAAAACTCCAAGATTCCAGCCGCCAAACCCACAGAATTTGGGAAAAAAATGAAAAAAGGGAGGAGTAGAGGTTAACGAAAAAGGAGTTCCCCATAAAGGGGGGTATTGGGGGGAAAATGAACAGCAAGTAAAAACTGGAGGTTTTAGAAACAACCTCAACAGGAAGGGGCTGGGGCAGGAGGAGGACGGCCATCGTTCAAAATGTTTGGAAAATACAGGGGGGGGGATCGAAACACCCCTATGGACATTTAAAAAAGGAAAACTACAAAAAAACCCAACAGATGAAAGGGGGAAAGCCCTAGTTGGAGAGTAAGAAATGGTAGCCGAAACCAAGCTAAGAAGAAAAGAAAGGTGTTGGTGGCAGAAAAGGAAAATGCAAAAAAAACGGTAGGGGAACTCAGAAAACTAGGCAGCCCCAACCACGGGATGGCAAAGGACGCTAAAATAGTGAACCAAAGAAAACCAAAAAGAAAGAGCCCCGTTTGCGCTGGGAAACGCACAAAGCGTTGGCCTAAAAAAGGTGACCAGAAAAATGGCGCAGCCAACGGGCTGTTGCGTTCAGGGATCCTAAAAAACTGCTCTAATGGAAATAACAAAATTGTCACAAAAAAACACCAAGATGTTCCCAAACCCCGCACGAAGGCGGGGAGGAGGGGGGGGAAGAAGACTTGGGGGGGAATCCCAAACCCACCAACAAGAAAAAAGATGACAGAGCTCAGAAAAAGTACAAAGGGAATTGAAACAGGTCGGGTGGGGGGAAGTTGTGCAGGTAAAGTGGGGGGACAAATGCAGCCCATCCGAAACATGGGAAACTTGCCGTGGAATGCGGACACGACCGAGCCGTATTTTTTTGCACAATAAGAAAAAACCCAGGGAAGAAAACTGGACTTGCTGCTGAGGGGGCTGGAGGCTTCAAAAATTGACAGGACACTTCAGGAGTCCTGGATAAAAACTGCGTCAAAAGAGGGACGAAGGGTTGCTCACGCTATACGCAAACGGTGCGATCGACAGAACAGGAAAGGAGAGCCTAAAAGCTCAATCGTGACTTGTGAAAAAAAAGAGGGGGGACACACTGGAAAAAGTTAAAAAAGCACAGGAGGGGGGGACGGGGGGGATCTCCGGGGAAAGCACGGAATGATGGCAAAAAAACCATAAAAATTTAAATGGGGAAAAACCCGCCCCCCACACACCTCAAAAAAATGGACGCCATGCACTAGAGGGAAAAAGAACTCGACGGTCCACAACGGGAAACGATTATCCGACGAGCAAAACAAAAGCAAGCAGCAGGTCAAAAAAAAAGTGCGCTTTAAGGAAAAAAAAACAGCGGCATAAAAAAAATATCCAGGCAAGGGGGAACAAAAGGAAGATTGCGCCAAAAGAAACTCTTCAAAAAGGGGAGCGAGGGGGAAAGTCAAAGTTCCCAAAGGGGAAAAACAAAAAAAACGGTTGGATGAAAAAGTCAACCTCATGTGGGGGAGAACGGGGTTACGTCCCAAGGAAGGACCGGTAAAATCATCCACAGTGAGGGGGGGGAAAGAAAGGCCTAAATGAACACGAGAGGAAAACAAAGCGCGGAAAAACCAAACAACTAGTCGGCTACGGAGGGGACGGTGTAACGATGGACACATGAAAACAAGCAGCCTTCCGTGCAAGGTGGAGCCCCTTGGGGAAAGGTGGTCCCCGCATGGATTGGAAGAAAAAAAGACCCTGAAAACGCAAACAGTTGGGGTCAGGAAAAAAGAAATTTGAAAAGGGAAAAAACAATTAATGGAGAGGGTCGAGGGTTGTGAGGCCTGCCAAAAAAAAAAGACCCGCAAGCGAAAGAAAAGAATCCCCCATTCAAGCAATCAGAACCGCCAAAAAAGAGAAGAGTCCATGGACTAAAGACCAGTGAGTAATCAAAACGGGAAAAAAAAATGAGGGGAACAAACGAAAGACATCAAAAAACAAGTAATATTGCAACTAGATGACGTAGAGAAGAGATTACAAAACCAACGGGGGGGAAGGTAGAAAAAGAGAAGAACACGAAAAAAGGGACTTAAAAAAAAACAGTGAGATTAGGATAGGGTGGGGTAAAAGGGTGAAACTTTTGTACCCAGTCAACCGATGCAAACCCGAGAGAAGAGACGCGAGGTTAGGGCCTCAGAAAAGGGTCTTTCAAAAGGGGGGATTCAAAAGGAGGGGGGGACTACTCCAAAAAAAAAGAAAACGGAAAAAGTCGAACCCTAAGTTTAAACAAAAAAAATGGGCGAATCCTTCAAAAAAAAAAAAAAAGTGAACGACCAACACGGATGCTACGGGGGCGGAATCAGAAAGGACACCTATAGGGAAAAAAGCAAAAACGGAGACTGCTTAAAAACGGAAAAGTGGGACAAAAAAGCTAGAGCATCGGGGGACCGGAAGGTAAGCGTGTGAAAGAGCTGAGGAAAAGCGAGGGGCTCCGCCGGAAGAACGGGAGGGGTATAAAAAGGTTAGGGAAACCTGAAGTGGGCTGTACAGAGGGACAGAGTCATAATAACCGGGGGGATATCTCGGCACAAAGGCGGGGGAACGAAGCTTACATAAACAAAAGAAAACAACCACAAGATTTCGAAAAGAGTGGAGGGGAAAACGTCGGGACAAAAGTGAAGTGTAAAAACCAAGCCTTTAAAACGAAAGAGGGGGAATGTGGGGGACGCGGCCCCAAACACTTGGAAGCTAAAGAGAAAGAAAAACAAAAGGCCCTTTGGGGACCGTCCGAAAGGAGAACCAAAGGGACTTTGTTGTGAGGGGGGGGGGAGAAGGGGGGGCGTGGCGAATGCCCTGAAAAACATGTGGCCGGCCCAAAACTTTCAAAAAATGGCATCTCTAGCATAGGGGAAAAAAAGGAATCCCGTCACCAACTGCCGACGCTTAACAAGCCAGGCCCCGGAGGAAAAAAAAAAAAGGGGAAAAAAGCAAAGGGTATTTGAAAAGCAAAATTCAAAAAAACGAAAGGAGGATAAGAAACGGGTGAAAAATCAGGGTGAGGACTCAACGAGCAATGCCAGAAACCAGAGACAAAAGGGAGCATGTACAAAGCTCCAAAACTAAAGGGGCTCGAGAAGAAACCTAATCCCGAAAGAAAAGAAGAAGGGAAAAGAGAGGGGAGGCACAAGTGTGGGGGGCAAAAAAAAAAGGCCAATACAGGGACGGAAAAAAGGCTGGGCCCAAGGGTGTCCAAAGCAGGACGGGACCCTTAAAAACAGGGGAACTGATAACAAGAAACTCACCGAAAGACCAAAAAAAAAAAGGGAAAAGCCTGGAAAAAAGATTCTGAAATCTGGGGGGGCCAAAGGGGGGGGAAAAAAGGGCGACCAATTCAGGGGGGAAAAAAAATATCAGCCCAAAGGAGAAAACGGGGGGGAAAACAAAAAAAAAAAAAAAAACCGATAAAATTGGGTGTGGGAACAGGGGGGGGAGGCTTCAACTGAGGACGGACCTACGGGGGATGACCCAACGAAACAAGGGGAACTTCTACGAAAAAAAAAATGGGGTCCGGGTGGAAAGCGGCGCGGACAAGGGAGGGGGAGTGGGGTGCATACGCAAAAGTTCGGAGGAAGGACATGAAGGTTGGTGGCGGACGAATTTGGAAAAAGAAAAAAAGATGGACCTAGTGAAAAAAAAAGGGGTTAAGGCCGATTGAGCAAAACCGGTGCGGAAAAGGGGGCATATCGCTGGGAGGTGCCGCAGGGGAATTAACTTCCCAAAAAAGAAGCGGAAAGGTTGTGATGGGGGGGGGGGAAACTTAACTCCACTAATAGGTTCTGGAAAAAGAGACGTCCAAAACAATGGAAGGAGGGTGTTCCGAGAAGCCGCAAATGGGACAGCGGGAGGGGGGAATAAACAATCCAACCTTCTTATGGAACCCGAAGCAACCGCAAGGAAAAAGAATAGGGGAAAAAAAAAAAAAACCCTCGGGCGAAAGAAAAATTTTTTTCACAAGGTGGGAGGAAGGCATACTTAGGGGGGGGGATGGCCATCTGTTGGGTATAAAAAGGCACTAAAGGGGGGGTAGGGGGGGACGCGAATCGGGTTACGTGAAAAAGGTGGGTCAGGAGGGGGGGTTTGGAAGGTGGCGGGGGGTGAAGGGTGCCAAACGCACGCTCCAGGGGCAGGGGGGGGGGGGTTGGATGCATTCGGAAAACAAAAAAAAAGACGAACGCGGGGCTAAACACATCAACCTGGTAGGGCAACGGGGGGGGGAGGGGGAAAACAAAGGTGCTCTGCAAAGAAAAAAAAAGGTAGTCCAGGAGATCAAACCGAAAAGCAGGAAGAGGTGGTCACAGCACAGGGAGATGAGAGAGAGACATGGGGGGCCCACGTTGGGGGAAGAACACCAAAAAACAACAATAGTTACGGAAAATCAGCAAAAAATAGTGGGGCAGGGGGTTTGAAGCGAACCTCAAAAGGCAACGAAAAAAAACACGCAAAAAAGCCATTTGAAAAAACAACTCAGGACAAGAAAATGCCTGAGCAAGAAGAAATCGACCGTTCCGCTCCAACATTGTAGTGGGAATTGGGTGGAATCAGGCGACAAATCTTAAGAAGGAAGATAAAAGCGTGAAAAGAGGCAAAAGAGGAAAAGGGAAAAAACAGACACTGTCAGAAGCTGGGGATGGGTGCGATGGTCTTTAAAGGTCCGGAAAAAAAAAAAACGCGAAAAGGCTCGAATAACGTCTGGAAAAACATAAAAAAAAAAACCTGCTGATGGCCTGGACTTCACTAAAAGGGGGGTATGGAAAAGGACTGTCATGAGAAGAATGGAAAAAAATCCGCAAAAAAAAAGATCATTTGGTTGTTTTAGACAAAAACTGGTTGGTAACTCGAAAGGGACTATGCAAGTGGGGGAAGATGGACAGGAAGGGGGACCGACCCAAAAAGAAAGGGAAGTGGAAAAAAAAAAAGCTTCGAAAAAGCGCCTGGATGATAGAAAAACGGGTGGAAGAAAGGGTCGGAAAAAACCTCCTGGGAAAGAGAGAGGCCAAAAACAAAAAAATTATTATTAGAAGAGACACATCAAGGGGACCAAACACAGAAGTTCACGCAAACGGGAAGAATCAAAAAAACCAAGAAAGAGCTGGGCGTTCGGGCAAAATCCTTCCTTCAAAAAAGGACATTGGAAAGGGCGGGACAGGGAGTCAAAAAAAGCCTTTCAACAAAAACCTCAAACCCCAGAATTGAGGACGTTCTCAAAAAGTGGGGGTCGAAAACAAAAAAAGGGGACGGGGTCAAATGGCGGCCAATTCAGGAAGTGTTGAGAAGGGGGTTCAAAAAGCCCACCAACAGAAAACAACAAACTTGGTCAAGGAACAACTTAAGGAGAGGGCCAAATCCGAGGTTGGGGGGGGAATACGAGCCGGCAGTCAGAAAGGGGAGGAAAAAAAGGAAGGGGAATCGCCAAGAAACAAGGAATTGAGGGGCGCCTGATGGCTAAAAAATCAAAAAGGGGGGGGGGGGGGCCGGAAGATTCTCTCCACTGGTTTATTAACAAGGTCCAGCGAAAGGGTCCGAATTTAAAAAACATCAAGTAGGAAAGGTGGATTCCAACGGGGGGAACTGCAAGGGGAAAAAAATTCTCAAGAAAAAAGCGGCGTTGGGGGGGAGACCTGGATTGCGGGTGCTGAACAAAAGTGTGTAACGTTTAAAAAGCAAGCACAAGCAGATCACTGAGAAAAAAAAAAAAAAGTCGGAAGAAGGGGGTTGTGTAGGGTTAACGTCGGGTTAGGTGAAAACCGTGCAAAAAAATGGAAAAAAAGTCGTACGAGTGGGTTCTGTGGGAAAGGCAGAAACTCTATCAAATGTAAAGAAGGAAGGGGGGGTGTTTGGAAGATGGCAAGGCAAAACCAAGGAGGGCTGGGGTTGCAAAACAATTGGGGACCCGGACACAACAGGACGGCATTTAAACCGGCTCTTTGACAGAAAAAATAATGGATCTCTGGGACTTCAAAAAAAAGGCCACAGGAAAACTTCAAAAAAACCAGGGAAAAAACAAAAAATTCCTGCTTGGGGAGAAAAGGACCGCTTCGAACATAGAAATACGCAAACGTGTAACGCTCACAACGCAGATGGGGGCCAACCGACAGACAATAGAAGGCGCCAAAAAAAGACCCCCCGGGGGGAAAAAAACTAGGCTAGGTCAAGAGGGGCCCTTTTCGGAAAAATCAGGGGAGTAGGACAAAGCGCGGAGTGATAAACCAAAATTAAAAGCACCTGAAAATGGGCAGTCAGGAAAGGACCAAGGGAAAACCCAAGAGCCAACATGTGGGATTAAGCAAACAGACCAATAGGGCAGGGACCCGAGGCCCCTACCACCCAAGCACCACCAAACCTCTGTCGTAGTGTAGCAAAAGTGAGCACTCCAAAAAAAAAGAAGAGAATGAAATCCCTAAACGGTGGCAAAGACATGGGGAGGACCTTCCAGAAAAAAGACGGCGCACCCAATACGCAACATGGAAAAGTCGCCACCAAAAAAAGTATTGGGGCCTTAGCCAAAATCCAACCCACGCGGGGGGAGAAAGCCCGGGGGCCTCAAAACATAAAAAAAGTGGTAAGGTGAAAAAGGTAAGTGGGGAGCAGTCAGGGGATCGAACGAAGCTATGACGGATCCACCCAACGTGGTCACACAAAAACAAACATATATAGGAAAACCCACGGGGATCAAAGGTGAATAGGGGTTCAGAAGTGTACTGGTGGGGGGGGGGGGAAGAACCCAAAAAAAAGGGACAACGAATCAAGAGGCTCAATTTCATGGATGGGCACCCGGGGTGGGAGGGGGGAGAATGTTGAAGGGGAGTGTGTAATAGGTTTAACCTGTGTGGTGACATCACGAACAGGGGGGGGACTAAAAAGAGGGGTAGGGAAAACGTGAAGTAAAGCACAACTCAACGGACCTTGTGGACCCTGCCGCTTGGAAAAATCAGAAACTCTTCTAACTGTGAAATTTAGGGAGGGTTTCTGGGCCAACGACTTCGTCTTCCCAGGAGGGCTAGGACTGCAAGGGGGGTCCCTCATCGGGGGGGACGAAAGGGGGGGTATCGGCCTTCCAAGAAGGGTCAAGGGTGGCAGGAAGACAACGAATCCAGGAGAGAAGCACGCAAAAAAAAAGGACAATACAGGAAAAGGAACCGGCCTGGGCGTAACCTGGCCGGGTAAGGCGGCCCCCAAGTGTCACGGTAAAAAAAATCATGACAAAAATTAACCGGGGAAAGAAAAATATAGACCCGCATACCATGGTGGGTGGGGAAAAAAAAAATTAGGCTGCCACGCCTTCCACCCCACTCAAAAACAGGGGAAAGAAAGGACTTTAGACTAATGGTCCCCCGGGTGGGGTCAAGACCCGGAGGAAGAATACAAGAGAGACACAGCAAAGGTCTTAAAAAAAAGGACGGCGTGTTTTTTCACTACGGAGAAAACAATCACCAAGGAAAAGGGGGTCCAGGGGAAGAACAAAATGCAACAAGAGTTCAAGCTACTTCTCCAAAAGTAATCGCAAATACATTGACAGGCCAGGGGCCAAGCGACACCAGATATGCAAAGGGGAGTATAAAAACTCTGCGAGCCCAACCAAAGTCCGGGGGGTCACAACAGGGGAAAGAAAGCAAGTCCCACAAGGAAAAAAACCAACCGGCATTGAAAAGAAGACGTCAAGGGAAAGGAAAAGCTCCAACTCTACCCAAAAAAAAAAAAGGAATCCTCAGGAAGGAGGAAAAAGGGTACATGCCCGGGGGGAAAGCCAGCAGGACCCAATAAAGGAAACTGGTGCTTCTTGGGCGCCCCTTTTGCGGGGTGGAAAGAAGGATTTTTCCTCCCAAAACGGAATACCCCCGTTGGGTCCTGTAAAAAGGGAAAAAGGGGATGGAGAAATGAAAAGGAGGGGGACGAAGGGGAAGTAGGTCCAGAAACTAAACAGATCTGGAAGCGAAACAAAGACCCGGAGCCATAACTCGCGCAAAGGCCTGTCTCTTGCCGGGGGGGGAGGGGGGATGGGAACAAAAAACCAAAAAAGGATAGGAAAAGCGGCACGGCATCCCGAGAGGAGAACAAAGGGGGGAAAGGCGTCTAAGGGAAAATAAAAACAAAACCAAAACAAGGGGGAGGAGAAAAGGATAAGATCCAACTCATGCGGTTGAATAGGGGGAGGGTTCAAAGGGGGGGGAAAGACTTGGGGAGGAAAAAATTTCCTGGTTCCCCCTCCAGGCGGAAGTCACGCAGCCTCGGGGGTCGCTAGGGGGCTTAGGAGACGTTCTTTTGTTATAAATGAGACGCACGGGAGGGGAGGCGTCCGACTCAGTAGTACCATTCAGAAGTCGCCCTGACAAGTGGGCCACCATCTGGTCAGGGTCTGAAAAAAACACCCTGGGACGGGGGGAGGGGGTGGCCGGAACTCACATGCTGGTTAACCCGCAAAGGAGAAACAGAACACTAAGTATTGACAGGGAGGCCAGGGGACAATTCACCGCAGATCGCAGAGTAACTCACTGAAGCGACGACTCTCGGGGGGTCCGAGGAGGGGTCTGAAGGGGGTCACTGTGACGGTGTACAACCTGAAGGGGAGTGACAGGGAAATCTGTCAAAACAGAAAAACAGTTGGAATGGCGTGGGGAAAACTGAAAATCAGGGACGCCGCCGCTTTAGCACCAAAGAGGGGCGAGTTGTAAAGGCCTTCAATTCACGAGGGAAAAAGGGGGGGGGTCCTGGAGGAAGCCAATCACCCGTTCATCGTAGCCATTTGAAAGGCTGGTGACTAGAAGAGCGGGATATCAAAAAAGATACCCGCAGGGAAAAGAAAAAAGACATAAGGATTCTTCCAAAAGGGGGGAAAGGGGGTTTCATTCCGACGATTACCTCCAACACGGAGGGGAATGGGAACTTAATTGTCCGCCCAATATACGATGAAGGCAATGGAAAATGAATACCCGGAAAAGAAGGATCCGGGGCATCTCGCTTTCCCCGAGTCCCGGGGAAAGAACGAGGGCTTACTACCCAAGCCCCTAATAGGCGTAAGGGGGGAAGGGGGGAAACGAAAGCTATGACTCCAGGGGGAGTGCACAGCCCGACGGAAAACCGATGAAGACCCAATAATTCAACCGAAGTGTTGGTAAAAGGAGAAGTCTAGAGGGGTGAGAAAAAAAACCTAGCCAGAGAAAAATAGTAGATTGCAGGGGGAGGAGACAGGGTGGAAAAGAGTTCCGGATCAAGGAAACCAAAGGAAAAAAACCAAGAAACCAGAATTCGAAAAACACGGTACAACCCCAAAGGGCGGGATTCCAAACCAGGAAAAATGAACCTACCATCAAACTCCAAAAGGGAAAAACGGGATCACTTTAACAAGAGGGAGCGTGGGGAAGGGGGGGATGGGGCAGGTCCCTACCTACGGTACCCAGATCTATCCTTAGGAACCCGGTAAAAGGAAAGAAATGGGGGGGGAGTCTGTGAAAGTGACATTTAAGCCGCGCGTCGATCAGTCTAACCAGAAACCGGACTAAACAAAAGAGTGGTACATGGGAGGGGCGGCGAGACAAAAATGTGACGGGGTACCGCTAATGCAATAATTTTGGGGGGGGGTGGGGGGGGCGACTAGTGCATTCTCGGGGACCAGTGCTGATGGAAGATTTAGACGCAAAAAAAAGTGTCGTTAAAGCTGTATGGGGTGTCAGTGCTAATTGCTTGAAAATCCCGCAAATAGGAGGGGCAGGGTGAGGGGTGGGAAAAAGGCCAAAACTAAAGGGGGGAAAAGAATAGGGGGGCAGTTTAAACAGGGCCACAGTGGGAAGATGGGTAAAAAGAATTACATAAAATAAGCGTGGAAGGGGGTCGAAAAATAAGCGA
>Ga0179593_1506201_pt1 | contig 10873 bp, 6 predicted proteins | sample CZODoug2_1_08_16_FD_185931 | JGI IMG/M metagenome (GOLD analysis project Ga0179593, IMG submission 185931) | Vadose zone soil fungal communities from Angelo Coast Range Reserve, California, USA - CZODoug2_1_08_16fungal (PacBio error correction) | ecosystem: Environmental > Terrestrial > Soil >...
TCCAGAACCGGGAGGTGACGGGACTAGTGTCAGGCTAGAGTTCGCCATTCTCTAGCTGAAACAAAACGAAAAAAGAACCAACACATTCTGAGGAAAAAGAAAGATTTCGTCAAGATAGTAACTTGTAACTGAACTCAAGACGCATCCGAGAAAACAGCCCTGGGGGACCTTGGGGAAGGGTTAAGACGATTTTTACCTCTCTCTGGAGACCCTGCGGAGACAGCAGGGATAGGAATACACGGGGGATCCTGGGCAGAAGACGAAGAAACCAAAATTCCCGCATGTCATACGATCGATTCAGGGGGAAAATGAGTTCCCAGAAATCTATTTCGGAGGGGGCGGGAGAGAATGGCCGGAGAAATAGCGGAGAAGAAGCGGGAGGAATTCTGGATGAGGAAGGAAAAACGACATGCGCTGAACAGAGAAACCTTACTCCTAGCGCCAAGAGAGAAGGTGTTAAATGACAGGGGACCTCCTCAGCCGGCCGTGGAGCTAAAAAACGGAAGAGGGCCATGATCCAAGGATGTGGGAAGATCATCGGTCGACGTTACGTCAAACTGGCGGCCATCGAACTGAAGCACGATCCTGTGCAAAATGGAGGCAAGTTAATTCCTCAACATCTTTGGGAAGGACCTCGGGAAGAGCAAAGGCCTTGAAGAAGAATGGGGAGAGGGTGGTTAGTCGCCAACCATGGTTGTGCTCCGTTCTCTGGGAAGGAAGGATTCTGGAAATGCACCAGCAATGAAAAGACTCGAGGAAGGGACTCGAGAGTCGCTTGAGGTCTGGCGGAAAAAATGGAAAATCGTGAAGGGAGGGGAGGGGAGGTAGATCACTTCAACATCTTTCACGTCAGAGTGAGAGGGAAAGACCTAGGCCAGAGACTCCGGCGAGGGAAAAAAAAACTGACCGCGTTCCGGGATCTCCGTGTAGTGACAAGGGGAGAAATGTATCGAAGCGAGTGCTGAGAGCTAGAACCGTCGATCCCGCGAAAAAGAATCCTGAGGAACTGATCTCAGATCTAATCTACTAGGGAAAAGAATCCGGATCACTCGGCTAGAGACGAGAGGAAAGGGGAAGGACTTGAAGGGAATGCTACCAAAAAGGGCATCATTCGGTAATTCACCTTTGGGGATGGAAGCATCTTGGGCAAATTTGGGGGGGAAGGGGGAGGGGTAGAATCAGCCCTCTTAAAGGGACGCCTTGGGGGAGGAAAAAACGAAGTTGGATCCGGGGAGGGCCTCAATTCTTTAGCGAGTGAGAAAGGCTAGAATAAAGAGGACCTCATCGACGTTGCTAGCCGAGACTATAAGAAATGAGACCGAGAAGGTGAGACCAGTCAGGTGATTGGAAACCACTCTTTCACCATAAGCGCAAGAATGAGTTGGGGAAAATTCACCTGCTGCCATGAGGCAATTCGCAGTGAGGGAAAGTGCGGGTTATCTCGGAAGGGCATCAAGGACACATTCAGATATATTCAAACGGCGGCAAGGTCTTGAACTGAGTCCATCCTATTAGAGTAGCTGAAAAATCCATTGACACCATTTCTCTAAGAGGAGGTGGCTTGGCATCAAATTCTCAGGGTAACGGTTGGAGAAGTCGAGAGTTCAGAAAACAACTGTTCGCAAACTTCCGGCTACTAAGGGGGGAGAAAGGCGAAAATAAGGTTGTAAACAGCGGGATCTCGGCGAAAGATAATAATAAAAGGGAACCTCGAGCGTCACTGGAAATTCCCTGCTTCAAAGCAGGAAAACTAGCAATTTGAAGGCGCCGGTCAATGGCCGAAGAAGTATCTGCGATCTATCCAGGAAACTTGGAATTAAGATGAATCTCAACACAACCGAGGGAGGGGGAGGAAGGAAAGAATAAAAGATGCCCTTCCCCTTGGGCTCTCTCTAGTATCGGGTGGAAATGGAAAAAAAAGCAAAATTCAACGTCGCTGTTTCCTGGAGTCAGGAAAAATCTTCAAGAGAAGGTCTCTCGTGGGGGAAATCGTATCTCTAAGAGGCTAAATATGAACAATAGGGAACCTGCAGAAAAAGGGTAGCGTGAGAGGACGAAAGGAGGGGGACCATGGGGGGGGCAAGAGAAGTCTCAACCAGGGTCCCGAGGCAGCGGTACAAAGCAACCTCTACATCGCCTGGGAGACGTGGCTTCCGACTCTCAAGAAATATACAGAAAAACTGAGGGGACGCTGGGAAATCAGATTGGGCGCCGTTTGGAAGAAGAAGAGATCGGGCTAGGAGACATCCAGAGCACAAAACAAATGATAGAGATAATGCTAAGTTCCGATGGCTAAGACCTCGAAGATCCTTGATGTAACTGGGGGGAAAACACCAACGTTCCTTTTGATCAAATGAATGTCGTACTACTTGACTGCAGCGAAAAGCGAACGCGCGTTTCCCGAGGGCTTCTCGTCGATTATAGAACTAGACCTCATAATGGGGGGGGAGAAAAAGCGAGAACTCGAAGGTCCTAGCAATGAGGATCAATACTGCTGATGGTATCACTTAAAAGGAAGAAGGGGAAATGCACCCGCAAAATCTGAATAAAAAAATAGTACAGTCTTCTCTGGTCTCAGGTAATCAAAGAACAGAGAGATTCGCTTCTCCGGGGGGAAAACCTCCTTATACGGGGGAAGGCCGTCCCTCGAAAGAGGCGGTAGAAAGTAAAGTGCCGGGCTTCTTAGGGTTAGGACGGGAAAAGAGGGAACCGAGCATAAGCCTGCGAGGGGCGGATACATCAATCTCACTGTCAGAAGAAGCTAAAGAGCCTACGGGAGGCAGAATTTAGGCTTTTCTAAATGGCGCTAAGGTAAGAAGGTGGTCCAAACGAGAGAGGACAGGATCCCATGAAAAAAAGACAATCTCTTCACTATGCAAGGGAGAGATGCACTGGTAGGAAGAAAAAGAGATAACAGGCCGCTTCGGAATTACTTTCAACGGGAGTCCAGAGAGTCGACCGGCTCAAAGGGGCAACCATCTGCAAAAAAAAGGGGGGAGGGCAATACCATACCAGTCTGAGGACAGGAAGAGGGAGCATACAAAAACGAGGGGGTACGCAAACGCGAAGATTTGGAGAGAACATGGGGAAAGATGTCACTATCTTGAGGAACTATATCGAAGGAACTAAGTCCGGAGAAAGAGGGGCGAGAAAGGCAAAAGACATTGGGAAAGCGACCGAAAAGAGGCTTCACGAAGCTGGGACAGGAAAAAGAAAGGTGGAGGAACTTCACAAGATGTAAGACGGAAGAGAAGGCAGCAGGAAATGAAAGCCTCTTCTTTCTTGGGGGAACGTACCCTAATAAGCCGCTCGATTACCCGCTGTCTCACGCCCCTTTCTCGGAACGCCGTAAAGAGGGAAGGGAAACAGGCGGATTGAACGGGGTAACAGATTCATGTCGGGGGAAGTATGGAATTCCTTGCGAGTACAAAATAGGAAATGTCGAAATTCAGCCGACTCAAAAGAAAGAAAAAAAAAGGGAACCTTCCTAAAAATGGTGACAGCCTCCTAAGGTAAGAGAGGAGGGGAAAGCAACCCAGAGATTACCGAGAAAAACTTATCTGCGCGGGAGGCCGCTAGCTTGAGAAAAACTTTAAATACAACTTTGTACGACGAAAAAGAAACAAAAAAACAACAAAAGGTATGAAAAAAGCTTGGAGTAACAGTATCTCTAACTGGGAGAACGCGAAAAAAAGCAAGACCAACGGTCCGTGGCTCAAAGTAAGACTAGGGTGGGAAAATCTCCTAAAGGAAAGGAAGGGAGGAAGACGTTCAGACGGAACTGGTCGGGGCGTTCCCGATTAGTAGAGAAGCAGGGAGAGATAAATATACTTTCATCCAGGAAGGGAAAGAAAGAAAAAGAAGAGGAATCCGGGGGGAAAAAGTTAGAAACCAGCTTTCGTCGAGGGGGGGGGGAGGTCTCGCGGAGGCAGTGCGTCAGAGAAAAGGGCCAGGGAGAGCTAGATGACTGATTCTGTCTGCTCGGCAACAAGAACGATGGGGGCAGAGGAAATTAACGAGCTCAAAAGGAAAAAGAGCGCCGGCGTGACACTGGTGGAATAACCTTAAAAGAATGGAGAGAACCACTCGGGACATTTCTGAGTTGAAACCAGGAGGTTGGAGAGAAGGGGAGTAAGAGGCCTGAAAAAGGGCGGCGCCGCTCGAGCCCAGTATTTTCTAGTTACAAGGGAAGAGAATCGAAAAGTAAATGGGGGGGTCTGACGGCGGTCTCCATCGGAAGGGGAACATCCTTTCTCTGTAGGGGGGTGGGGACGTCACCGATAGCAGAAGTGTTTTGGCGCAGTGGAAGGTTCTCCTATCTGGGGGACCCGGGAAGGGGGAGAAATCCAAATCGACGCGGGGTGGAAAGAATAAGCTTCAGTTCCTCTCCCAAGGGCTAGCGACGCCTCTGCCAGAATGGTGAGTAATATCCTGAATCAGGACAAAAAAGGAGAAGTATATGCGGGGAGGGGGGGAAACATCAACAGAAAAAAAAGGAATGGGGGTTCTCTCAAGGGACCAGTACCCTAACCAGAGGAGCGTCTTGAAACTCAGGCCAAAATTTGAGAAAAAATCCCGGGGGACGGGAGGGAGCTCGACTCAACGAATCGGACCAGGCGTACCCTACAGCCGCGCCGGAGTCTTGAGAGAGAAGGTGACGAATGCCACGATAAGCTTCTACGAAAGAAAAGAGGGGAAAGCAGAACGTCTTGATGTCCCTTCAATAGCACAGTTAACACCTCCTAGAAAAGTCAGGCCCAGTTGGGAGGCAGCCCGCTTTAAGATGTGTCCGGGAAGTGGGCTCCATAAATCCTCGTCAGGGTCCTGCCAGTGGACAGATGTGACGCCTCGCTTTGGCTCTGGGCCTCCGGAGTCGGCGCTGAGGATAGAAGGGAGAGGAGACGTCGGAACAAGAGTAGAGCGTGTACGTCAAGCCGTCATCCTGGAAAGGAAAAGAATCATGACCAAAGTACTGGGGCATCCAAAGGCTCAAGTGGATGGTGGGCAAACTCGGGCACCGAAGAGAAAGGGAGTACTGAGGACGCGGGTACCAAATTGATGCAGACCCAGTTCAAAAGCGAAGTAAAGTGGTGGGGGTGGTAGAGAGGTGATGTCCTATAAAAGCCTGGAGCAATCAGGGGGCAAGCGGAGGGGTCCACAGGAAGACAATAAATCAGAAAGTATATTTCGATAGGAAGAAAAGAGGAACCAAAAGGTCGATCGATACTATTAGTGGGGGGCAAACGCTGAGAGAGCGGTGGGGGGCGACGTCTCATATGGCTCAACAAAACAAATCCTCGGTCCTCGGGAGAGAGCTCAAATGGGAGGCGGGGGGGCCAGCGGGTATAGCGACCGCTAGAATAATCTACCCCCGGGGAGCGCGCTTAAGACCGCGGGCTGATAGGAACCTCGTCAGTGGTTCAGACTCGGGAAAAAACATGGGCCGAAAGATCTCTCTCTATTAAGTAACTTTGGCAGTTTTCTCTTCAAAAAACAACGGTGATTCTTGAAAGATAGTGAAAAAAGGAAAAGTAGGCTTCTCTATATCTTCTGTTTCGTCAACGTTCCAGGCTAAGTCACCTGCGCAGGGTTGGACCGCAGACTTAACGCCTCTGAGGGGGGGCAAAGATCTCAGAAGGATAAGGAAGACCTGGACGAGGGGGGGGGAAGAACTATTGGGGGGCCGGGCATCGAAAGCAGAGGGGGAAAATTTTTTAGCAGCCGACTGTACGCATATTCGCTTAATCGGGGAAAAAAAAAGCGCTGAAGAGACCTGGGGGGGGCAGAAATTCGTGGGAAAAAAAAAAGCCGACCAGACCGGAAATGGCGCAGTAAAGACTTCCTCAGTTGCAATCGGAAAGAAAGAGACATACACGCTCACCCGCAACCTGGGATCGCAAGACTTCCAAAAAGGGGGAGCAAGGTGACCCGGGGAACTCGCACCGAACTGCGGTTTTAAAATTCCCAGAAAAGGGGTTCATGCGGGATTCTCACGCAAGGAAAGAGTTCTGCGTAAGCGCCGTCGCGAAAAAACCTCTATATCAAAAAAGGAACCTATGTATGATCTCTGCTGAGCGGCCGGCAGCATGGCGGACCCTCCAAGTAAAAAAAGGGCTATCAAAAAAGGTCTCCTCGACAGCTGATGACGTTGCTTATTTATAACGGAAACATTTAAAACGGGGGGGGGAGGAACATCGGAATGAAAAGGAACAAAGGCTTGTCCCGGAGGATAACCTTTGAAAAACATCAAGCCGCAGAGAGTTTCACGGGAGGCAAACCTTATACTTTTATTCATGTAACTACGGAGAAGGAGAGACGAGATGGGCGCCTATGCTGTCTGTTTTGCGCCTGAGGGGAACGAACTTTTCAGGAGGGGACGCTGAGATAAATGCGATAAAGTGTCGCCACTGTGAGCTCATACGATCAGACTTAGGGGCTGGGGGGCTTCTTCGTTGCGATCACCTCAGGGGGGAAGCAATTCCCCCTCTCAAAACGGAAAGAGCAAGCGGAGCTCAGCCACCGCTAACTGGCCGGAGGCGCTCGCCCTCGAGGGAAGAAGCGTAGAAACGGCAGGAAAGTGCGGATACTTGATTTGAACGCGTGAAAAGAAAGAAAGGAGAAAAATGCAAAGAGCAAAAAAGATCGACCGGCGGCCCAGAGCCGTCGGGAAAAAAAAATGCTAGCTCCGGAAAGAAACCTACGAAGAAAAAGTCGATGAACGAAGTCAAAAAACAGAAGAATCAGCTTTCTGAGGCGCCAAAGGAAGGGCACTCAATAGGACTGAAGAGTCGGAACAACCAAAAGTGAAATCAAACCGCCTAGTGAGTCCGGAAAGAGAGGTCCAAAGATCTTTTCGGCGAAAAGAAAGAGGGCAGAAGCCGGCGAGGGAGCTCGAAGCGGGGGAGCGCCTGTACGGCTTATCTAAAGCACGAAAAACCGCTCGCCAGAACGCGGGCCCCAAAGGCGTTAGAGACTCTCCTCCGACGCAAGGGAGGAGAAAGGGGAAACTGGGGGGAACTCTTAGTTCCGCTTCAAAAACGTTGAAAGTATACTTCCTTTATACTTACCTATGCGAGCGCCTGCAAAAATTCTACTGAAAACGACAGACAGGAAAGGACACCTGTAAGTGGGGGATCAGGGGGAAGGGGTAAGGAGAGTGAAAAAAACCGCAAAACCTGATACCCTGACATGCCTTTTATAACGCTGCCGTCCGCGTCAAGGGGTAGCACACGTTCGAGAAGGAATCTCTCTTAAAAAAAAAACGGAGAGAGGGGGGGAAGAAAAAAAAGAGGCGAGTCCAAGAAGAGAGGAAATTTGCAGAACGATCAGCCCGCGTCAGTACCCTTTCAACGGGTCTACCAGGTACATAAGTTTACATCTCGCGGACGGCCCGGCTCAGGCAACAAACTTCGTCGGTGCAGCGGGGGACTATTAGAAGAAAGGCGCTCGCATCGATCAAGTTGAAGCTAGTAAGTCAACGAAGCGATAGAGGAAACCACTCCAGAAAGGTTTAAACAATGAGCATCTTGAGCGAGCCGGAGAGAGAGAAGGGGCCGGGAAAAGAAGGGGGAAGTAAAGAGGAGGCAGAGCAAGGAAGAGCTCATCAAGAAAGACGCGCTTGAAAACGCGCAGGGAAGAGAAAAACGACGCCTTCAATGAAAGAGGGGTAGGGAAAAAACAAAGAGGGGAAGAACCTAAATGAACATCATTGACTCACTCGTTTCCGGGAACTCAGGGCGTAAGTTGGCAATTTTTAAGAGGGGGCGAAAAGGAGAGAAGGCCGGACGGGAGGGCGCAAGAGCGCACGCCCGAAAGAGGTGCTCTTTGACTCTCTAAAGGCCCGTATGGACTGGCGTCCTCAAGGGAAAATCGAAACCACAAATCGTTCGCCGGGGGGAGGGGTTCGAAGAAGCGGGGAGCAGATGGGGGTTTGCTCGTGAGCAGGGTCGCCTATATTTAAGCCGTTTCAGGAGAACCGCCCGACGAGGTTAGGCCGGATCGCCGTAGTGAGGACTCCGAGGCAGAAGCGGTGTAGAGCGAAATTGGCGGCAGATCAGCTTCCTGCCTCTCGTAAGGGACCTACCAGTCACTCAGGACGAGAAGGAATCAAAGGGACTGCTCCCTCTAGCTCGGGGAGGATCCTTGCTGCACAAGTGAAGAGGAATATCGCACGAAAAAGTGGCGCTGAGCCTTGGGAATCAAAGAGAGGTACTCAAAAAGAAAGCAGGAACTGAAGAGGGAGAGGGGAAAGGAGGAGGGAATGCATCCAAAAGATGACTAAATTCTAAAGCTAATGACGGAGAACTTCAGAATGTACTGCGCCCCGAACAGCAGCAGAGAGTCGGGTAGGACTTTTGCGTGAAAAAAATGTGTGCCCTTTGTCAACTTTTATTCAGCCCATCAGCCTACATACTCCTTTTCTATAAAGGAAGCTCGAGTTGGCTCGGGAGGGGGAAGCAATTGCGAAGACTATGGAGAAACTCGTTAAAGCAAAACGAGGGCCCGGGGAAAAGAGGGGAATGCGCCTATACGAAACTCTAAAAAAAAGAATGAAAGTAAGTGGGGCATCCAGAGACTTTTGATGGGGGCCACTTCTTATCAAGACTGCTCCTCTTCTAGGACTGCGGGCACTGGGGAGTCCTGGGGTAATTATCAAAGCAAAGGCATAGCAGGGGTTGGGATGGTGGTCCATAGGGCGCTATCTATCCGGGGTCTCGTCTTTGTAAACTGAGCCATCCAATTAAGGTCAGGAAAAGAACCTGTCTGAAAATCTAGAACAGTAAAGATACAGGGTGAGTTTCAAGATGACGCCGGAAATCGGTGACGGAGAAATCCGGGGGCAAAACGCGCGCCCAAGTCCTTCTTCCCTTCGAGAGAACAAAGGGGCCGCAGGGCCAATCAGGGAGCGAGGCGACCGCGAGTAATACTGAAAACGCGAAGGAGCGGGTATTCAAAGGAGGGAGATTCAAAATAAACTGGAGGGGGCGCCTGCGTCACAGTGGAAACTCAAAAAGTAGTCGCGGCTCTATTCGGTAGATGGCCCCTCGTTAAGTTGACAGAACTCTCCAAACCAACTAGGAGGAAAATAAAGAGGGAGGAACCGAGTCAAAAAAGAATTCTCGCGAGGAGACTGTCTTCACTTAACGAGGCTGCCTTCACATGGCTGCGGTGAAATACTTCCTCTTCGAGAGGCGCGAGGGGGGAGGAAAAAACCAGGTCTACTCGAGAGTCTCGTTCACCTCTGGCATGCGACCTCGGAACGTTCTCTAGAAAGCGGAGGGGCGACAATTGGGGGGAAAATCCGACGTCGCAACCGATGAATCTTCTGTTAAAAAAAGCAACCGGAGAAAAGATCGAAGTTGATATTGATGGACCAAGAGCAATAAGTAATCAGCGGCTGTCATGTTTACCGCCGCTTGAGATTGGTCTCTAATAGTCGCTAACTCCCTCGCAGACACCATACACAGGCGATAGGCTACGGGACTAAAGTCATCAAGGTGTACGCCTGGTAAAGCCTAAAGGGGGGAAAGATGACTCAAGGGCGGGCAGTATTTTCCCTAAACGGGCGCGGGGAGAAAAATCTCTTGAAAATGTCTTCTACGGGCAAGAGGAAAAACCTATCTCGGGGGGGGGGACTTGCACGTGGAGGAGTCGCTCGCGTACCCGAATAATTTGGGACCTCAACCGAGAAGGGGCTAAGATGAAAAACAAGCGACAAAGGGAGGAAATGGGACAGCGGCGAGGGGGGGGCGTTTCTTAAAGCCAGTGTCTCTCGCAACGCCAAGGAGGAATGACCCGTGGGAACGAAAATACCGTCATTCTCGGGGCAAAGGGAAGCAATCCTGATCAGAGGACTCTTCTTCTAGCTCCTGTACGGGGGGGGGGAGTCCTCGAGAAGAATTTCGAGACGAACAGACACCGCGGAACGGGGGAAGGAAGGAGGACGTCTGGGCGGAGTATCTCGCCGCGGGAGGGGCGATACAGTGCGAGAACGGGGGGACTCAATTAAGAGAAGAGCGGGCGCAGGACGTTAAGGCTGGTTTCTATCCAGGGCGGAGGGATTGCCGCCGGATCCACCGCAGCCCGAGGAGAGGGATCGGCAGGATCGAAACCAATAAATTAACACTAGGTAAAGGAAAACGAGATGACTAAAAGGGCGAGGAACGGAGAGGGGGATAACGCGAACAGGGGGGGGGGGGGAGGCGGGTTGAAACGTTTTCCTTGAAACGGGGTCGTCATAGGAAGTCTCACGACAAAACCTAGGAAAAAAGGCGGAGGGTACCGACCAGGAAGCTATTGACCATGCCGCTGTGGGAGATAAACCTCATTGCCTCATACTTATTGAGAGAATATGCAAGAACGGAATCTTGCTTCCGAGAAGCCAAAAAAGGGGGACCGCCGGCTCATTCTGAGGCTGGGAAAACACATTGTGACATCAAAAGAAGGACCAATGCGTCAAGTAGACTTTCGTCGTTCTCGGGGAGGGGTCTTGACGAGGGCACCCAAAAGGTCTCAGATTGTCTCGAATCTTTTATAGAATCGGAAGTAGGAAAGAAACAACCGGAAACGAACCTTCCTACTCCCAGTAAGAGGAAAATTGAGCAAGCAGAAGCTCTCCTAAAGACGCTTGAAATTGTTTGAAAAGAAATGAAACCTTCGCGGAGGGTATGACATGGATGAAAGTTACCCTAGAGTGCGAAAACTGCTTCTCTCAACCAGAGCGAAAAGGAAAAGGGATTCCAAACTAAGCACTTTATTCAGACCTCCTGGCCGGACGAGAAGGTCAAACCCATCAGGATGTAAATGGGAGACAAAGAAAAAGATTCTCAGGCTTCCGCTAGCTGTCAGGCCACACGGAAAGATCCTGGACGAG
>Ga0179593_1525475_pt1 | contig 10873 bp, 14 predicted proteins | sample CZODoug2_1_08_16_FD_185931 | JGI IMG/M metagenome (GOLD analysis project Ga0179593, IMG submission 185931) | Vadose zone soil fungal communities from Angelo Coast Range Reserve, California, USA - CZODoug2_1_08_16fungal (PacBio error correction) | ecosystem: Environmental > Terrestrial > Soil >...
AAGTTAGAAAAAGGGGAGGGGGAAGGGGGAAGAAGAAAAAAAAGTGTTCATTCCTTTTCCTTAACCGGAAATTCCTTTTCCCCCTATTGTCGCCGCTTTACAGAAAGAAAGAGAAAGAGGAAAAAAAAGAACTTCCAGGGAAAGGGAGAGGAAAGAAAGGGGATAGGAAAGAAGAGGGTCACCGGCCCGGCTTTTTTCCTTTTCATCCACCGAGGGGCACGAGCGGAAAAAGGGAGAAAGAAAAAGAAGGGAAGGCTTCTTCTAAGCTGTCAAATCATCGATCCGTTCCTTGGCGGTGCGGAGTTGAGAAGAGGAAAAAAGGGAGAAAGCCGGCTAGGAGGGGAGAAAAAAAAGAGGGAGGGAGGGAGGGAAAAGTGCCTGTGCGGATTTCATGGCAAGAAAAGGAAAGAAAAAATTGCTAGGGAAAGAAGGGGATGGGCAACTGTAATCACGATGCGATTTACTCTTCTGTTTTCGCCTTGGCAAGGAAAAAGGGAAAAAAGCAGGGGGAAAAAGAGAAAAAAGGAGGAAGTCCGGACACTTCACTTCGTCCTTTCGTAGTCGGTCGCCGAGACAAAAAGAAAAAAGAGGAAAGTGGGGGGGGAGGGGGGGGAAGAAGGGGCACAAACTGCACCCCGGTGCTTCCTGCCTTCCCTTCACTGCACAACCTTGCCGAGCAGTCGTCGGTTTTGAAAAGGGAAGGGGAGGGGGGAAAAAATAGCCAGGAAGAGAAAAAAAGAGAGCGCCGGTTCTCCCATTCGACTACCAGCATATCCGGGAAGAAGAAAAACAAAAAAAAAAAAAGAGGGAGGGGAGCCCCGCATAAACAGGCTGTTACTCCTACACTCCTCGAACTGCCCGTTCAGGAAAAGGGGGGGGGAGAGGTCCGAAGAAGAAAAGGGAAGGGGGAAGGAAATCGGGCAGCACCTGCTTCTCGGGCACGAGGAAGGGGGGAAAGGGGGGGAAGGGGAAAAAGGAAAAAAAAAAACGCTGTCTCCCCGCCAGGCGGTAACGTACGACCTTGGAGTCCCTGGGTGCGGTCCGCGGAAAGGAAAGAAAGGAAAAAAAGAGTGTGTAGGAAGGGGAGAGGAAGAGCCCTTCCCCATCGTAGTCATTCGAATCGCGACGAGAAAAGGGGGAGGAAAAAAAAGGGGGAGAGGCATCCAGGAGGAAGGAAAGGGAGGGATGGTTCACCCACAGGTTGTTCGGCTCGCCGCGGGGGGAAAGAAAAGAGGTCCCAGAAAGAGGAGGACACAAAAGGAACGTAGCGGCCTTCGACTCCAGCCCTTCGCCACTTTCACTCTCGGCGAACCGCACGGACGGGAAGGAAAAGGAAAAAGGGGGAGGGGGACGGGAAGAAGGGAAAAAGGGGAAAGGGAAAGGGAAAGGAATGGGAAGTTCGTATTCTAGATAGTTTCACTATCACCAGTTCCATTCGTCCCCGTCCCTGTCCTTAATCGACGAAAAGAGGAAGGGAAAGAGAAGGGGGCTATAAAAAAAAAAAAGGGGGGAGGAAAAGGAGCAGCCTTCTTCGTTTGGGGAGGAAAAAGGGGAGAGAAAAAAAAAGCTAAAAGAAAAAAGGAAAAAAAAAAAAGGGAGGAGAGTGGGGCAAGGCCGGGACCTCACGCCGAGGCGGTCATCTCCAACCCTCCCTTTTTATCTGTCGGCCCGCGTTCGTCGATTACGGAAAGGAAGAAAGGAAGGAAAAAACTAGAGAAAAAAAAAAAAGAAAGAAGAAGGAGGGAGGGAGGCCGCTCACTACGTTCCCCGTCCCATCCCGCTGCTGTTCCACAACCTTGGGCCCTTGGAAGGAAAAGAAGGGGGAAAACCTGGGGGGAAAGGAAAGGGAGAAAGAAGCTCCTTACTTTTTTTTCTCGGTCCGACCTGAAAAGGGGGGGGGGGGGGAGAAAAAGAAATGAAGAAAAAAAAGGAAAGGGGAACGTGAAGACGAGTCCATGTCCCTCCTTTCTCTCTCTCACTTGCAACGTGAGCCGTTCGAAAAAATGGGGGAATGAGAGGAGAGAGGGATGGCCGGAAAAAAGAGGAAAAAAGGGAAGAAAAGATTGGGCGCATGCCGGTCTTTCAGTTCCGTTACCTGCACCCAGGACTCCAAGTGTCGTCAGTAAAAAGTGGGAAAGGGAGGAAAAGAAGGGGGAAGGAAGGGGGAAGGGTGGCCGTATATTGCCTACTTTTAACTCCTCTTTCAACCGCTAGGCGGTGCTGCCCGGGAAGAAAAAGGAAGGGAGGGTAGGGAGAAAAAAAAGAGGACTTCTGAGAAAAGTGGAAAAGGAAAAAAAAAGAAGGGGGCTGAGGGGGGCGACCGAAACGTTTTCCTCTGTCTGTCAATCCGGGACTTCATAACGACGGTAAGGAAGGGAGGAGGGGTTCGAAAAGGAAGGGGGAAAAAAAAAGAGGGGAAAAAAGGATCTTATTTCGGGTCACCTACCCTCCCTTTAAACCGCGACACGGAGGGGAAAGGGGGGGGGGCCGAAAAAAAAAAGAAAAAAAGGAAGGGAGGAGCGAAACCCTAACCGCTTTTCTTTCTTGCGCGTGCGACCGCATAAGGAAAGGAGGAGAGGACTGTCGAAAAAGAAAAAAAAGGAAGACAGTGGGAGGGCGCCTTACCCCTTTTCATTTACCATTCTAACCAGAATAGTCAATCTTCATCGGTGAGAGAAAGGGAAAAAAAAAAAAAGCATCCGAGGGGGGATAGGAAAAAAGAAAGCAGAAAGGAAATGTCCCTCCTCTACCTATAACTCCTTTTTTTTTTCGCCGGAAAAGGGGAAGGGAAAAAAGAAGGAGGAAGGGGGGGGGGACTGTACTGTTGGACGCTTCATCAAAAAAAACCTTCCGAACACGGCAAAAGGGAAAAAAGCTCGAAAAAAAAAAATGAAGGGGGAAGACGCATTCTTACTCCTATGTCCCATCTTTGGTTTTCTGCACTGCAAAAAAAAGAAGGAAGGTTGCAGGGGATAAAAAGGGAAGAAGAGAAAGGGGGGCAGTGCACTCGCTATTTCCCTTTATCGCGCCTATTGCTGTCGGAAAGCGGCGCAATAGGAAAAGAAGTAAGGGGGAAAGAAAGGGTGAGAGAAAAAGGAGACGACCAGGGAGCGTAATTACCTATCCCCTCCCCCCCCCCCCGTTACGAGGAAGTATCGCAGAAAGGAGAAGAAAAAAGGAATCCCAGGTTACTGGTTTTTCTAGCGCCAGATTCCGGGGCAGGAGGGGGAGGGGAAAAGGGGGAAAGGTGAAGGAAAATGAGGGCACGGAGGACCTCATCCCTATTGCTTTTGTCGGAAGCCAACGAGGGAGGAGGAAAAGCTAATGAAAAAAAAAAAGAACGAAGGGTTCTCGTTTTTGTTCTTTGCTGGCAAGACCTTGTCAGAGGGAGAGGGGGAGAAGGGGGCAAAATTAGGGGAGGAAAAGGGAAAGAAAAGGCGACGGCCGACGTCCTTTTGATTGCTGTGCCGACTCGCACTACACAGGGGAAAGGAGGGAAAAAAAAGAGAACGTCCTGCGTCTCCTTCTTCTAGGAAAAAAATGGGGGAAAAAGGGAAAGGAGAAGTTGCCTTGAGGGCCAGCTGCTCCCCGAGGAGTCCGCGAGGGGGGGGGAAAGAAATAAAATGGATAAAGCTACGTCCAGTTCCCTCTCCCAAAGAGAAGGGGAGGGAAACTCCGAAAAGGGGGGGGAAAAAAGAGAAGGGAAGGGGAGAAGAAGGGAAAGGAAATTGTCTTTACTGCTTCCTTCAGCTCAACCCTTTGGCACGGAGAAGGAAAAAAAAAGTATTCGGAAAAGAAGAAAAAAAACAACACGTAGGAGTAACTAATATATAAATAACAATTAGAAATCATAAGTAAGGAAAAAAGAAAAGGGGAAAAAGGAAGTTAGAGGGGGAAAAGAAAAAAAAAAAAAAAGAGAGATCTCCCCTTTCGTTTCGAATAATCTGCCATGGCGGTCCGGGCCGGCCGTGCCGGGTTGAGAGGAAGAGGAAGGGGGAAGAAAGGAAAATTTTTCAGAAGAGAAAAGAGGAAAGGAGAGGGGGGAGAGGCCTGGACGTCGCTGAGTCACCTTTGGCTCCGAAGGAAAGGGGAGGGGGAAGGGGGCCACAAAGAAAGGGGAGGACAGTTGGCATCCGGCAACTGATCATCAATCTATTGCTCAATCAAATTAATAGGGGGGAAGGAAGAAAATACGGGGGGGGAGAAGGGGAAAGAAGTCCCTTATTGCGATTCTTCCCCGCTCAACACAGGAGGGGGAAACCGAAAAAAAGAAAAAAAAAAAAAAAGAATTTGAAGTTCTTTCCTCTAAACGCTACATTTCTTTTGCATCAACGCCCCAAAGAGAAAAAAAAGGGGTCTTCGGAAAAAAGGAAAAAGGATTTTGAGGGGGGGGGGGGAAGGTTTGAAAGAAGATAAAAGAGAAAAGGAAGGGAGCCGGGACCGAATCTCCACCGCCCTCTTTCTTCTCCCTGGCATCGTCAAAAGGGAAAGGAGAAAATCTAGAAAAAAAAAAAGGGAGAAGAGGACAGCGTTCCCGAAATCTGCTATCATGTCAATTCTTCTTTCCATACTTAACTTATCAGTAATTCCGGGAAAAAAGGGGAAGACCGGGGGGAAAAAAGCATCAACCCCCCCCTTTTTTTTTTCCTGCTGGTGCCGTACTAGGCACGGAAAAAAAAGTGCAAAAAAAAAGAAAGGGGCGATGCAAACTGCCTCTCTTCTTTCTCACTCTTTTTCTCTGTTGCTCTGGCAGCCTCTGGGGGAAAGAAAGGAGCCGGCCCCCAAAGGAAAGAAGAAGAGAGCAAGAATCGTCAACAGCCGTCCTCTTCGTCGAAGCGCAAATCAGCGGAAGGAAGGGGGACTCCAAAAAGAAAAAAAAAAAGAGAAGAAGAGAGAACACGAAAGTGCGAGAAACCAACGTCGTCGTCGCGGCTTTACATTGCCTGCGGATCATCAGGGAAAAGAAAAAAAAAAAGAAAATGCGGGGAGAAAAGGAGGGGAAAAGGGGGAGATCACGATGCGATGACCTTCTGGTTCGCCTTGGCACCGGAAAAAACGGAGGAAAAAGGCCGGAAAAGAAAAAAAAGGAAGAAGGGACACGGCACTGAGAGCCGTTCGTAGGCGGTCGCCGGCGCCCAGCCCGAAGCGTCGGGGGGCGCGAGGAAGAAAAGGGAAAACTGTGAAAAAAAAGGGGGAGACCCGCCTTCTCGTCCACTTGCCACCACAGGCAAGAGAAGGGGGGGAAAGGGGGGGGGGAGGACCCGAAAAAAAAAAAGAATGAAAGGAAGAAAACGGTTCCCCGCGCGGTCGCCCATTCCGCTGACCATCAGATCCGGCCGGAAGGGAGGGGGTAGAGGAAAGGGGAAGCCCACTTTCGGGAAAAAAAAGGAAGAAAAAAGGAATAGAAACTGCCCAGTTCCCTTTTTTTTTCCGCATAGCTGTTTCCCTCTCCGCGTAGGCCGGCAAAAAGGGAAGGGAAAGGGAAGAAAAGAGGTTCACGCGAAGAAGAAGGAAAAAAAAAAAAGGAAAGGGACGACGTCTGGCGGCCACGGCCCCAAACTCTGTCCCCCTCCCATGCTTTACGGACTACCTTGAGCCCTGTGTCGGTCCTGAAAGGGGAAAGAAGGGAAAAGAAAAAAGGTTCCGAGGGGGGGAGAGAAAAAAGAAACCAATATGAGGCAGCGATCGCGATCCCCATGTTGGCTACCGGCATCCCGTGGGGAAAGGAGAATAAAAAGGGGAAGGAGAGGTGCGGAAGGTCCCGTCGTGCTGGTTTTCCCCACAGGTGGTTGGAGGGGAAAAGAGGGAGGCGCAGAAGAAAAAAGGAAAAAAGGGGGGGGGGGAAAGAGGTAAAACACCAGTCCCTTAGCGGCCTTCGACGCCAGCCCTCGTGCACGGTCACTTCGGCGAACCGATAAGGGGGGAGGGGGAAGGGGGAAACAGCCGCGGAAAGAGAAAAAGGAGGGGAAAAGGGGGAAAAGAGAGGGGGACAGTGTGGTATTCACAGGTGAACGTCCATACTTGTCGTAGTCGATATAGTTTCACTATCACCATGTCAGGCGTAAGGTCAAGGGAGGGAGAGAGAGGAAGACCAGATACCAGTGATGGTGGCGATGCCCGCCTCTGCCTTTATGTCCCGGAACTTGCCCCGCCGAAGAGGGGGGGGGGAAAAGATGAGGAAAGGGGAGAAAAAAAAAAGGAGAGGAGGGACAAGGTTAAGGGAAATTCCACTTTGCTAGGCGGGCTAGGAAAAAAGAAGGGGGGGGAAAGTTTCGGTAAAAAATAAAGGAAGACTGAAATTGTGATCCGTGAACTATCTCGACTACGACAAGTCCTGGTCCTTGCAACGGGACAGACAACGCAAGAGAGGGGAGGAGGGAAAAAAAAATCCCGATGGAAAAAAAAAGGGAAAGGGAGGGGGAAAAGAAGGTGCGTTTCGCCGCTTGACTCGTTTCGGCCGGGCTGAGTAGAAGGAGAAAGGAGGGGGGGGGGGAAAATTTCCGGAAAAAGGGAAAAGACGGAGCGCCCGGAACCACCTTTTTTTTAACCATCCAGCACTACGGGACATTCAAGAAAAAAAGGAGGGAAAATAGGGGAGAAAAGGAAAGGGGGGAAGGTCGGGCCCCAACATGTTTATCTCGATCTCTTACTACTATGTGGCGTGCTTGCATCAGGAAGTAGGATAAAAAAGGGGTCTTCAGGGGGAAGAAAAAAGGAAGGGGAAAGCACCCATTACTCCAATTTCTTCCTTACCTCCTGTCGTGGGACAATCGTTTTGGGGGGAAGGGGGAAGAACTACGGGATAGGGGAAAAAAAGGGAATACTTAACTGCCGCGTGAAAGAAAGGGGAACCCTCTTTCAGAAAAAAAAAAGGAAAAAAAAGGAGAGGAAAACGGGAACGGGCATTTCCGCGGACGTTTCTATTCCCATCCTTTTGTTCTGCGGGCGACCGAACGTGGAAGGGGGAGGGGGGAGGAAGGAGGAAAAGGAGGGAGGGAGGGAGGGGAAAAACCGACCCTTCTTTACCGAACTTTTCCACAGGAGGACCCAATGGATCGGAGTGGCGGGTCACCGACCGGGCCCCGGGGAAACCGGCGACCGTCGAAAGGGCCTGAAAAGGGGGGGACGGAGGCAAACAGCTACCTTATTGCTATCTACCCCCGAACCGTGTGCCGGGGGCGACACGGAAGGAAGGAAGGGGGGGGAAGGACGGAGGAAAGGGAGGCCTTCCCCGTTGCCCTTCCTACCGAGGAGGAAAAGGTTGAGGGGCGAACCATACGAGTCATCGCATCTGTTATCTACAGGTTGCCCACCACCGGTCGTTAGAAGGGGAAGAAAAAAGGAAAGGGGGGTTTGGGGGAGGGAAAAGGGAAAGGGAGAAGAAAGGAAAAGGTACCTCCTCGACGACGCGGCCGGGGGGGGGGGGAAACCTTTTCTTTCTTGCTCCCTCGCCGGATTCAGCCAGAAGAAGGTGGACTCTGGAAAAGAAAAAAAAAGGAAAAAAGGGGAAAAACCTGCTCTCTGATTTGCTCTTCTCGACGAATCGGGCCGGGTAATTTAAAAGAAAAGGAGGGACGCCGAGGCCCATCTTTTTGCTTCACATCCAAACTCCGGTCCGGTGAAAAGAAAGAAAATCTACTAGGAAAAAAGAGGGGGGGGGGAAGGGGGAAGAGGGAGAGTTTCCCTTTGCGCGTCCTATTTCTTGCTTCAAGCGGCGGCACTGAGGGGACAAAAGGAAAGGGGAGGGCGGAAAAAAAAGAAAAAAAAAGGGAAGAAAAAAAGGGGGGAAGGAAGTACCTGATCTCTTTACGGTCTGACTACGCATTGACCTGTATCGCGCAAGGGGGAGGGGAGAAAAAAAAAAAAGGGAGGGGGGGGGGGAGATCGCAAATTTTCGCGTTCCTTCTGGCGAAAGGGGGAAAAGGAAAGACGAAGAAAAAGAAAGAAAAGAGGGAGTGGGCGGAAGCCAACGAGGGCGTCGGCCAACCGAAATAGCCCGGTCCCAGCGGAAAGGCCAGGGGGGAGGGACCGGGGGGGAGGGAGGAAAGGAGAAGGGAGAGGGAGGAGGAAAGAACGGGCCAAATCTTGGACGTCTTCCTTTCCTGGCCGCTCAGCCTGCGCGGGCCGACGCCTGGGGGGAGATAAAAAGGGGAGGGTGAAAAAAAACTCCGGCCTAACCGTATTTTCCGGCGTAGGGAAGAGGAAAAGAGGTGATGCGCATCTCTTGCTTCTCCGTTGCCTTTCTGCCATCTTTCAGCCCCGGAGTCCGCGAGGGGGGGAAACAAAAAGAAAGGGAGAAAAAAAAAGGAGGCTCAGCGACGTTCCCTGTGCCAGAGAAAAAAAAAAAAAAGAATTTAGAGGGGAGAGGGGAGGGAGGAGGCAAATGGCCGGGAAGCCTCTTGACTGCCCTGGCTTGTACGTGCTGTCCCCTGTCACGCGCACCCTGGAAAAGAAGAAAAAAAACGAAACAAAAGGGAAAGAGAAGAAACAACAACAACGGAGGCGGAAAGGAGAAGCCTCCCTTCGTAGTTCCCCTATCATCTCTCACGAAGAAGAAAGAGAAAGGAAAAAAAAAAAAAAAAGGGAAGGAAGCTTCCAGGGCAAAAAGAGAGGAAAAGGGGGTGAGCGCAGGACGCCGGCCAGCCAGTTCCGTCCCTCTTCTTCCCGGCCCATTTTTGCAGCATAAAGAAACAAAAAGCGTCGAAAAGGGAAGGGACGTCGCTGAGCAACTGTTGGCTCCGGCCTCCCGGATGTCCAGGGGACGGGAGAAGGGAAAAAAAAGGAAAATGAGCGGGCCTCATTCAACGAGCTCAGCCCTCGATGTCGCATCCAATGAACTCGGGTCCGAGAAGGGAGAAAGAAAAAAGGGAAAAAGGGAAGCCGTGCGCGGAGTGCGAATTCGGCCCCTCTCACCATTACTTCGGCCCCCGCGGAAAAGGAGAGAAAGGCAGGAAGGTAAGGAGAAAGGAAGGAAAGAAACGACCAAACCCGAAACCACTGCGTGGATCTTTTGGTCTCGTTCTTAATAAGCCAACCGAATTCAGAGGGAAAAGGGGAGGGGACCAAGAAAGGGAGGAAGCAAAATCAATCGGGCTCCCGGTAGCCGTGCCCGACGCTCCACCGCAAGGCCGGGAGGGGGAGGAAAGGGAAAAGCAGAAAAAGGAGAGATAGCAAAAACGTACCCGGGGATGCATCTACGCGCTTCCAATCTGGCGATACAGGGAAAGGAAGGAGGAAGAAAAAAAGAAAAGGGAGAGAAAGAAGAGACCGGGTCCGCATCACCTTTTTCCAGGCTGTTCCGTAACCAATTCAGGGAAAAAGGACCGCAAAGGGAAAAAAAAAAAAAGGGAAGGCGAGTGGCACTGCCCTCGAGGCGGTCGAACTCTTTGAGATGTGCGGAAGAAGAGGAAAAAAAGGTTCGAAAAAAGAAGAAAGGGGAGAAGAGGGCGGATGCTCAGATAATCGTCCACCAGAAGTCAAAAAAGGAGAAGAGAAAAGAGCGAGCAGTCCTTTGCTTGCGGAGTTTAATTACTCTTCCACCATTCCATGCCAACAACGCGCTGACTCCGGCGAGGGAAGAAAAAAGAAACGAAAAAAGAAAGGGGAAGGGGAAAAGGGAGGGGAGTCATCGGGAAATCATGAACTCCACAACCTTGTCCTTGATCTATTTCCTTCATTCGAACAGACCGGGGAGGGGAAAAAGTGCTATGGAGAGGGAAAGGGGAAACTTTTCACCTGACCGGGCGTCAGGAGGGAAGGAAAAAGAAGTCCTCCCGGAAAAAAAGAAGTCCACTTCGACCGTTCTTATGTCTTTCTCCGGAAAAAGAAAGTCTCTCGTAAGAATGGGGGGGGAAGACTTTTCCACCTTCCCCCATTTTCTTCTAAAGAAAAAAATGTGATTAAGCCTGCCGAGGAAGGCAAACCCAGTGCCACGAGCAGTTCTCTTTTTCCCCGGGCCCAGGGGCCGTGACCCAGAAAGAAGGAAAGGGGAAAGAGAAAGGCTCGGGGGAGGGAAAGGGGAAGGACGACCAGCAGATCCGGCCTCCTTCCGTTCTCGAATTCCTCCGATTGCTCAGCCGCGGCCCCAAGGTCGGGGAAAAAAACAGTCCGAAAAGAAAAGAAAAGAAGGGGGGGGGCGCATAAAACAAAAAAAGAAAAAAAAAAGAAAAAACCCACAAAAAGAAAAAAAAAAAAAGAAAAAAAACGCCCCCTGCCTCTTTTTCCTCTCCTCTTAGTGCTGCCATAAAAAGGAAGGAAGGGAAGGGAAAAAGAAGAGAGAAAGGGGTAAAGGGGGGCATATCCGGCCACCCTTCCCTTTCTAATTCTTCTTCCACTTCCCCAAACTCTGTCCCCCGCAGAGGAAAAAGGGTCCGGAAAGGAAGAAAAAGGGAAAAAAAAAAAGGGAGAAGGGGGGGGAAGAGGTTGGGTTATGAAATACGTCTATCATCCCTCCCCATCTTATTCATCTATCTCGATCCCATTTTGGCGAAACGGCAAGAAAGGAAAAAGGGGGGAAATCTTTAAGGGAAAGGAACGGAAAAAAAAGGGGGGGGTTCTTCTCCCTGTCGTTGGCAAGAACAAGGGAAGAAAAAAAAAGACCCTTCAAAAAAAAGGAGAAGAGGAGAAAGAAAGAAGCACGGTCACGTCTTCTAATACCTCACCGTCTTTCAGAAGGGGAAAAGGGGGGTTCCGGGGAGAGAAGGTAAAGGAAAAGAGGGGCGTTGTCTGTAACTTTCACGGCCATGACTTGTCTTATTCGAGTATATTTCCCGAGTCACCAGGTCAAGGCGTCCGTAAAGAAAGAGAAAAGGGGGCTGATGAAAAGAAGAAAAGGGGGGAAAAAGGAAGCCCGCCTTCGTTGTGGTCAAACCGA
>Ga0179593_1558290_pt1 | contig 10873 bp, 7 predicted proteins | sample CZODoug2_1_08_16_FD_185931 | JGI IMG/M metagenome (GOLD analysis project Ga0179593, IMG submission 185931) | Vadose zone soil fungal communities from Angelo Coast Range Reserve, California, USA - CZODoug2_1_08_16fungal (PacBio error correction) | ecosystem: Environmental > Terrestrial > Soil >...
CCTGTATATCTAGAAAAATCACGTAGGGGTGATCTATATTGAGGCTCCCAAACCGGGACCTAGGCAAAGGATGGCAAAGAAAACCTTCTACGACGCCGAATGGGGAGAAAAAAGAAATTGAGCAAGGAGCACGAAATTACGAGGGAACGAGGAGAGACAGGACCCCACCCTATAGGGAAAAAAAATGTGAGATAAGAATAATATTGCAGACAACAAGTCCGAACGGAAGCCAAAACTTTTGAGAAAGGTGGGGCCGATTGGGGGGAGAGCCTTTTTTTGCGAGGCGTGGGGCGTCGTCAATGTAGAAACCAGGGGGTCTAGGGAGGTTTCCACCCGACCTGCCATTTAGGAACGTGCCTCTTGCTCCAAAATACAGTGTGACGCAGTTGGCACCATCGCCTCAGACCTGTGCCCAAAAAACGAAACATTTACTATATCGAAAGCGTTGCAGAAGGGGAAGAGGAAAATCGGACGCAGCTAGCGCGCATAAGTCAACGACTAGAGCAAAAAAGGTTCTTAAAACCGGAATGCAGGGTCAGCTGCTTGCGAGAGCGCGCATCAAGCGCACGGCCTCCTTGGAGAGGGTAGGTGGACCGTCAGCAGGAGCACCAATGGTGGATGGGTTCTCTTAAAATCAAAAATGGAGCTACGTCTCCCCATTAATCCCGAAACGAAACTTGCCCAAGAACGACCAGACGCACCTGCTGGCTGGAGGAACGGTTCTCAGGAGCTATAGAATTTCCCAAAAAAAGGAGTAAAAAGAGGGAAAACGGCTTGGAGAGGGGTCTGGGGAAAAAGCTTCATAGACATTATCGGATCCTTTACGAAGGAAAAGTAGCCGCCACCCCGTTGGTCGTCCATGTTTGTTGTTACAAGGGGGTTTGAGTTAAGCCACACGAAGGGACAATGGGAACGCCAACGCACATCGAGTTCCACTGGACGTAGTTAAAAATTGTTAAATACAGGGGTCTGCCCGGTCGAAAGTTTTGGGTGGATGGAAGTAGAAAGAAACAAGCGACCATGGAACGTGAACAAGGGAGAAGAAGAAGCTTGCAATCGGACAACAGAAGGCACCTTGTGGGCCAAAGCGACCGAGACGAACGGGAGTGGACGGAATGGTCAGGAAATGGGAGGGGTACATCGAGGGAAAAACTAATAATGGGATGGTAACTCGGTCGAAACGGGGGTAGGAAAAAATTAAACAAGAATAGGATCAGTTAACAAGAAGAGGTTGGCTCCACCGAAAGAATTAACTCCTCACTCAATGGGGGTATAAGACCTAAACAAAAAAAAAAAAAACTGAACTGCACTGAAAAACACGGGGTTTAAAAAGGGCTTCCATAAGAGGGGGGACGACGCAGGGTGAGCATTGTTTGTAAAAGCCCGATGATTCAAGAGCAAGCGACTGGCGGGCGCCCGCCCCTGCTCGGCGGAAAGGGGACATCGCGCCGAATGACAGGGAATGCCAGAAGGGGGGCTACGCACCATCGGTCACATTGAAACAAAGGCGTGGGAAAAAAAAAGCGTAAGCTTGCTAGGGCCGGATAAGATCATTCGCTAAATTCCGGAGGAAAAAGCAGAGAAAAACCTCTCTCAATCAGCGGAGTTTCTGATAAAGGTGGGAGGGTATTGATGTGCACAGGGCGGGGGGGTCGGGGGGAAGCCGCGTTGGCGAAAGAATGCGTTCATAATCTCACAACAACGGGGGAAAGGTCACAGAGGTGCAACACAGGTTGAGGGGGGCAAGGGCGGCTAAGGAAAACCACAAAACCATTGGGGCAACCCTGGAAAAGAAGAACGCCCCACACTACTTGTCCACCAAGACGGTAATGTGAGGAGAAATGGGGGGGGCGGCGCTGGGTGGCAGACAAGGCTAATCCTGAATGGACGACTCAAAACAAGGCAAACAAAGAGCAACGCTTTTTCGAAATGTGGGACCGAATTGGGGGGGGCACATGAGGGACATGCTTTTAAAGTTCTTGACGTCTCTGACCAGGTAATCGCATGGCAGGGGGAAAAGCACGCAAAAGAAGTCGCTTGAGCAGTGAGGGAGTAAAAATAGGAAGGGGGGGATCACCGAGATTTCACGGTAGGAAAACGACCGAGTTGGGGGGAAAGGGGGACTTTCAATAACGTCTCCGGCAGTGGGCCTGGGCTTAACCGGGGGACTCAACAAAAATAAGAGGAGGGGCAGTTCGATTCTTAAAAGGACACGGGGGGGGCCCCTTAGCGAATTGTGCTCGCCAGGGCAGGCGCTAAGCTGAGAACGTTAACCCTCCAATAGAGAGTGTGGGCGTGCGAAGGAAAAAATAACGACGAATAGAAAAGTTAATGAGAGTTCCTCCAACCCTTACATTGGTGTGGAAGCTAGGGAAAAAAAGTCTGAGGGTGGAAATTAGTAAATCTTGACGCCATGGGGCGGTTGGGTACGAATCGGTAACATCCAAAAAAAGATTTACTCGAAAGAGATAACCTTCCCGCTGAAAAATGTCAGCCGTCAAAAGTGGTAGAGTTGTCGGAAATGGAACGTTCGTGGGATGAATTCCTGTTAAGGGTCGGCGATGTAAGAAAATCTTGGGGGAACAAAAATCACTGAAACGTGGGATGGCGGAGCGAGGAATGCGGTAAGAAAAAAGAGTCAAATGCTCTGAATTCGACGAAGAGAGGGGCCATATAAAGAGCTCCGCTTTTTGGGGGACTCAACGGAAGCGGACTGGAGCACGAAAAATAAAGAAAAAAAAAGAAAAGGGACAGAGGTTGTCGCCGGAGTGGGGTCTCTTGAAAAGCAGACCATGCAATCGGGTAAGGAAGGTGGCCTAGTTGATGGGGGAACGAATAAAAACGGCAGAATGGCTATAGAGTGGGTGAATTTATGAACTCTTAAAAAACCTTAATTCGTCAAATGTAGCCAGGGGAGGGACATGACCGAATATTTTACGGACAGCCGCAAAGGCAGAGGCGCGGAGCCAATAGGAAGAATGGGGGGATTACGGAAAATCAATACCAGAGTAGTAAGTTCCCTCTTAGGTAATTAGGCGTCAAACGCGCTGATGCTGGCCGAGATCGGTATCACACAGGGAGGAAAGACACACTGGGTCCCGCAAATGCATGAGGAGGACAGGAAAGTTAGACGAAACGCGTCCAAGGGAAAGGGGAAGGAAGGTGGTGGAAGGAAAAAGGGGAACGGGCAATTCCAATGAAAGGTTAGTCCCCGGCAACCAGAGAACCGGGCCTGCAAAAAAAGAGGAACGAGCAGCAAAAAAATGCCGACCCCCGATACAACTTTATACAGGGTGGAGATACCGATTACGAATCGGAGAAGAGGAGGAAAAGCGTAGGAAAGTTAGGTATACTCACTATCGTATTTGGGGTACGCCTCGTGAGAATGAGCTCCTGGGAACGCTAGGTGCGGTGGCGGGGGAAGAAAGCGAGTTCAATTGCGGAACGCCACGAGGTGTCAGTGAAGGGGTGCTGCAAGAGGGGACAGGTTGGGTTGTAGAAGTAGCAAATTGGGCAATTGAGAATCTTGCGAGCGAGATCACTGCGGGGATATCGAAAATCTAGCGAAGAACCCCACCCCCCATGACCTCCCCTCTCTGATGGCGAGCCGTTCGGTCACTCCGGGGGGGGTTGCTCGAGATTGTCCACAAGTAGCTCTGTCTCCCACGGCCCTGCGAACAAAGTAACAGCCTCGGTAATCCAAAAAGGAACTCGTGAGCTACTGCACGACAACAACACGATTTACCGGAGTCAAGGATCACATAGAAGATGGAAAATGGTAGGGAGGAGACATAGAGAAACGTAACAATAAAGGTCAAAAACAGTGGTCCAAAGCTGGGGGCACACGTGGAGAGGGTTGCATGCGAAAAAGTGTGTGAGGAGGCAAGTTGGACGTCTGCTGGGTGCCTTCATTGCATTCCCGGTGAGGGGAGCAGGGGAAAACAAAAAAGACAGGACTTGGGCCCGTGTCCGGGAAAAAGAAAAACGGCATCACGGCACGAGGAACGAGGCAGCTAAAGACTTTGGGGTTCCTTCCTCCGAACAGCCACGGGCGCGCTATAAGAAAGAGGACGATATGATACGAAGAGGGACAGGTGGGGGTGTCGCAGAAGCAAAGGAGGTATACATGCTCAGAGGGCAAGAGAAAACGCTAGGACCAATTAAGGGAAGGACCGTGTAAGAAGCGGGGGGTCGGGGGGGCAGATCGAAAGGAAAGCATGGCTCTCAAGCCGCTGAAAGGTAATACTTGACGGAAAAAGTGCATCTTGTCGACGAGCACAAAAGCCTCTCGATTTTAACATAGGGAGACTGACTATCCAATAGACAGGACCTATCTTGCAGGTTGTGCCAAGCCGCACGAAGGACCGCAAATATGGCCAAAAAAAAGGATTTGGCGCCTTCAAAAGAAGAGAAAATGATACCTGCCCGCACAAAACAAGGCCAGCGGAAAACCTTGGCACATCAAGAACTGGGAAATGGAAAAGATATAAAGAGCAGGGAATGAATTCAGCGTGCACCACTTTGTAATCCAGGGATTTTGGTGTTTCACCAGAGTCAAGAAGAAATCAAAATTCCCAGAAAAGGGCATTCACACAACGCCGGCGAGGATCAAAAACAAATCGGGGCAAGGATTGCCCGGCTGTCGGTTAGGGGAGGTAGGTCGGGTCAGATTCTATGGTGGGTTCGGGGGGGAGAGGGAAGCGCCCCAGGGTGACGCGAGTCGCGTTCGCGCTGAGCCTTGCCAGAGGCTATTTGGTTATTGGGGGTTTTGTAAAATGGAGCTGCGTTCCCACAGGTCTCCGTTTCATACCGGGGTTCAATAATCCGCTCAGGTAACTAGTAAAACACCTCAAAAATCTAAAGGTTTTGGACGTCACCTCTTAGGGATAATAGTTGGTTGGATAATGTCGTTGCAGAGGAAACGCGTCAAGAGGATAAGGTGGGAATTTGACTCTTTCTCAGGGGGGGGGGTTTGAAAGTCTTCGTCCCCTGCTGAAAGTCCGCTAAGGTGGAAAAAAAAGCAAGATCTCCGGGTGTCAGTAAAGAACACGAAAAAGATAAAGAAAGAACGTATTGAAAATTCAAGAAAAATTCAACGGCGGGAACGACCGGAATAAAGTTCCAAAAGTCTTGAAAGGAGGATAGAAACAATCGAGGGGGGGAGGCTTCCGCCCCTCGCAATTCTCGGGATAGCGCCGGGAAGGATGAAAGCCAGACGGGCGCAAAAGGAGGTAATTTCCCGGGGAAGGACGGTAACAGGGGCTCACCGGGGGGGGGGGAAGGAAGGTGGAGAGGGGACCTGAAATGCTTGACAGAACGCTCGGCGCCCCAAGCGATACCGCGTCGGGCGGGGGAAGGAAGATGTGGGGCGACCTGGAGGCGTGTGATGTCGTCAGGACCGGTGGGGGTCAATGAAGAGGGCGGGGTGCAATAAGGGGGGAAAAAAGAGATCAAGAGAAAAACAACAAGTGAGGAAAGGAAAAGAGATACGAAAAGGGAACCTTTGAAAAAAGCTATGAAAACAAAAAGCGGGCGACATTGTGAAAACCAATGTAAAATAAAAGGCCCCAAATTCTTCCGGGAGTCAGAGGGATGAAGCAGTGGGCGACGGCCGCCCTGCCAAAAGTAAGGGCATAGCGTCAGCCACACGGAGTAAGAGATTACGATTTTATGAATGGGAGGAATTGGTAAAACTAAGGGATAAGTTCAAGTTATGAGGCGGCTTTTCGTGGGAGGAATATGGGGAGAACCTCAACAAGTAATGTCCGTGAACATAGCGGAATGACACAAAGGGGTAAAGAACAAGGCTCGTTGGACGCGAAACTCGAAGAAGTGAAGGAAGGGTTAACCAAGGGGCGTCCAGGGGGTGGGGGGAAAAAGGAGAGTACCGGGACCTCAACAAAACAACGTAAGTATGCCGATGACTTCTTGGAGGGGGGAGAAACCTAGGAACACAAATCAAGCGCGCTGAAAAAGAATACCTAAAGGAACACATACCAAAATTTTCGCTGGGGACGAGATGAAAGCAACAAAGACTACAAGAAAACCATAAAGAGGTGATCGCAGGCGGCCACACGCGACTCATGGTGGTTTCGAGTTCCAGGAATTCTTGCGTCGCAATTAAAGGGCTATGCATTCAATGCGTTGGGCCGGAAGTGTGGAAAAAAATCCAAACGGCTTGATAATGGCAGAAGTTAAGGAGGGAGGGGGGGGGTGTTGAAAAAGGAGCAAATGGGGGGGCGGAGAGGGGGAGGGGAGTTCCCTGTTAGGGAAAGGCGTTAAGTGAGAAAACGAGTGGGGGACTCTTTAAAAAAAAAGGGAGTAAACCTGGAGGTGTTATAATTTGTAAAGGCTCAAGCGAGCATGCCTAAGAAACCGTTACATAAAGGCCCGGGTTTGGTGGCGGGAACGAGGTCTATAGAGCCTTGAGAAAAACCAGCGAGGAGGTTGGCGGTCTTCGGCGTGGCGTGGGTGCACTATCAAACGGAAGAAGCGAACAGAAATAAAGGTGATGTTCCGAAGAATACAAACAGAGAGAGGGCAGTTGGGGCTCCCTGGAAGCAAAACGGATGGAGTTCATGAACAAGAAGACATTGGAGATCCAGTCTCGACTTCGCCGCAAAAGCAGATATAAGCGGCATGACCGGGAAGAGGTGGGGGGGGGGGATTACAATAGTCTAGGCAGTAAAAAAAGTAATGAATGACGCCGGAAGGTGGCTGAGGGGGAGGAAACGCTCAAGGAATCAGGTCGGCAAAGCATTCTCACTGTTTAGGATGGACGTCTTCAAGAAAAGGGCTAGGGTACGCGGTCAATGGACATGAGGAGTTTGAGCACGGGGGCAGGTCCATGGGGGAGTGGGTTAGTGAAAACAAAAACAAGCGAAACCGGGGGTCCATGAGCAGACCGACAGGCTAAGGGGGGAAACAAACATCTCTCCCATAAGCGGGGGGCAGATCTCCAAAAGCGCCAGTGTCACGGGATTGCTTCGGGAAGGTGACGTATCACTTGTACGCACTACATATTGTGGGTACACGGAGGGGGGATGAGTTACCGAAGGGAAAAGGACGGGGAAGGTTTAGGAAAAAGGATCGAATCGGGGAATGGGTAACCCAGCGGGGATTGAGGGGAGGCCTACGTCATAGGGGGTGTGATTCAAAAAAAGGGCAGAGAACGCCGTGACTGACCAGAGGGATACCAGGAGGAAGAGGGGCATCCTACCCAAAAACGGAGAAAGAGATTGAAAAAATATCAATCGAAAGGGAAGAGTTTCTCGATGGGGGTTAAGTGAGACCCACAAAAGCAGGAAATGGAAGCCGAAAGGAAACCGCCCGGGGGGGATCCATCAAAGGGGGAAACTCTCATTGAATCAAAAAGGACTTTCAACCGCGGGAAAAGGGACTCCATAAAGAGGAGTGAACCCAAAAATTATGAGGGAAGTATCAAACAGAAGAAAGTTTACTAAGGAAGCGGGCCTTCCGAACGGGGAGGTAACAAAAAACCCAATGGTCCTAGTTGGGGGGGGTTTTAGCCAGAGGCGGGGGGCAAATTAACATTGAAAGTCGGGCGGGTTTAAGCTGGGGAACCCAAAAAGGAAAAAAAAAGAAATGGACGGAAAGTGATCAGGGGGGAGAAACAAAAGGAATTCACGTGATTCTGAAGGCACCTCGCACGGAAACTTGATGCCGAAGCAGAACAGGGCAGCGAAATGCAATCGGAAACGACGGCTGGGAGAAACGGAAAAAAAAGTAAGAATCGGCTGAATCAATACTACCAAGGCAAGCGAGAAAATCCCAACGGCCATACCGGGGGGAAGGGAAGAGCGGGCGGGAAAAGTCACGAGGACCCCCAGAAAAAAGAGACAGTCCTTGGACTACATTTACGGCGCTAAGGACGGGGATGCACCAAGTCTCGCATGGAGTGGGTCTTCGACACTCATTCGCTGCGGTAAGCTCCAAGCTGAACACTCGTCTGCAAGGAAGTGGCCCAATCCAAAGCAGACACCTCATCGCGTTATTTTATGACTTTCTTCCAAGCGAGGGGGTATGCCCCCACAAAAAAACGGCGAAACGGCTATGCCGATAGGGGATCTAAAAGCTGGTGAGAGGGGACTCCTTGACGATTACACTCATCCAAGGGAAAAAAAGGAGGTGTTTTTTCACAAAGTTCATTTCAACTAAGCGAAAGAAGTAAGTCAAACAAAAACCAGGCCGCCTCTCCGAGAGAAAAAAACTGGTGAAGAGGATCGCACTTGGGCCAAAAACGAGCCGAACTCGGAACGAGGAGCAGCGGGGGATGGGAAACTAGCAGGTGGAGTGGAAGAAAAATGTCCTAGCAGTTCCTGACTATAAAAGAAAAGCATCCCTGTGGGGGGGCTATCGAGGCGAGACTTAGGTTGTTGGGTAAGGGGGCAAAGTTCGGGAAGGATGGCAGGAGACGTAACCTCGAAGTAATTGGTGGGTAAAAGTTCTCATCGTATGTTGGGTAGGCGGACCGAAGCTAGAGACACAGGTATAATAGGTTGGGCCAAACCTCAATCACCGCATTCCTCCTCGCTCAGTGAGTGTTGGGAATAAAAGACGAAAAAGGGTAAGTGAAAGTAGGTCCAGAAAGTGAGTAGGGGTGCACGAAGGTCTCAGGGGACAACCATTTTGGGGGTAATGGTTAAGCTCGTATCAACGGAGGTTCGGCCACCAGTAGGAAAGAACCGGGACATCGGGGAGGAAGGGAGAATTACCGCAGAGGGGGTCGCCCCCGCGGGTCACATCCAAAAGGGTCGTAAAAAAAAAAAGGAAGACTGTGAACGGGGGGAAGACGGGGTGAGACCGGCAAAGGAGGGGGCACCTGGGGCAAACGAGCAACGTCGACAAGAACGCGGTATAATGGGGTGCTGACTGGAGAAATACAGGGGGGAATCTAGGCGTGTGTTTCATAGCAAGGCGTGGCGAAAAAGGCAATGCAGTGCGACAGTATCGAGAGAAAACAACGAGGAAAAAGGGGGGAATATCGTCGAGCATTGAACACCAAGTTTTTCGAAAGCGGCTATGAACACCCACAGAGGCGACGACCGGTCCAAAGCAAGCAAATAAAATCCTTAAGGAAGGGGAACCCTCACTACGGGGCGCGTGGCGCGGGTGCCGTCCAGCGAAAAAGCCTGAAAAGATATCCTGTCAAGCAATAGGGCCGCGACACCCGATTTAGAAAGGTGGTGAAAACAAACGAAGTGGGCGAACCGCTGCTGAGGGACTGAAGGGGCGCGATGGAACTTGGTTACGGTTGGCCGAAGTGAGAGGGGAGAGGAAAGAAAATTATCGATCGACGGAGCAGGAAAACCCCTTTCTCTCAAAAGGGCTATTTGCTGTTACCTCGCCGAATTAGGAAAAGTGCAAGGAACTCGGAGGGGCCGGGATCTTAAACCTCAAAAAAAAACGTCAGCCGAAAAAATAGTGGCTGGGAGAACATGAGTGGGGCGTGGTATGGCGCAACATAGAAAGGGTCCTGGGAGGGGAAAGCGGGTAAAAACGCCCAGGGGTTAACCACCACTTTCGAGTGAAGAGGGAAGATCCTGAAAGATGCGACACAACAAAAAAGATAGAAGAAAGGGCGCTCAGTAAAAACGTAAATCGCGTGCGGGTTGAGGAATATTGAGTGGTGGGTGCCATAGAGAGTCTTCAGGGGGAAAAATTAAAGGGGAAGAGGGAAGCAGTGCCCAACAAAGGATTATAATTAGGTACCCAAAAAATATTAACCGGAGAAGAACATCAAGGGAAAAGAAGTGTACAGAAAAAGGATGGGCGGTCCCTTTTTTCACAAATGGACGTGTGAGGGTCGCGAGAAAGAGACCATAGTGGAAAAAAAAGAAGGCTGGGAAAGGGAGGGAGGGAAATAAGCTTCGAAGAGGAAAAAGAGGTCAATTCTCTGGAAGAGATCAAATAGCAGTGAACATACAAAAAGGTCGGGCTTTTGTTAGCGTCACGGGTAATCGCGCAAAGGAGAAACGAAAAAAAATCCCATGCGGGGCAGGTTTGAGGTTCGTACGTGGGGAGGATTGGGCAAACGAGATAGGCAGGATGGGATCGAACCGGCGCAAAAAAAAAAAACATGTGATACCGAAGAAACCAGAGCAGGAATTGGGGGTTTCATCATTAAAAGACTGAACTCCGAAAAAACCTAAAGTCGTAAGGAAAGGAACGGTATTGCCATGCCGCGGAGAAGGAGTGTCCTCCTCAAACATCTTATAAAAAAAAAAAAAATAGGAAAGTACCCTCGAACGGGAGGTCACTAGGAGGGCTGACCGACGAGCAAGGATGCAGTCCACCCTGATGTGGTAATAAGATATCGTACAAGCGTAAATCAAAGGGGGGCGGCACTGGAAGGGGATAGCGAACGGGGAGATTGCGGCAGAAGGTGGACGATTCAGAAAGGTTCAAAGCGTCAGGGGGTAAGATGTTGTGGGGCAAGGGGAGGGGGAACGCATAAAATGCAATGATGGGGGTTTAAGTTCGGAAAAAGAGCAAGAGGAAACATAACTTAACTGAGCACCGCCTGGCACGTACCCTCAACCAAAAAGAGACCTAGTTCAAATTGGCCAGACAGTGGGAACGCCCGCAGCTGCGAAAACTGAAAGGTGTCGTGAAAGGGGAGAAAAGGTTATGTGATACCACTATCATAGGGTGGTTACAAAAAAGTCGATGGGAAGAGGATTGGCCTGAGGGGAAAGAGGGAAAGGGTGTCATACTCAAGGGAGAGTTTCAAGGGGGATGTTAGGCAATGGCATTAGATTTGCGGGACCAGTGGAATAAGGAGTAAAAGGTGTGGGTCGTTGGGGAAATCCCTAGGAACCAAACGTGTCCGTGGACTCGAGGGACCCTCGTG
>Ga0179593_1633427_pt1 | contig 10873 bp, 18 predicted proteins | sample CZODoug2_1_08_16_FD_185931 | JGI IMG/M metagenome (GOLD analysis project Ga0179593, IMG submission 185931) | Vadose zone soil fungal communities from Angelo Coast Range Reserve, California, USA - CZODoug2_1_08_16fungal (PacBio error correction) | ecosystem: Environmental > Terrestrial > Soil >...
GGGCCACCAAAGCATGGAAAAAAGAAGCGCTAACAAGAAGGGCACGTGGACAAGGCGAGACCACTACACGACCGAAGGGCCTGGGAAAAAAGGGGAAGAAAAAAGAAATTCTTCCGAGAAGAGGAAACTCTACGACAAGGTGTCAACGAACTCAGGACGTTCACGGCCTTAGACGAGTGCGCGGAAGGGGGAAAAAACGATGAACTTCAAGAACCGTAAAAAACCTAACGTCTATTCGACCAAAGTACAGGAAAGGCCAAAAGGACCATCGCCGAGAAGAAAAGGAAGGGGGCTCAAAAGGAAAAGAGACCCCACTTCACTGGAGTTCATACCGGCCAAAAAACTTGTACAGATCAGGGGCCTGAACCACTAAAAGAAAGGGAAAAAGGGGGCGTCCACAAAACTTACTAGTTCGAAAGAAGAGTCTCTCGAAAAAGGAAAAAAATGAGACACGTCGATCCCATGGGAAAAGAGCTCCTTGAGCTGAAAGAGTCGTATATTTCGACGGCCAACGGCAGGGTATTTCACGGGACAAAGGTGACTCAGGAGGAAAAAAACTCGACAGATGGACGAACAAAAAAAGCGACGCAGGGGGGGGGGAGAAAAGGGGGAGAGCGCCTGCCACGGTAAGGGGAAAAGTAATTGAACGGGCCGGGGGAAAAACCTTCACACAAAAGGGCACATTTCGTACCTTAACTTCGAGCCACCGTGCAGGGGGGAGGAAAAGAGTGAGCGAAAAAAAAAAGGGAATCAGCTTTCCGAAAAACAGATGGTCATACGCATGAACAGGAGGCCGGGAGGTTAGGGCAAGTTCCCCCCGGGGGACCAAAAAGGGGGTGGGTCACAAAGGCCGGCCAAAAAGGGAAGGGAACCGGCAACATCGCTCTTTTAGAAAAGGGCCAACCGGTCTGAAAAACTAGAAAAAAAAAATCCGGGCACGAAGAATGTGAAAAAAAAAGCAATTGACAAAAAACCGGAACTATACCCCTCCCGCAAAGTCTAAAAAATAGGGAAAGAGGAACAGAAGACTCCCCGGCCAGGAGAGCAATAACTGGTTGGCAGGGAGGTCTGGTCTAGCCCTCGCAGGGGGGCACTTCATCGCGACCAAGCCGCAGAAAAAAAGAAAATATCTTGTGGGTGTGGGGGAAAAAAAAAAAAAAACAGGGGAAAATCTGGGAAGAGAAAAGGGTCGCAGTGTGGTAACAAAAGACGTTATGGAGGCACTGCAAGGGGAGGTAAAACGCCCAAAAAATCTGTTCCCGGGGGGGGGAAAAAAAAAGCAGCGCGAGGGTCGGAGGATCCTCAGGCCCACAGGAGAAGGAGGGTGCCATCAAACTGAGGAACCAGGGCACCAAAATCAAAAGGAAAGACCGTCACCACGCCAGCGGGACTGGAAAAAAGGAAAAACGAAAAGACCATCACAAAAAAAAAAATGTCGGCCCGGAACGAAAAAAAAAACATTCTGACTTCAGAGAGGTTGTGCGTCCGCGGGCTGTAATGGGAAAAAGAAACCGGGAAAAACAAAGGCGAAAAAAGGGGCCTCAGCAAGACCACAAGGAAAGAAAAAAAAGAACTAACCATGTCTTCGGGCCGGGAGACCTCTTCGGTGCAAGCGAACAGATCAATGAAAAGCACGATTCCCAATGGGGATCAGAGGACGACAAAAAAAGAATCATTTTTTGGGAGAACGACCGCCCGACGCGGACACGAAGAAGCAGGATATGAAGGAAAAGAAAAAAGAAGAAGAAGGGGGCCACCAGGGGTCTGCCACAAGGAGTCCCCAAACTGTATTCGTTTGATAAGAGGGAATATGAGCAGGTCAGCATAATGCCAAGAAGGGTTTCTCTTTTGAAAGAAAGGTCCGGTGGTCCAACAAAAGTGTAGCTGCGAAGGTGAGGGGGGAGGGCACAAAAGAAAGAGGGCCATCCTGTTGGACGAAAACGGTGAACGCTAAGGAGGGAAAAACAACATATTTGTGTACCTGGGGGGAAAGGGCCCGTCCTCCAGGGGGGGAGGAAGGGGGTCCTCGTCGGAAAAAAGGGAAGTTGTCAGAGGAACATCAGTGACGTCGGTGGGGGGGGTGGGAAAAAAAAGTGGTCCGTGAAAGTGTGATTGCGGGCGTTGGAGAAGGGAACCTGCCAGGAAATGCCAGGGGGGACACGCGACGCTCTGAGGAGGGGGGGGGACCACAGGAGATCGCTGTTTTCCGGGGGGACAGACGCCATGACAGAGAAAGAAAGTCTAGCAAATAGGGGGGAAAATACACTTTCGGACGGCCTTTGCCTAATCTTAGAAGGGGGAACAACACAACACAAAGGGTGGACTCCGCTGGTCGCGGAAGAAGGGGAGAAAAACCCGGGGCAAAAGCGCCATAAAGAGGCCCACGTTCTGCCGGGAAAAGCCAAAGTTGGGGGGACCAGAATCGACAGGGGGGGGAGGGGGGGGAAGGAACCATGAAGAAAACCTTCCGCTTCGAAGATGGACGCTGAAGAAAAAGGGAAACGGTAGAGCCTCAAGGAGGGAGGGTGCGTTAGAAAAAAAGAAGCATTTTGCCGCATTGACCCCAGAAGGTTGCCTGGTCACCGGGAAACGGAGGGCGGCCGACCAGGAAAAGAGGACCATCTGAAAAGGGAACGCCGGGGAAGAGGTGGAAGACACCTTTTGAGCCTCCCATATTTGTCGAACCAAAAGGGGGGGGGGTGGAGCAGGTCTAATGCCCCCATGGGTTGAAAAGTTCGCAAGAAGAAGTCCATTATGCACAAGGGGAGGGCAAAAGGGGGGAACGAAAGGATTGGCGCAAGCGCCGCAATGGACATAGTCTGAGGGGACCGGCACCGAAGAAGACAGTGCCCAAGTCGGACCAAGGGGGGGGACGGGGGGGGAAGGAGAGAAGAATGCCCGATGAAGCTCAGGAGCGACAAGACGCCGTGGCGGATTTTGGTCCAAGCCAAGGGCAAGGAAAAAATCGACTTCGAAAGAGGGAAAAAAAAAAAACACGTTGTGACCGACTATTCTGGGGAACAGTGGTAAGCGCCCGCTCAGTCGTGTAGGAAGGGGGGGGAGGTCTGCAAAAGGACCTGGGGAGGTGTTCGCGCCCCCAAGCCGGGGCGCGCCATCAGGGAAGGATGGGGAGAATGTGCCAAGAAAAAGAATAACAGGTGGTCGAATAGCCGTTCGAAAAACGGTCCTGTGCCGGGGTCGCGTTTGGCCAGCGAGAATAGGAGGAAAGGACGGTTTTTGGGGTCGTGAATGCACGGGGGAAGCAAGGGGGAAAAAGGGAAGGTGAAAAACGTGTCGGAAAGGGCTAATTCTTGCAAAAGTGGTGGGGCAGAAGGTCGTGGTTCGGGGGGACGAAAGAAGCCAGCCAAGGAAGAAAAAAATTGTAGCGCGACAACCCGAAAGAGGATCAAAGAATGATCGTCCAGGGGGGTGGGTGTGGAAAATTCTCTCGAAAAAACAACACGTAGGAAAAAGTCAACCAACCACGAACGAACAATGGGGAGGGGACGGGGGAGAGGTCTCCGCCTACAAGGTAGCCGGGCACCGGGGCTGGGGAAAAGGGAAAAAAAAGAACGACCGCGTACGAAAAAAGACATGTGAGAATGACGGGAGGGAGGATAAAGTCACTCTTCCCTAAAGAGAAAAACCTCCACGTCATTACGACGGAGAAAGACATAGGTGAAGCCATACCTTTCACCAAGTCACACCTAACAGAACCACCTGTACTTACTGAAGAAAAACCAATTCCTACCATCTCTAGCGAAAGGGGGGAAGGGTGGGCTCTACCCAGAAGGAAAGGGGGAATGTAAAAGGCTTGCCAGAAGGGGAAAAATACCCACTAAAACTATCCGTGCACACAAACGAACGAAGGACCAAAAAAGGTCACACGGTTGAGTTCGAATTCGATGAAAAAAAAAAGAAATTTCCCCTATTTCAAGGAAGGGAAAACCGTATGCCGGGCAGTCAGATCAAAAAGAGTAAAGGCTGTAGGGAAATTTCGAGAACGAGGTTTCCGAAAAAACTTGGGCCCATTTCATCAAAAAAAAAGGGATCCGCGTGACCTTAAATGTTCCAGAACCAAGAAGACGCAGGGGGATTTTCGAGCAGACCGCAGGGGGGGGGACTGAAATGGAAAAATGGAAAAAAAGGGGACTTTCAAACAACGACGGAAGGGAGAAACCCCCAACTCATAATGTCACAAACAAAAAGGGACAGAAGGGCTCAACCTGCCCCCCATCAGGGGGGGGGGGGAAAAGTAGCGGGGGAAGAAAAGAAAAAGGTACATATGGTCTCCGAAAGAGTCGCGGCCAAGAAAAGGTTTACGGCAAGAGAGGAAGTGTGGGGCAATGCAAAGGGTGTGGACCATAACGTCCACATGGGAAAGGTTTCCAACGGCGACGAATTAGTGAGGAAAAAATCGGGGGCAAAAGAAGGTGAAAAAAGGAAACTGGGGAAAAAAAGAGACTTCTCATGGGTCCGGCAACCTTCCGATTTGAGGGAAGAAAACATCCCACGTTTCCAAAAACGGGGGAACATCGGAGGAAGGGAGAAGAGATGTTCCTGTCGGCACTTCAAAAAAAAAAGACCCAGCTCTAAAGACAAGGGAATGGTTGGGGTGGGGGGAAAAAACCCATGGTGAAAGGGGAGAAATTATGCAACTTTCGGGAAAATAGAAGGGGGGAACCTCATGGAACTAGGGGAATGGAGTGTCACCGGGGGGGAGGAGAATTTTCGCAAGGGCCGCCAACCATAGGATAAAGGGGTCAAAAGGAAATCGCATCTGTAAAAAAAGGGAATACGAGGGAAAGGGGAGGGCCATCAAAAAAGAAAACTCGGCGAAAGAGACAAAAGCCATAACCGCACCACAACCATGCGCGGACGCAAACGCGACCTGCCACCGTTTGGTCCAAAGGGAACATGCAAGAGGAAGGAAGAAGAATACGCCCAGGAACGCACGGAGGTGTCTTACTTCCATAAGAAAAAAAACATCTTTTTGGAGTCGGGGATGGAAGGGAAGGGGGTCTTCAAAAGAACGAGGAGAAAAAAAGCCCTCACATCAGATCCACTAAAGAAGCTAGGAGACGGTGGGTGACCAAAAAAAAACTTCACAGTCGTGCCAAAAAAAGGGAGGCGTCGAAGAAAAGGGGAACTTATCACCGAGCAGGGAAAACAAGGGTTTTGGGATTCGAAAAGGACACGGAAGAAGAGAAGAAAAAAAAAAAACGGAGGAGGAGAAAGAAAAGTCTGCGGTCCGAATCACAAAGAGAGGAGGTTGAAAAGAGAACACATTGCATAGAAACGCGACAGGGAACAAAGCACAAGGGTTTCAGAACAGCAAGAGTTTTCGTCGTTTCAAACCGCCCGACGACGTTGTGGGGAGGGGGCCGGTCGGTCTCCCATGGGTGACGAAGTTCTTCCATGCCTTTCCCCAGAAGGGAAACTGGGGAGACCCAAAGAAAGGTCAGGGAGAGGACCCTCATGGTTTACGTTGCGTCCTGGTAGAAAAGGGGCCTCCCTTTTCTGGGGGAGAAATCGTGCGGGGCGGTGAAAAAAATGGAGGGGTTACGGTCCGCAAAAGGGGGGGTATTTGTGGGGGAGGGGGGAGGGAAAATGGCATCTTAAAATGCTATCCGTTGAAAAGAAAGAAAATGAAAAAACGCCGTTGTTGGAACCAAAAAAAGAAAGGTTTGGGAAAGACGAAAATTAACACCGGGCGCCACCTTCAACGTTGAGGGTTACCAAAAAACGGAGAAATTTGTCTCACTCCAAGGAATGGTGCCAATCCACCCACAAAGGACGAGTGTTCCGCAGGGGAGAAAGGGGAAAGAACTCCACCTTCCCAAAGGCCTCAAGTGCGGAAGGGGGGGAGCAAGGGGGGGAAGCCGTAGAGGTTGGACAGGAAAAAAAGAAAGATCGGGGGTGTCTCCCATTCGAAATGGGAGGGTTGAAGTCCGAAACTCACGATAAAAGGGGAAAAAAAAGAAAAACAGAACATAAGCGCCCGTTGGGGGGAATCTCCCCACGAGCGATGTGGCAAAAAATGCCACACCGGAGGACATTGGGACAGAAAGGGAACCCACATGAAGAACACGACCCTTTTTGAAGGGTTTAAATCACCCGATGGAAGAAAAATGCAACATGAGGGGGAGGGAGGGCCCATCTGGAAGAAAAGGGAAACCGGAAGCGAATCAAGGGGCTGTGGAAAAGTGGGGGGTCCTACCTGGCAAAAGGGGTTGGGGGGGAAAAGAAGCAATTTTCGAATGGAAAGGGGGGGGTGACGGAGTCGAAGAAACCACCGAAAAGAAGGAAATGAACTGGGAACGGCCCCTACGGCGGAAGGGAAGGTCATTCGAAATTGGCAGCAAGCAAGGAAAAGGTTCGTCCATAAGGTTGAGGGGGCCAAAAAAAAATGAAAACAAGGGAGGAAAGTGCCGTCGAAATCAAGAAGAGGCCGAGGGGAGAGACTTGGCGCCGTCAACCAGCGTGGCGATTTGGGGGAAAAATGTAGCAGAAGGAGAGAAACTTCGAAAAAAGAAGAAAGTGGTTGACCGCCAATTGGAAAAGAAAACGTGGTCAGGTGGAAGTCGCCAGGAGGTTAGGGAGTCCCCGGGGGAGTGCCGGTAAACCGTGCAAGGGGGGGGAAAATCCGTGACACCAGGAGCGGCCTGTCATGGAAAAAAGTTTTTGATCACCGTGCCCAGCGTCTTCTCCGGGTAGAAAAATGGAAAGATCCTGAAAGTTCGTCAGGAAAAGGTCCTTTTACGGATGGGGGGGGGTTGGTGACGAAAAAAAAGGGGGGGCCGGGTTCATCTTTGGGGAAGAACCAATATGAAATTGGTGTGAGAAAGAAGGTGAGTGCCTTCCCGGAAGGGGAGAGGGGGGGGAAAAGGGGACGTCCGAGGTGATAAAGATAAGAAGGGAGGGGGGTTCTTGCAAAAAGGGGGGTTCGTCACCTTACAGGGGGAGTTTTCACGGGTGGGAAAAGACAAAAGACAAGGGAAAAAGGACAATTGTATCGCTACAAAAAAAAGGAAGAAGATCACTCTCAAAAAAAAATAATTGATCGTTGGGGGGAATTTAATCTCGAAAAACAACAACTATGAGTTTGAGAAAGGAAGAAATTCACCAACACTACAAAGGTAAAGGGTACTTGATCGCGAAAAAGAGATAATGGAGGAACTAAATGTCGCCTAAGGGGCAGGGAGAGAAAAAACATACCACTAACCACTGAAAAAAAAAAAAAACCACTGTTGCCATCGACTGCACGTATCGGCCGCCCATAAGGAAGAGAAAACACCCGTCCATCAATAGAAAAGACACACCCCAAACCGTCAGTAACGAAGGGTCCGCCAGGGGGACCGTCAAAAAAACTGAGAAAAAAAAGGGCGAAAAACCACACAGGAGAGAATGCTATTCGAAAAAAAGGGGAAAGAGGGTCAATTTCTACTTGCAAGGAGCTATACTAGCTCTGAAAGGGGATCAAAAAACATACCCGAAAGTCTCGACCCGAAGGGGGAAACAACTTCGTCAATGTGAGAGAAACCGAGAGAGGTGTACTACCAAGACTTCCCCAAAGAAAGAGGGTTTCACCCTTTTGTATGGGTCGAAGTCTAGGACGGAAATCCCTCCTGAAGGGGGGATGCACTGATAGGAAAAAATGATATTCCGGCCAGGGGTCCTTAGCTTGGAAGGAAGAGGAAGAATTTCTACTAAAAATTCCGACGTGGACAGAAAGTGCCACTTCCAAAACAGAAGAAATTAGAAAAGCCTTCGCTCAATTGAACTTCCGCCCAGTGGAAAAGGAAGGAAAAAGAAAGTAGGGGCGGAAAAAATGGACTCGGCATGCCGGGGGAGGGAGAACACATGAAACACGGCCCAGTAGGGGGGATCCTATTTCAACGAAACCAAACACCGGGGGGAAAAAAACGACATCACTGGGGGAACGGCCCCCAGCCGTCTCGCAAGAACGGCGTCCCCGGGAAAGAAAGCCCTCCGCAGGGAAAGGGACCCGCCGCCAAACTCGGGGAAAACGGTGAGAAAAAAAAAAGGACATCATTTGGGTCAATTTCGGAACGGGGTGGGGGAGCGTCGAAGAAAACAGGGTCCAAGGGGGAAGGGGGCGGTGCGAAAAAAAAAAAAAAGCCATCGGCGCCGAGCTTCCACCAGGGGGGGAAAGAAGGGGGAATGCGGCAAAGGGGAAGATTGAAAGGCGCCACCCCTCCCAAGGAAAGTCACTCCAGAAGGGGGCACGGCGGAAGGGGCTCTTTTTGGGGAAGAGTGACTGTGTCCCCAGATCCGACCAAGGCCCCCCCGAAAAAGGGGTGGTGAGACATCTTTTGATTGTGGGGGAGAACCCCGGCTCTTTTACGAAAAGGGGGCTCTGATCTGGGAAACTTCTTCCTTCCAAAATGGAAGTGGTAAAAGCCTCCCCTTTTCTGAAGATTCCTTGTGAACGTTTGAACCTTTCAGGGGAAAAAGTTTCGTCAGGAAGTACGCCAAAGGTATCTCCTTTGGGAAGAAAGAACCGCCAAAAAGATTTCGCGGGGAAGAGAAGTTTAAACGGTATCTTTTGCCCATCAGAGGGTGGGAAAGAAAACTCCAACGGAGCCATCCCCCTTCACCACAACAGAAGGAAGCTTACCAAACAAAAGTTGTGGATTCCGGGGGGGGAAAGGAGGGCCTATAAATATAGTGAACCTAGGATTACTCACGAAAAGGTCTTCTTGAGAAGGGAAATACGGGAAAGTTACAGAGGATTAACTTCTTCAGAGGAAATTCTTCACCAAAAGGAAGGGACAATACCACTAAACCTCTACAAATAATTTCAAGAAAAGGTTGGTGACCACGGGAAAAGAGGACAGGGGGGGCAAAGGGGAGGGAAAAAAAACTGCCGGGCGGAAAGAAGGGGGGTCAATGTGACGGGTACCTGGAGGGGGGGAAAAAAAACCTTAGCAAAAAGAAGAGGGGGGATTAAAAGGGGAAAGAAAAACCGGGAAAAACCGAGATCTCCTCTGAACGGAGGAAGGAGGGGAGGATATATCGGGTCCTGTTACGGCATTCAGAAAAAAAAATTAAAAGGGGTCTCTAGGGTAGACAGTCAATTGAATGAAGGGGAAGAAAAATGAACTCTCTCCAGCGAGGGGGAGAGGGGGGGGGGACACTAAGAGGGGTTGATCAGGGGACAAAAAGACCGAACTACATTTAGCTGAAAGGGAAACTTTGCTTAGGGGGAAAGGACTCGTGGTGACGGGGGGAGCAGGGAAGGGAAAAAAAAAAGCTAACTCAAGAGGGGAACTTTGAGAGTTTTTACGTGTCTTCCTCGTCGGGAAGGGAGAGGAGGGGAGATGACCTCGGTTGGGCGGAGTGTCCCGCTTCTTGTCGTGGGGGGAAAGGGGGGTTGTTGGGCGTGGGAAGAAGTGGGGGAAATGAAAAAGAGGAAAATGCGATCCCGTGGCAACATATGCAAACCGGGAGTGGGGAGTGGATAGATCGCTGTTGAGGGGAAAGGGCTAAAAGGAAAAAAAAAGTGCCACTCCATCCCCCGTCAGGAACAGGGAGGGGTGAAAAGAAACGACGGACCGGTTGACTCAGCAAGAAAAGGGGGACATGGTTTTGTGCCATCCACCCAAAGGGGGTGGCCGCCGCTCAAGAGCCGACCAAGCAAAGCGCAATGCTCCGGACGAAAAGGAAAAAGAGTGCGGTGAGGTGGCGCCGTTGTTGCACTAAAAAAAGGGAGATCAAAAAAGTCTTTTCCCATGAGAACGTGAGGGAGAAGGGAACTTGGGGGGGAAAAAAAGGGAGCCGATGACAAAAGCCCATTCGCGACACGGGTTGGGAACTGGGGGAGAAGAACAGAAAGAAAGTTCCACACCGTCAAAAAGGAAGGGAAAAAAAAAGTATGTCCCGAAGGGGGGGAAAGGAAAATTTGAAAATCCCCCGATGTGACCATGCTTAGCACCAACAGGAAAAAGATGAAGGCGGTGGAGGACCTCCCAAGATTGTCGAAAAAAGTTGTTTGACATATAAGATGGAAAGGGGAAGTTGAAGTCGCCGACAAGAATAAGAGGAAAGACGCCCCTAACAAAGAAAGTCAAAACGTCTAATTATCCAAAAGAGCGGGAGAAAAAGGTTGTTCCTTGTAAGGGGTGTTTCCCGCCTCCGAGAACAGGGGGGGAAAAGTCGTACCCAGGGAAGGGCCTAAATCTAAGTATTAAAGGGAAAAAGGAAGAAAGGGCCCTTATAAACTTGCAGACAAGGTGGGCTAAGGGGGGGGAGGAACATCGGCCCCCCCGAAAAAAGTCGTAATCGAAGGAGAACCAGCCCACCCTGACCAGAAAAGGAGGGGACGTTTTCCCAGAGGGGGGAAAGAAGGGTCTCGGAAACTTTTCTTTTCAAGGAGGTTCCTCCTTTGAAGAGCGGAAAACGGAACCCGCCCCAACAAAAGGGGGATTTTTCGGGGGCTCTCTGGGAGAAGAGGAACCTTCTCCATTTAAGTCCAAGAAGGGGGGGAGAGAATAGCCCGGGGGGAACTTTGGGGGGGGGAACTGTTCTGGCCGCACAAGGGACTCCAATAGAGGGGGAAGCCAAAGGGTAACTTTGTTCAGTGAGGTGTTGGAAAATTCCGTGCGAGGCAGGGGAAAAAAGGGGGAAAGAAACCATTTGTCTGGTAAAAAAGGAAGCGCAAAGAATTCTTCCCTTTGGGGACACACCCGTCCGCTTGGGGGCGGTCCCAGGTTGCGAAACGGGGAGAAAAACAAGGGCGGACATTGGGAAGCCGAAAAACAAAATCCGACCACCAAATTGCTCCCCGGGCGAGGGGGGGAGACGTCCTCAGTCTAAGTAAGCCGGCGAAAGGGATCGTCTTTTTGGAAAG
>Ga0179593_1680872_pt1 | contig 10873 bp, 8 predicted proteins | sample CZODoug2_1_08_16_FD_185931 | JGI IMG/M metagenome (GOLD analysis project Ga0179593, IMG submission 185931) | Vadose zone soil fungal communities from Angelo Coast Range Reserve, California, USA - CZODoug2_1_08_16fungal (PacBio error correction) | ecosystem: Environmental > Terrestrial > Soil >...
TTGTGAGGAGGGGAATAAAAATCGCAAATTGCCACCCAACTAGGAAGAAAAAGAGCTCATTAATCACCCAGTGGGCGAGGTAAATTATGAAAAATTACATGAAAATCACAGTTCCTTTTTTGCGGGAGAAAGGAAGGGAAGATATTACGGAGGAAGGGGGGAAAAGGGGGACTGACTACAGGCATGAAAATATGTTTCTCAAGGAAATTTGTGTTTTTCAAAAGGGGAGAAAAGAAGACGGGCGGTTGTGTGATGCTCGCCATTCGAATCACAGGCAAAAAAAAGGGTGAGGGACTTTTTTCCCTCTCTTGCTGCATTGTATAGGGTCGAGGAAGTTCTCAGAAAAAAGCGGGGAGGGCATTTGCAAGCACTCCGCAGAGAGGGAGAGGACAGCTGAGGCTGTTTTAAAGGGAGCGGGGGTGGCATCCCGCAAGCAGCTCAAGCATGGTCCTTCTTTTCGGGGGGGAGGGGAGTACTTGGACACACGCAGTGGAACTTGAAAGAAAAAGAAAGAAAGAAACACAATTCCGCACTGAAAAGGGGAGAAAACAGGAAGAGCTACCGAAATGCGATTATATTGGTGGGTAAAAACACATGGTCAATGACCCGAAAAACGAGGGGAAACAACAAGCGGAGGGAGGAGAAAAGAGGAGAAATATGTGAGGAAGGGGAAGGAAAGGGGGTTTGAACAAAATATACGAAGCAGGAAGTCACTGAGTAAAGCAGAGGGTGTGGGACATGCTTTCCTTGGTAGGAGAGAAAGAAAGGCGGGGGCCACGTACGCAGGAGGAGGAAAACAAAGAAAGGGGCTTGCAGCTGCTTGCAGGGGGAGGGCAAAAAAGATTGACAACACGCATCAATTACTTCAAGGGTGAACGATTTCTGCGGGGCTGGGGGAAAAAAGGAAAAGAGGGGTTTTGCTTCGAAAGCAGAAGAGGAGACAGGAAGAAAAAGAAAAGGAGCGCGCGATTTTGGTTGAATGTGATTCTGAAGAAAGGGGATAGTCATGTGAGTCTCCATTCCTGAACCAACACCATTTGCCAGGTGGGGGGGAGAGGGAAAAGCCAGCAGAGCAAGGAAGGGGAAAAGGGGGGAATCATCATCTGCTCAGAAACACTAACGAGACAGGTATCCAGCAAAACTTGTGAGGCTGCAACCCGAAGGAGGAGAAGGGAAAAAGTCCACTGGTGTTGTGCCTGAAAAAAAAAAACGGATTTGGTTGGCAATTTGAGGGTTGAGGGAGAGTACTGATCCTCGGGGGGGTGATCCGGGAAGGAAGGGGGAAAGAAAAAAAGCTTCACAGCAGAAAAGGACAAGAGAGTCTCGCTGGCAAAACAGAAAGGGAAAAAAAGAGTTGTTGTGTATGGTCTGAGAGCACATTATCCCAAACCAAAAAAAGGAAGGGACAACCTTTCTGAAAAAAGGAAGGGTCCCCCCTCACAGAATATTGAAGAGCCTCAAGCTTCTGCACTAATAAAGGCCAAATTTGGAGCAAAAGGGAAGAAGGGAAAAAAGGGGGCATCCTACTCATCTTTGGTCAAGGGAGGAAAAGAGAGAAAAACATCTGATATCTCCAAACGGACACAGGGGAGAACCCTGGCCCAAGTCCTTGAAAATACAGGGGAAAAACTCATGCGATATGGATGCGCACTAGGAAGAGGGAACGTCGTATTCATAAGGGGGGGGGGCTTGTTATGATTCATGGAAGGGGGGGGGGTGAGATCACTACAGTGTCTGGAAAGGATTGAGGCAAAAGAGGGGGGGGAAAGAGGGGACCCGCTCTAGCAAAGTGGCTAAGGAGAGAAATAGGGGGGGGAAGGAAGGTAGTATAAAATACTACTTGCACAAAGGAAAGGAATTGGAAAAAAGGGAAAAAAGGTTCTGGGTTTATATGCTTGAAAGACATGTTGTGACTTGGTGATTTGCACCAAGGAGGGTACCTTGATACACACTCAATTTACAATGAAATAATTTTTTTTCAATACTTGTTTCGAAGAGGAAGAGGGAAAGAATTATAATCCTCTTAATTCTGGGCGAACCCCATTGGTGGTCAGTGTTGGAGGACTGGTTTCTCTGCTACACTGGTTGAGTGGCTCTGCCAGCCCCATTGACGAAAAAAAGGAAAAAAAAGGTGAGTCAGCACACAGAGTGCAAATAGGGGCAGAGGGAATCATCTTTGAATAAAAGAAAGGGAAGGGGGTCTGATAGGTCATGATTGGAAAGAGGATCCTATACATGTGTGATCACAATTAGAACTCTCCAAGGGGGGGGGGAAAGGACTCAAGTTTGTAGAATCTGGTGCAGCAAATGAAGGAAAGTTACATGGTCACGGCTAGTTGCTGGGGGAGGTGAAGGCAGAATCGATTTTTAACAAGAGGCTTTGTTGGTTGAATGACCATGCATTTGATGCAAAGGACGGTGAAGGAGAAAAAAAAAGAGAGCTCAACCACAACACGGAGAAGGAGAGAAAGGTCATAAAGAGTAATGATGGCTCATTCAAAAAAAAAAAGGCCTAAATCAAATGTTTTTAACTGAGCTATTTCCAGACACACCAGGCCCTTGTCCTTTCTTCAGGGGAAAGGGAAACCAATGTACTGGCCCAGAGAAGGGGACTGAGGCCAAACCTTATCTACTGAACAAAACCTGTCCTAGTCATATTCAAGTCTAATCCTGACCTCATCAGACCCGGAACATTGAAAGAAAAGGGATTTCCCAGATGATAATGGAAGAAGGGGAATCTGGTGCTGCTCACAGAAGGTGGGTGCCGTGCAAGCAGGAAAAAGTGTGCAGAGAAACCAGGTCCAGGAAAGGAAGGAAAATAACACACTTGCACCCAAGGGGTAATAAAAGATTAATAAGGATTATAATGAATTAACTATGTATAAAATATTGAAAGGGGTCAGTGGGAACATTGCGCTGTGTTTCAAAAGGAAAATCGAGGTGCAAACTCCCAAGTCACCACAAGGAAGCTCAAATTTTTTTCAAGCAGAGAGAAGCGCTCGTTTTCTTCATGTAAACTTCAAAAGGGTAATTTTTGTGGCAATTATTACATTCTAAGGCACCCTTCTGAGAAAGAAAGGATAAGAGAAAGGCAGCCACTTGTGATTGGGCGAAAAAAATACAATCTGATGTGCAGAGGACAGGACACTGTAGTTATCTCAACAGAACGACGGGCAGTCACAGGCCAGGCATCATCAAAAACCACCATATCCTTTTCTCAGAAGGCTTCCCAAGAGTGCGGAAACATGCTGGTATTTTCCATCCGTGGCAGGGGATGATCAAGAACGGTGGATCATTGGCGGAAAAAAGTTTCGATTGGGAGACAGTGAAAAGATATCGATGACAAGAGGGGGGGTATGACCGGGACAAAATCGGGGGAAATTCGAGCCGAGCTTTAGGGCTCTTCAAGGAGGAGGATGTATGTAAAGTACTCAGAAGCAAGGGTGGTATACCAGTACTCTCAGAAGAAAAGAACGCACGGGACAGTGTGTGGGGGGCAAGATAATCTTGCATGGACTTCGTATGGAGTTTCTTCTGCTGGAATTCAACAATGCTTCAGGATTGAAATTGTTTTCTGGTCAAAGAAAACTCCCAATACAACCAAACTCGAAGGAACAACCCAGTGGAGGAGGGTGCGAGGGACATGCACACAGTTCCTTTTTGGAGAAGAAGATACAGGGGTGAGGCAGGGATGAGGACAAAGGGAGAGATGTATTCAGTTTGGAAGCAATGGCAATGGGGGGGACCTCCTCTCAAGCCGTCGCGTTAGTGATACCAGGAGGGAGGAGGACTTTTGGACATCTGGCGGGGGGGGTAAGCTTTCTGAGGGTCGAAGAAAAACAAGCTGTGATACCAGAAAAACCGCACTCTTTGCATTCGAAGTCAAGAAAAAGAGGCTGGGGTTTGTGGGTGGGAGAAAAAGGGGGGCGCTGCTTGGGGGGGGTCGACTCTGGGCGTCCTGGACACACGCATGGATGAAAAAAGACAACACAACGATTCTTTACTCAGTGACCCTCTCAAGAGGGGTTTTCAACAAAGGCAATTAACCCAAAAAACCTCACAACGATGACGAGAAAAGAGGATTAAGAGAGACGGGGGGGGCATTCCCATTTGTTTGAGGAAGAGTTGCATGGCACTGAGTAAGATTTGCAGATTTCCTTGTTTTGGAAGTGGGCAATTCAGGTGCTGTTTCCAAGTACGCAGGAAAGCGAAACCATTGCTTTTCAGCTGCGGGAGGAAAAAAAACCCGCTCTTGCCCAAGCATCAATGACTTCGAATGGCAAGATTGCGCGTGCTTGCAAGCAAGGGGCTTCGAATCAGAAGCTTTATCCGGAAGCCTTCTTCTCGCGATTTTGGTTTGCGAAAAGAAAACGTCGACTCTTGAGATGAAACGCGTCCTTTGACCACACAAAATGGCCATTGCTTCCAACTTGAATAAAAAGGGCTTCATCCCCTTTGAAAGCCCACTCTGTATCGGAAGGAAAGGGATAACGCAAAAAGGCCTGTATAGGCAACCATTCCTTGTAATCTGCAGAAGGTTCCTGTAGAGAGCTGGCATACTTAGGGGGGGAGTTTTTTATTTGAACAGAAAACAAAGAATACTGATCCTCGGCTGGCATGAATGGCATGTTTAGAATACCACAAAGCGAAAAGAAGTCCATTCAGATTCAAAAGGCCCGTGCCGTCTAGGGGGGGTCCTGAGAAAGGGATCCCAAAGACGGTCACTTCAACTTTCTTCCAAGGGGATGTCCTCCATCATCATGCAAACAAAAAGCAAGCTCTGCTCGTCTTTCGGAAGGGGTCATACACCCAAAGCGTAAACCTCTTGGCATCCGACTCATCTTTCACTGGAGGAGGCTCTCCAGACTCTGATATCTCCAAAAAGGTCTTAACCGAACCACTGCCCAATGAAGAAAGAAGATCTGATGCGCACTCCTGGTAAGGACCGCATTCATCATTGGATTGAAAAGGAGAATGTGAAAAAAGTGACTCCAGTCCTTTCAGGTGGAGAAGTAGGCAACAGATTTGTATTGGGGGAGGGGAACCAGCTCTAGCACAAGTGGCTGTGAGAGTATCTAGGCCATTTTGGGAGGATTCAGAGTGGACATTAGAAATGTAGGTGCCAAAATTACAGGAAGGGGAGGAGTAAGTTAGGGTTATTGTTAGGGGGGCAGCTGGCCCAACATTTGCTTGGGGATTTGCAAATAGAGGATGCATACAGAATACACAGCTCCATTTCCACTGAACCTATGAGGGAGTTAACTGACACCTCTATTGGATGTATATACATTTGTTTGAACGGTTACACATGGGGGGGTGCAAGTGTGTTATGTCAGGATAGGAAATTTCTCTTGCTACACGTTTTAGTGGCAGAGAAAACTCTCAGACTCATCCTGGTGAGCAAAAAAAGAGGTTGACTTGTAAAAGACATATGGATCATCTGATCACCAGCCTGTACTGCTTACTCAAGCAAAGGGAAGGATTGGTCAAGAGTCTCATATGACTAAGGAAGAAGGAGATAAGGTTTGTGCCAGCAAAGGGGGGGCGGGATGCAGTACATTGGGACAATGGCACTGAAGGGCTGTGGGATACCAACATGAAGAAAGGAACAAGGGCAGGAGGGATTTAGCTTTTGTTGGTTGAAGAGAAGAGTAATACTTTTGACTCAGATTGACTGAATAGAGAAAAAGGGGGATGACAGTCAATCTGAGTCAAAATAAAGGGCTCATTCAAATGAGGCATCAAATGCGGTCATTTCAACAACAAGCCGAATCAAGAAAGGGCTTGTTTTCCCTTTCGAAAAAGAAACTACAGTGACCATTTCCCAATGTACTAGGAAAAATGAAGGCAAGACCAACCTTATCTACTGGGGGGTGAGTGCTTATTGTTTATCAAACCTGTCAAAAATCATGGACCTCATCAGACCCGGAAAAAGGAATTCTGCTGATGGAAAAGGGAGGGGGACAAGTACCTAGCAGGGTTGAACTCTGGTGCTACACATGATGCATGTCTGATAAGGGGGGGGGGAAAAGGCAGAGCAACTTAAAAAGGAAGCGTTGGGATATCTGACCTAAAAAAAAAGGGGGGGGGAAATGTTTCAACAATGTGTACATAATTACGAGGATTATAATGATGAATAGAAGGGGAAAAAATTAGTTTGAAATAATATGTCAGGGGGACAAGGTAATCAGTCTTCCAGGAGAAAAAATCACCAAGTCACATTGAAGCTGCCAAATTCAGCTCAAATTTTTTTCAAGAAGAGAGAGCGCCTGTTTTTCTTCCATTGGGGAGTACTGGAGAATCACCTCTGCCACAAAAAGAGAAAGTGACGAGAGCTGGGAAAGCATTTGGAGAAAAAAATACAAATCTGTTGAATCAACCATCCTTACAGACCTGGAAAAAGGCCAACATGCCCATGCATCAGCAAAAAAAGAAAGAAAAAGGATGACTCCGATTCCATGCCTTCCATAGGGGGGAGGGGAAAGAAGGATTTTTTCCGCTGGTCAGTGGTTCGGATTTCAAAGGGAGCAGTGAGAAGTCTGAGGATTTGTGGAAAGAAAGGGAGGAAAAGAGTGTGTCAGACTGGGATGACTGGAATCAAAATATGGGGCCGCAATTCGAGGCAAATCCAAGTAATGTTGCCATATGAGGGGAAGAAAGTTGAAAGTTGAAAAGGGGACATGGCCTCTGACAAAACAACAGCGGTGAAACCACGGGACAGGGTGGCCAGCCGGGGGAAGGGTATGTGCATTTCTGCTGTGGTATTCTAACAGGAAGGAGAAAAAGTATGATGTGAAATATGTTTTGAGCAATAAAAACTCCAATGCACCCAACTCGGAAGGGAAAGAAAAAACCCAGTGGATGTGAGGGTGCCAAGGACCCGGTTGCAGCATCACAAGTTCTTGGGCCGATCTGTCTTAAGATTACGAAGAGTGTGGATGTAGGGAAGAAAGGGGATGAAGACAAGGAAGCATGTATTCCAGTTGTCAGCATGAAGGAGGGGGAGCTCCTCCTCTCAACTGAGACGGGATACCAAGGAGAGCACATGCAACCAAACTCGCGAGAAGAAGGATGCGGGAGAAGCTTCTGATTTCTAATAAAAACAGCGGGGAGGAAAGAAAGCCTCATCTCTTGAGGAAAAAAAGATGCTTGTTGCAAGAATTGCTGGGTTTGTGGGGAAAGGCAGCAATGTTTTCGTCTCGAGGAAACTACTTCGTACTTGGACAAAGGAGGCCAACTTCAACACAGCACGGGTCCAAAAACCGAACGTTACTCATTGACCACTGCAAAAGAATGAGAGTAAAATATTGTGTTCAAAGGGAAGGAACCCGACAACTCTCACAGACGCGAAAAAAAGGGAAAAGAGAGAGATCTGTGAAGTGTGGGATGGGTCATGGACCCATTATGTTTACAAAAAAATGCAAAAAAATCGTCGATTGGACCGGGGTGTTGCATTCTTTCCTTGTTGAAGGGAAAAAAAAGGGGGGGGCATCCAAGGCGGTGTCAAGACGCTATCAAACCCCAGACCGCAGCGCACCATTGCTGGAAGAAAAAACCCAGCCCGCTCTTGACAAAAAAAAGAAAGTGCGGCGGCTTGTCAAGCCCCGCGGCAAGGAAAAGGGGCTTCGAAAGCAACTTAAAAAGGCAGCAAGAGAGGGGGGGAAAAAGTCCGCATCCTTCTTCTCGCGATTTTTGGGGGAACAAAGGGGTAGGCGCTTGAGAGGAGGAGCTCCAGGAACATGCCTTTGGAAAGAAGAATCATCCTGCCTGTCTGGATCCCAAGGGTCCTCATCATCGCCAATCTCGAATCTGAGGGAAAGTATCCCGCAAAAGGAACTGGGGAGGGAAACAGTGTGATCTGCAGCAAGGTGCACCCTCAAAAACTGGGTTTTTTCCTTAGAGAGGAAGAGTTGGGTGGCTTTTGAGGGAAGAAAACATATTTCACATCATACTGATAAAGAAAAGAAGTGGTAGAATCAAAAAGCGCAAAAAAGAAGGGGAACAGTACGAAGTCCATGGCAGATAAGGGAAGTGTCTTTTCACGCTGGGGTCTGAGAGTCCAGGGGAAAGCGGGTCAGGCACAAAAGGTTCTTCATTGCGGGAAAGAATCATGGCCAACATACTTGGAGCTGGAAGAAAAAAGATTGTTGATCCCAGGTCATCACAAAATCTGACAAGCTCGTCCGAAGAAGAGGGTCACTGTCTTCCGCAATCCCGAAAGGGAAGAGCAAAAACTGTACACCCAAGACAACCCCTGCCCAAGTCTGAAAAGAAGAAAAAAACTCAGGCAATCGATTGCAAAGGAAAAAGGGAGCGGAGTCATCATTGGGATTGCAAGAGGATATGGGAAAAAAATGTTTGACTGCCGTCCGTTCAGGTGAGAAAAAGGGAAAAAGATTTGTATTTTTTCGCCAAGACTCAGGGGGAAAAGGGGAGCTTCGGTAAGCCAGGTTGGGTGGGAGCAGAGGTGAAGAAGAAGGAATTTGTCCCAAAAGAGCAGGCAAGGGAAGCATACTTTAGGGTTCGGGTTTATATGCAGGGAAAAAGGCAGCTGGCCAAACATGTTTTGACGGGGGGAGAGAGGGAGGCAGACTGGAAACGGTGGAGTTGAATACAAGCGAGGGACCACTGACTATTCTTTCAACTATTTTGGGGAAAAACTGGAGAGGCACATTATAATCTCTTAATTCTGGAAAAGGGATTCCACATTGGGTGTTCAAGTGTGGGAAGGAGATATAATAGTATTAAGGGGGAGCGCTACCTTTTTTTCAGTGGGGAATAACACTCTCATACATGCAGAGGGAAAAAACGAGTTTACTGTAAAAGACATTAATGCCAAGAGGAAAAAAAAAGACAATGTTACGGGGAGAGTAGTCCTGGCACTAGTCAGAGGAGGTGTCACAATTAGCACTCCACAATGGCAAAGGGGAAAAAAAGTGGTATATCTTGTTCATCAATAGCTTCTGAAAAAGAACGAGTGGCTTGTGGATGTCCCACCATGAGGAAAAAAAAAAGGAGAAGCACACTTTGAGTGAGGATTGTTGGGGGGAAATACCAGGGGGAGGGGGGAAAGGACTTGAATGGCCATCATTACTCTTTATGACTCAGAGGAAAAAGAGGAAAAGAGAGAGATTCAGCAAAGAAAGGAAAGCTTGCTCAATGCCTGTGTCATTTCAACAAACAAAAAAAAAAGGGGGCAGGAAACGGTCAAACACAGGCTTTGGGAACGTTCTTGAAGGGGGGGGACTCCACAAGCCACTAGCATGGACATTGGGGAAAAAGGGCTGCACCGATATACACTTTAATGCCTGGCAAAGGGGGGGGGAGTGCTAATTGTTTAGCAAACAGGGAAAAAAAAACGCGCATACATACCATGGCTTGAGAGGGGAAAGGGGGTTAAAACAAATTCCCCTGCTGATTTCCAAGGGAGGACGTAAAACTACCCTATTGTGCACTCTGTTGAAAAAAAAAGGGGTAGAAATGGGGCCCTGCAGAGGAAAGTAAAGAACCAGCGGTTGGATAGCAACTACAAAACACTCTGCACCAATGTGGTATAAAGACAGAATTAATAGGATTATAATGATGAATAGAAAGGGGGGGAAGGAAAATTAGTTGAAATAATATTTCTTGACAGGGGAAAGGAAAGGACTTGACGAAAGCATCCTCTAAGCATGCAGCACCAAGTAAAAAGGGGGGGGCCACTACTTGCCCAAATCAGCTCAAATTGTGGGGGGAAATAAGGGGGCAAGCTCCTATTTTTCTTCATTTGAAAGGGAGAAAGTTTAATTCACCTCTGCTCACGCCAAATGGCTAGGAAGACGGATAAGCTGGGAAAAGCAGCTTGGGAAAAAAAATACAAAGAGGGGATCAACCATCCTTACACCCTGTAGTGTCGAAAAGCCCATGCATCATCACCAGCTAAAAAAGAATGACCAATGGCCGAGCCATGCTGCAAGGCGCGCAGAGAGGAAGGAGTTTGACAACAGGCGGTAGTGTCTGATTCAACTGTGGATTACATTGAGGGGCAAGACAGAGTCTAGGCGAGGATTGGAATACAGCACAGATAAGGAGGAGGACACGATTTTTTCATATCTTTTGGGGGGGGATATGGCCGAAATTCGAGCATGAGCTTGAAGGAGAAAAGGGCAGGATGATGGAGGAAAGGAAAGAGGGTGAAGTGACCGGGAGGGTTGTAAATGGCCTCTCAGACCATACCCAAAAAACGGACAGGTTTGCCACCTATAATAGAGGAGGGTGAGGTCATTGCGGTGAAGGTTTGTGGTATTCCTACGGAGACGAGGGATCCGTATGATTGAAATATGGGGGGAAAAAAAAAAATCCAATGCCACCCACGAGGAAAAGTATGCCGTCTCAGGAACAACCAGTGGAGAGGGTGCACAGATGAATGCCGGTTGCAGAGGGAAAAAGGGGGAGGGATACCTGTCCGATATGGAAAAGAGGGGGGATATGCAGATTGGACAGGGGATGAAACCATGCATGTAGATAGGGGGGGGGGGAAGCAATGGCAATTTTGTGGGGAACCAGAGAAATCGTCGACGTTAGTGATACAGAAAAGAAAAAAGAGGGAAGAATGGACGAATTTTGGACAAGAGGGTGTCATTTTATCTCTCGGAAACTTTGATACCAGACCAATGCAATCACGCCGCAGCGAGGGAAGGGAGAAGTCATCGATGTGCTTTTCAAGAGGGGGCTGGGGGTAAAGCAACTCAGCCTCTTCAATCAAGGGAGGGGGTGGTCGACTACGGAAAGGAAAGGGATGAAATCAAGGAATTGCCAAATTCAAACCAAGAAAGCAGCACAACCCGAAGAGGGCAATCGCGACAGAAATGCGAGGAGAGACAAATGGCATGGA
>Ga0179593_1328369_pt1 | contig 10872 bp, 10 predicted proteins | sample CZODoug2_1_08_16_FD_185931 | JGI IMG/M metagenome (GOLD analysis project Ga0179593, IMG submission 185931) | Vadose zone soil fungal communities from Angelo Coast Range Reserve, California, USA - CZODoug2_1_08_16fungal (PacBio error correction) | ecosystem: Environmental > Terrestrial > Soil >...
CGTAATGAGTCTAGTTGCAAGAAGAAAGAAGTGGGGTACTAAGTCCGGGGAGGAAGACGCATGCAATTCGCGTGCAAATGTCCGTTCATCTCAGGTGATATTTGTCACGATACAGGGGTACGAATTCAAGGGACTTCAAGGAGGAGGGAGAAGAGGATAAGGCAAGCTCAGAAAGAAGGAAGTCAGGCGGGGGGGGGGAAGGGAAATTCATATCGGCATTCGGGGGGGGACTCTAAGAAAACGCACCAATTCTCTTCAGTACCTACCTTTGGGTGAAACCGCCTTTCTCGGTGTCCTACCATCCCTGAGATCAACCTTTTCTCTGTTTTGGCTCAAGCATCTTCAAGTCTACAGCTTGCGAGTACACGGTGAAATTCTCAGAATTAGGGGTGTCTTGGGATCAGTTGAAGCTCTAATAAAGGAGGACCGTGGGTGGACCGGGAGTCATCAAACTAGCGCGGGAAAGGGTGAGAGAAAAAACTTTTCCGTGGCTGAAAAATGTAGAAGGGACGTTAGCGGACGGGGACACTTTCATAAACGATTGCCTTGCAAACACTACTATGCGGCAGTAGTAAAGTTCTGTAAAGTACACATAGCAGAAGGGGAAGGAAGGGCCCTGAGGAGGTCCCAAATCGGGGCGAACAGAAATATCAGTCTCCGTCGCGGGCTCCTTCAGCGGCGGAGGGTTTACCTGATTCCAGGAAGAAAACTCGACTTGACCGTGTTCAATGGCAAGTGCCTCGTACGCGGGCACAGCCTGCGAAAGGGGAAAGGGGAAGGGGGAGAGGAGCCAAAGGTCAATGGGGGGGTGACAAGCGCCAGTTTGCGGGAAAATTTGGCCCGAAGGACAATTAGATTAGCTCGGGCAGCTGTCCTCTGGGCTGTACCCCGCTGTGGCTAGAAAAGGCAACACCGCACCAGACATAACTTCTACGAGAGGGAGGAAGGAAATACCCACTGTGAACGGGGGCAGACGTAAGGTCTGGTTCTGGAACATACAAGACTAGCAGTAATGGGTCGGGAGGCAGCCGGGGTTCAAGGAAAAGGGTTCGGACGAAACAAAGGGGGAGGAACTAGGGCCAACAAAAGATAGGGCGCACACCGTCACGTGTATCGGCTCATCGACCGGAAAAATTTCCTGGGGAGTGGTATAAAGACAGAGCACTTCGTGTTAAACAACAAGGGGGGACCGGAGAAGACAATACTGGCAGCGTGGGGTGCGATCACGCCGTGGGATGCTTGGAAAAATACATCTATTGCCCCCGAAGTGAAGGCCCAGTTTTCTCAGGAGAGTCGGGGAAGGACAAGAACAATGGCGGGGGTCAAAATCGGAGAATAGTGGGCAAAGAGAAGAAAAGCTGTGAGAGCTTTAGCATCCGGGAAATACAGGGACAGGGGACAATAAAAAGGGGGGAGAATGAAGGGGGGGAAGGGAGGGGGACGACTTGACTACGTGGGTCAAGAAGTAGAGTAGTAAATGGGTCAGGGTGAGGCGTAAGGGGGGAGGATTTTTCGCCACAAGAGAAAAAAACGCGGGGGGTGAGAACAAAGGTCAGTCGCAAGTAAAAAAATCCCCCATCAAAAGAGAAAGGGGCAGTAGAAGTCATCGCTGTCAAGAGGGCCGGAACAGGGAAAGCACCGGGACAGAAGACTTCCGTGGTATGAAGAAGAAGGGGGGGGAACCGGATGGTGCAAATTTGCCGGCGCCCGTTGTTAAAACCACGGTTCCAAAAAAATCAAATGAACGGGGAAAGGGGGGATCAAAGACGTAAAAAGATCGGTGTCAACGAGGGGAAAAAAAAGGGGTGGTGAACCATCGACCGTAAGAGCCGATGGAATCGGTCTCATTGCGCACAGGAAACATGAAGAAGAAAAACGTAAAAGGTCAAGTCACTACTTTGTTCAAGGAAGGGGGAAGTCGAAAATGTTTGACTGGTCTTTGGTACTGGGGGGGACGGGGGCTTTCAACTGCGCCTGGCCCAGAAATTCTCAACTGTACGGTTGGAAAGGGGGAAGAGTCACGGCATAATTGAAGAAGGAGGGGTCCGCTGCTCTAGGGTGAGTAGGGGGAGCCAAGAAGGGGGAGGAGTGACTAGTGATTGGGGCCCACCCATCTGAATGTTTCGACTTGGCAAACAAACAGAGGAAGGGGGAATGAGTAAAGACAGAGGGAGACAGGAGGGGTCGAAAGAACCTCGTGTTTAAATCTGGGGGAGTACAAATCTCGAACAAGGGGGCTACTGCGAGAAAAAAAAAAATTTACGGATCACTGAATAGAACTGGGAGACACCTCGATTAGAGGAAGAGGGAACGAAGAGAAAAAAAAACCCAGGGACCTGGGGGGGGAGAGAAGGGTGCAACACTGGAAGGACCCAAAAAGCAAATAAGGGTGTGGGAAGACAGCAAAGCCTGGTTGGGGAATATGGTTAATGTGATGACCGGGAAGCTGGTATGCGCAGGGTTCAGTATCAGGAGGACCGGATGTGCTGGGGGAGAGGGGGTAAGAGGGCGCAGGGCATGGATGGAGGAGGGAGAGTAGTGCCTAAAAGAGTGAGTTAAGAACTACCACTCTTATTTTGAGCAAGTGGAACTCAGCAAGTAATTATCGTTGCCATAACAGCCGCAACGGCAAAAGAAAAAGCATGGAAGACAATTTCATCCGGAATTGGTGAGAGACCGGAAATTCAAAGGGTAAAGAGACGATCATGTTTTTCAGTGGATCAGACGTGCCGTTTACGTTAACTGGAAAAACCAACGGTTTGAGTACGGTCTCCTTCGGAATCCACCGGAAGCTGCAACAGGTCTTAGAATCAATAAAAGACGAGAATTTGTCTAGAGCGATCACGGTCATCGAGATTAAGGTCGAAAAGCAGGATTTGGTGTGAAAAGAGAGTAAAAGATCGGCTAGGGGAAAAAGGACCTGAATGAAAGACGATCTCAACAACAACAGGGATGTGAAAGCGAAAATGATAAAGGTCGGTGAGTAAAAACTGGGGTATCCAAGGAACGTGTTCGAAGAGGTGTAAGCAAAAGGAAAAATAGAGAGGGGGCACGAGAGAACGACATTGAGCGAGAATTAGGCGCAGATCGAACGTTCTCGTATAGAAGATACGAAAAGCTTGGAATGACGGGTAGGAAAGGGAAAAAGGCATCGAGAAAAAGCCGGGAAAAAAAGAGCCAATCAGTATGCAGCCACGTAGGCCCGGAGCGAGCAGAACCTGATTGGGACTAACCACCAAGCCAGCGTGACGGCACGTGTCATCGGGCTTGCAACGAGTGCCGCGGCCCGGGGCCCCAGAAGGAACTCACATAAAAAAGGGGGGACATCAGTGGGAAGAAGGGACAGGGGGCCGGGAATAGATCAAGGGGGGAGACAGAGAAAAGTCAGACATCCAGAAGGCTGAACCACAATAACAGAAAAGTTTCGATCAGAAAAAATCGCGGAGGAGAGAACGTGGGAAAAGGGTTCACGATTCTAAAATCACAAGAAAACGAAGGCCATAGGCGGTCCTAGGGGGGGTAGAGGAAAAGGAAAAAAAAAAGGAGTTCAGAAGCCTCTCTGATCAAGTAATACTGGACAAGGGGGGAAGGGGGGGGGGGTGAGAGGGACATAAGAACTCATAAGGAAACGGAGAACCACGAAGTGGGCACGGGAAACTTGGGATTTCGCGCCAGGAGAGAAAGGGGGCGGACACACCTGGAGAAACGAAATCGGGCGCCCGGCGGAGAGACGGAAAGCAGTGGACTCGTTCTACATGCAAAGAACCCTAAGAGGAGCTCGGAGTCTCAAAGAGACAATAGAAGGGGGAGCGTACCGAGGAGATCAAATCAAACTGCCACGCCTTAATTGGATTCAGAAAAATTAAATGTGGAGCTGCGCTGAAAGGAAATGAGTAGAGATCAAAAGGTCTGAATACATATGACGGGACCGGAATTCATATACACGCAGAAACTGAAAGAAGAAACATTGTCGGAAAGACATGGGTACACAAGTACTGAGAAATCGGATAAAAAGTTCGGGCGGCAGGGAGAAAGTGGCGCACGGCACGCGATGGTGGCAGCGGCTCGACACGGAGTGGGGGGGCGATTATGGTCGCAATCCAAGGCGGTTGGGAATTTGGGACAAGAGGAAAAGAAAAAGGCTATGGGCTGGGAATAAAGAATCCGTCCCATAGGGGCATCTGAGGAGAGGTTCCGGTGAAACGGCAAACGGGAAAGGGTATCACAGGGGCACGCTAAAGGAAAAAAATTGCCTAAGTGCAAGGTGCGTCTGGCGACGGTTGCAAGACGCCGGCGGAAAAAGTCTCGAAAACAGCAGATTTTCACAAGAAAGGAAAAACTGCTTGGTAGGAGGGTAAAAGTGGTGAAGCTACTGGGGGGGTGGGAGATTCAAGAGATGGGGTCTTTGGGACATCTTACGATTGTAACTAAAAAAAAAGACAGCCACAAAAAAGACGTAAAAGTAACGTGAAAATCCAGAAAGCATTTTTGAAACTGAGAGGGAAAAATAGGGTGCTGCTTCTCGAACTGGTTTTGGGGTAACAAAGGCTGTAGGAAGAACAGAAGAAGGAAAGTAAAAAAAGAGGTGATTCAAAAGGAGAGGGGGGTGAGCGGCGGAGAAGGACAGAAATGAAAGCGCAAGGAGCTGCGATTCGCTCTTAATCTATTAGGCTTGGAAACCGGGAAAAAGCGGGTCAAAACGAAGGAACCCAATGAGGGCTTCTTGATTGGGATACGGAAACCTGGGTGGGGGGGGCACTGTGGTCCAGGCTAGAGTAACGAGAAAACTGTGGGTGGGGTCCGCCCGAAATGTCTGAGTTTTACCTGCTCGAAAGGCTGGGGGTCATCATCAAGCATTCGAAAATAAGCTATAGTTGACGCTGATCCAGGTAGGAGATCGTGACAAGAAAGAGTATAGGCACCGCGCACGGGGATCGGAAGGGCACGTGAGTCCTTTGGAGGCAGGCTTTGAGCGGAGCCTGCACAAAAAAGACATTAATTTACAACCAAGGGCAAGTGAAAAAGGAGAAAGAACGGAGAAGGGAGGTGACACTACGACGGGAGCAGCCGAATGGTGGACAAAAGGTCTACACTTTGCGTCGCAAAGGAGGTCAAAAAAAAGTCAGGGGAGAGACTCGTGGAAAGACGGAAAGTAAAGAGAAACGATTTGGGAAAACACGTAATGTTTGAAAAGTTTCATGGCTACTTCTCTCTTAGAAACGTAAAGTCTCTATTATTACGAGAGGGGGTTCCGACGGAATGAAAAGAGCCGCAATAGTGCAAAAATGCGGCGAGTCCTAGCGAGCGGATGCGAGCTGTGAGTACGGAGATCGGGACCACGGCTTCACGATGGGAACACGACATGAGCGAAAGCGAGACATGGGGAGTCAAAAGGCAAGATTAGTTGGAAAAGCACTCTACGACACGATTGCTTGGGGGAATGAGGGAAATTAAAAACATCATAGCAAGGGAGGAGGGCACAGAAAGGGTGACGAGGGGAGGAATGAAGAAAAAAATAATGGAACAATCACGCATCAAAACCTTATGATGACGAGCGCTAACGGATTTCCGCGTCGATAAATCAGAACAGTCAAAGAGGAGGGAAGTTTGGGGTGAGGGAACATTGAAGAAGGGGATCGAGAGGGGGGCCAACGGGAAGAGCGACAGGAAGCTGGACCACAATTGAGGGTGAAGCCAGGCAATCTGGGAAACTGCTTCTCGATTCGAGTAGTGTGTGAAAAGCAAATTATGGAACCGATATAATAAACAAGGGAGTGAAAGGAAGAAGGAGGGTATGATTCGTCAAAAAAAGACGACTGCGGAGGAGGGAAAAAAAGGATACATCTTAAAGAAGTCGTGGAGCCTGAAAAAGAGTGGGATTGCCAGAGTGCGTCGTGAAGGGAAGAGGGAGATATTGGGGCATTTGAAAGATGAGGCACGCTGTACATTAGGACTGAAGAAAGGGTAAGTAAACTCGATCAGTCCATGTTGACGGTATCAATCACAGGGGTCGGATGTGGCTACGAACCACGTCCGCGTCGGAAACGATCAGAATGATTGTGGAAGGGTTAAGGCTGCAAAGAGGTCCAGCTTGTGCAAAGTGCCCAGTGGGAAGGGCGCGAAAGTTCTTGCAAGAAACAAAGCGTTTGGGAGTCAGGTTGACCGGGTCAACGGCATAGGACTCCCTTTATCGCAGTATAGAATGATCCTTTCTTTGCACTAGAAGACAACCCAGAGGGAGCCTCTACAGAAGAACCTCCGCGCAGTCTGCTCTCCGTGGATCGAGAGGGGGGACAACTAGGAACAGCTCATCAATATCGGAAATGGTCGCTGGAAAAGTATCGGCTTACGTGGCCGATTAGAGGCCATTCCGGCGTCAACACTGGAAATAATGCGTACACGGCGGAAAGGGTAGAAACAAAAAAGTAGCCGCAGCATTTAGTCATCTTGAAGACGTAAAATGTGGCGCGGTTCCTTGCAAAAAGGGGTCAGTACGTAGGGTGGCTGCGGCAGAAGAGATCACCCACTCCATTGATGGAGGGGAGGACACTGGAAAAGGGATTGAGCATTATGTGCGGGGGGAGAAGAACTAGCAAGGGGTATCCTCGCTCAGCGCGGAGGTACACCGTTAATTTTCTAAGGACAGACAAAGGGTGGTGGTAGTAGCTAAAGAAGAAAAAGGTTTCACAAAACTTTCAGTGGGGGGAGAGCGATGTCAGAGACCGCTCCTCTGGGTCCACGATATGTCGGCGGAAAAAGAGGGTTTCAGCGGAAAGCCAGTGGAAGGTGGAGGGGACGAGGAAAAAGGCCAAAAAAAATTGGACGAGGTGTTGAATCCAGTGCGAGCTTACGTGATCTGTAATCCTGAAAGAATTGGTGGGAAAGCATTCTGTCGGGAGCAGAGTCAGGATACAGCGTTAAAATGGGGATCCGTCGGTTCAGAAAGACTTTGGGAAAAGGCGGGAAGGACTTTCTTTTCCGTCGACGAGTGGGGGTGCAAGGGGAAAGTCCAACAGTGGGTGGGCTTTAGTAGTCAGGGGGGGGAAAAAAAAGGGAGGCAAGTCGCGGAAAGATCACAGGTCCGCCAGTGACGTTCTTACGCAGAATAAACCAGAGTTTGCAAAAGACCGGAAAATTACAGGAGAGGGAAGGGGGCCACAACGGCGTTCAGCAAACCATCAGGACAGGATTCTGAGAAGGGGTTGGTAGTAGCGGAAATGAAACGGGGAAAGATGAAGAGGAACGGGAACCAAGGAAGACTAACATGAAGCAACACGGGTGGGATATCATCTGAGCACACGAGTCGTCAAAACCGTTTTTCAACCTTGTCCAAAAAGAGGGGGGGGACAACATCCCGGAGACCGATGGAGGGGAGAGCAGCCCGGGGAGCCTGCCGATGGTAGGTCTTGGACGTGCGTCGTGGCCTGTCCTTGTTTCTTGTGGTGCATAGGGGGGGACGCCCATAATAATGGAAGAAATAAACGGCTGTGGGGGAATAGTAGGAAATTGAACCGGACTAGCGCGCCCGGAGGGAGGGGGGGGAGGAGTCAAAGCTGCATGGAGATTACCTACTAACCGCATCAACCGCAAGGGGGAGGATTGAATCCAACAACTCGTAGGGTGAAAGAGCAAAGAAAAGATCGTGCGCAGAGAGACGTGGCGAGACACTTTTTGACCCGAAGCCACGGGGAGAAGGGCCGAAGCCAATTTACGAGTTTAACTGGCGGACTTGTAGGAGTAATCGGGAACGAATAGCAAACCCAGTGGAGTTAGGGGCGTTCGAAAAAGGGAGGGGAAATCATAAAAAATGGGAGGGGTTATTTACCTTTGAGTGAGAAAAAGGCTGGGACCTAGCGCATTGGTGAGAGGGGGGGGGGGAATTTTCCGTTTACCTTGTGGGCTTCGAAAGGCGCAATCAATTAGTGGACTTGGTTCACGCGACGGCCTCAAGATGAAGAAAAAGGTGAGAGAAACGATACTGACGGGTCATCGAACTGAAAAAAATCCAAAACTGGAGGAATCCGTATGGGCGGGAGTGCACTCGCAATTAATTAGGGAGAGGGGGGAAAACGTGGCGACCTGGCGGCGAAGGTTTCCATGGCTAAGCGTGGGAGGATGACCTTCTTTCAAAACACCCAGCTTCAAAAGGAAAATCAAAAGAGGAAAGAGAGCTGTTACTGAAGGGGAGACGCGGCACGGAACGATCAGTTGAAGTGCGCTCGTTAACACGAAGTGTTGGTCACAGCGGCAGCAAATCTGTGGGGGAAAGGGGGGGTCATTAAGAGCCGCATTCTCCTGCGAGAACACCAAAAAGGGGGGGGAGGAGTAAGGTATGTCGCAAGTCCGGACGGAAAGTTCCCTACTACGATTCGGTGCTTCAGGACAACAACACTATAGTGGATAAGGGGGGAGGGAACGGATTGAGCGATGCCGTAGTGAGGACGGAAAAAGACTTCCATGGAAATCTTCGAAAGAGGTGACTTGCGGTGTCGGAAAGTCGAGGGTGAAGGACGGGAAGGAATATGCGAAAGAAAAAAGTATTCTGAAAAATGATTTAATGCGAGCCCATAGAACTCGGATTCATTCATTAACCTGCCATGGATTTGACATGTCCTCAGGGAAAAGGGGACCTAGAGAGAAAAGAAAAGGATGAACAAGCCGCGTGTGCAAGACCGCGCAGGGAAGGCACCAAAGAAAACCGGGCTACAGTCACATTCCCAGTGGCGAATAGGGAACAGAACCCAGAAATAAGAGAGTAGGAGGGGGGACTTTGTCAAAAGGAATTTAAATTCAAATAATGCGCATCAAACAGCATTAAAGAAAGGGAATTAGGATCAAGTCCCATTCTTTAAGAAAAAGCACCGGAGCCCTGCAGGAATGGGGTTCGAAGTCGGCTCTCCTACTCGACAGTAAAGCCGTTGACGAAACTTCCATGGTTTCTGTCTCCGCACCCTGTTTGAGAAAGGACCGGGGGAGAACCCCACAGGCGTGTCCGGAAGAAAAATCGCTACGAATGGGATAGAAAAAGAAGTTGTGGGCTGGATAAGCCCATCGGGACACGGGTTCAAGAGGTTAGGAGAAAGGGACGATCAAAACAGGGCACGGACGGCGGGCAAAGCACAGAAACCTATGCGGCGACCGGGACCTCGTGAACTTTCCGGACCTATTGTGCCTATAAAGAAGAGAAGTAGGATAGTGGCCGGCAATGAAACAGAGGGGGGGGCGCCAAGACACCGGAAGAACAAGAAACATTTGTAGGGAAAGACGAAGGGGGGAGGCAAAAAAGGGAGAAGAAATCGATCAGGTTCTGGATGTTTCTACGGGGGCCTCGATGTACATCGGATCTAAGGAAAAGGGGGTTGACACAATCGGGGGGAAAGGGGGGGAACAAACGAGTGTAACGTGCCGGGGGGCTTGTAACTGGGAGAAAACCGTCACCGGCATGACTGATAGTCGTGAACCGGGGGGTTGGACAAAGGGACATCGGAATGGGACATCGCTACTTAAAACCTTCCTGCAGGAATAGTAGGGAGGGAAACTTGTCTTGAACTCCTTCTGGAAAAAATAGAAAAAGAGATAGACTTGGGGGGGGAAAAGGGCTCTTTTCTTAGTTCTGGTGGTCAAAGGGCTCTTGGAAAGAAGTGAACGGAGAGTTTCCTCAACAAGGGGGAACGGTGGTTCGAACTGAGAAAAAGTTAGGCCGAAAGAAAAGCAATCATACTAAAACCGCAAACCCAGGCAATTACCGCAGAAACTACCAACATTTTGAAAAAAAAACTGGCTAAGGTGACACGCGGTCAGTAAGGCGGACGGCAGAGGAAAGTAGTGGGGGGAACAGTCTTGGAAAGTACGAGAGCGAAACGTAAAACCCGCGTCAGATGTTCACTCTTTGTCGAGCTATCTCAAAACACTGTCACTAAGATTACTGGTAGCCATCTATCTAGGGTAAAAGAGAGCGGAGGAATCGAAAGAGGATAGAGGCACGAAAACTATACTTGGGTGCAAAAATTTTGGGGACAGTTTAATAAAAGTTGATTGCGGGGGACCAAAACTTTCACAAGGTTGGACCAGGAGAACTCGCTAAACGCAGTGAGAAGTAAGTAGGTGATCGGAAGGGCTGGCGAATGCTGTGAATAAGGACACCACCAGCAACAGGTCTGACGTCCGAAGTCCTGGTCGACGGGAAAAAGGTTCGTCTGTCCGACCTCAACGATACAGTGACAAAATCAAGATGAAGAGGACATGCAAGGGAGACGTCGGGGCACTCGTGAACATAAAAAGGGGCTAAAAAAATTGTACAAACAGTCAGACCGGGGCGAGAAGAATATGTTGAAAAAGTGATTTACGGCCCTCTAAGACGGCGGCGAATTACACGCCTCAGTCCGCATGTAGAATTAAAGAAGAAGGGGAAGGCCTAAAAACTCCTCCGTGGGACCACAGCGTCCGGCTCGGTGGGTCGAAGGTTGAGTTATTGCGAGGTCAATCAGGGGCGAAGATGGTTGTCGAAAATCAAAGGCTAAGCCGCAAATGGCAAGGATTCTGAACTGGAAAAGGGGGCACGTAAAAAATATGCTTTGGGGAATGAAGAAAGGATTCGAAGCCATCATCACCGGATGGAAAACGGAGAGTCAATAGAGAGTGTCGGAAGAAGAAAAAAAAGGCTCTAGCAACAAATCTCAGGGCGACGAGACTTACAGCAGAAACTCCAAAATTCGGGACTGACTCTTTGGAGGGAACGGAAAAGAAGAGGGGTCGAAAAGGGCAAGGAGAGCGCATCCGAGTCTGAATCGTAGTACTAATAAAATGGAGAGAAAGGGGGCCACTAACTTATAAGCAGAGACATAGAAACTTCGTGAATGCGAATGGGCGGGG
>Ga0179593_1409007_pt1 | contig 10872 bp, 11 predicted proteins | sample CZODoug2_1_08_16_FD_185931 | JGI IMG/M metagenome (GOLD analysis project Ga0179593, IMG submission 185931) | Vadose zone soil fungal communities from Angelo Coast Range Reserve, California, USA - CZODoug2_1_08_16fungal (PacBio error correction) | ecosystem: Environmental > Terrestrial > Soil >...
GCGAAGGGGTCGAAGGCAAAAACCGAAAATTAGGAAGGCGGGTTTAGCCGGCAGTCTCTTTTTTAAGCTGCCCTTGAACTAGGAGAAATCAATTGAAAAAAAGGTCTTGAAGCCTGTGCGGCCGGGGGGGTGAAAAACAAGAGACTTCGAGTAGGGAAAGGCTGACCATAGGGCGCTCGATAAGGCCCGGATCGACGGAGGCTGTCAGGGCAGCTCCGGCGGGCCCGCTGCCTGTGAGTGAAAGCCTGTCATACGCTATCAGTCAGCCTCAGCATCAAGACTGCAAGAAAGAAGAAAGCGACAACAGACGTAAACAAACAAAAGACGTCAGGGATCCGGGACTCCAGAATTCGGAATCGGCGTACGGTGACTGATGTTAAATGATGTGAACATCCAGAGGGCCGAACTCCTGGGGTAGACAGAATCGGAAGGAGGTGGGGAGGATAATCGAGTCGAACGCGGCTAAGAGATTGGCAGCTTGTACGGGCAGTCAAGGGGTGACATAACCCCCGCTGCCCTTCCGGCAGGTTGGGGGAGGTTTGAGCTGAAGGTGGGCGCCGCCGGTGGGTGAAACAACAGCTGGAGTTGAACATCCAAGGGGAGACGTGGCGGTAATCCAGGGCCGAAAGGTCAAATCTGGATGTGGGAAGCGATTGGCCTAGATCAAAGACTCGAAAGAGCTCAATATTCTGCTAAGGGCACCAAAAAAATGGAAGAAGAAGCAGGTTACGACGGCAATTGGTGTGAGCTGCAAAAGGCAAGCCGAACTTTTCAGGGCGGGCGAATGGGGAAAGCGAAATTTCGGGGAAACCCTTTCCAAAGTCAACACGGGAAAAAATGGGGCAAAAAGCGGGCGCGAGAGTAAACCAGAAAGGTACGGAGAAAGCGCATCGCCTTCTGGGGCTTTCAGGTGAGCAATAGAGAACACTTCCAGACTTACGTCAACCGTCAGAATGGAGAAGAGTTCGGCAAGAACTCCTTTAGAGGGGTGAGCCTAGGATACGCTTCTTTACCAGACGGTGCCGTGCCCGGGGGGGAGAACTAAAAGTTAGAAAAACAGGAGTCACAGTGGCTGCGAACAGGGGGGGAGAAGAATCAAGAACTGCCTGTACTCAAGCTTCGAAAGGGCGGCTCGATCGGTGCAGCGAACTGGAACTTCGCTTTAAAAGAGTTGAAAGAAAGGACGGTCGAGCGGGGGGCGAGCTCATCAGTTATAAAAAACTGTGTCGAAAGGTCGAGTGGAGGAGAGCTGGTCGCAAATCATGACCAGAAAATCCTTCACAGAAAACTGGGAGACTGGCACAGCAAGTGGGGGGAAATGCGGGGACAAGAGGACGGCTAAAGGAAGCGTGTGTGGATCTGACCGAAAATGGGAAGTAGAAAAATAGAGCTGCTCAAGGGTCGGTTCAGGAGACCGAGAAAAAGTCGAACCGGCCACGAAATTACTGCTGAGGAGCAATTAAGGGAAGCAGGCAAGCAATGGCCTAAGTTCGAAGGGAGAATCAAGAAACAGGAGAATGTGGGGCACCGGCTTCACCTCAAAACAACGGAGTTATAAAAAAAGTTGAACCACATGATCGGAGGCAGACACACTCTCACTCTTAAAAGCTCAAGAGGGGAAAACTGAAAGGAAGGATCGAAGAATACGTCAGTCTGTAGGGGAAATCAAACGGGCTCGAGGTCCACTTCGGGATACGCCAAAGTTAAGAAACAGAGGCGGGTCAAGACCTGTCTTCGGGTGGGAAAAAAGGCAAAACGTGCACGTTACGACTAGGGGACGAGGAGGAAATCTAGCGGCCATTAACATCTGCTCAGTTGAGATGAGGGAGACGGAGCTGGAGTTAAAGAGACACAAAGCCCCAAGTTGAAGAGGTCTCAGGCTTTGCCAGCGAAAAGACTTGGGAAAAATAGAAAGCCGTAGCTTACAGAGAAAGAGCGAAGATTAGGTCCACCAAACGCTAGGGAAAAGGGTCCAATGTCAAGGTTCTAGGATCGATAAAGGGGGGGGGGGGAACATCGAATTCCAACCCTCGTCACTTTTCAAGCAAGCTAGGAGGAAGAAAAATGTAACTTGAACCAGGAAGGTTGAAGAAGCGAGACGACAAATCATCAAACTCTTCCAGTCAAAACCTGGTTCGTGAAAAGGGAAGAAGGGGAGGCGGCGGGTCCGAACTTGAGACGGGGGGGAGAAACACAGCAAAAGGCGATTCGCATCTAGGACCTGGTCTGGGTTCGGGAAACAATGAAAACGAGGGGGGGAGAAACCGCCGGTACGGAAAAAAGTGTTAGGATCACAGAAAGCGCAAACGCTTCTCACTTAAGCGACACCGTGGGCGAGGGCTTAAAAAACTAACGCCCCAGATGCTTCACAGGGAAGGAAAGGGAACGACCGTCATCGCTAAGAAAGGGGCCGAGCGTCGGGACATAAAACTCAGGGTTGTTACCTTGGAAAAGGGAGCTCGACGCCACGCGCTTTGGGGGTGCAAATCGTGACTGACACGGCAAACCAGTAACCGTCAATGGGACTCAACACCACAACGAAATAAGGAAGCGAGCGGTTTGACCTTGAAAAGGAGTCAGGCCACTGATCAGGCCCACGACCCGGGTTCCTTATTCGTAACTTCGATCTAAGAAAGGCTAATTCACTCGAAGTCATGGCCTGAATACAAGGGGTCACCGCCATGGGAGGGAAAGCTCTGGAGTCAAGGATCCCCATACAGCTACTTGTGGGGCCTAAAATGGTGTGCCAGGGAGCAGGGACGAGGAGGATTGAGTAGCCTCTAAACTCCTGAGAAGAGGGAGAAAAAGCGTCATATCCACAGGCAAACAGCACGGGTAAAAAAATGTACCCGCCTGATATTAAAAAAAAGGAGCCGTCCCAGGCAAATAGAGGGCCGCGGTACGCGGATTACAGCGGAAGCAGATTTGACTGAAATAGGGCAAAAGGGGGCAAACAATCTCCCTTAAAAAAAAAGGCAAGGTAGGAAGCTGGGCCATAGAAAAAAAAAGGGGAAACGACATTTAGAAATCGCTGAAATTCTCACAACCTTTCGCATCGAAAAAAAGTCAAACCACCACAACTTAGTAGGAGAAACGATCTAGATCTAATTTTAACCTGAAATTTACAAGAGTATGGCTGGGGTGGAAGAACGGGGCCAGAACTCTTTGGAAGCCTGAAATTAAGTATTAGTGGAAAAAATAGGCTGCGTAAGGGGGACCGTGACGTCAAAAAAGAAGGCTTAGGCTGTACACATCAGGGGAGAAGGGAAGGGGCGCGAATATTGGAAAAGAGTCTTTACGTCAGTGTCTCGGGGCGGGGAAAGTTGACTGTTCTTTTGAAATGGGGGGAATTTCCTGGGCGCTTCGAAAAGACTAGGAGTAGGCTCAGGAAGAGGAACACTTCCCTTATAGAGCAGGAAAAAAGGGAAAGCACCACTCATTCTGTCTGGTCGGAGGAATGAAGACCAGAGGGTTATCTCGAGGGTGGGGGGAAAAGTTACACCCGATTCCTGCGAGGCGCCGATGCAAGGTTAATAGGGAAAGGAAAATTTCTACATCAGTCGAAACGTCACATGGGCGGTTGAAGGAGAGTATATGCATGTATAACTTGGGGAGGGGTTAACACTTACCCTCCTCTGAAGCCCGGCTTTTGAAAGCTGACGGTCGGCAGGAACGGTGGTGGGTGGCGTTGCTCAAAGCGGGGGGGGAAACCCAAACCGTCTTTTCGGTGGAGGAGACATGGGCCAAGTGAACCTTTTTTTATTAAAAGTTCTCAGCTTCAAGGGAGAAACGCGAAGAGCCTTCGTGGACCAAGGACCCTCGAGCGTTCGATCATCGGTTTCCGGGAGGCGTATAGGGTCAGAGCCGTACGGTATGGAAAATCAGTGAAAGGTGGGGGGACCGACAATTGAGGGAATAAAAAAGAAGGTCATTGATCTGCGGTCTCTACAGCGTCACCAGATTTCGAGTGCACATCGGGGCTGAATTACCTAAGACAAGTCTCGGTAACCGGGGGGAGAAAGAAAAGTCGGAGCAGAATTACTTAAAGAAGGGAGACTACAACCGGAGTACGGGAGCTAGGGGGCAGGAGTAAAAGGCCTGGTACGTCTCCGTGGCTTTCAAAAAGTCGGATTCCTGAGGCGGACAAAATGAGGACGGAAAGAAGCGACGTATCCTATCGGCCGGACTTTAGTTAGAGGAGGGGGGTGCGCTGGCATTCAGAGATCCTACGGAGGGGGGGCGGGAGGCGAATTCGATCTGATGGACAAAGTAAAGGAAAAAAAAGTGCAGCGAGAGGGGGGGTGTCTTAATGGAGGGGGCGGGCTCGCGGGCATGACCAGCTCAATTTCCTAAGCAGCTCACTTAGCCGATGGGGACTATTGTAAACCCAGAACTTCAAAAACGGGGGGCCAGACCACGCCGACCTTCATCTCGGTTGACTCTTCTTGACTAAAGGTTGGGGCTTGTCATCCGCAAAGAACGGACTTCGAAATGCGGGGGATTGCAAAACAGTAAAATCCATTAGCCGTAAAATCGGAAGCGGTGCTGATTTGGCGACATTGGACCGTTCATCTCATCCACAACAACTTGGTTGAGAGGATAGAATGGGGAAATAGCCGTGAAAACCACATTATCCTGGGGAGCAAAAGACCACAAACGATCACGAGGCCCAGAATTAGGGAGTCGAACTCGTAAGGGGCTCATCAGGTTAAATCACGAGAGAAGTCGCGTGAAGGGGAAATAGAAACTTGAGAATTCAAGAAGACTGTGAGTGAAGAAAAAACATGAAGTCTTCGGTTTTAACGGAACAAAGGGTTCCTTTTGATCCTCTCGAAAAAAAAACCATTCAGTCAGTCACTTATCGAAGGAAGGGGAAGTACAAATTTGTAGGATCCATGAAAGGTCAAGGTGAAAACAAGACCAGTTGCCTCAACGAAGAAAAACAGAGGTGAAAAAGGGAGGGGGGGAAGCAAGCGATCATACCCTTTTAACGAATAAAAACCTGAGAAGCCGACATTCCGGGTCAGGAGGTCAGATCGTGGTTGTGTGTCAGAATCAATCCATTTACCACCTCCTTTTGCAACAGCTCAATCGAGGGTAAGAGAAAAAGGGAGGGGAGTAACAGAAAAAAAAAAATCACTTAAAACCACAGCCAGAGGGGGGAGAAAAGGAAAAAGGATCCTTTCATTTGCTGAGCAAGGTCACTGCGCGGGCTGCGAGTGTCGTTCGGTCTAAAATGCAAACAGCCCGGGAGCAGGTACTGTCTGGACTCCCAAGCCGCTCCCCAATGTGGAAAGCTTAGATGTTTCAGCTTAAAACGAACCGCGGCTGCAGTCCGCAAAGAACCGGCGGCGAGGACCTACTAGGGTTACGGCTCCACAGGCAAGGAAGGCGCGGCAAAGCCAAAACCTTCGCGGCGGCAGCTGTCGGGACTACGCGCGGAGCCGCCAAAAGGGGGCAAATGACGAACAAAACGCTGGTGGTCCAATCGTGCTCCAAGGCCACCCCCCCGGAGTCAAAAAACGCAGGGAAAGTCAGAGTCTCAAAAAAACAAAAACATCTGGAAGTTTTGAAAACTGATCAGAGGCCCTTGTCCCTAAAACGCAGGACCCACGCCCTTTGCCGAGGAGGGGGGACCGGGCGATACTGGAATCCGGGACAAAAAAGTAGTCGGGCTCCTCGGCGGCATCCCTTTGATGGAATGGGTACATACAGCACGGAAGAGGGAAAGTTGGTGCAGAAAGAAGCCATTGATGGGGCAGGAGGGAACCGTTTGCGTCCCAGTAAGACTGGGTATCCTCATTCAGAGTCAAAAGAAAAAAATTAAGGCCCAGCACGACGGAGAAAGACCTCCGAGCTGAAATGAGAGCAGGATAAACGTCAGGACGTCCGACGTCCAGTACAAATAAAACCGAAAGGGGGGACGTTCACTCGGGGAATCCAAGGCCCCGCATCGACACAAAGGAAAATCATCAGGGGAGTTCAAAGTGAAAAAAAAAACGCTCAACCACTGGGACTCTCGCATCGGAAAAAAGAAGGAACAACCCTCTCAAAAAAGGAGAAAGAAAGAATCAACTGTTAACTTTCAAGATGAACACATATGAGTCAAGCGGGGGTGTGCCCAGTATAGGTTCCTTCCCAGACTAATGATGGGGAAACTCGAATTTCTTTCAGAGTCGGACTGGCTACCTATTGACGGCAAGGCGTCAGGAAGTAAATGGCCGTTCAGTGTTTCGGCTAAGCCTGGACAATGTCACAGTCCTGAAGCTGGCTGCCTGGGTGATGGTGCACTTCCGGGGGGGAGCGTCTGCGCGCTTCGAAAGAAATAGGCATCCTGTCTGACATGCGAGCGCTACTTACGCCAAAGAGAGGTCTGGAGGGGATTCAGGGACATCCAAATTCATGAAGAGTTGAAAGCGGGCCCCAGGTCAATCATCCCTGGAGGGGATCCTATTCCTAATCGGAAAAGGCGAGGCTTCTATCAAAGGAGGGACTCCGTCTTCCAAGTGTTCCGATGGCTCGGATTTAGGATCCCAAAAGCAGGGAAAAAGCCACGGCGGTTTGGTGGGTGACGGTTGGTGGAGCAATGTGCGAAAGCCGAAACGGGGGGGTTGGGGGACCTAGGTTTGACCACTAGCGGTTAGGCTACGGGGAAAAAAAAAAAACTGAGTCCTCGTTGCGCTCCGAAGCGAAAGCAGGGCAAAAGGTTGATTGAACGTCTTGACGGCGCAAAACCCTGCGAATTTTGCGTTCCTCTGAGACGGTCACAAAGGAAAAGTGGGTAGGAAAAGAAATCGTTTTCGTGGAATCTCAAAAACGTTTTCCGTAAAGGCGGAAAAGCCAAAAAACAAAAGGCAAAGTGGGGGGGGGGGGGGGGGGGTGGTGGGGTTGGGGGGGGGGTTGGTTGTTTTGGTTGGGGGGGGGGTTGGGGGGGGGTGTGGTGGTGGTGGGGTGGGGGGGGGGGGGGTGTGGGGGGTTGTGGGTTCATTGGAGAGCTGCGTAAAAAGTCAGCGTCAAATACATAGCTGAGACTATCCCGCGGGAGGGGGCATGTTTATCCGCAATTCAAACGACCCTCCGCCGTGAAACTGAGTCGTCAGAAAAAGGAATACCTAGTTTTAAGCCGTAGGGAAGGGGTGACGCTGTGCGAGCGAACAGCTGGTTTAGGAAAACGGTGGCGTCCCAAAAGGGTCTACAGTGAGGGAAGGGGCTTCAGAACCACGCTCCTCCTCGACTTTATAAGACCCTGGGAAACATAAGGACACGGCCCTGGTCGGAAATCTACTGAGACATCTTCATCAAAGACGTGATTCCTGGGCAAAAGCACACGGGATGCAATGGGGTCCGGCGTCTGGAGCAGAAGGACCTCCGTCAGGAAAGCTTAGCATGGGGGACCGAATATTGATGGTCGAACAAGAACGGGAGGGCTTCCATCAAAGTGTGGCCCGTTCAACATCAGGGAGACTGAGTCTGTAAGACGGGGTCGTGCTCAAGTTTTGGGGATGTTTCTCCTCGACTTCGAGAAAAAAAGACCTTAGACCCTGCAGGAGAGAAAGCGGGACTCTTGTGGGCCTCTACATCAGGGGGACGGGCGTTAGCTCTCTAAAACACGGATTATTCGGAATAGAGAGGAAACCGGGGGGGGACCACGCTGTGTACCACTCCCGAGGAAAAAAAGTCATGCACGGGGGCGAAGTGGCGATCTTCAGGCTGGGACAGGTCCTGAAAGGAAACAAACTTGAGCTCGCCCTATGCTTCGGTCAAAAAACCGAGATGATGAAACGTGTTACCATCTGCCGGAGGTCTACGGCGACAATAGGCGGAAGGACAACTCGTGAGCTGGGAGGGGAGCTGGTCAGGAACGAAAAAGAGACCCGCCACCTCGCCCCAACGTATACTCACTTCAAGTTATGAAAATCGAATATTAGACGAAAAAGCCGACCAGGGACACGGGGGAGTTCCATGACAGGAAGAGGAGGAGCATCGGAGCGGGAGGTTCAGCAAATATTGCAGGGGGGGCAGGAAGACGGCGGAACGAAAAACTGTTAAAAGAAAAGAGACTCACCATTCTCCTCGGAGTGGCTTAAAAAAAGTTAATGGAGCTCTCAGGGGAGAGGGCGGCGGCCTTCCGGTCGTCGAGGCACATTCAGAAGGAGAGACTTGGTTAAAAGGGGTACCTGTCTTGACGAACTCTCCCCTAGTCACGACACATGAGGTATCACACAGGGAGAGTCAGCACGTTACCACTCCGCCCAACAGCAACTGGCGCGGGAAGAAAGTGACAACTAACCCGAAGAGGGCGATGCCAAGCGCAAAGAGAAACGCAACGAGGAGGTCTTGGGGATCTCGCCAATCGGTCCTACCCATACAAGGGAAACGGAGGTCGGCCCCGGATCAGAAAGGGGGGGGAACAACCGCTGTCATCGAGGTCAAACAAAACCACCGCACTCAGCGGGAAAAAAAAAAAAAAAAACCAACCTTATGGGCAAGGCTTGTCAAAGGGGGCCTGATCAAAAGTCTCAAAGGAAGGGCGACCAAGTCAGACACCCACACCAATGCCGAAGAAATACTCCTCAGAGAAAAAGGACGCATCGGCACGGTGGTCGCCAGGGGCATCACCATCAGCATCCATAAGGGGAAGGGAGGGAAGTAGGAATCCTCCTAAAGCTCTTGCGGTACGGATGTTAGCAGTAACCGAGGGGGAGGGGTATTCAACAAGCTTCTCGCGAACAGAGCCGGAAAGGGGGGGAGGGCTAAACAGTCCCATCAAAAATGCGCCCCCGGGAAAAAACAAACGGGTCTAAAGGGATCTAGCAGACAGTACTCGCTCACAACAAAAAGACTTGGAGAGGAAAGTGGGAACAGTCAGGACCTGACCGGAACAAAAACAAAAGGCCTCCACTAGACAAAGGTACGAAAAATGGCCGCTCAACTGCTGTGGCCTCCTCGGGGGACCTCTCCAGGAAAAAGAAAAGGATCTCAAAAAAAAAGGAGGAGTAAAAGGAAACTAACGTGGATTTTAAACAGGGAGCAAGGAGGCACGCTGGGTTGACCGGGGCAGGGAGTTTCAGCTGTAGTCAAAAGGGCGAGGGACGGGCAAAAGGGAGGCCGGGTGAAATTGACTTGGCCAGGGGAGAGACCGAGGACTGCTAAGCGACTGGTCTGTCTATGCAGAAGGCCGGGGCATCCGTCGGCTGCCTGGGACTCCTCAGGGGGAAGGGAGGGAGGAGCAGTAATCGGTCTAGAAAAGGTTCCCTGAGGAGGCTCATCCAACAAAAAAAAAAGAGCAATTATTATTCTTACAGTCCGGAGTTGAGACGTTGCGCAATGAGGGGGATGCCCATGTGGGGATAATGCACTTTCCACGCATAACGGTCAAAGAAAAAAAAATCGGAGACCTTAGAAAGAGGGCCTGGCGAACTGGAAGGCATGTAGCTTTGGGGGGAAGCAGGGTTCCAAGGCCGCGACGCCGAGATTGGGGGAGAAGCTAGGGGGAAAAAAAACTTCTGCCTCCGGGGGTTTTTTTTTAATCAGTGACCCCTCCACACGGGCGTTTTCGGAACTGGGAAGACCTGGAAACACCGTCCTTGAATGTTAAACACTGAGTGGCGAGAAAAAGACCGCTCTTCGGAAGCGCCCTCGCGTAAGAAAGCATCGGAAAAGCGTAGTAGGGGGAAAGCTGCCACCTGCCGCCGAAACTGCGGGGGAGGACGCGGGTCCACGGCTGAGCTCTAAAAGGTGCCGGAAGGGTCCACTGAAAAAGGGGGTAATAAAGGACGAAAAATAAGGTAGAGCTTGCAGAAATCGAGTGCGTGCAGGTGCTAGACGAAGGCTCGGCCGCAGCAACCGCGCAAAGACGTAGCGGGAAAGAGAATAACAGTTAATCCCGGGAGAGTGGTGAAAATGAAAAAGGCGAACAGCCAGCTGTGTCCGCCTGAAAGGTGCGTGAAAACGCATTGGGGGGGGGGGGAAGGGGGTTTCTTGGTGATGACCAAAAGTCGAGAAGAAATCCTCCGGAGCAAAACAATCGTCATTGATCTCGCATGGAGGAGGGGGAGAATTTTGAAGGAAGGAGGCGGTCGGGGAAGAGGGAGTCGAACGTTTGTCTAAATGGGGGGGGGAGGGGGATTCCCTGGAGCTCCTGAAACGCAAGATTCCTCAGGACCGCCCAGTGGTCGGCCAAAGCGTCCTGCTCAACGCAAGGGGGGACCGGCCCCTCAGCGTAGACGAGGGGAGGGGGAAAGAATACTGAACCAAGGTTGGGGAAATTGTAGGAAAAGGAAGTCGAGACCGAGAAAAAAAGAAGGGACGATGAAAAGTCTATCATTCAATGATGAAAAGCCTCTGGACGTTGGGACTCATACCGGATAGTCCACTTCGTCAGAAAAGAAACAACAACAAACTGCGAGATTAAAGAAACCGTTGCCACATAGACCACCAACACATCGGCAAGAAACAAACTCGGAATTTGGATAGTGTTTAAGCGAAGGTCTCTAAGTGATGCGAAGTTGAAACCGAAAAACCTTGGGGGGGGAAAAAAAAGGAGTGTAAGAATAACCCTTTCGGGGAAGAGGAAAAACGTCGTGAAAACGTGGCCTCGGGGTCACACAAGGAAATTCCCTCGTCTCATAGGGAAGGAGAGCACTGGTGAGCCGATCAGGCGGTCAAAACCATAAACCAATGGGCGGAAACCTGTAGCAAAAGCGTTTTGACTCCGCTCGCCCTCGACCCGACGGGGGACGGTCCAAGAAAGAGAAGATGGGCGCACAGCTGCCAGGGCCTGGCGAAAGATCGAGGAGCGACGTGTGGGTTCAGAGAAAAAAAGGGAAAGTTTGGACAAGAGAAGGAACTCACAGAAACCAGGCTGGTTCG
>Ga0179593_1427838_pt1 | contig 10872 bp, 14 predicted proteins | sample CZODoug2_1_08_16_FD_185931 | JGI IMG/M metagenome (GOLD analysis project Ga0179593, IMG submission 185931) | Vadose zone soil fungal communities from Angelo Coast Range Reserve, California, USA - CZODoug2_1_08_16fungal (PacBio error correction) | ecosystem: Environmental > Terrestrial > Soil >...
AACCTATATTATTAGGGTAAGTGTGTGGTGGGAGTCGAGGGGGGAAAGACGAAAAAAAAAACCCACCCCGCCCCATTTGGCTGGGGCTTTTTCCCTGTCTGAAACAATATCGCGTATAAACCCATCCCCAAGTGCGGAAATGGGTTGTCGGTGGAACTAGAAGGCATCTTTTGGGGTCTCAAAAATAAGAGAGACCTTGTGGGTCGGCAACGCCGGAAGGGGGTAGCGAGCGGAAAGGGTGGGGTGCGTCATGGATGGGACCGTCTCTTGCGGAGGACAATCATACCTTGCTGCAAGGAAGGCATAAAAAAACGAAAAAGGGCATCTCCATGGATAAGAATGAAACCGGGTGGTAAGGATACGGACGAGTTAAATAAAAGGTATCAGGGGGGCGGGCCCGCACCCCTCTCCTTTCGGTACCCAGGAGGGAACACACATGTAATATGACTGTCAATGCTCAAGAAATATAGGACAATGATGCAAAAAGGGGGGGGGGGATGAAGCTTCATTGGGTGAAATCCCAAAACAGACCCGGGTGGAAACACTCCCCGACCCACCGACCCGACGCCCCACGCCCGCGACCCAAAAACGCCGTCACCCCCAATAGGATAAGGCGGGGGTAGAGGGGGAGGGGAAGGGACAAACACGATATCTAAGTTCTCTACCAGTTTCCTCGCGAGGGAAAACAGAAGGGGATAGTTGGACGGAAAAGAAATAATCCGGAATGAAGGTGATTCGATAGCAGAAAAGGGGGGGTATAAAGGGGCGCCGACTCCGAACTTCGAGAACAGGACTCATCAAGAGGAGCCAATCGCTTCGAAAATTTTGCGCAGGGGGGGGGGGTTTGGTGAAAGTGATTAATGAAAATGAAGCCCCCGGGGAATACGAAGGGAAAGGATTGGGCTTACTAGCTGAGAGGAGCCCCACTCTACAAGTCCCCCCACATTGCGTGCAAACTAGTGTGGGAAAGAGAACCAAAAAACAAACAACACCCCAGCAAGGGCCAGACCACAAGAAAAAGAAGGTTTCAGTTAAAGACAGGGGGGGTGGACAGATATCGGGTTCATGCAGCGGGCCAGGGTTTAGACCGGAGGTTATTTCCCTTAAGGAGTAAATGTGAAAGAAAGGAAGGAATTGTTAGTGAAGGGGGTGGGGTGATGTGAAAGGTGCATGGTCTGACAAGCATTGACCAGGGAAGAGGGGTTACTGGCCGGCCCATTTGTGAGATCTTGTCATGGGTTCTGTAGGGGGGTTTGGGGCTGGTAAGACACTAATATGGTTTTATGGGATCGGGTGGTAAGGAAGACTAAAAAACCGACCCACGAGCCAACCCCCCCCTCTAGCTCAAGGAGGGGGAAAGGAAAAATCAAGATTGACTTGATGAACTAAAAACAAAGGACTGAGTAGAAGAAAGTTTCTGGGGAAGGGGGGAAAATAAGGGAAGGGAGGCCATTACGGAAGCAAGGGAGAGACCTCACCAAAGGAGTGGAGGACACCTAACCTCCTGAAAGGGTTTGCTTTGGGAGTGTATAACGCGGGGGAAGTGGGTTAGGAATAAACATCATAATACGGAAGGACCAGACGCTGGGCTCTACAGTTATGTAACCAAGTAAAAAATTTGACGATGAAGAGTCCTGATAATTGAACCATCCGTCTGGACCGAACAAGTCGGCTGCTGGTCTCTCGGTGAGGGGGGGGGAGAGAGGCCGCCCGATGGACCACGCAATTGGGCAGCAGAACATTGACTGATAAATTAATGTCTAGGTTCCCAGCGCGTTTTGTGAATACTCACACAGGAAAAGGGCACCAAAGTATGAAAGAGATCGATGGATAATCATGGAGGGATGCTGGGGCGGAGCAAAAGAGCAGAAAGGCAGGGAAAAGGGAAAGGTGAAAGGGTGAAAGTCAGTTAGTTTTTTGTACGATTGAAAAAGGATGGAATCTCGAGAAATCGGGAGTCATTTGGAGATCGTTTTGTCGGGGCATCGGCCAAAAGAAAACAAGAAGAAACGATTGAAAGGAAAACAGGGGGGGGGGTGGGGCACGATCGAACGGGCTGGTTAAGGGGGGGGGAAGGGGGGGGGAAAATTCGATGTCTCCATGTGGAGGCGCAGTTATTCCTCTTATGAGTGGGGTAAAAGTTCGGAAGGGGGTTGAATGAGCGGAGTGGGGGGGGGAGCGGGCCATGGAAAAAGGAAGGATAGGGGGGGGGGAGGGGTGAAGGGGCGTTTGGCGAAAGTATGAGTTAGTCGGGAATACGTCCAGATCCCACATATAGAATTGGAAAGAACAAAAAGGAGAAAAGGGGGCACCTAAAAAAAACGGGAAAAAGGGGAGAGGAAGAAAAGTAGTTTCTTTTTAGACGAAAAAATGGCACCGTTCTTCCAGGGCGGGGCGGAAAAAAGGAGGTCCGGGGAAAGCTAAAAAAACAGAAGAAAAAAAAGTTAAGAGGGAATACACCGCCAAGAAGATTACAGACACGCACACACAGCCCACACGCGGGGAAAAAAGACAGCGGACGAACGAAAAAATGCAAAAGGGGAGGAAGGGAAAAAAAAAGGAGACATAACACATGGGAATACCCGACAAGACAAGATCAGAGAAAAGACGGGCACAGAGAACTGAGCGGGAAAAAAAGAAAACAAGGAGAATAAGTCAGGACAAGAAAAAAAGGAAGAATTAGAACCCGCCCTGCCCTAAAAAAGCTATGCCCTCAGTAAAATAGGAAGCTCTGACAAAGGCAATAATTGAGCGAGTAACGAAAAGAACGACAAAAGGAGAAAAGAAAGGAGCAGTCTGACGAACTAGGGAGGGAAGGAAGGCTCGACACAGTTGTTTCAAGGGGTCTATGGATCTGCAGCTGCCATTGGATGGACCAAACCCTCTCTCTCTCGGGTCAGGGACGGGGATGGGTTGGTGGGGAAGCCAGAGTTCGGAAAAACTGGAAGCCCGGTGTGGTGGGGGGGGTAAGGGAGGGTTGGGTAGAATAGGGAAAATAGAGTCAAGGCCATCCGGAATACAGGAAGGCGGGAGGCCAGTAGTGATGAATAGGGAAGGCTGTACAATTGGGGAGAAGAAGGTGGTAAAAGAGGTGAGGGGGGGGGAAAGGTAAAAACCCCTCTGTGGGGTAAAGATGGAAACTGGTTTAGCTGTTATTAATTTATATTAACGAAGATCTATGGGGTATTCCTGTTAGTAGTAGTAGAGACGGGTAAGAGGGAATAGAGGAAAAAAAAAAGGGAAAAAGTTGATGAGGGCTGCGTCACTTTCAAAAAACCATGCGACCGCCCCAGGGAGATATTGGGAAGATGGGGGTGCGCTGGAAACAGGGCCAGGGGATCGTCAAGAGAGAAGGAGGGGGGAGGGGGGTGTGAATGGGTGATGGGGGGGGGAGGAAGTCCTCTTAAGTCTAGGTGAAGTTAAAAAGAAGGGGATATTGGACGGAGGCGAGAGGGGGGGAAGACTCTTGGGTCATCGGGGAGATTCCCTCGAGGATGGGGTTGGGGCGAATTGGGAACGGAGAGAAAAAGGGGGGGGGGGAAGGGAGGTCAAAGGTGAACGGCGCCTCCTTCGTGCTCTCTCCTCACAATTGCGGGGGGGGGGAAAGAGACAAGGAGGGCTAGGTAGTGGAAAAGTTTTGGAGGGAAGAGGGGGAGAGAAAAGGGTGTAGGCAGGAAATCTCGTTCTAAGAGAAAAATAAGACTCGCACTCTCTGAGCAGGAGATAAGCCAACACCCCAAGCGGGGAGAAAAAAATAAACGAAGGGCGAAAGGAGGAGAAATATTGCCGTCAAACAAAAGGGCGCGCGGTTGGCTGTGACCCATCGTAAGCCGTCAATTGATTAAGACACGGGGGCAAACTTGGAAAAGGTTGGATTTTGTGAAGATGGAGGGGAGAAGGGAAAGTAGAGAGATGGCCCTTTAATTTGGGGGGCCGTTTTGTTGAAAATTGGTCTGGGAGCCGGGCGGGGTTTAAAAAATTTGTGAGGGGCGACAGCTTCCTCGGAGAGAGGACGCCTGATTGCCGGAGACGCTGGAAGGAAGAGGGTGGGCCCGGGGCGCTAAATGTAAATTACTTCAGGGGTCAGCATTCTGCAATGTCCCCCCTAAAAGACAAAACTTGGCAAAGAACTAGTGGGGGGGACACCCAAGGAACAAACGCCGCTACCATACCAAAGAGTTGGAAGCAAGAAAGAGGAGAGGGTTTGGTGAGGGATATAGGGGTACCGAGTCATGGAGGAGCCTTCGAAGTGTGATAAAGGGGATTCGTGGACTGTTGGGCCGATATCCATTTTTTCCTACGGGGGAGGAAACGTGAACCGAAGGAAGAAAAAAAACAACACAAAAAGGAGGAAGGACACACGAAGAATATATATTGACCCAAGTAAAAACTTGATATCTGAGCGCTGTCTCCCCTCCTCCGCACGCCTCTCAATCGCTCAAGGCCAGCGTCCAGGAACTCGACAAAAGGGGAAACGGCAAAGGGGGGGGGCGCGCCGGGAAGGAAAGGGAGGAGACTGCAGACAAGAGGGATGTCAATCAAAGTTTCCCTCCTCAGGAGACTACAGATGACAATTCCACACCTACCTCTATCAAACACAGAGCGCCGGCGACCACAATCGTCGACGGAAGCAGCAGCACCAATCACTGACTATCGCCGCCGAGAAGTGGGGGTGAGGGGCAATAGAAAAGGGAGAGGCAGAGGAAAAAGAAATGGGAAAAACGCAATAAACGTTCCAACCGATCCTCTTAAAACCTTCACAAAAGTAAATTCAAAGGAGGAAAAATTCCAGAATTCAAGCATCAACGTACCAGTCCCCCAGCCGAAAGAGGGAAAAAGCAGCAAGCCGAAGGGGAGAGGAAGGAAGAAAAGGTTAGCGCACACAGCTTCGAAGTATATTCCGCCTTGGGGGGCGGCATTCTTCGATGTAAGAAATCCTCAAAGGGAAAATGGGGATGCCGCTTGACAACATAATACAAAAAAGATGCCAGAGCAAGTCAGAGACTGAAGGACGACGAATGTTAAAAGAAAAACAGAGGGAGGTGGGGAAAAAGGGCCTCCTTCCAAATTCGTCCCACTAAACCCTCTCCCCAACAATTAAAAGAATAAGCAATTACCACAGTCCAGCGCCCGCCCAATGCAATGAACCATCGAAGAGGGAAAAAACGGCAGGGAATTCACCTACGAGGGGAAAAACCGTCTTTATAACAGACCATGCACCCATTCAATCAACTTCTGGGGAGCCGGGTGGACGGCAAGGAAAAAGTAAATGGAAAAAACGCAAGAGGGCAAAAAAGGGGAGAAAACACAATCTCATCCCTGTTCCACTTTCGATTCGAAAGGGTCGCAGCCTTCGCCGCATCCCGGATCGGTAAAGAGAAAAGAACACCCAAAATAAAAAAGACGGGAGAAAAAAAGGGAAAATTCCGACACTAAACCAAGAACACTAAATTTTTATCCTTTGTCAGACTCCGGCACGTCACTAAAGAAAGTAAGGCTGCACCGAGAGGGAGAAAACGAGCGATAAAAAAACAATTCACATAAAAACGAAATCTTACACACAATTATGATTCTACAAAAACCCGTCCAAACATCCATAATCAACATGCCAACACACATGGGGGAAAGGAACAAGACCATAACAACTTTTCCTCGCCTCACACAATATTCAACGATATTCGTGCCCGCATATAAAGATCAGAATACAAAATAGACTACATACAGACACTAAGACTCTAAGAGTGGGAGGGAAGGGAGGGGGAGAGGGATATCACACAGATGGCAGGCAGGTCCGTCAACAAAGCTTTCTCTAATTCTCTGGGTCACCTTCAGACACGTTCTTTGGACGTTCTTTTCTCCGTCTCGTCACGAAAGTAGGTTTCTTTCCTTTGCTTTCAACCCGAACCAAAGGGTCAAAAGAGTGGGGAAAAGCGAGTTCATAGACCGGGTGGTTGGTGTGACTGTGCGGATTCGGTGGGGAAAATTTGTTTCCTTCTTCGCGCAGGGGGGTGCCGCGCAACTCTTTGTAAACTCTAGGCTTGTCCAAAGTCCTTCTCTTTGAGGGAAACCGGACTATGGAGAGGAACGGACACGAAACCTGAACTGGAGGGAGGGAAACCCGCGTCGGTCCGGAACACAAGGGAGATGAAGCTAAGGGGGGGGTGTGGGAAAACACGACCGTGGAGCGCGAACAAAAAAAAACAAAACATTGGGTCTTCATCTGCCGAGGTTTGTGTGCACAATGAAAAAAATCAGAAGTGGAAAGGTAAACTCGTAGGAGGTGGGTAAATCAGATAAGTGGTGTAAAAAAGGAAAAGCCCGACAAGGTCAAGATGAAAAACGACAAAGAATAACTAGGGAGGGGCACCCTCCGAAAAAAATAAACTCAACCCACAAACATCCCGCGCCTTCCAGGGAACCCTTCACTACCACACCAAACATCAAATGCATCCACACCAATCAAAAATGGACGAGGGGGATAGGACAGGGTTTCACAAAACGAAAAAAAAAAATTGTACAGAAAAGCACAAGGTTGAAATAAAGGTGTCTAGCCCAACAGTTTGGCTTGGCATAGCCAAGAGCCTCCCACCCCACCAACCCAAAAGGTACGCATAAGATATAAGGGTCCCAGGGCCAAAAAAAAAATCAGCACCCGTGTGGCCTGTAAGTAGTGTAATTATTTGTGGAAAACTTCACCTTAAGTCTCACAGGAAAAACGGTGATAATTATGGCGTGTGCATTTTTGAAGCCCATAAAAAAACAGGAGACCAGTATCAAAAGGATATATTGAGAAATTGGAAAAGAATAGAAAAGCCACAGACCGCCGGACCTTGTCCAATTGGGCAAAGTCATCCTCGCCTCTCCCAACAAACCCCTCGCGCTCGTCGCAGCAAACGCTCAAGGAGGCACAAGCGAAAAGAAACCACACAAGGAGAAGACCCAAGTGTTCGACCTCCAGATGGGGAAAAAATCAGGCGGCACGGGTCAACCGACCGGGAAGACCACACGAAGCGGAGGCAGGGGGGAAAAGGAGGCACTATCAACAACGTAGGAATCCTGGCAAAAAATCGTGGGGCGCCACACCCGGTCTCGACACATCTTCTAGTACACAAGGCGGGACCTCAGGTCAACACAACGAGAAAGAAAGTTGGGGAAGGATAACTAGGAATGGGTACAGATCCAAAAGGGAGAGAGGGGGGAAGGGAGGAAAGTCAAAATGAGGAGGAAGTACGTCTCCACCGTCAAAAGGGGACATCAGATCATCAAGCAACCCCAAGGGGCTAAGAGAAGGAGAGTTTCAATAATGCACGGCGCGTTGACGATAGCAGTCAAGGGTGCAGGCACCGAGAGAACAACTGGATGGCGGAGAGATACGAGAAAAAAAAGCAAGGGATTTAGGGGGAAAGAAACTAGGCAGGAGCGTGAGCAATTGAAAGACGGACCAAAACACACCAGGCACAATATTAATTCCTTGGAGTGGCTGAAACGTAAATCCAAGAAGGGGATTTAACAGGGGGGACGCGAAGAGGGAAGGGAAGAAGGGGGGAAAAAAAGAGTGAGACCGGAAAATCTTCGGTACCGAACCTTGCCTTTGGGAGCGGTGCAAGGGGAGGATTCGCGAAAAAAACAGAAAAGAAAGGGGAAAGTAGTGCGGGAAATTCGGAACTTAAACTGCCCGCTCGTAGGGCCCTATCTGGAAACAATTCGCCCAGAGAGAATGAGCCGGGCGAGTTTCGTGCAGGGGCAGAGGAAGAAGGGAAAGAGCAAACGGGGGGGGGGACGTCGCTGTGGGTGTGAGGGAAATGTAGCTGGTTTTGGCGTCCAATGGAAAAGGTGGTGCTCTAAGGAAATAGGATCATATTTCGGGTAGACGTGATACGGTCGACTAAAGAGAAAAAAAAAATAAGCAAGGGAAGGTAAAAGGTGGGTGGGGATAAAAAAGAAGTAAAAGGGGGTGTAAAAGTGGTTTGGGTAAGGGGTCTATTTCCCAGTTGTGAGCGGTGTGGGGTTTAATTAGGTGTTGGTTGAACTGCGAACCTCTGTGAATGGGTTTCAATAATTAGTGAGTTTGGGGGGGATTAGTGGCATGGGAGGGGGAAGGGAACTCAGGGGAGGGGTCAGAAGGGGAGGGGCAGGGGGGTGGGGGGGAGGGGGACGGCCAGAGATTCTTGGGGAAAGAGAGGTACCTCCTCGGAATCAGCGAAGAGGACAACCGCGCGTCCTACCAGAACAACAAACGAAATCGGTTCGGATCTCAAGGCCTTCGAAAGGGAAAAAGACCCGGAAAACACTATGCGAAGCGGGGGGAAGGAGAAAAAAAGATGACAAAATGGAACATGACGCTTAGTACAAATAGGGGGGCGAACAAAAAAGTCGCGTAAAGGTTGTACAAGAGAAGAAGAAGCGGAGAGAGAGGAAAAGAGAACTAAAAGGAAGAAACACGGGGAACGCAACGGAAAGAAGGAAAAAAAGAAAGAGGGAAAGGCTTCTGAACCCACTACAGAAAGAAATAAAGAGAGGTATCGGAAGGGCTTAAGTGCTCAGTAAAATCCCGAAACGAAAAAAATTCTAGCGAGATGGAAGGGGCAGGGAGGGAAGAGGGAAAGAGGAAGGGGGGCACAGGGATTCGTCCCTACTTTCTTCTGAAAAGGGCTTCTGGCATGACACACCATGTGGGTCCTGGGATTTATGTTGTATTGGAGCCAGAGTTTAAGGGGGACGGAAGTTTATGGGGCGGAGGGAAAGGGAGGATAGTGGTTGACAAATTCCAGCGGCTGGGAGACGTGATTATTCCCTAAGAATAACTCCAAATTTTTCGATTGGTTGTGCGATGTGGGAAAGGGGTGTTCGTTGTGGAGAAAGGGAGGAATTGGATCTAGGGGGGGAGAAAAAAAAGAGGGAGGGGAGGGGATGGCCTTCTAGCCGACTTCGACGGAAATGTCTATAGCGTAAAGTTTAATGATCGGGCTGCGATTGGGGGGTGCGAGTTTCCGTCAGGAAAAGGGGAGGGACGAAGCTCCCATTTTCTTAAGTGGGCTGGTCTGGTTGTTGGCAAATTTCCCCCCCAACGTTAAAAAAGACGTAAACACACCAAAAAAGAAGGGAAGGGGGGGTAGAAGGAAGGGTTTGGCGGACGGTGGTCCGAGAGTTAGGGGGGGGGGGGGTCGGCGCAGGCGGATCGGCAATGCCCGTAGAAGTGTCATATGGCGGGGCGGTTAGTGCCAAACAAGGGTGAATAGAAGAAGGGGGGGAAGCCGAAAGGGGTAAAAAAGCTCAATCAGCAAGCGAAACCCCGTCCCAGTGGTGTGGGGTGAAAAACACCAAACCCCCCCCCCAACGGCTCCATAGAGCGCGCTGGGGGTCTGGGTGTGGAGCGTTGGCTCGAAAGTTTGGCAAGCAGCATAGTGGGGAAGTAGTTGTGGAGGGGAGAGTGGGATTGAGTAAAGGCAGATTGAAGGGAAAGAGGGGGGGGGAGGGCTACAGATAGAGTGGAGGGAGGAAATAAACGCCGTGAAATCTAGAAAGGCGGGACGGCTTCGGCTACTTGATGGTGGGTTAACGGGGACTAAAGGACTTGGTGGATTGGGGCGGGGTGTCACTCAGTTTTCTGGGGTGAGGATTGGGGAGGAAAGGGGGGGAAAGTAGCCGATGTGACGCTGCTGACGACCTGTCCGGGGAAGAGGATGTTGGTGCACGTATTTGGGCCTTTGGGGTAAGGGGGCGTTGTCGCGTGCCGGGTTAAACTTTTGTCGAAAGAGACAATGCGGCTCGATGCAGCGCGGGCTATTTGGATTCGCGGGGAGGGGGAAAGGAAAAAGGGGAGGTGAGCCATGGCGTAATGGAATTACTACGGCGAGGTCCGCAATGCCCCGATACAGAACAGGGCGGCGGGTCGCGCACAGAAGAGCGCCCTTACCTCAAAAAAAGGGGGGGAAAAGAAAGCAAAGGACGGCGATATCAAGGGAGGCTGGGGTGAGACGGGAGGGAAACGGATACAAACTGCGATATCGGTAGGCACTAACGAGTAGCACAGATCTATTGCAACAGTCAACTTTAAAAAATTGAGGTCGCCAACGTCAAGAACTACTCCTCAAACAACACAGCCGCCGGAAAAAGTGAAAGCATCCTAGGCGGCCAAAGCCCCCAAACCCTCAAAATCTGTCCGACAACGCGTAGTCGCCCAACCACAGGGGAGACAGTTAGATGACTTCCTTCTTCCATGAGCATAATCGGTTCCAGCAAAGATAGGTCTGCCGCCTGTGGTTGAGGTCCAACGATGGTTGTGTGGGGGAGGGGGTGGGGCTGGCGAAAGTCGGTACTGGTAGAGAAATAAATAATGAGCGCTCCAAAGGGGGAGCAAAGCGAGGAAAAAGGAACCGGACAAAAAATCCTCTTCCACGCAGCGAACAATCGATGCGGTCGAAGCCCTGTCACCAATCAGTCGATAAGCACCGAGAGTAAGCTGAACCGTCGCACAACCAGGGTGGGGAATCCGGTGCCGAAAGCAAAGGGAAAAAAGGCAAAATAAAACTCAGAAAAGGAGCCCAGGGAAGAACAAGACCTTAACGTCACACAAGGGGGATTACATCAATTCATAAGGGTGAGTATAATTGACGATTCCAAACTTCTAAAATCGATCACAGTGCCCTTTTTTCTCTCCGTAGGGTACAAATTCAAAAAGATCTCCAGAATCCGGGGGGGAAAAAAAAAAGTGACAGGGTGTTCGGGACGAATTAGACAGGAGAAGAAGGAAGCTTCGGGTGGCCAATCTCCTCAGTAAGGCCTAAGAAAGATCTGGACCTACTTCCGCACACTCATCCAACAGCCGACAAAACAAGCGAAAAGACGCAAAAACGTCCGTCTCCTGGTGTG
>Ga0179593_1463145_pt1 | contig 10872 bp, 7 predicted proteins | sample CZODoug2_1_08_16_FD_185931 | JGI IMG/M metagenome (GOLD analysis project Ga0179593, IMG submission 185931) | Vadose zone soil fungal communities from Angelo Coast Range Reserve, California, USA - CZODoug2_1_08_16fungal (PacBio error correction) | ecosystem: Environmental > Terrestrial > Soil >...
CGAGGGGCTTCTGCAGCTCAAGGGTGGGAATCTATATCAATGGAAAAGCAAATGGGAAAAAAAAGGAAAAGGAAAGAAAAGGCTGAAGACGCCGCGAGAAATGGTGCAAAGTAACGAATACAAAGAGAAGGCCAAGTATCTTCCTTTCAATGCTGCCGCGGCAGAAGGTCCGGGGAGGGGTGCAGAAAAAGGAAGGAGTGAGGTGTAAAGATCAGGGTGGCGATCTAGGACCAGCCGGTAGCCCTCTATCATGCGGCAGTCACATGGAGAAGAGTCTCTTGGGGGGGCTCACATGGCCCAAAATCTAGAAATCACATTCACGTACGGGAGGAAAAAAAGTAGAAGCTTGTTGACTTAGAGCTAGGAGAAGGGGAGTGAAAACAAAAACTATAGCTTAAAAACCAAAAAGACTGAAAAGAGTAAGGCTTTCATCTGGACATAGAAAAAAAGAAGGCGAAGTCAAGCGGAACCGATGTGGCCATGGGTATTCCGGGAGGCCCAAAGCGTCGATGTCGTCAGGCTAGTTCCGTCAAGAGAGGGAAGATAGACATTCCCTAGGGGATTCTGGGGTAAGGAAGAGCTTCTATGGATAGGGAAAGGCGTGGGGCGACTCCAAGAAGGGTCGGGACCCAAAGGTGTAAGTCCATAAAGCTTTTCAGAAGAAGGGAGGACAAAGACATGAAGCGCTTTTGCATAATGGTGAGCCAAGCCACAGAAACGGCACCGGCACGACGACCTGTCATCGGCCTCTGAGTTCAGAGTGAGCGAAAGGAGGGATTAGGTGTGACGTGGTCGCACCGGATACCGGTTGGAAAACAATGGGAGACGACGAAGGAAAATTCACCGGGCAGGCAGGAAAACGTTGGGTGCAAAAAAGCTGAGCTTTTAGAAGAATCTGGCGAACTGGGACGTTTCTGCAATTAAATTGCTAAGGGAATAAGGAACGACCGTTCCTGAAGAAAAGTAGTGAGCCGGATAAAGAATAGGGCATCCCGGATTCAAGTGGTGTTCTAAGTCGTAGCCGGAAAAAGAAAAGGCTTCTGGACATCTGGGCGACGGGTGTAAAAGAAAATGATCGTCTATTAGTGAATCCATACAAGAAGGTGCTGAACAAGCGTCTAAGCGGGGCAGGCAAGGAAAAAGAAGCCCTTGGAGAGTCGTCGGAGATGAAAAACTTGTCTGCGATTGGGGGAAAAATGGTGCTAGAGGGCTTCAGCTCATCGGAAAACTAACCTTAGAGTCCCATCAATGCGAGGCTAAGATCAAACTAACCTTAAAGAGTGTTCCAGACATACTACTACTGCATCTCTGAGACATGAACCAAGGGGAGAAAGCAAAAGATAAAGCAGGCAAAAGGAAACATGTAGCCGTGAAAAACGACCACCTCGACCGGGGAAGTAAAGTGGACGAAGGGAAAAACGTACCCAGTTGGAGGCGTTAACGGACGGTGAACTTGAGGAAACTGGCACCAACATGAAGAACAGAGCCGAAAGGTTAGGGGACACTGAACCCGCGACACGGTGCCGGAAGCGACAAGAAGGATTGCCGGAGCCTAACACGAGTAGCCCAGGAAGTAACGGACGGCGAAGGAAAGGGGAAGAGGGTAAGGCTACGGAAATTGAGATGGTCTGTACGAGGTGAAAGTAGTCGAGTCAGGGAAATTAAATAGGAATGGGGAGCGGGGCACCATCGAGTGGGACAACTATGGACGAATCGTATTTGGAAAAACTGGACTAAGGAAGAAAGAAATAAAGCTGGTCCCAGCCACTAAAAGGGGCTTAGAATTGACCGGAAAAGGGGTGCAATAACAATCGAGGGGGTAAAAACTAAGCTGCGCCAAGTCCGCGACAGAAAAGACTTGCGTAAAGGAAAGCAAGGAGCAGGTGAAGGGAAGTGGGAGAGCACAAGGGGTGAGCGAAGGAATCTGCGGAGGGTCAGGAGGGGCTAGAAATACTTTCACAATCAAGGGAGGTGGAAAGCCCATGCTCTAATACGAAGAGGGGGGGGGGATATTGAAGGGCTGGATTGGGGTTGGGTCCTCAAGATAAATAAAGTGATTAACGGCGGGGGGTTGCGTCTGCGGGCCGGGGACGAGCTAGATAGGGATTAGAAAGAAGGGGGGGAGGCCTCGGACTACAAGATACTCGGGAGTCGCACCAACACAAGTAGTCGCAACAAAAAAGGGTGGAATCGATGAGCTTGGGAGTTCTCTTATTAAGGAAGTCTCATCGGGAAAATCAGGAGTCGTCGACGCTAGATCTTCGGAGTCGGTCTTCGCCTGCGCCAGTGAACCGCACCTCGACCTCAAGGAAGGCTGACAACACTAAGAGGAAAACTGAAAGCCGCATCCAGAGCGCCGGAGAAAAATCGAAAAAAAAACTAAAAAAACACAAGGGGAGAAAGTTCAATCAGGGGAGGTTGGCAAGGTTAGTCGCATTCTCAGAAGGGGAGAGCTTGGGAACCGTGGGGAAAAATGACGAGGAAAGCAGTTATAAAGCCAATAAGGTGGAAAGCGAAAGTGACATGAGAAATTCAAACCTTAATCAACGCCCAAAATCACCTCAAATCTAGAATGTCCAACTAGGGGGTCAGGGGTCCTCCAATGGCCGAGTACTGCTCCACGTTAAATGACCGTTAAGCTCGTCTATCGATAGGGCGCCGCCAACGTGAAGGGAGTCAAAAAAAAGGAAGGAAAAATTCTCGAGCATCCGCTCAGAAAAACGCACCTGCAAGCAACCCACACCAGCAGCATCGCTGGATCCCATCCGGATTCGGGGGGATTAAAATAACACAACTTCAAATCTTCTACTCATAAAAAATCTGCGACTAAAGAAGGATGACCAACTGAAAGTCAACAGGGGACAAGCCTCTGATATCGCAGAGTATCGGAAACCAGGAGCTCTCCGGAAAGAAAAACCCTCATCTTAAGCGAGTCCGGACCTGAGGCGAAATGTCGCGGATCTGGAACATAATGTATCGAAGGGGGGTCGAATGACTAGAGGCGGAAATGGAGAGTCCAAAATGGAGGGGGCGTTTACTGGGTGTGAAAATTATTAGCTTGAGAGAGTAAAAAAGGAAAAACTAAAAAAACAACTAAGGCGCACGGTAGCAGCTCCCCAAGAAGAAGGAGAGGACAACGACAAGAAAAGCGAACAGGCAGTTAAAGGGGGGGCAACCGACGACGACAAACATGGTCATCAAGGCCGGGAAACTCCACAGAAAACTGGCCTCGGCCGGCGGGGGAAGCCAGGTGTATCCCGTGACTGTGAAAATGAGTCTGTCATTCAAAATGCCTGTTGGAAGAGGAATCTGCAAAGGGTAGGCGATGGGTAAGGGTGCTCAGAAAGAATGGCACTACCGGAGGCTGGCAAAATTGCTAAAGCGTCAGGTTTTTGACCTCGAAGGCTACCAAGGTCACGTCCTTAACCGTCAACGTTAAGTCTTTCTGTGGGCAGGAGTTTTCTGCGACGACGTCCGAATTACGGTAAAGGGGGGGGTCAGTGGCCACCCACAAGTACGAGAGGTGCTCAAAGGAAGAGAGAGAATGCTTTATGTTTTCATTTCTCACGAGGGCTCGGGGCGGAATAAGAAAGTGGCGGGCGTCGGGCACGGATCATGGGGCTACAAATGATCGGGAGAGCACTCGCATGAGGGGACGAGTCTAAATAGCACGGGCGGAAGGGCGCTGTGCCAAAATCATGGGGGTCCAAAAAAGGGGAGCCCCGCGGCTGGTAAAAGGCTCGACAGCCCCCTCCTCAAAATTCACGGCGCTTCGCAAAGTCCGGGAACTGCGGTGTCTCCTTACAGGTCTAGCTTGGGGCACCTCCCAGCGGTTGGCTCACTTAACGCTCCTCCGCGACAGTTAACTCGTCAACTCTACGAAAATGTCCCACGGAGGAGCCAGCAACCGTTAACTGAAAAAATCATCTAAAGAGGGGTCCCGGGGACGACTGCTAAATATCACCTGGCTCCTTGGCTGCAAAAAAAGGGCTCGAACAGGGATCGGTGGGCTCCGGAACTAACCGCTCCGAAACAACAAAAAAGGACTTTGGAAAATTGCCTACCATCAAGTCAGCCGAGAATAAACCAACGAAACGCATAGTGCACAAGTGTCCTGCTATCCGCTGGAGAAAAGGGATGATGACACCGCATTCTTTTTGCAAAAGCAACTCCTGGTGGAGTCAATTGACTTACCCACCTAAGGGGGTAGAAAACGACAAAATACATCCATGCTACTCATCGACAAGTAATTTCTATACTATTCTCTTCGCCTAGCCTCCATGTTCCGTTGGGGGTTCGCTATAATAAATTCATGTGAAACCAGCTTTGAAGCGGGGTTTTCCTTTGTGTGCAATAGACCTGGCTTCTTGCGCCGTTTAGCCTTCCGACTTCGGTCACCGGGCTCTTCAACTGAGCGTAGTTGCGTAGATCAGACTTATGTTGGTCTGCTCCCATACGGGAAGATTTGCCGACGAACCAAGGTGCGACCCACTCGCAATGCTCGCAGTCCTGTCCCCAAGACAGAGAGTTAGCCGGTTGGTTCTCCTGAAAGAGCTGCGCAAAATACCGGATGTACGACCCTCCGGGGTGCGACGTCCGACTAAACAAAAAATTGAACCTCTTGCATGATACATCCACGAATGGTCGAAGGACGCTTGTTTCTTTAAATAGATTTGTGAAAACAGCGGAAAGCCCATGAATCGAGGGGGTACGTTTCCCTGTTGGTTTCACCAGCTCAGACAAAAGCCCGACGTGGGGTTGTGCTGTTGGAAGTCGACAAATCCTGATCTACGTAACCCCGAATGAGGCACGACGACGCTCCGTCTCAGCTCGCGAAAGCATCGCACTACGACCAAAAAAATCTTGGGCTCACGAAGTTGTCCATGCAAGAAAAAAGATGAGGTAAGCCCACGCGGCTCTGGACGATAGCAAAACGCCCTGTTACAAAAGAATCGGAAAAGGGGCAAAGCACTTATATACACACTTAGTCCAACCAAGAGCAGGGTTGTACGTCCTAAGGGTACTCTTCGTGTCGAGCAATCGCTGGATTGGCCGCACACCGGAACAACCTTGGATCATGTTCGATCGAGATCTATTAGCAAGATCGCGGGCGGGTCCTTGTTAACAAATGTTCGTTAGGGGGGGCTGGGGGATATCCCTAGGGTCTCGCTTGTCGCAGTGATCTATCCGACGTACGCAACTATAATCTAGCATCTACAGCGAACAGAGAACAATTATTAGTATTAAAAGAGAATCTTAGCTGGAGTGAAGTCAGGGCAAACGCGGGGTCCCTACAGTTTCTATATCGCTCGGCCGAGAAATGCAACTGAGACACGGTCCTAAATGAAATCCGTTATGAGCCGAACATATGGGTCCCTGGAGGTTTAAGGCTTCACTCATCTAAGCTGCGCCTGAATAGGAATGTGTAGAGCAGACCGCGAACGGGTGCATAAATTGGAGGGAATTTGGGCGACCCTCCCTGCTTGTCCCTCTCGGCTTTCCGAGCGATCACGGGCACTGCAAGAGTTGACCAAAAAAATCTATAAGAAAAGGGCTTCGCCCCCTATCCTTCGGTCAAGTACAATCGGTTGGTCATGATAAGCCCAGCCCCAAAACTCAAAAAAGCTGACCTGTCCAGTGCCACGACGCTCTTTGCGTCGCCTATCGAAAGGCAACACAATATTAGAAACATCTGTGCTAACCCAACTTAAACGGCACGTATAATGGGGCTGTCATCGCACATAAGACCTCAAAAACGGCATTGAACAGGGTCAGCTCTGTGTCCCGGTATGATTGGCCGCGGCCACACGGTCAGTTTCTGGCTCCGTTAGGGGGGCCGACAGCGGGAAAAACGACAAGGCCCTTGAGCGGTTTTAAGTCGTCGATTCAGGGACAAGGCGGGTGGCGCTCCAGACCTCTGTTAGGGACAGAGGCCGACAACTTTGAAAGAAAGAAGCGGTTCTTCTATCCTGGCCCGGCCGAAAAAAACAGGCCGAGCCTTTTTACATGGATCGCCATGAAGCCACACTCCAAATGATACGGGGCCGGGGGCAGCTCCTATATGGAAGTTGTGGGGGGGCTCGTCGCCGCGGGACTTAATTGTATGTTGCCGTGGTTTCGCCATGATTACACTCCTGTTGGGCCACCCGTCAACTTCGTGGGCTCCGTCTTTTACTGCTTAGGAATGTTACCCTTTTGTGGTGCAAACTAAACAGGTCTCTTTTTTTCAGGAGTACCCTAGATGGCATCTCTACTGGCTGGGGGGTAATGGCAATGGGGAAGTTGGCTGCTCGAATGAAGTACTTAAGACAATGTTTCGGCGCCGGGGGCCCGGCATACCACAGAAGTGCGAAGTCTTAGGTCCACGCGCGGCTTCCAGATTTGTCCGGAAATTTGGCGCATAATTGACCCTTCGGAGGGGGGTTTCGAGCCGTCTTAACCAGGGATCCCTGTCATGCCAAAAAAGACGGTCTAAGTTTCACGACGAGGGGAACTTTGAAAGAAGAGGTTCTTAGGAGGGCCACGGACTGTGAGGAGGGCGCCAATTTTTAAAAGGCGTTTGGGGACCAGCCTGAAAACCTTAAGGGCACAGAAGACAACGCGGCAATGTAGATGCCGCAAGGGGTGGGATAGACCTCCACGGGGGGATAGCGCTGCCAGAAGCAGATTCGGAACCAAGGCGAATCTTCCTCGCCGCTACTGAACAACTGCTGATAAATCCATGATGACGCAGAGCAATCAGCTGCTTCTGGGCGTCTAGGAAAAAAAAGCGACAGTACAGGGGGAGGCGACGAAAAAGACGGCATACCTACAGGTGTTGATGAGGGGGGAGTGTGAAGGGCGGGACCGGTAAAAAAAAAAGCAAAGCAACGATGAGACTCCCATCTACGGGTATCACATCGAAGGTCTTTCGATCCAGCAGGCAATAGCGACAGCTTTCAATTCTGAGAAAAAAGCCTCCGAAGACTCACAGATACAAAATGGGTCCCGTCAAAGGCGGGACGGGAAATGGGGGAACGAGAGGGTTCGAAAACATAGGGAAAAATGGTGAGAAGCGTATAAGTAGCGCCTTCTGTCGAAACGGATCGGTTGATCTAATGGGCCAGTCGGCAGTGCGCCTGTTTACAATGCTTAGGGGTTTCGACCATCCTACACGATCCTAATCTTCCACTTCACCACGCCTCAATGTTGTTGCCTCGAATGGTTCCGTTCCTCTTAGAGGGGTGTCTGCCCTATCGGGAACCCATCTAGCTCAAGCAAGACGTCATCCCGACGATGTCTTATCCTCAGCTCGGGATTCCTGTCCCTCTCAGAAAGAAAGGATCTTGACGCATTGGCGGGAAGAGTATAGAAGCATGGCCTCTAACGAGAGGGGAATTCAGATTCGACGGTCAGCATGAACGTTAATTCGAGGGATTCTTCTCAGCAGAATGTCGGATCAGCAGTCGGCGGCGGAGAATGGCAGTTTTAGGCAGCGGCTGGGAGGAGTGAGGTAATTGCTGAGGTCCTACGAATGTAGGTCTCCTCGGAGAAGACGCGTCGAAAGTGGGGCGCGAACAGGCAGGAGGTCTATTCCCCAAAAGGAATCTTAAGCGAGTGGAAATGCACGTAGGAATAGGGGAAATCTTACACGGCTACGCAACCATGTAAGGGAGCACTTATGATCTCCAAAAAACCCTAAAGAAGCGACCTCATTTGCGAAGCAAAATGCGCAACGGAACACCGAAAGACCGCAGCGATCGAAAAACAAAAACAAACAAAAAACGGGATTGATAGGAAACGTTTCAGCGGCGAGGATGAGGAGTTAGAGAAAGGGGCGTCTTAGAAGGTGAAGGACCACCCGGCGTTCCATGGGGCGATCAGGATAAAAAAGACCGTCATGCACTACTCAGGGTTGAGGAGATCGAGAAGGGCAAGGGACTTACTACGCAATCGGGCAAAAACACCGAGGTGGAACTCTTTCCGGGTCGTAACGACGAAAGTGTTAAGCCCGTGACATGCGCTCTCGTCTAAAACGATGGGCGCCCCCGCTAGAACTTCCTCACTGGACACCGTCATTCTCTCCTCCCTCCCCAAGTTCTTCCTCCCCCACATAAGGAGCTCGGAACACGAGCTTGAACAAAGATACCCTGAAGACCGACGACTCATAAGCAATCAAAAAAGAAGGACAGGCTCCGGCGAAGAGGGAAAAGGATCAGGGAAGAGGGACATCTGCACAAGAGCGAGATGCTCAGCAAAACATGCGCAGAGGAACCGTGACCCGGCGCAGAGATCTGTGGCCGGTACTAGGCGAAATTGTCGAGGGGTATTTGTCATAGTGGGGTACGCTTTGCGACACCAAGAGCGGAATTATAGGTCCAAAAGGCGGGGGCGGGGCGTCGGTTCAAGACGTAAGTCCTGCACGGTCGGAGCAATTGGGAAAAAAAAAATTCGGGGGTAAATCTATGGAGCAAGGGAAGGTACCAGTCATCACAACCAAAGTAAAAGCGAATAACAGCGAAAGAATTGACAATCAAATCTGAACACATTAGTAAACATAAATTAAGGCAAAAAAACTCCACGTACAAAAAAGGGACTTCTTTGGCACGGGAAGAAAAGTTTTCTCAGCCTGGGGAGGATGCCTGTGCCGGTTGCGGACTCCGGATCGATGTACGGAGGATGGTTCAGTGCTAAAAAGGAGGGCGGGAAAAAAGAGCATTACCATAGTTTCCTGGGGGAAAGGGCTATTCACCCGAAAATCAACGTCACCGTAAATTAACGTAAAGAACCCCAGGTTCCAGGGGATGCAAGGGGGGTCTCCTCCTTAATATCTATTGGTAGGGGACTAAAACACAGGAAGGAAAAAAGGGGTTGCTCTTATACGAAACTGGGAAATTTCCCTTTTCCACATGGGAGTATAGGGCGTGAAGACATCCCGTGGCTGAAGAAAAGCATTTAGAAAATGGGGGGGTAAAAGATAGAGCCAATCGCATTGATGGACTATTAAGGGCCTCTTGACGCTGAGGTGGGGGGGGGGGTGCTGTCTCTGGGGGGGGGGGGAAGACAACACAAACAACACAAAAAAAAAACGCCGTTGACAAAATGGACACGAAAGGACAATGTGCAGGAATCTTCCGGGGAAACAAGCTCTCAACTTTCAACCTTAGTTAAGTTTCGAGCATGCTTAGACAAACGGTCCTGAGAAAGCATCTGGGTAAGTAACAGGGGTACCGGACTGATCAACAAAGGGACCCGCTAAAGAGGGTTGTCAGGGGTGCCAGCGAGGACACAAGCAGAGAGAGTAAACAGCAAGGAAACACTCCACCTAATAGGGTAATCCAAATGTGACAGAGACCGAGCAGTGACATTTGGCTATCCATCTTTGCGAAAAGAAGTTCCGTCCAAACAAAGCTTAGGTGGATGCTATTCCTAACCAGTGTGGTACGGAACCTCTCGCCTTGGGAAAAGAGTCTGAACTGCATCGGGGGGGGGGAGATCATCGGGAAACTGTAAAAGGGCTAGGATCAAAGGACAGGCTACCGGGGGCGGACAGGGGACGGCGGGTAAGCAAGGCGTCAATGGGGAAAGGGGTCTAAGGGGGGGAGCAGGGAGGGGGGCGGGGGGGTTGAGTGGGAAACAGGAAAACTGGTCTCAGTGAAAACCCACTTTGAAGTTTTACTTTCAACGCACAAAAAACCTGAGCCAGGGAGCGTGAAACAGACTGACATATGTCGGACTGAAAAAGCCCTAACCAGGAGGGAAAATCGACTTCCTGTGACGAGGGACAGCAGGAAGTAAGCCGGATCACGGTTATCGCATGGTAGGGCTTCCAGCCTGGGGGGTGACGGTGGAACAGTAAACAAGGGGAAAAAGGAAAGTAAATGGGCAAGGTCCTAGATGCTACACTCAAAATGTCTCCATTCAACCTATACTGGAAAATGAATAGGAATTGGTCACATTCGTAGCAGGAGGAAGGCTGGCTAAGAGGAAGGGGACATGGAGAAGCCAAAAAGTAAAAAAACACGAATGATAAGATATTGGCGGCTTGGATGAGAGAGGGGATTGGGGAAGGAACTTGAGCAGAAGAAGAAGGGTAGAAGCAGAGGATTGCTCTATGACGAAGGTCGGTGATCTCGGTGGGTATCCTGCCCATAAAGTTCAAAAAAGGGAACTACACCCGACGCCGCGCAAAAAGGTGCACGAGGCAATGGGCAGACAAATGGATACGACGGAAAGAATCATCGGCGACCTGGGTCAGAAGGCCCGATTCTTATAGACAACAGGAGGAAGACCCAACAAAAAATACCTTCACGTGAGAACGGGCCAATTAGAAATTGCAACCTCTTTCGGAGAGGAGGTCAGAAGGACAGTAGTGACAAAAAGGGGGGTGCTGTCAGCAGCATGGGAGCACTGAAAGAACCATTGCTAAAAGAAAGTGGCGATAATTAGGTGGAGAACTTGATGGGCAGAAGGGGGAGGAACACAATTCTAATCACACGCTGGTAGTTGTTCCGAGGGCAGGGCGGAACGAAAAAACAAAAAAACAGAGCAGCCCATATCGCGAGGTCTAGGCAGTAGAAGAATAAGGCCGAAGGGCACGTCGGCATCCTCACAAGCCGTCCTAAAATTCGTTCTGTGGGAAGCGTCTAAGATCTTCAGTGCAACACCAGAGAGATGCTAACGTGTTGCCAGACACGTTCAAAAGTGTACCTGGCACAGAAAAACAGGTGCAAAAGCGAAGGTGAGGACTGGCCATTAGAGAGTAGGGACAAAATAAAGAGAGGCACGCTACTAGGATATACAGCTTTGGGCCAGGAAAAGAAAGCAGTACGTTGTGGAAGCACAGAATCCTACTTCAAAGTATAAAAAAAGACTGGAATAATAAGAAACCCC
>Ga0179593_1552271_pt1 | contig 10872 bp, 19 predicted proteins | sample CZODoug2_1_08_16_FD_185931 | JGI IMG/M metagenome (GOLD analysis project Ga0179593, IMG submission 185931) | Vadose zone soil fungal communities from Angelo Coast Range Reserve, California, USA - CZODoug2_1_08_16fungal (PacBio error correction) | ecosystem: Environmental > Terrestrial > Soil >...
GGGAGGCACCGAAAGGAGAAGTCTATTCAGAGATCCGACCAGAGAAAAAAATCATGGCGCGGGCGCACCTTCGAGGGAGTTTAATACCATTGTAAAAAACCCGAGGCGATCTATTTTCCAGGACAAAAAGGCGTGAATGCGGGGGGGTTTGAAAGGAAGCGCAGTTTGGATCCTCTAAAGTTTCGTTGGTCAGGATGTAAAAAGCGTCAACTGCCCTAGGCAAAGGCAATTTGGCCTTAGCTGACAGCCCATCGCCGGCGTTTCGTAAAAAAAAAGGAAATTAGGGGAAAGGAAAAAAGCCACTTAAAAGAAACTCCCCTCCAAGGGGTAAACAGACGTAAAAAACCGGAGCGACGGATGCGAAGAACCTAGTGGCTGGAAAACATGAAGAGAAGCCTGCAATTTTGAAGTTAGCCACCAGAATAAAAACCATCAAGATTGGCGGCAGAGGAAAGAACTCCGCGCTAGGCAGGAAAAATGAGTGGAACCTGCGAAATGACCAAGGGGGGACCAAATCTTCGAATCTTCAAAAAAAATTGCTGAAAAAGGAAAGAAAGGACCTCCATGAAAGGCGCTGAACCGTAGGGGGGTTTTTCGTTCCAGGGAGACTTAGAACGTGCGGGCAAGGAAATGGCCTGAAGGGAATCGGAAAACAAGAAAGAGGAAAGAACTACAAGGAAGCGTCCGCTGGAAAGTTCCCAACACTCAATGTCCTCCGCAAAGCTGGAGAATTTCCCCGACGGTCGCCGCGAGGAGGTCTTTTCAGGGGGGAATATGAGTGCAAAATGCCGGAGGCATGCCAAAAGACCCAAGCGAGGACGCAAAATCGATGACAAGAAAAAAAAGGGTCAGGGGTTCAAGGGGGGAAAAAGAGGTGAAGGAGACCGCCACAAAGTGCAAGGCGGGTTCTTCTTTGGGGGGGAAAAACCAGAATGTTCAAAATTACTGAGTGTACAGAAGCAGAAGAGAAAGAACAGCTTAAAGGGCGGGACGCGCGCGGTCTAAGGAGCTGTCCATCTCGAAGAGAATTTTTTATTGGGGGTACAAACCCAACGTCAACGAGAAAAAAGAAGGGGGGGATCCGAGGGAAAGAATATGAACAAAAGCACATGGGAGGTTCAAGGCATTTGCTCGAGACACAGTCCCGTGATGTTTTTAAAAGCGATAACGGGGAGTAGGGGCCTGCGGCTGGGCAAAAAAAGGAAAAGGGAGAAAGGGGAGTTTCATCGCCATCAGCGAGGTGACCATTTTGGTTTTCTGCAAACCCCAGGCGGCCCGGGCAAGAAATCTTAAAGGACAACATCAATGGAAAAACTACCCGAGGAAGCCAAAAAAAGGAAAAGGGAGTGATGAAAACACGGACGAGAGCTTCACACTCGCGAGTAAAGAAGACCAAAAAGGATTACTTCATCCAGGACAAAGCCTTTACTGGATGGGGGGAACCCAAAAAGAGGCTAGAAAGGGTTTGGAGGCCGTCAGTGCAAAATCAAAAAACGAAAAACGGCCTTGGCCATCAACGGTTTCTGGGATGCAGGAAGGAAGGAGTTCTCTATATTCTGGAAGATTCCGCCACGGCCCGAATCACGAGGGAAAAAAGGGAGAAGCGCAAAAGAAAGAAGAAAACCTACTCTGGAAGGAGGCCAAGCCGGGCGGAAAAAAGAGGAAAGGCACACAATGATCTATTCACCTGAGTTCAGAAAGAGTAGTTTAAGGCAAATGGGAGGAGGTTAGAAAACAAAAACAACCCCTTGTGTGCCGATGGGACGAAATTAAGACTCCGTTTGAGCACGCCCGCGGGGAAGAAACGCTGAAAAAAAAGGGGGGGGACAGGGGAAAACCGCATAGGGGGGGGAAGGAAAACCCTGGTCGCAAGGCGAAGAAGGGGGGAAGGGTTCTTTGCTCACCGCATAATTTTTCCTCAGGAGATCTCCTCTCAACAAACAACTGATTGAAGGAAGATCCCTTTAACTCGTATCCATGCGGTTGAGCACGCAAAGGGAACCCAGGGAGGAGGGCCTAAGAAGAAAGGGTAGAGAAGGAAGGAGAAATACCCGAAAGGGGAAAAATCCCACTCAGCTTCTACAGGAACGCTTTTCTAACCTCCCCTCTCACGGCTTAATTTCGTCCGAAATCAAGGAACCATAACTCAAGGTTAAGGGAAAAAAAATTGCGGAAGTTCTCGGATGGGGGAGAGGAACTTTCGCCACGGAAAAAGCTGTGGCTTATCGGAGGCTACTAAGATTGCTGAAATTCAAACGAAATGGGGAATGCTCATTTTTCGGGAGCAACGCGCCAGAAAACACGAACGTCGCCTTCCTTCTAAAAAAGGAAAGGAGGGTCCACTGAAGAGGGGGGGGTGTGTGACGTCATTGAAAAACTCTGGATCGAAATGCGTCTTCCCAAGAACCCCGTAAATTCCTCTTCAGACAGGGGATGAGTCATCCTGAGTGGGTAAGAAGAGGGGGGAAAGCCCAAAAGGAGAGGGTCTTCATGCAAAAGGTTTCTCTTCAATTCGCGTGAGGTCATTTTGGAGTTCCCTGCTGGAGCGGATTGTCCCTGGAGAGTGGCCTGCCGAAGCCGCTGCCAATGGGAAAGGGAAGAGCTTTAAAAAGAAGGTTTCCTGCTGGGGGGTGCAGTTTGGCCAGCCCAGGATCCGCATAGAGCCAGTGGGGAAAACTCATCGCTGGAGAAAGGGCTTCGAGCAGGAACGGACGGTCCAGGGAGGCGGGGAGGAAGGGTTCATATGAAGTTAGCAAAGAAGGCGCCCTGGGAATTGAAAGTGTGGAAAAAAGAATCCCCATATCCTCACTGGCTCTCGCTGTAAAGCGCCGCGTTACCAGGGACAGCATCGTTAAAGAAAAGGAGGAGGGGGAACCAACACTCTGGTGCAAAAAGAGGAATCGCATTAAACTTCGCGGATTCGAGGAATCCATATTTCAAAACCGGGAAGATGGCTGGCCCACAGAGGGGGCGCCGTGGGCGATGCCGAGAAGGGGCGTGCATGCGGGCCAGCGCTCTTTGGCGGGGGGAGTCCATCTATTGAAAAACTCAAAAGAGAGGGACGAAAAAGGGGGGGGAAATGCAATTTCGGGACAAAGGATTTGGAACGGTCCATGGGAGCGCTTTCACTTTCGGGGCGTTGATGAGCGGGGGAGGGGGGGAGGGGGGAGGGGGAAGGGTGGCAGGAAAAACTTTCTGCTTCTCAGGGGAGGGGGGACCGAAACCCAGAAGGTGACATCGCAATTCAGGATTGATAGGGGCGCTTTCCCTTGGTGAAAAGGGTAAGAGGGGTTTTTGAAGATTAAAGGTGGACTTGTGGCGGGGGGCCGGCGCGGAGGGAATCGCAGAGGAGGCAACATCGTCCGCCGAAAAGTGATTGTTTTCGAGGTGGCCGCGAACTTGCGGGTAAGGGGGGTCATAAGGAAAAAGTGGAAAGCAGCCAGGCAGGCAAAGGAGAGGCGATTTGAGCGCGGGGGAGGTCATACGTTAACCTTTGCTGAGATAAAATTGAGGGGTGGAAGTGGCTAGGGATGAAGTACTCAGGGTTCGAAAAGAAGGGAGCGTGGAAGGACCGGGGGGAAGAGGCAATGGTTTGCCGAGAGCCTAACGAAACGCGGGAGGGGCTCAAACATCCTGCTCTTTCAAGAACCAAAACAAAAAAGTAGCCAAGTACTACGCGAAAACGAGGGGGATACAGAAAAGTCCGTATGGAAAAGGTGAGAAAGAAAGGATGAATCTTGTGGGGCGCTGGCTCGATAAACCGGCGTAGGCAGACGAAAAGGAGAGAAGCGGACCAGCCCAAAGAGAAAAAAAAAAACGGAAGGAGAAATAAGGAGGGTCGCGGAGGCAACTATGAGCGAATGGCGGAGTGCTACTCCTTGGGAAGACCAAGCGCCCCACAAACTCAATAAACACCGGCGAAATCACGGAATGAATGGGGGAAAAGAGAGATCTATTAGAAAAAAGTTGACGGGAGGAAGGTTTTTGTTTTTGGCGGAACGACGAACGTTCAGTATGTTGAGACCTCTACGCGTGAGGGAGGCAGGCGAGCAACTTTCCCGAGGAAGTGGGGAATGATAGAAACCAAAGCGGGGAGGGTTTCGTAGCGGGGGCGCACCTAAATTCAGGCAATTTAGCCACTTCACAAAAATTTTCTCTCCTCCAAGGGGTGAGGGACATCCGAAGACAGGCAAATAAAAACGCAAGAAGGAAAAAAAGGGAGGAAAGAGAACCGGAATGCAAGTTTGTTTTCTCTGCCAAAAATACCAGAGGGGGGGAGGCGATGTAAGGGGGCGCTGCACGACTGAAGAAGGATTTGGAATGTGCATAGGAGATCTTCAAAAACACTCAGGTTTCCAAAGAAAAAGTACCCATACTATCAAGGCAGGAACCGGAGGGGGAAAACCCGGAAGGAGAAAAATTGGGAAGGCACACAAGACCCGAATTCATAATCCGCCACTTAAAAAGCCTTTACCGTTTCCCAACAATATGTCCTGGCCGGAAAAAAAGAGAGTCGATGAAGGAAACAGTCAGGAGGGGAACTCGAGGCTGCAGGGGTAAATCCTCCAAAGAGAAAGAGGGCCCGCATGGCAGTAAGAAAGCTAATCTGAAAAGGGGGGAAGAAAGGCGACCCAAATATGAGAAAGGTCAGGGCAGGGGGGGGAAAAGGGTGTGAAAGCAGAGGTAAAGGAATGTCGGCTTTGGAACCCGATTTTCAACAAGTGATTTTGAAGACGAAGAGACGAAAAGAGGGAAAAAAGGAACGAGAGCGGTCTACTCCAAAGGAGAGGGGGGGGGGGTTGATTTCTGGGACAACCACTTCAACGGAAAAATTCCCTCGAAGGGACGGGGACCGCTGGTCTTCCTTGAAAAAAAAGTCGCAAACAGGGGGCCAAACAGGGGAGACCACGGCGACAAAGGCCCGGAATGTTTTGGGGGAACCTCGATAAAGAGAGGCGAAGAAGGCCGCAAAAAAAAATGCAAGGAAAAGGGCATGCAGAAATGAAAGGCAAGAGGAGAGGCATTCCCCGCTTCCCCAGAAAGCAAAAACAGCAAATTGAAATCCATAAAAAGACGCGAAGTGGGAATCAGAACCGAAGGGAGGAAGGAAAAAAACTACGGCCAGAGATCTTCCCACAGAGGGAGAGGGGAAATCAGGAACGGAAAAGCCGGCGGGAGGGAAGATTGGGAAGCCGCATCGCGATCCGAGTTGGTTCAATGACGTCCTTCACGATCACAACTCTTCCTTTGCAATTAACGGGTGGCGGGGACTGCGAGATTGGAGGGGAAGGAGAAACATTGTTTTTGGAAAAAGGGAAAGGTCTAGCCGACGATCGCCACCCGCATTGTGACGCATGGCGAAACGTAAAAGAAAGATGAGACATCCGCGAAGCCTTGAAAGAGGCACCTGAAGTGAGGGGAGAAGGGAAGGGGGGACAGAGGGAGGAGGGTTCCCGCAAGAATTGTTCCCTTTAGGGGAAATGGACGACCCAGCACTTCCAGCGCTCTATGTGGCGAGCCTCCCACGGGCTACTCGAAGAGACCTGTTGAACACGGTGCTTTCAGAGGAGAGTGAGCTCGCGCTCAAGGGATCGAAAAACGGAGAGGAAGGAAAGAAGGGGAAAATTCATGCACCGTTCACAGGGGGAGGAGGGGGCCTTATTCGAGTCGCCCGTGGGAGGCTCGAAAGATAGAGCTTCTGCCGAGGGGAGTCCATTGCACCAACTCAAAGGAAGACCACTTCAAAGGAGAACGGAAAAAATAGGAATACAGAAGGAAGGACTTACGACATAGAAGTGATAAGGAGGGGGGGGGGTGCATTACTTCTCGATGTCGCCATCGACTGGAACGTTTTTTCCGGAGTCCACCAGATCTGTGTGTCTGGAGCGCATAAAAAAGAGGAGGCGAAGGAATGGGGCTCAACAAGCGACAGAAGATAAAAGTCCTATAAAGACAAAGGGGGGGGGGGTGAAATCTGTTGCCAAAAAGGTTTCGTGTTTGATCGAGCGTCATTTTAAGAAAACTCGGGAGAGAGACACTGCTGAGGGAATAACGTCCAATCCCAAAGGGAAGAAAAGATGAAGAAAGGTAGAGGTGAAAGAGAAGGAAGCGCGGCGTATTTTTCATTCAAAAGGTCCCGGTTTCTTTTCGAGAAAAAAAAAACCCTTCGCGTTCGAGGAGGGGGAGGTCCATTTGCTGGACAAGGGAAAGAGGAAAAAAGAAGCTGCCGAAAATCTACTGGCTGCCCGAAAAAGGCTGCCCCGTTGCAAGGGGCCCAGCCGGCATGATCCGCATCTAAGCGAGAAAAAACAGAGCGGGAAGGGAGGGACCGTTGCTTCGATCAAGTCGCGGAAGAAAAATTGCGTGCTGGCGGGGGCAAGTGCGTTCACAAGATGGGGGGGGAAGAAAACAGCGGAAGGCAAACCTTCGCGGCTAAAAAGGGGGGTTTTAAATATAATTCAAGAGGGCGCTCAGGGGAGACCGCGAAGGGACAGGGGGGGGGGAACAGGTCGAGGGGAGGGCGGGGGGGGTGTAGGTAAATCTGTTAAACTCCCTCGCCTTGGAACTGGGGGAGGATTCTCTTCTTAAGGTTTGAAATTCCCCTGAATCTTTCCGGGAAGGTGGGGGTCGCCGTAATAAAATGCTATTCAGGGAAGGAAAAGCATGCGGGGGGGCTTGGTCAAGAGGGGGGAAAGCCCTCGCTCTCGCTTCTAAAGCGCCTGGGGGGGGAAATTCATCTACTAGGGCGAGTAACAAGGGGTAAGGAAAAGATCAAAACTTTAGGGGGGAAGTTATTGACTTGGGGTGATCTACCATTTTTTCAAATGATGGAAAAGACTCGGGGGAAAAAAGGGGCTGAAAAGCAAAAGTTTAAGCGCAGCATGATGGCCTCGTCAAAGGGGCTTTCTTGAGGGGATACTTTGGTTGGGTGAATATTCGCCGTGCCAGTTTGTCCTTCTCAAGGAGCGTGGGGAACCTCACGGGAGAAAGAGGGGGGTTTCATGCTGTTGGAGCGAAGAAACTTGCAGACGGCCTCTTCATGTTTCCAGAAAGATGGGCGGGTATTCAAGAAGGTGAGCGCGGAAGGGAGGTAAACTGGCGAGAAAGGGGAGGGGAAGGAGATATTGCCCTGAAGGACAAGGTGCTCCTTACAAAAAGGGCGCTTTTGGTCAGGGGGAGGAGGCTCAGAAAGGCGGGGCGGGTGAAAGTACAGGAAGAAAAGAGGGAGGGGGGCCCAACATCCATTAAAGTAGTGTCGTTTCTCAAAAAAAAAGTCGGGAAGGGGACCGAGGCGAAAAGGAAGGGTCTTACAATTCGAGGTAAAAAGATGATCTTGTTGGGGCGCTGGCGGCCTCGATAACAGAAGAAAGCGACGCGCATTTTCTCATCGTTGCCCAAAGAAAGGAAAGGGAATACGGGTAGGAGGGGGGGGATGACCTTCGTGTCCAAAAGGCACTATGACGAAATGAAGGTGCTACTCCGGTTATCGAGCAGGAAAGAGAACACATATATGTGTCGTCACTAATCACGGAAGTGGGGGAATACCCCCAGTGTATTAAAAACCCGAAGAGGCTATTTGAAAAAAAAGGAAAACTAGGTGGGGGGCGGAAAGAAAGAAAAGCTCAGATGTTGAGCCTCTACGGGGGAGTTCTGCCCCTAAGGGGAACCAGTGACAGAGTCAAAAAGCGGGGGAACTTAATCTAAGAAAAAAGGAAAGGGGGGGGGTCGTACGAGATGAAACCACTTCAAAAGGGAAAGTTCTCTCCGCCAATGGTTAAAAGTATTACATCCTAATCCAAGCAAGCCGCTCTCGGAGGAAGAAGACCAATCATAGGGAAAAAAAAGGGATGAAGCAAAGGAAAAGTATTCCAAAAAAAAAAGAAAAAAGGGATTGGCGGCGATGTTCCAGGCGCGCTCACGAAAACGCGCCTTATTTGGAGGGGGAGAAGACAAAGGGCCTAAAGAAAGAATCCAAAAAGGAAAAAAAAAACAAGAAACCAGATGCAAGGAACCGTAGGGGTCGTCCAAAGCCCGGATACGTAGGAGGTCAAGGAAATGGGCCTGCGAATCCGATCACAAACTCAAAAGAGGTACATCAACAAAAACACGCAAGGGGAGGAGATCCTGATTGCCAAAAAACCAGAAAGATGTCCAATCCGCAATCGAAAAATCGAATGAAAAAAGAAAAGGGTCGCCGCGAGGGCAACAGCCGAAGGGGCAGAGGAACCCGATGCAGGAAGCATGAAAGGGAATCGCGCGAGGACGCGAAAAATCTGTTAAGGACAGGGGAAGTTTTGAGAGGGCAAAAAAAGAATAAAAAGGGCAAGGAAGAGGCGAGTGTCAGCATTGGGAAGGGGAAACGCCGCAATCTAATCGTCGGAGGAGACTGTCCATGTCCAATGTAACGCAAGGAATACATTATCTCCATCTCTAAAGGGAGATGGTGGGAGGTCCAAACCATCGAAAGTCTTCGAAGACTCTGGTTTTATCAAGGAGATAACTCGACTCCATTCGAGAACGCCATTTTAAAGGGAAACGACTTTTCGAAGGCGGAAAAAGTCCCGCGTGGTGGGGGTCCTAGGGGGGGGGAGGGAAGGGATGGTGGGAAAAAAATGCAACGTGAAAAAGGGTTCGGGGCATGCGCCAGCCCAAGGGGACCCTTCGGAAAAAAAAGTTCGGCAGTCCACGCTTGAGGAAGAAGATCCAGCAATGGAAAAACGAACGCGATTGGGGAAAAAAAAAAAAAGGGGGAATGAATTAGCGCACACGAAGGGGGGAGGGGATACACTCAGGATTACGTCAATCAAATACGCCACCGGCCTTTACGGGATGGGGGAAGGGGAAGCCGCAGCGCGATCCAGAGGGGAGGAAAGGAAAATCGTCCTGCACAAAACCGTCACTTTCCTAAAGGAGGGGATTAAAGTACGAGAGTCTGCAGTGAGAAATGGCGCATCACCTTTCGTTGAAAGGAAAGGCAGCGTCTTCGTAGCCGACGATCAAAAAGAGCTGTGGACCGCATGGCGGAAAACTGAAAGCCCGAGGAAAAGAGTCCTGCACACATATCAGGGGGTAGGAAGGAGCCTAAGCAAAGTTGGGCTGGTAGGGGAACGCGGCCGTCGACTCTAAGTGGACGTGATGTTGCGTTGTGGCAATGGACGCAGGCTCACTGCAGCCGCTCTATCAGTGGGGAAAGGAGAGCAGAAGAAAAGGGACGCAGAATGGTGGGCGTTGGAAAAAGAAACGCAATGAGGGAAAAAATCACCGGGAGACTCTCTAAAAGGAGACTCTCCAGGGGAGAGACGAAAAATTCATGTCGGGTGAGCAACTCACCCGGGGAAACCAGGCTTCGGCTTATTCGAGTAAGCCCGTGGGGGGAAGGGGGGGGAAGAAGGGAGCGGGCTGGCCGGGAGAACCAGAAAAAACGGAAAAAGAAAAATTCAAAAGCTTGGAAACGAAGGAACGGCGTCTTATTTTTCGGCCGATAGCTTCGACCAGACTCATGTGAAATAGAGACAGGAGACGGTCGCGGATGTCGAAGACCGGGGAACAGGACCAGGAGGGCGGGAAAAGGGGAGCGCAGGAGAAAGGCGTTGCAGCTCACGGGAGGAAAGGCACTTCCTCTCCGATCCTTCATCCCGCCGTGAAGGAAGGGGCCAATTACTTTTTCGTGGGGAGCGTGGGAAGGACGGGAAAAACTCGGATAGAGGAAAGTACCTCCAAAAGGAACTTTGGACATGAGGAATATCCTGAGGTATAGATCAAAGCGTGTGAATCCTAAAGAGGGGGACAAGTAGTTTTCAAAAAAAGGAAAAGTTTCTGCTCCCCGGGGGAGGAAGAGGGGGGTGATGGTCCAGGATGTCAGGGAAGCGGGCCTGCCGAACTTAAAGGCCGAATTGTCCACCAAATGCTGTCTCATGCCACAGGTGAGGCCGGGTGGGGGAACCAAGAGAGGAAAAAGGAGCCATTTACGGTACAAAGGGGGGAAGGGGGCTCCCGAGCCATTCGTCAAAAATTCCCATGGCGTTGCGGGAGGAGGTCGCGTTCATAGGGAAAAAAAAAAAGAGAAAAAACGCCAGAAAATTGGAATCCCCAATCTGAGAAATGGCTCTCGCTTTAGATAGCCGCGTTACCTTTGGCCATGGGAGGCGCGACCGATTCTCAGCGTGGGGGAACCTCAAAGGTGACATCTGGTGGAGGGGCCCTCCTCGGGAATGAGCGTCCGAAACAAATTTCAAACTTCCCCGATCTGACATCAGATTGGGGGTTTGGGGGAGGGCCGCGCTGCGATGGGGCATAAGGGTCCTGAAAAAGGGAAGGTTGCGGTGGCCGCAAAGAAGCGCTCGCGGCGAACCACCCCTGGGTAATTCAATAGGAGGGCTTTGTGCGGAAGAGGGGTGGGAACGGGAAAAAGAAGGAAAGTGCGGAGGAAAGGGGGGAAGGTTTGGGGCGAGAATTTGCAGGCCCAACGTGATGTTCTACGTCTCCGGACGGACACCCGACGGTTGAAGAGGGAGGATGGGGAGCGAAAAAGGGGGACAGGTCTTGAAAAGGGGGGTTGTTCAATGGATTTTGGGGGGGGTCCTTCTCGCGGACAAATAAGGGAATCTTTAGCGCTGCTAGGGAGGCCTGTCCAATCATTGATGGGGGAGGAGGGGGGGTGGGGGCAGGAGAACAAAAAGGTAAGGGGGGGAAAGATAAACCTATGCAGGGGGGGCGAAGGGAGGAGGATGTCATAAGATACCCTTTGCGGAGAGAAAGGTGAGTGGTTAAGTGGAAAGGGGGGCCCAGGAGTACGCAGGCAAAACCGAAGGGGAAATTGGGGCTCGTGGGCCACTGCGGGCCGAGGAAGGGTTTGCGCTCGCGACGAACGAA
>Ga0179593_1651984_pt1 | contig 10872 bp, 10 predicted proteins | sample CZODoug2_1_08_16_FD_185931 | JGI IMG/M metagenome (GOLD analysis project Ga0179593, IMG submission 185931) | Vadose zone soil fungal communities from Angelo Coast Range Reserve, California, USA - CZODoug2_1_08_16fungal (PacBio error correction) | ecosystem: Environmental > Terrestrial > Soil >...
CACTTCAAAGAGCAAAGAGGAGAAACGATTCAGATCTTACCCGCGCGGAGGGAAAAGAAATCCTGGTGCAAAAGCGGACCGACGAGCAAAGAAACGGCTAGAATGAAAAAGACGTTTAGGCGTGTGAATCCCGACGGGAACAATTCAGACAGAAAAGGGGGAAGACGCTGCGAGGTAAAAGGGGATAGAGCGATACAAATGTTAACGGAGCTTTGCAGAATCGCGGAGGCGCTCCCGAAAAAGAACAAGAGGAAGAGAGCAAATGGCGGCGGGAAAGAAGGACCACCGACTACTGCCCACTGGATGGCAAAGCCATCGGCTCGAAAAGAGTAAAGGGGTTCGGAAAAGAGAAGACCCAACCCGATAAGCATCAAAGACAACCTCCATCGGGGGGGGTGAAAATCAGGGTTAAACCTAAAGTAGGGGATCTACCTTCTACTCATACTGCAAGCCAAAGAAAGAAGGACGGCGATAGCTAGGGAGAATCGAGGCCTACAAAGAAAAAAAAGAACAGGGGGACAACCAAGATGAAGTCAGCAAGGATTCCTGGGCCCGCAGAGGGCCGCGGACGACCAAGAAGGCAAAAAAAGCGCCACTACCAACGAGAAAACGAATGTGAACGTTCGTCTAAGACGTCCGCGAAAGAAACTAATCTCGGGAAAAGGTGAGAAGGGGAGATCGCCGGAAAGAAGGTCATCTTGCTAGAGAAATCTGCAGCAGAGCGAAGGACCAAGGAACTAAAAAGCAGAAGGGGAGTTTGAAGGAAGCTCCACGCTTGAACGGGAAAAAAAAAGAAGAATAGGGGTCCACCGGCAAAAGGGGAAACATCAACCAAAGAAATGGCGTAGAAGAGAAAGCGGGAAAGGTGGACAACGATAGAAACCGTCAAGCGTGCGGCCGCCAAAAAGGAGAAAGCCCCTGCAAAAAAGGAGAGGGGCGATCAAGAGAGACATCGAGAAAGCAACGCAAGGAGCAAGAAGCCGCACAGCGAAAAAAAGAACCCCAAGGAACAGAGAGGAATCATCATGGCACAGGAACGAATCTTTCCCACAGTACAGGAGTTTGTAAGGGAACAAAAAGATGGAACGAAAGGAAAAAAAGAGGTGAGAAAGGGGACCATCCTTCTTTCAGCGAACAGGGCGTTAGACTCAGGGGGGAAAGGCGCCAAAAACAGGCGACTGAATAAGGGGTACCCACAGCGAAAGAAAAAAAAAAAGGCATTCGAACGCGACAGGAGTCCATTCTATGCATCACAGAGCTCGAACCCCTAGAAAAGAGACGATCAGCACACGGGTGTGAGTTTAATGGAAGGCAAGATTTTGGCTCGGAGGCGATCGCGCGCAGGGGGGCACTTGACTCTCTTCTCGTCTCCAGGGGGGGGAACAGATTACCGGAAGAAGGACCCTGGTCGACGGGAGGAGAAAAAGCTTCGATAATTCGTGGTAAAGAAATCGCAAAACTAACCTCGCGAAGAGGCGACTTTCGCTGCAAAGAATGTAACGTGGTAGCCATCGTTCGGCTAACTCAGAGCGCTTAGGGAAAGAGAAAAAATCTAAGGAAAGCATGCCGTCGGGAAAAATCCAGTGAAAAGAACTTTCCGCCCGAAGCAAGACGTAATGCGATACCATCATATGCGCGGAGAGGAAGAAGGGGCTCTCTTTAAAGAGAAAAACGATAGAACAAAAACAGAGGGAACGACCTAAGGAAGGGCAGAAAAGGAAGACGACTACGTCCGACGGACACCAAGCCTTTTCCCCATCGCAAGGAAGAAGAGCCAAGCAGGACGAAGGAGAGATCAAGAGAGAGACCGGGAGATATAAGGAAGCGAAGCGCAGAAGAGAAGCTGAAACGAATCAACGCCTTTCATGTCGTCTCCGGAAAAGGGCCCGAAAGAAAGGGACGACGACGCAGGAAAAAGATAAACCTGTCATCGCATCACAAAACTGCGCGCCGCGCTGTTTGAAAGAAAAATGCGCCCTTTTCACTAAAGAGGAATCGGCAGGCCAGAAACCAAAAAAAAAGAAAGGGGTCGCCGAGACAAGAGATGAGGGTGTAAGTCAAGACGCGACCCTTCTTCAACTGTCCAGAAAAAAAAAAGAAGTTCGCCGGGAAGGAAATGACGGAAAACATCTAAAGAGATTGCGCACCGAACGTTGCCGAAGATAGCCAAATACGCAGAGGAGAGGTGTGTGCCTGTCCTAAGAAAGGAGAAAACCCAATCATAGGGGTCGATCGAGAAAGAGGGATAAAAACCTACTGGAGGTTGAGATCTGGGTCATTCCCCGGACTAGCGAGGAAAGGTGAAAAAAACAAAAGCACATCTCGGCCAAAAAAGGGGAAACCGTCGTATGTGCGAAAAGCGACTCGGGAAAAAGAATGCAACCGCGTCGCGGTAATTGAGGCGAAACATCAGAGGTAAATCGTCTTCTAGCGGAAAAAGCCCATGACTCTTTGTCGAAGGAAAAAAAGATCTCTCAACAAACAACGGGAAGGAGACGGCGCAAAAACGGGCGCCGCCAGGCTTCATCAGCCGGTCGAAGCCTCAGAAAGAAAACCGAAAAAGAGTTTCGCCAAAAAAAAAAGGCACCGCAACTTTGTTGCAGATTCGAGAGGACGAACCTCACGACAAAAAGAACGAGGGTGCCGCCGACCGGAGAGGCGGGCGACGCGGGTAGAAAAATTTCCTCTAGACCAGAAGAAAGAGCAACCTCCAGAAAAAAACACTGAGACAGAGACCCAAGCAAAATCTCTACACGGGATGCATTGGAAAGGGAAAAGAGAACATGCTCTGAAAAACGTACCTTCTCGGCACGGTAAAGGACGCTTGAGTGAAACAAAGCATCACCTCGGAACCGGGCGAGGGAGGAGACGGGCGAGCGCGACAAGGGGGGGGGCTACAAGCGCGCGACATAAAAAGACGGGGAATATCACGCACGTCACGCGGGAGGAAGTGAGAATGCGGCTGGTCGTGAACAAGAATCGATTACAAACCAAAAGAGCGCATGTCATACTAAAGCAAAAAGAGGCTACGGTCTAATGCAAAGAGTCTAAAATCGCCGCTAGAAGAAGCCAAAAGACAATGCAAAGATGAGTCAGGGGGAGGGAGTCTCTCACGTAAAAAGAGAGAATGGTGCAAGAGCTTTCCGGGAGAAACCTACTGCTCAGGCGAATCGAAGCGAGAATACCGCGGGCAAAGCTCTCGCACGCGGAGGGTGCGATGGGAAAACGACTAGAAGGAAAAACTCTCACAGAAGAGACAATGAGGGGGGGCAACGGCCTTCATCAGTTCGTTACTTCATCACGAAGGAGGGTTGAACGATCGGCGGAGAAAAAAAGGAAAGCGCCTTCGTTCAATAAAATGGTGCCCACCCAAGGCGGCGGGCCACAACACCCCAACTGACAACACTCCTCAAACATACGCGGAAAAGGCGGCGAAATTCAACGGGTTGTTCGAGGTAAAGAATTCTTCAATTCCGAAGAAAAGGGGGCCTAAGAAGAAAAAGGGAAGAGGGCTACAAATCTCGCGGAAGGAAAAGGGAGGGGAAATCGTAAAGAGCAGAAGAGAAAACCCATAATTGAGCAAAAATCGGAAAATCGATTCCCCATATTACACCACGGGAAGGGGAGGGGTCCCAATTCCAAATTCCAAAATAAAGAAAAGGGAAAGCGTCCTCTACGCACGAAAGCACCAAACCGCGCGGGTCGGAAAACATTTCATCCATAACCATTTAGGAACGATCGAAAAAAGAAACTCATAACAGGAAGCAACCTAGGCAGAGCTAGGGGGGAACAAGCTACAACGACGAAATACGGGTGAAGGAACGCTTGCGCAAGAGAGTCTAACCCAGGTTGTTCAGCAGGGTCCACCGAGGGGGTCCGGCAGAAGAGAGAGAAGTCCGCGAAAGAAAAAGAAAACGGCTCAAGGCAAGGGACCAACGAGGTGAGTAACTGTGAAAAACCTCCCTGTCCAAGGCGGAGAAGAAAAGGGGGGTTCTCGCAATGACGTCAATCTTGCTCCTGAAACTCGAATCTGAGGGGAAAGGGGGAAAAAGCGGTGGTTCAATAGGCGAACGTACCCATGAATATCACAAGGGCGCGAGACAGAAGAAAGGCAACTGTACTTCTAGAGAAAACTACCTCCATCTCTGAGAGACGGCAAAGAGAGAGATGGCGTAGATGGACGTGGAAAAAACTCACCCGTCAAGCGAGGTCGGAGCGCAGAAGGGAAAAAAGAAGAAAAGGAGACCGATCTGGTAAAGGATCAATCAAAGAAAAAAAAACGCCGAAAAGGGAGGCCAAGGGGGAAGGGGAAAAGGCGATAACCCCAATTGAAGGGACATCATGGAGAGTGAACTTTCCAGAAAGTGAACAGTTGAGCTGCCGCAGTGGATTGGCTCTCGAGCTAGCGAAAACTAAGGTAAAATCCTCTTTCATCGGGGAAGGGGGAGGGGGAAGAGAAAAATAAGGGAACAGCGGGCCGTCGCGCTTTCCGGGAGAACACGGCACGCAGAGCGGGCAAAAGATCGCCTTTTAGAAAAGGAGGCCAGTAGGAGAAAAGCGCTAGGACCTTCAGCACATGGGAGGGGACGGGCGGAGATAAAGGAAGAGGTTTGCGGTGCTGATCAGGAAACGAAAAATGGAGGGGGAAAAGAAGGAGAGGCACTTGTTCTGGATGCTCGAAATCAAGGGAGAACTCGAACGGTACAGTCGGGAAAGAGGGAAAAGGAGTTGATACATTCGTGAGGAAAGAAAGAAAGAAGGGGGAGGAAAGGCACGCCGACTTTCGCTTCAAGTAGACTGGCAAGGGGGTCATCGAGATTGGGAGATCTGTACCTCGCAAGGACCCGTTGAGAGAAGGGGGAAACCTCGGGAGAAGAAAACAAACACTTAGAGAAGAGGAGGGCCCACTTCTCGAAAGAAAAGAGGGCGCACCAGATCGGAAAGGCCTCATTTAAGGCTCCCACTCGTGGAAGGAAAGAGATGATGAAGTCCTCCGTATGAAGGCAAAAAGAAGAAACGCCGAGCGGCGAAACCGGGAAAGAGACTTTGCCAACCGCGGGGGGGGGAGAAGAAGGAGCTTTCCCCCCACTGAAAGGCATCACCTTCAGTCAAGAGAAGATAATAAAGAAGCGTAGCGCAATAGCTGACTCCGACGAGGGGGGGGGGGGGGGGGGGGGGAGGCGTTCTCCTTCACTTAGACAGAGAGAAAAGCCTCATGAATGAAGGGAGAAAAATCGCGCTATGTTTAAAAATCACCTCCAGGCTAGAGCAAGATTGTTTGCAGAAGGCGGCCCGTTACTAAAAAAAGGAGGAGGACTCACCAGCCGCCGTCCAGAGGTTCGCGAGAAGCTAAGTTGAGGGAATGGGTATCGAAGGGGGCCCTGCTTCAACTGAAAAAAAAAAGTTCGCCGGTGAGAAAGGCGAATTGAACCGCGAACGAAGAAAACAGTGCGCACCAGTTGCGAGCAGTCGTGTAGCCCGCATCGCAGAGCATTCGAAAGAAAAGAAGGTCATCGTGGCGGGGATGATGACTGCTGGATACCCTCCTCTTGGGGGTTTAGATCGTCTTCACAGGCGAGTCGAGAAGGACGAGTCCGTCGGCGAAGGAAAGAAAAGAATGCACCGACTTTCAAGGGAAGTTTATTGCAGGAGAGTAAGAAGAGCTCGACTCGTGCAAGAGATGCAGCTGTCGCGGAATGGAGAATCAGGGGGTGTAAATCTGAGGAAGAAGAGAAAATGACGCGTTTTCTTCAACAAAAAAAAAGAGCAAAAAAAAACAAGAAGGAAAAAGAGATAGATCTGCTCAACAACAAGAATGGGGCGAGTCCTTGCAAAGCAAAGTCAAGCTCAGAAGCAGTTTACACAGAAAAGAAAAGAAGAAAAAGGCGACAGCTGAAGTCGCCTCATTGGGGAAAGAATCGAGTAGAAAGAAAGAAGGAAGATCCTCACTCAAGCAATACGAAGGACCGTGGCCGAGAGGTCGCGACGGACTCTACACCAAGGGCGCCGTGGAAGACGATCTCAGATAAAAAAAAAAAAAAAAATGCATCATAGACCACAAGAAAGGGGTAAGAGCACGATCCTCTAACTAAAAGGGGGTGGGAAGGAAAAGACGCGTGCTCACGTCTACAAGGAAAAAGAGAAAGAAGCAAACTGAAAAATGGTGTCGCAAGGAAACGACTCTAGTTGACGTAAGAAAACCCGAGCAAGTAGGGGAAAAGAGCCTCGAGCGAGAAGGCTACAAGGAGACAGAGAAAAAAAGAGACTACCGTCAACCTCTCGCGAAAAATGGCTGATTGAAAGGCGGCGGACGGAGAAGGAAGGAATCTATTACACTAGAGGAGACGAGCCCGGCAAAAGAAACAAGCCGGCTAGTTGATGCGCTCAAGCTTCGAACAGAGGGGACTAAGAGGGGCACTAATGCAGAGCAGAGAAGAAAAAAAGGTCTCATTAATTATCACTCCAGAAGAGAACGTATCAGTCGAAATCCAGAGAGCTCGCTTAAGGGGAAGAGCGATGACCGGACTCGAGGGGAAGAAAAGGAGAAGATTGTTCTCCGGCTAAGGGGGCTATGGGCAAAGAGGACTAGGCTCTCGCCTAGACCGCTCGGACGTTAGGCTCAGGAAGCGAGACTTCAGCAGGAAAAGAAAAAAGAAATCCTGGGTTTCACTATCTAAGAGGAGAGACGTCGTTAAGAGAAGGGGACGAGACTCGATCACGTAAGAAGAAGGAAAAAACCGGACTTTTTGTGGAAGAAGAACTATTCTGGAAGTTAAGCTGCGAATACGAAACGAGAGGAAAAATCTCGATGACAAGGAAAAAAAAGCCGATGCTTTACGAAAAAGGAACGAGAGACGGAGAATCGGAGAAGGGTATCAACGAAGCGCAAAGGGGCGGGACGACTTTATACAGAGCGGGCTTTCGGAAAAACAAAGGCGCGAAGAAAAAGAGGGTTTTTTGAGGATGCACCCACAACAGACAACCAAAAAGGCGTCCGACATAAAGAAAAAGGATGAGGGATCGCAGCGCTACGACAGCCAAGGGAATCAGCCGACTTCTAAAAAATCGTCGCCAAACAAAGAAATACGTAAATCGCGACGGGCAAGCGGGCGGGAACAAGATGATGAATCTTCATGGACAAAAAGGAAAAGAGGGGGGGGACCAGGCGACGACCGAAGGAAAATGGGACCGGCTGAGGCCACATCTGGAAAATCGCAACTTAAAACGAAGGAAGGTGAAACGTGAACCGCGAAGAGGAGATCGGTCCCTTGGGTGAGAGGGGATCGGCTTAAGTACAGCATCGGAAGATTTTCAAAAGAAGATCGAAATCATTTCAGATAGCGAGAAAGCGGTCTGAAGGGAGGCGCCTTAAAAAAAAAAAAAGGGAAAGGGTGCGAGAACAGAACTCAGGGGAACAACTGGACTTCGCGCGCAGGACTCTGAAAAACGGAGGAGGAAGGAAAAGGGAAAAGAAAGTTTACGGTGGAATCGCCACCCGCAGAGGGGGGGGAGATCTTCATTTGGGTGATTGAACGCCCCTGGAAAGGAAAATCTGTAGGAAAAGGATAGAGCAACGGCGATCCGGTGCAAAGGACCGTCACGAACTGCTTCTATAGAAATATGGCAATGGCGCGGACCGAAGGACGAATCGTTCCCGGTTCTGATGCCGCTGGCGCTCGTGAAAGGGAGAAGAAGGCGGAAAGAAAAGGAGGTCGTCGACGTTTCCGAACAAGGAATGGCGGGGAGAATTGGTGAAGCGCCAGCGGACAAAAAGTTTATAGTATTCGGGGGAGCGACGCCAAGTTATAGACCGCTTGGCCAGGCGTAGCCGTTACGGGAGAAAGAAGAAGGACAACTTCAGCAACCTGTTATGGAAAACATAAGACAGAGGAGTTGTCTGGGTGCGGGGGGGGGAGGCCCGAAAAAAATTGAAGGGATCTCTTCGAGGGGAAGGGGTGCCCCCGATGCCAGATCGGTGAATAAGTCGGGCAGACCGCCATTGCGCTCCTGGGAGGCGATAGCGCAGAGGAAAGGGATCGGAAAATTCGCTTCCCGGTAGGGAAAAGGGTAATCGAGATTTGGAAAAGACCTCGCAGCGCTTTGAACATTTAAGAGCGTTCAGTAAGCCTAGCACAAACACTTCAGGAAAAAGCTCTCGCCGTAGTAAGGTCTGCAGCAAGAGGGAAGGGGAGAGTTAACTCCTCGGCTTGTAGCTTTCATAAGGTGGATAGAGAAGAGGATCCGACCTGATGAGGCGCAGCGGCGTGCCGACGTCACGTCCGAGCGGTCTGCAGGAAGACTATCTTGGAGAAGGGGGCGCGAGCCGAGCAAAGAGGCGATAGTATCGAGCATCACCGAGGGAGAGATAGAACGGAAGCGAGAAGAACAAGATCGCTGACGCCGACTGAAAGAGATAATGGCGTTCTCCTTCACTGAAAGACAGTAACACAAAAAATCACACTGGCCAAGGAATATTCAGCAAAAACGATGTTTACACGTGGAGATCACCAAAAAAAAAAAGTAACGCGCCGCTTCAAGGCTCGTATGAACAAGGCGAAAAGGGCCAGATCGGTGTATCAGGGAGGAGGCATCACCAGCCGCCGCCGCCGCTATCATAACGCCATGGGAGGGAGAAAGAGTATGACGGATGGGACTTGTAGCCCTGCTTCAAAGGAAGCGACGCGGATAACCCAAAAAAAGATGCGCTTGACCGCAAAGAGAGCACCGCCTAGAGGGGGAAGAAAAAGGTTCCGAGCATGTACTTCGGAAAGTCGACGTGCGCACACACGAAGGAAAAAGAAGAGTGCGCGGATCATGCTGGATACCTCAGCGTGACAGGGCATGATGTACTGGAGGGATACCGAACACGCGATATCGGGAACGTCGTCGCCGCAAGAACATGACAACGACTTGCCTTCGTATTGGGAGAAGAGAATCTCGACGCGTGCATGACCTAACAATGCGGAATCAGCCTGTCGCGGGAAAGGAAAAGGGGCGGTTTAAATCTGCTTCTGGGGAGTCCCTGACGCGTTTGTCGGCAAAATGGAGCAATCCTCTCTCACAACACAAGAAGGCGCAACAACCCATCAGGAAGGGACAAAGCGTCATGGGGAAGTAAGGAACGAGGAAAGAGAAGCTCAAGCAGATTTGGAAGAGGACCGCCAATCCTCTAAGCCTGAATCGGCAGAAGTTGGTTTATATGGTTCCATTGGGAAAAGGGAGGCGACGAATCCTGCAGAAAACGAGAAAGTCAAAGGACGTTGGCAAAAAACGGTCGAAAATCCTGCGATCTCGGAAGATATCACCTCCATTACATAAAAGAAGCAGCTCATCACGAGACAAACGATGATGGGGGAGAAGAGGGGGCGGCACTAGAAAAAAAAAAACGACGTACATGGAGAAAGGTTGGTGCAAAAGGGACCTCGAGTTTCGCGGTCAAAAAGCGCATAAGTGGAGCCGGCGAACTTTTTGAGGAAGAAGGGCGCGGACAGTGGACATCCAATCTTCGGACCCGGAACTCCGCGCGTCGTCGAGGAATACCGTCGGCGGAACGGCTGCTTGATAAATTTTGGGGAAAAAAAAAAAAAGGGTAAAAAAAAAAAAAGGGGAAGCGAGGAAACCAAAACCCACAAGAGACCACGCACACTTAATATCCGAGCACGCAAACAGAGGACTCTAATAACCACACAAAAAAAAAAAAAAAACTCAAAAAAAAAAAGCGACAACAACACAGTACCCGTAACAAGAGAGCCGAGGCCAAAGGATAGTCCCTTCGGAAAAGCCCATGGAAAGGATTCTCAGCACGGCCCGGAGTCACCGATAGGAAAAAAAGACGCTTAATCGCAGAATGTGCTCACTCGGGAGGGGAAAAAGAGAGAAGATTGGCTCCGCGGAAAACCGTTTTAGTGGAAAGAGGATATTTTCTTCCTCGGAACCTCGGATGAGAAAGGCGCGCCTTCACAGTCGGACTGTAAAGAAAAAGGTCCTTCGAAAAGGGAGAAACGATGGAAAAAGCCGGCCGTTAAGATCCTGGTGCAGCAAGGACGGAAGCGCATACTGCTAGAAGGAAAGGTCAGGAGTGGGGTTCATGAAGGCGGAAAAGCTCTGCAGGTCGGGAATCAAAAGAACAGGGGAAAGAAAGGCGAGGTACATAACGATGATACAAATCTCGATGACAAGGAAAAAGGAAGACGGCATCGAAAGTCGCAGAGAGGAGCTCTCCGCATAAACTAGCTATCGCCGAAAGAAAAGCAAATGCGGCGATTAAGGAGCTAACTTGATTGAGGATTGTCAAATCCAAAGAATGATCATAAATTTTTTTCGGCATCGCAGGATAAAAAAAAACGCCGCGTTCTTTATCGAAAAGTTGAAGCAATAAAACAATGTTCTTAATGGGGAAGTCGAATCAGGCGTGCTACGATACCCTGGGAAAAGAGAGAGGCGATAGCTATGTCGTCGAAGGCGCGACGGCCGATGGGCGCGAAGACAAAGATGAGCTACGAGGCAGGGTCCCGCGAAATAAGGAGGGGAAAAATCCTTAAAGATGGGAAAGGGTCCCGGCCCAAGAAAAAAACGAAGATAACTGTTTAACGAAAAGGGAAAAACCTAACGGTCAAAGAAAAAATGCTGAGCCAGGAATAGAAAAAAAAGGGGGTGCTCCTCGGGCATCGGCAGCTGTGGGAGTTACTGTCATCACCGGATCACCGGAGTCTTCGATCTGAGCAAGGGGGAAAAGGAGGAAAGATCGTTGAGGAAGGAGAGGCTCGTAACCATGAAGCCTCAAATTGACGGGGAGAATCGTTTGTCAAACGTCAGGACTTCTAAACGCCATAAGAAAAGAGAACAACTGAGGTAGGAGAGAGAGAAGAGCAG
>Ga0179593_1350413_pt1 | contig 10871 bp, 13 predicted proteins | sample CZODoug2_1_08_16_FD_185931 | JGI IMG/M metagenome (GOLD analysis project Ga0179593, IMG submission 185931) | Vadose zone soil fungal communities from Angelo Coast Range Reserve, California, USA - CZODoug2_1_08_16fungal (PacBio error correction) | ecosystem: Environmental > Terrestrial > Soil >...
AAAGAAAAGGCGAATGACAAAACGCTATAAAATTCTTAACGTCCTTGAGAAAATAAAAAAGGCGTCGATCAATCCCCAACAAAGGGCACCACTTGCTGACGAAAGGCCTCATCGACGCAGCAAGCAATGTGTTCAAAAAGATACAACCTATATTTACTTTCCACGCCACCGCAAAGCAATTGTCTCGACAAAAACCAAAGTAAAGGAGACTACGCCTAACGGGAAAAACAAAACCCTGTTTTGTGAAATGAACAAATCGAGGAGGACCAAGGAGAAGGGCAGGGAAAAAGAATGGTCTTGAGAGGACCCGAAAGTGCTCGAAGTACTGTCCACAGGTCATTAATTGACAAGGTGTTGTGTCTGGGGGGCTGAATTGGGACGAACCATGGGGTTCAGCGAAGGCCTGCTGACGCAGAAAGGGTGGAGTCCGAAATATAAATGGTTGAAACTTGGTACGAAACGTAAAAAAGGAGATCTTGCACTCACAAAGGAGGGGGTAAGTTTTAGAAAAAACTGCGAACGAAGGTTGCTAATGAATTCAGCAAAAGCCCGACATAGCCGGGGAAGGTCTAGCATGTTTAACTGCGACAGCAAAAATTCCCGCGCCTGCGTCGGGGGGGAAGAAAAAAAACCACGTCGCCAACTGGGGGGAAGGAATACTACTTGATGGGGAGAGGGCAACCGGGCAACAGGGGGCGATCGGAGAATACTGAACCAAGACCCACCAAACCGTGAAGAGAAAAAGATTGTTACCCCTTGGAAGACAAATTGCCAAAACAAAAGTGAAGGTTAACGCGGCTGGCGGCAGAGGGTCATCATACCTTTCTGGCAGGTTGTAGCCGCGGGGGTGTTAAAGACAACACTGCCTCCGAAAATGGGCTCAAAAAACTGAAGAACATCGCAAAGAAGCAGTCTTACCAAAACCTGTCACCCGTCCCCCGCAGGGAGGGAACCAAAGGGGGGTTCGAAAATAAAAAAAGCGCAGCGTGATACCGCAACTCCCTAACGGGAAAATCAGGATACAAAGGTTCAAAAAAGGGAAGCGGAGGGGGGGCAGTAAAAACCTTCCAAGAGGGGTCGCTGAATTGACCGTTAGAACTGTCGGGTAAGACGCTCGGCGAGATACAAAGGGAAAAACGGAAGTTACCTTCCTTCTGATTGCCGAAAATGGACGGAAATTCGGCGGAAGGGGAAAGTCAAACGTGGCCAAAAGGGTAGCATACGTAGGCCGCAACAGCGTGAATACGGTGACTCAATAGTCATATGCACGCAGTTTAACACGAAAAGAGTCGAAAGTAATTCCTTTTGCCTTTCTCTGCGCTCAAAGGGGGCTTGCTGGGAAAACGCGAAACGTAGTTTGGACGCCCAAGGCACACGCTCCTGTGTTCCGGGGAGGCGATAATGGAGAAGATGCTAAGTGTTGGAATTGGTCGGGGACATGAATCGTCAGCCTGGCGGTAGGTTGGGAAATGTGAACCCGTTCGTGGGTCTTAAACACTGGGGGTGGGGTGTGCCGCACACGAAACAACGAATGTGCGGAAGTGGCGGGATGAAAAACGGAATCGCACCACAGGTCAACCCTATGAACAAGGCACAGGGCCACAAATGCCGAAATGGGCCTTGGGGAGGAGGGGAAGAGGCTAAGAGGTTACGGAGTGGCGAGTGTGATGCGTGGGTCCGACACAGCCACAGGGAGGCAACCTCATGAACAAGGGACGGTAAGAAAGGCCTAGGAACGTTGGGTGAGGGGAATGCTCGACAGTTTGCGAAAACAAATGCAGAGGTAGGGAAGCCACGGAAAGGACAACCTTCACAGGCGGGACAAAATGAAAGGTCCGACTGTGCCATGAAAAAAATTGTGTAGGTCCCAATCACTGTCCCTGGAAGAAATTTCGAGAGCCGAAGCTTCCTGAAAATGGGCAAGAAGTGCCCTGTAAAAAGAGGGGCCCGTACTTGACGGTGGAGTTGTCAAAAACATGATGGGACAAAAGCTGCGGAGTGCTAAGAAAAAGCTGGACCACCCCAGGAGGGGAGATGGCTAGCAAAACTGTTCTGCAGTCTTCGAGGGTCTCGTGTGGAAATGGGAACAAGAAACTTTTGGGGGTGGCGGAGAGGGGCTGGAAGCCCGTTGAAAATCTTGGGGAAAAGAGGGACAGGGGGAGACCTCGAAGAAATGGGAGGAAAGCTTCGTTATACCCTAAGCGCCGTACCAAGGGGGTGAAAGGGGGCACCGGAAATAGATGGCTATAGATTGGTGGGGAAAAGGCAAGCTACGGCACAGAGTAAATCGTTGAGGACAAAAAGAAGAGAATAAGTGATTAAATACAAAAAAATAATGAATATGGACCAAAATAAATAGGTCTAAAAAAAGACATGACTCTGAGAGGTCGCACAGCTTGGGGGGCAGAGGTTACTGTACCGGAGGGGGAGTCGGCCAGCTTCACAGGGGTCGTCTCCCTGGAAAGGCCTCGACACAAATCCATCCGCGTCAAAAAAGCAAGGGAAAAAGAGGGGGGGCACGGCCAGCACGCAAACTCTGCTCGCTGCAGGAGGACATGAAGAGGCCGTCAGGTGCCGCTTCCATCTGGTGGTCCAAGGGAAAACGTCCAAAGCTCAAAAAAGCTATGGGCCAACTGGTATGTGACACGTGGAGCAAAGGGAGTGCTCAAGGGAAAGGAGTAGCAAACGCAGGGGCGGGTAATTTGCGAATGTCGAGGGGCTATAATGTTAACACAAAAAGGCTTCAGAAGAGTAACGAGTACATCAGTAGCACATAACATCGTACCAAGACCCAAACCAAACTGGGGCGAAAAAGAGAATGTGGGTCGCTCCCTGTACTGACCGCCAGAGGGGAGGTAGGGACACGGATCCTAGGCCCTAAATTAAAAAAAACCGGTTGTTTGTATCCCCCCATCCCCGCTCCTCTCTATGCCCCCCCAACTTAGGGAAAAAACAGAGATAAGATGACGTTGCGGTTCTAAAACGGAAAAAGGAAGACAGGGGGGGTGAGCGACGGCAGAAGAGAGGGGCAAGTCACCGACGACTTAACTTTCACACTCCGTGGGGGTGAGGGGAAGGGGGTCCAGCATTTGGGGGGTTTACCAGGTAAAACCGAATCTCCAAGGCAGGGACAGGGCCTCGCGGAGCAGAACGAAAGGCCTGCAGTGGGGGGGGAAGCGGAGCAACGAGTACGAAATGGGCCTCAACGTTTCAATAAAATTCGAACTCAGAGGGGAGACGGGTTGGGAGGTTGGCGTGTCATCACCCGGGACTGGGGGGAATGACGTTAGGAAGCAAAGACTGAAGCGGAACCCACTGAAAAATACGTTCCCCCCTAGAATGAGAGCCTCTCAAAAGGTTGGGAAGCTCGGCAAAAAAAATTAAAAAAAAAACCCAAAAGAAGGCGACATCCGAGAAGAAAAAAAAAGGGACGAACACTCTAAATAAAATGTACTGAAGGGATCTCGGAGGTGGTTAAGAAAAAGCGATTTTCACCAGAGCGAAAGGGGGAAAGCTATTGAAAACTATCTTGGCGAGAGTGGGGTCTAGCACACAAAAATAGTAGTGTGGGAATGGGATGGGCAAAAATCGGGTCGCCTCCGGAGGTACAATGGTCGGGTCATTGGAACGCAATGGTGCTGGAAAAATAAAATTCGTTGGGGGGCAACAAAAAAAAAAACACCGCCGTTCTTGCGATTAAAAAAGATGGAACACTAGAAAAATTCAGGGGGGCGGAAAAGCCTAGACGACCAAAAAAATTTCACGAAAAAAAGGGCCAGGTTCAAACAGGGCAAACGGGGGAGAAAGAAGCATGGCAAAAGAGGTATCAGAAAAGACACACGACTGTTTGTCCACGAAAAAAAGGTCCTAATTCCGGCAAGCACAAAAAAAAAAACGACGAGTGCCGGGTGGCAAAGAAGTTGGGGCAAACGACCCACAGACAAGGACCAGTGGGGTGAACACTGGACACTGTTACCTTGAAGGCAGAAAAAAGGAGAATGGCATTCTTCCAGGGGGGAAAAAGTGATGGAACGACTACAAAGTGGTAATTGTCAACTGCAGGAAAGGGTTCTTCGCTGGGAAAAAAACCTGTGACGTTTGTCAGGGGGACGTGGGATACCGGAACGTGGAATGGCTGAAACGAGGAAGGAGCAAGGCAATCACCGCCCAAAGAAAGAAAGTCCATGTCTGTCCCGGGTCCAGCAGGGGACTGAGGGTTTGTCCGACCTGGCGGGCGAAAGTGCCCCATCGCTCAAACACCAGCGGCAACAGCCATTTGAGGACAGAGAAAGGACACGACAATGGGACTGTGGCCCCACAGGAAGGGAAAGGGGGACGCTCGCTTGGAGAGCTGGGGCACCGTGTCACAGGGGCCAAGCAAAGCAAGCCTGAGAACAATCGTCGAATGGGGGCGGAGAGGTCATCACCAAACCGGGAACACCGAAAGGGTCAAACGAGTGAAAAATCAATAAAAAAGCCCACCCGCTTGAAAACGGGGGGAAAATAACTCGGAGAATACCGGGGGTCAGGGGTCTAGAAATCGGTGGAATCCAGGGAATAGGTTCTGAACTCAAATCGACGGCTTCACAATACAAGAAGGGGGGCTATGAACAGAAAGTAAGTCTATACAAGGCATCTTAAAAAGGGGGGCACAAGAGGGAGCATCGACGCTTGAACCGAAAACACGGGGAACCTCGGCTGGAAAACGGAAAGGCAAGGGAGGATAGTGGGGGATGCCAGGAAATAGGTCCGCAAGAAGAATTGCTCCGCTTAAGTCAGGAATGAAGAAAGGGGGGGGTGGAACGGTCCTCTGTCTAACAGCCAGCACGAACGCAGTTCGAAACGGGGGGCCGGGTAAAGGAGTGCCGACTGTCCCGCTCGGTATTGGTGACAGACAACCGTCGGCCGAAAAAAAAGGTATCGCTGCCAAAAAAAGTTCCATCGGTCTTAATAGCAGTCGATAAAAAGGGGGGGGTCTCAAAACCCATTCATAGAAGGCGGGAAAATTCAATATCGGGGACAGGGGTCCTGATGAGCTTCCAGGGGGTCTTGAACAGGGGTTAAGTGAAGGAGAGGACCCCTGCGTATCTCAATGGCGCCCTTTAAATGAGAATCGCAGACCCGCGGATAGAAAACCTTAAATATTTTTAAGGGGTGAGGGCAGGGGGCAGACGAGTCTGATCAGGTTGTGGATTGGAGGGATTCACACAAAAAAAAAAAAAAACGAGGGTCGCAGGGTTTCCCAATTGATACGGACACAGCAAAACGGCCAAGGGTGAAAAAAAAAACTCAGGTGGTGAGTGGAACAAAGAAGCGGCGAAAATTCTTACAGGGGAAGCATCAGGACCGTAGCCCTGAAGGTCTGGGCTGAATAAAGCCGCCCAAAAAGGAGGGCAAGAATCAGGGGCTCCTAGATCAAAAGCAAAAAGGGTGAGCACGAAGGAGTCCCAATGAGCATGGCAATGTTGGGGTCAAACCACGTGCCGGTTATCCCACTCAAGGAGAAGGCAACGATCGAATTCCCACAGGCCACCTAAACAAGGAATTCATCCTCGCGGTCGAAAAGAGTGAAACGGTGAAAAGTAGTTTTCCAACGAGAAAACATGAGTCTAAATGGAGCAATTGGTACGAAGAGAAGGGAGGACAAACACTGGTTCTCGGAGCTTAAAGACCGGGCGGCGAAGCAGTGAGCCTGAGGGTGGTTGTGGGAATCAATGGGGGGGAAAGTGGCGGACAATTAACCGATACTTGGGGGGGACTATTTCAACTGGAACCCAATTAGAAGCGGGCTGGTCGTGAGGAACCTTCCCGCCAGTTGACAAGGTCAGGTGTGTAATGAGAAGAATAGAATACGGAGGTCGGGAAAAAGGGGGGAATTTCGCAGTTGGGAGAAAGATCTAGCACAACAACCCGTAAGTTAAAGAGAGAGAGCCCACTGCGAAATGGCAAAATCGGAAAGAGGGGAATAACCTTAGAAGAAACTGGGAGTCTAAGGAAAAAAAAAAAAGTACCAAAAAGGAATCACTGGAGTCTCCAAGGGTCAGAATAGGATGCAAACTCACAGGGTACAAGCAATAGAAAAAATATCGGGAATGGGAACGCCCATGACAAACGCGGAAAACAACCAGACATACGTGATCGAAGGGAGAAAAGAAAATAGAACAGTTGTGAATTACAAACAGAGAGGGAGGGGGGCCCAGCAACCTTTCAATAAAAAGCAGGGGAGGGGAAGAGGGAAAGAAACAACTTGGCTCGAAAGTGGTATTAATACGAGGAAGAATTGAAAATGTGGACTGGGCATGTGAGACCATTTCGGAGTAGACCTTATGGAAGGGCATAGTCGTCGCTCGAAAAGCACGTGGTTGGCCAACCTTGGCACGGGCGAAATGCTTTCATCGTAAAAAGAGGGGGGGTCGCAAGGTTTAAAGTGGCGAACCTCAGGGGTTCTGAAGGCGGCAACAACTACAAAGAAGTGGATTCCTGTCTACGGGAACCTGACCTCAATTTCTCCGCGAATTAGGCGTGGCTCAAATCACCAAACGACCAACGGGGACTGCCGGTCTTTCATGGTAGGGCGGAACAGGGAAACACTGCGATCGGAGAATACTTCCAAAACAAAGCGGTATACGGGGATCCGAGTAACCTTTCCGGAACAAACAAAACACTTGGGGTGGTAGCACAAAAAAAAGGTCAGACGCGGGGGGTTAATACGGCGCCTCCCTTTGAGATGGCTTCGAGTGTTTGCCAAGGGAGAACGCTAAGCTACGAAAGGACTCAAAAAAAGCCTGGGGCCGCAAAAGTCATCAGGGGAGGGTAGAAAGCCGCGCATGGGTGCAGAAGCCCCATCCAGTTGGGTGACAAGGACAATCATAAAAGGCATCTATACATGGGGGAGAATATCAAAAACGAGTTGGTGGTAATTACGTCAAAGTAGATCCGGGAGGAGGGAAAGCTTGACCGAACAAAAAACGCTGGAGTGGAAACAAGAGTAGAAAAAAACCGTCACACGGTATGCCGGAACGGCATCCTTTTAAAAAGGGGATCTGCCATTGCCGCGACGACCTTTTTCGAAAAAGGGGCGGACATATCTGAACATTGAATCCCCCTGGCGGGAATCACGTGAAGGGTAGGCCCGCACAGGTATACGGGACCAAGCCGGATGAAAACAAGAGGTCCTATTACGGGGAGAGGGCCAAAGACTATCAGCTAGGGAGTCATTTGCTGGAGACAGAGATCCTGGGATTTCTTGAAGACGAGACTGGGGAAATGCGCCCAAGCATGGAAAAGGCGGGATACAGCGACTCATAAAAAGGGAGAAGGGTTTTTGGACTTGGGGGTACGGGGGGAAAAAATGCTCTAAAAGGAATTGGAGGGAAGGGGGAAAAACGGGTCAGGAGTCCGTTTGGGGGAGGACCGGCAAACAAAAGAACGCACGAATGTATCAGCTTGTCGGGGATTGAAATGAAAACAGTCCAACCAATAGCAAACAATGGGGGAACGGCGCCACTACCCATGTGGTAGCTGAGCGTCTCAACTTGATTTGCGCTTTTTGGCGAAATTAGCACATCAAAGGCAAATCATTCAAAAGATGGAAGAGAAGGGGCCTTAGTCATTTGGGAGGGGGCATGCGCGAGAAGGTACGAATCACACAAGAGGTATCGGGGGGGGAGACAAGTAAAAAAAACCGGCGTCATTTAACAAGGCATTACCGGCCGAAACGGGGTGCCGGAAAGAGGCCTGGGACAATCAATTCTTCCCACTAATGGTCGAGAAATGAGACCTGCATGAATGAGACAGGGCCCCGTGTTCACACTGAAGTAAGGGGGGGGCTGTGTGTTGGAATTAGGGGAAGCAGAGGAGGGACTTTGGAACAGGGGAATTTCCCACCCAGTAGAGTTGAAAATAGGGGAGCGCCTAGGACTCGTTAAGCGGGGGAAAAGTGAAAAAGGGCAAAGCGCTTTTGTGTTGGTAGGAGAGGCTCCGAAGCCAGGATGTGAATATGGGGTTGGAACAAGAGGGGAGCATAAAAAGAGGGGGGAATTTGAAAGCGGAGACCAGAACAGAATCACGACACATGGTATGAGAACTAAAATTTAATCCGAGAGAGAAGAGGGGTGTGCACAGCAAAGGCAAACGTCAAAAAGCGGAAATCGGCTATACCAACGAGAGGAAAAGGGTACAATAGAGGGAACTCAGGCCTCATAGGCCCAGAATTCCTGGGGAAACGCTTTCACCAACAGCTCCGAGAAAAGGTCAACTCTTGGGAGGAGAGATGTCGGGAGGCTTGGGCTTCAGCCGAGGGTCAAGGGGAAAAAAACGTACTCAGAAAAAATTCCTATCAGATAGAAATTCGAGCCGTAAGAAAAACCTGCGAAAGGAAGTACTCGATAAGGAAGACAGGAGACACTTCCTCTTTTGGGAAAAAGAAAAAATACAACCTAACGGGATAGTTGAAAACTTGGGGCACAAATGGTCGGTCTCTAAAGCTAGGGAACTAAGAGTATCTGATAAGCAAGGGGGGCAAAGTGTTCCAATCGCATGCTGGCGTGCCTACAGGAAGGAACAACCTCGGCCCACCCAAATACAAAAACTGGGGGGGGGGCGTAGAAAGGCTTAGGCCCGAGTGACGAAACCGTCGCTTCGCCCGGGTCGAGACAACGGGAACAAAAAGACTGCGGGAAAGCAACTGAATCACTCCGAACAAAAACAAAAAAAACCAAGAAACCACCCGGGCCACCACAGAGGCAGAGACGAGGAAGTTGCGGTTGATTAAAAAACCGAAGTCCTCCGAGGGGGGGAGAGACTTAAAAACAGGAAATGGCACTTAACTGCGTAAAAATTTACTTTTCCTACACATATGTTTCGTATTGACCAGCGGTTGGCTAGGGGCTTCCGGATTCCCGCCCGGGAATGCTCTTAGGCCAGGCACAGTGATTTCACACTGCCTTTTACTACGACCTCAGCCTGTCAATTTTTCTCCTCGGGAGTCGGAGAAAAACAGGGCGGGGAAACTTGGAAGACCGAACAGTCTCTCAGAGAGGTGTTTGGTCCGTGGAATAAACACAGAGCCGTTCTTGAGATCGTCCTCAAAACGTAACCAGACAGTGGAACCGAAAATCGGAAGGGCGACGAAAGGAGGAATGTTTGGCCCAAAAAAGGGGGCCGGCAACTTGCGACGACCTAGGCAAAGGTTCAAATAAACCGTGAAAGAAATCAACGCCAAGAGGGTGGGCCGCTTCAGGGGAGGGTGTTACTAACCACGAAGTTGTACCAGAAAAACCTTCATAAGACTGGCTCATATTGAAATCAAAGGCTCGGAAGGGGACGGAAAAGTTGGGCTCGCAAGGGCGCCCGCTTCAGTGCATTGAATATGATGGTCCAGCATAGAGAAAGGGAGAAAAACCATTAAGTTCTGCATTGCACACATGGAACTTGACCGAGTCTTTGCTAACAGGAATAAATTCACCGCAATTGATGGGCAGAGGAGAAAGAAGAGGGGAACAAATTACAGGAAAGAATCTACCGAAAGAGAGTGGTGATCCTTGACAAGGGGTTTGCCCAACAAGAGAAAAAAAAGAAGAGAGGAAGAGATAATGTTTATCGAAAAGTAATAAGTTTGTGTGAAAAAATTTCCCTGGGCAAAAGTCCTACCATTTCGCCCAAAAATTTAGAAAGAAGAACACTCAAAAACACCTCACAAGGGAATGTGAAAGTTGGTTAACTGGGTCACGTGAGCCCGTCAGTGCACTATCAGTCTAAGAAGGCGGCCGGGTGGTGTCAAATAAACAGGGGAGCAAACAGTCTGGACCTGGATGGGGCGGGGTAAACGGGAGGGAGGGGGGGGGTTCTTTGACTTGGGAAAGAGACACGTAGGCCGGGATTCGAACTAAGGAGAGGCAGTCAACAAGTCCACCAAAGGAGAAAAAGGCAATTCATTCCCGTACAGCTGTTTGAATTAGGTGTCCGACCGGGAATGCGAAGGCCCAGCGAGACGCGGGGGGAAATCATTTGATTGAGTGAACAAGAACAGAAAGCATGGTTGCCAGAGGGCAAGACAGACTAGAAGGGTATGGGCGCGGCATTGGACAAATCCAGAAGAGGAAAAGTCAACAACTAGTGAAAAAAAGGGGGTGCGAGGGGTCAATCCAAAAAAACAAGGGGGTACACGACGGGGGGGAAAACTACATCCCAAGGCCGACTATCCATGTGCACCGACAAAAGGAAAAACAAGAGAGACATCGGATAATAGGGATTCACTGGATGAAACTCGCGGGGGGGGTGAAGGAACAGGCTGAAAAGGGAATGGGCTATAAAAACGCGACGCGGAAACGCAAGTCCAAGGAGCTGCGAGAAAATAACAATTAAGGGGTCGGGGAGTTCTCTGAATGAAAAGTGGGAACAAAGCTTTCACTCGGCTATTTAAGCCGGAACACGGGATCACGCAGACGACAAAATTCCGGCAGGAGTATAACCGTTTGGCGGAACAAGGTGGAGCGAATAGTAACGCAGACGAAATGGCGTCATGCCTAAACTTCAAAGAGAATAACCGTTTGAAGGTCTCTATAAGCAAGGAATCAAAAAAAGCAGGGCGCTGTCCCGTCCAATTCTGTCTGAGACTTCCCGGGATGCTAATTTGGGGGGGGGAAAACCAATCCGCGAGCCTTCGACCATTTCCATCGCTTCCCCGGGTCCGTGAACTGTAATGCAATATCAATAAGGCTCGAAGGGGGGGTGGCTAGCGCACGAACTTGTTAAATCTGAGGTAAAAAAGACAACTCTCGTAGGGACAAGGGAGGTTGGGGTATGCCTGGGAGGGGTGAAGAATTAGGAGCGGTCTCACTAGGAGGCCCCGGCGGGTCAAGGAGAGGGGG
>Ga0179593_1362224_pt1 | contig 10871 bp, 13 predicted proteins | sample CZODoug2_1_08_16_FD_185931 | JGI IMG/M metagenome (GOLD analysis project Ga0179593, IMG submission 185931) | Vadose zone soil fungal communities from Angelo Coast Range Reserve, California, USA - CZODoug2_1_08_16fungal (PacBio error correction) | ecosystem: Environmental > Terrestrial > Soil >...
AAACCCGAAGAGAAAAAAAAAAAAAAAGTCGCAAGGTTCTCGCTCAAAAAATACGATTGGGACCCCCGGAAAAAAAAAAGAGAAGAAAGAAAAGAGGTCACTGGATGCCGAAGAACAACAGGGAGGAAAAGAACCGGACTGAATGTAGGTCGGGAAGAAGAAAAAGGCAGAAACTCATAAAAGAGAAGAAAAGAAAAGGAGAACATTCTGACTATCAAGGACTACTATAGAGGGGGAAAAATAAACGGAGGAAATCAGAATCAGCTGGAAGCGACTTCTTCCAGGAAGAAAACCGGCGTAGCACCGTAAGAAAAAGTCGCCAAGCGGACACAAGAAAAGGGCTAAGGAGGAAACGACGACCTTGGAAGAGATCTGATATGTGGGGGAGTCTCACTCTTAGGTCCGCGAATCAAGGAACCCGATGGCTGACGCACCTCCCGCGCAATGGACAGAAAAAGGAAAACCACCAAGGTGGGAATAGATGGAAGGGGGAAAGGGTAAGGCTTATATAAAAGTGAGGGATTAACGACCGAATCGGAAAAAAAAAAACCCGATGAAAAGACCGGCGGCGGCTCCAAACTGGAAAAAACGACTTGAAAATCAGAGGGAGATTCATGTAATAAAAAAAAGTCGCGTCTGCAGGTAGAGAAAAGAGGCGGAAAAGCCGCCGGGAAGAGAGGCTGCGAACTAGGAAGCGACATTTACCAAAGTAAAAAACGCCTAAAAACGGGGAAAGGGGGGGGGAGCTGATCACCGGGAGGGCCAGCGACCGACGCATATTCTTGTCTTCCAGCAACAAAAGGTCGGAAAGAGGGGAGAACCGAAGGAATTGAGGAGATGGCAAACATCGGCGTAAGCTATACCGTCCACCAATAGTAACCTGAGAGGGAAGGAATAAGGGAATGGCTACTAAACCCATACGAGTGGGGAGTACGGGGTTGACTAATCGCCGGTTCTAAAAGAAAAGGTCAGACGGATTTTGTAGGCCGAATATCTCTAACACTGGGATTGGGCCAGAGAGTGTCCAAGGAAGGGGAAGACTTCCAACAGAAGGCAGAGCGCTAAAGGGAAGGAAGAGGAAAAAACAGTTTCTAGGATGAGGTTGAGGAAAGGACAAGGGCAAAAGGTACCGGGTCAGCTCGAGACGAAGTTTCGAGGAAAAAAAGCCAGGAGAAAAGAAGGCAAGCAATATTCCAGAGACTCTTTGAAGGGGAGAAATAAGGGAAAAACATTCCGCAACGAAAGCGGGCCAAACCGACGTGCCAATGGGATGAGTAGAAAGGGTCTTTGAAAAAGAGGGGATGCATCAAGTAAAAAGTGGCTCGAGAAGAAGGGACTTAGGTCTCCAGGGAGGAAAAAGACGAGTCTTACAGCACTGCCCGTCCTTAAGCTCATGCAAAGAAAAGAATATCAAAACAGAGAGAGGGGGTATCCTTTACAAAGCTCAAAGACCTGAGAGAAAGGGACGAAGATCTCAAACCTCTTAGACAAGGTTGATCACGGGTCAAAAGGGAGGTCGAAGAGAGATAAAAAAACAAAATGAGAAAGATCCACCTCACCTAAGTTACATGAAGGGTCAGGGGGGGGTAACACATGGACAGGTCGACTAGGCTCGTGCCAAGAATAATATGTTCAGAAGAGTCATTTGCAGGGAAATGACGCTGAGGCCGGGGGGGGCTTCTAAGAGGTAAATAAAAAAAAACAAATGAAAGAGAGAAATGGAGAAGGAATTTGACAAAGAAAAGAAAGTATAGAGGCGAGATCGGAGGGGAATAGAAAGATCTGGGGGGGGCCGCCCCAACTGGGGCAAAAAGCTTCCCCTCACTCGGGAAAGAAACTTTGGGAGGGGAAGAGAAGGGAGGAGGCTGCAGTCAACCAACATCCGCTGCTCCGGGGAGGGTAAGAGAGACAAAGGCCGGAGGAAGGTGTTAGCTTAAAAAAGGCAAGTCAAAGAAAAGAGAGGGTCGTTCGGGGGGAGGGAAAAAAGAGGAAAGAGGGAGAAGAACTAGAAAAGAGGGAAGATGACAAAAAAAAGGAAAGAGGGATTATGCCTCTTTATTGGAAAGGAAAGGGCTGTGGAAACTATAACGTTAAGTCCGCCGCGATCACGTTCATTGCAAGGAAAAATTGACGGAAAGCGGAGAAGGGGGAATTATGTCGGTAGAACATGAGGCCCGCAAAAGGATCGTAGATTTGTATACTTCAGGGGGGGAAGGGGGAAAAAGTGACAAAAGGAGGAGAAAAGGTTATTTCAACAAAGCCTCAGAGTAGAAACAGGAAGGAAAGGCTGACAGGTAGTCGGGTGCTTCAAAGCGCCAAACACCATCAAAAAAACGGACGGGCAGCTAGCGAAAAAAACGGAGGAGTCTAAGGGAAACTGGTCTTCGTTCGGAGAACCGAGGAAAAAGGGGGGAGGGAGGGAACTGGGGATCTAAAAAAGAACGGACTTAAAAAGGGGAGGCGGAGCATGTTCCGATGATGCACCTCAGAATCTTAAGTCGAGGGATGGGAGAAGAGGAGGCAGAAATGAAAAGTTGTGCCTTGATTAAGGGGAAGGGAAATGGAGAACCTCTGGGGGAAGGAAGGAGCTTGATTCAACACAAACTCTTCCCTGCTGGTTGGAAGAGGGAAAGCAAAAATTGGGACCTAAATAGACAAAACCACACGTATCGAAAGAGAGAGAAGGAACCCAGTCCAAAAAACTGGAAGCGACCAACCATCAGGACAAAGGTCGTATCAAGCAGGAACCGAGGCAGGCAGAAGGGAGGATCCGCAAGTCAGGGAAAAAAAAATATTTCAGGTAGAATAGGGCAGAAAAATAGAAGTAAAGATGAAGGGTGTAGCGTGCCGTCCAACAGCGCATGCAGCACTGAGCGTTTGTATAAGAGAAAAATAAAGATTTCTCCTGAATGGAGGCCAAAAAAAAAAGGACGCAGTAAACGTATCATAAAAAGTGAATCGAAACCGGAAAACTGTATAGGGAGGGAGGGTCGCCGTAATATGCAGAAATGCACCCGAAAAAATCACAGATAACGCGAGGGTGTCGGCAATAAAATGAAAAACTTGGGGGGGAAAAAAAGGAAAGAGAAAATTTCTCTGGAGAAGAAGGCAGGGGCAGAAAAGTGCAAAGAAGGGCACAAAAAGGAAAGGAACGACAGAGTGTAATAAGCCTGGTTAAGGAAAAAAAAATATCACGGCCGGCGAACAAGAAAAGAAGAGAGATGCCCAAAAGAGGGAAAGGAGAAAAAAACCTCCTCAACAGCTTCCCTTCACATCGGCGAAGGAAAAGGGGAGGAAGGGAGCCATACTTCGAAGGAAGAAGGAAGAAAGAACCACATAGGGGACCAGTTAATCAGATTCATATGAAACAACCCGGTAAGTGAAAGATCACGGACGCTGCCGCGGCCACGGTTTAGAGCCTTCTCCGGGCTGAATATCGGCTGGCCCTAAGGCACATCACCTCAGACATCCTCAAGCAGAAAATCTTCCAAGAGTGAGGGGAACCGGTAACCATCAATGGGTCAAAGCTGACCCCAAAAAGAGAGGGGTATGCTGGGAAGTTCAGGTAGCGAGCACGATCTACGTTATTGGAGCGGACCAGTGAAGAGGGAGCAAGTGAAAAGTAAGGGGAGAAAAAGGGGCGGCAATGGGGCAAAGGGAAATGAAGTTAAAGGGAGACAATTCCGCGCGCACCTCCTTTACCAAATCGGCAAAAAGGGGCCTAACGTAAAGGGAAAAAAAAAACTTTCAGGAAAGGGGGAGGGTATCGGTCTATTGGGGGGTTGGTTGCTAAAAGAAGGCATGCCGAACTGAACTTGCAAAACGACCGAAAAAGTGCGAGGCAAAGTTGCGATCCTGGACTTTTGGAAACAGGGAAGATCTATAGATCAACCAAAAAGATTTTTTGGGGAAGAACTAAAGGGCTCGCTCATAGAAGATGATAATCCGTCAAACGGAAATGAACATCGCGCTTGGGAAGAAGGAGGGAGAAGACCGAACAGTCTAGAAAAACACTTGGGGATCTAAGGATTTAGCAAAGCGGAGAAATTCAAAGACAAGCCCTCATACAGGGTCCGTAGTGTGGAAAACGGATCAAAGCGGCGAACTTGTGGAAAAGAGTGGGGTGTCACTGTCACCAGGAAAGAAGAAAAAAGGGGGAAAAGGACTTATGGACCTGACGGGGAACAAACGCCGTAACGCACTCGGGAAGGGGGGAAATCAAGAAAAGAGGGAAGGAAGAGAAAAAGGTGTGTAAATTTCACTACAAATTCTGCCGTAAGGAAAGGACTGACGTGTACTTCTTGCCGCAGAACGCAACCGTGCTGGGAGCAAAGAAAAGGGAATAAAGTTCAGTAAGGCGCAGAAAAAAAAGACTGCTACTTGTCATTTCTACGCGGGGGGAAGGAAGGAAAGTCCATCAGGAAAAAAAAGAGCCGGATCGACCGGTCCCGGATCGGACCAGTCCTGGCTTCGCAAAAACAAGGTCATAGAACCAGGCAAAGACCGGGAATCGATTCCGCAAAGGAGGAGACGGCGGAGAAGGAAAATCGGGATAAAGGAAAGGGAGGAGCAGGAAAGATAGGGGAGAAGTGACCAAGGGATCGAACAAGTTGACGAAAGAGAGGGGAAGAGAAAAACCTTAGGTTGGAGACGAGAGGCTGAGTTCATCCAAAAAGGCGAGAGGACAAAAAAGAGGGAAAAAGTCAGAACAAAAACAAAGGAATGACCTGGACCAAAGCCATGAGACAGAAATTGATTGGAAAGCGAAACTTGCAGATGGGGGCGCAAAAAAACGCCGTCTGCCTCGTGACCAGGGAAAAAAAAGGTTTAAAGACAGAAATGAGGATCCAACCTGAAAAAAGAATCAGAATAAATCTGTCAAAGCTTAGGGGGAAGGTTTCAGAGCGCCAGGAGCCACGGCCGAACGAACACGCGAAAGAGAAAAACGGCAGACCGCGTGCTCTCAAAAGAAAAGAAAAAAGGAAGAATCGAGAATTAGGAAAGTAGGGAAGGGGGGAAAGACTCGAGTCTTCCGAAAAATCAGAAGGGTGCAAACAAAGAGGAGAACGAGAAAAGCAAATCCTAAAAAGGAAATAAAAAGGGCAGACGGAGATTGACGGATGTCCGAAGAATCGTCTGATGTATCGTACATTGGCTCTGACCAAAAAGAAGAAATAATCTTGGGTTGGAGAAGACTACGTGGCTTTAAACATCTTCACGGAAACTAAGGAAGTAAGCGGGGGGAAAAGAGGAAGAAAGTGGTCTACTTTAAGGGGAAAGAAAAGTCCATTATCGGACAAGCGAGCGGTTTTTGAAAGGTGAATCGTCCATAGTGAAAAGCTGGCGACGCCGGGGGCAGTTAGGAAGAGAGGGAGAATATCTCAAAGAAACTTACACTTATTAGAAAAAGAGAGGATAAAAAGAAAAAAAAGAAAATTCCCAAGAGAGTAGAGAAGAGACTTGCAAGACTTACACCTGTGCAAACCCGCTCAAAAAACCGGGTATTACAAGAGACAACAGTGAAAGAAGAGAGGGAAATCAAAGGCACGTTAAGGGGAAAAAGAAACCGGCCGCATAAAAAGAGAAGAGGGAAAGGGGGGGAGAAAAGGAGACTAATTCCATTCCTACTATTAAAAAAACGGTGAAAGAATTAAAAAGAGAGATCTTGCGCCGTGCTTGGAACCAGGATGGTGCTTTGCGGAAAGCAATCGTTATGCTAACACTGCGCAAAAAGGGAGGAAAAAGTACTCAGAGGGAGAAAAAATTCCGACCCTTTCTCAAAGGCGAAAAAAGTGCCGGGAAATAGGGAGAATGGGTTGCGCGCACGCGGATGACGGCAGGAGAGAGGGAATGCTCCTGGAAAAAAAGGCAGGGCATAAATAGAAAAGGAAGTAACAAGCCAAAACGGGAAAGCTATTGATTGGACCGTGTGTTCGGACTCATGTCGGAGTCACACGGATCAGGAAAGGGGAAAAGGCAGACCGCGTCTTCAGGCCACAAGAAAGGAGAGGAGAAAAATTTCCCAGCCATTTCAAGCTAAGTCAGCGAAAGGACAGACAGGGAGAGAACGAGCTTAAACCTACGCGCCTATGCTCTTAAAAAGCGACTGTCTTCGAAGGGGTGCTAAACGGAAAGGGCATTCACAACAAAGAATACCTGAGTGGGGGGGGAAAGGCTAAAAAAGAAGAGGCGGTCTTCCACGCGTGACCCAAAATCGCAGCCGACGCCTGCGACGAAAGGGAGTTAGAAAAAAACCGCAGTTAGGAAGGGAAAACATAAAAAAAATTTTAATCGAAAGAAAGAAGACGCCGGAATCCCGAAAGTACGATAATGCTGGGGGTAGAGAAGGTTATGGGGAAGAGAAGTTATCAAATTCCACTGGAACGGACGAGGGGGGGAAAGGAAATGAAGGAAGAGCGACTACAGATTGGCTCCACAACGGTGACTTTCAAAAGGGAGAAGATTACCACCGGCGACAGGGGAAAAGGAAGTCAGCTCGGAAGGAGGAACCACCTTTTCTATTACTGCCGGGAGGGAATTCCTGAGGGCCAAAAAGTCACGGGCCCTCGAGACGGCGAATTTCTGGTCCACGCCAAGAAAAAAAAAAAATACGAGAAGGGAAGGGAAGCAACCGAAAAAAAAAGAGAAGGGGGATAACACTCTGCCGCGAAAAGAACAGAGTGAACTGGTTGCGTTGAGAGAGGGGCAGGAAATCTTTGGAAGAAAGAAGGAGAAGCTAAAAGGGATCGGGCCATCATTTCTTGGAAGCCCGACGGAGCCCAGCAACGAGCAAATTCAGAGAAGGAAAAGGGAACCTTCACGAGACCGTAGGAAAAAACATCGAGCTTTGGGAAACTTGCAAATCGAGAAAGAGAAAAATGGTAATTAAGAGTAACTAGCGGATCGCATGGTTTCCACGGCAAGAGGAAAGTTAAAGGGAGCCTCTTCGGGGGGAAAAAAAGAACCAAAATCCGAAAAAACACGTTCCATAGAGGTGAAAAAGGAGAGAAGGCTCTATTGGTCACAAGGGGGGAGTCCCCTGAGGGGGGGGAAAGCCTCTTACGGAACACGGAAAAGGAAGAGTCGTGCAAGTGTAGAGCGGAAAAACCTGACCCTCTGTGAAAACGAATCTACCCACTGGATCCGCAGTTCGCACAATAAGTAATAAAAAATCGAACGCTAAAATGGGGGCAGCCCAAAAAGTCGGGGAAAGGATTCCTCAATCAATTTTCAATGAAGGACTGGTGGGAAAGTACTATGGGGAGCTGGCTGCGAGAAAAAGAGGTAAAAGAACGATATCAAAAGGCGATACAAAACGCAAAACGGACGAGTGCATCAGGAAATCTCTATCATAACAACTTTGAAACTATGGGGAGGTCGGGGGGTCGCAGCACGGAACGCAAGATAGATAGAAGAAAAGGAGAAGGAACCGTCGTGAGGAAATGACCTTACTCTAAGAGGAAATCGGAAAGGTCGGGATAAAAAGAGGGGGTGGAGACGGTGACTTTCTGGTGCCGGGAAGCGTCCACCCTGCCCAGGAAAGGGAGGAAACTTGCGGGAAGGAAAAGTAGGTTCTTCGACTGCATTTACTTCCGAAGAAAGGGCAATGCTAAAAGGAGAGACAGGGGTATAAAGGGGGGTCCGGTGGGTGCCCACCAAGGTCGCTTTGATTGCGGACTGACCCGAGGACCGGGAAAGGGAGAGGTCTGGGGGAAGGAGGGAGAAGAGGGAAAAGCACGCCTAAGCTAACCTGGGTCGAAATAGAGAGAAAAGAAAAAGAAATAAACTTCGATACGGTGCTAAATTGGGACGTCTTCGTTCGGCGAATCAAGATTGGACGGAGTTAAGCAAAAGAAAAACGCATGGAGGGGAGAAAGGGAGGCTGCGAAGTGAAGAGAGGGTACTGTAACTAAAAAAGGCATCTTTGGGAGCAGGGAGGAGCTAGACAAAATTTAAGTTGAGGTTGGCCCCCCCTAGAAGGCAAGGTCGCAAACAAAATTTTGCATGATAAAATTGAAAGGAAAACTCTAAGTCTGGGGGGGGGGACGCTTCCATTGAAGTCAGAAAGCTAGAAAAAAAAAAAAGTGAGGGATATGAAAAAGATTAGGAAGCCGCCGGTCACGACGCAAAAAAACGAGGCAAAGGTAAGGAACCGGGGAAAAAGGGAAATCCGAAGAAAAAAGAAAGAGCCAGAGGATAGAAGAGGACCATGAAAACGAAACGGGAAAGATGTATTTTAAGGTGAGAAAACATGCAGGTAATGCTCCACAGCACTGAGCTGCTTTGGGGGGAAGGAAGAAAAATCAGTTCACTACTTGGGAGGGAAGGGAGGTAAAAACCTCATAAACATACGAAATTGAGGACTAAAAGGGAGAGGAGGGACTAGAAAGGAGAACGTACCTTTTAGAGGAAGTTGGCGCAGTTAAAATAAATGCAACCGAAAAAGAAAAAGTATCAAGGAATAGGGAAGGGATAGGTTCGCAATCACCAGTACCCGTGCTTTGGGGAAAAAAACCGGAAATAAAAAGAGAGCGAGCTTCTCATTTGAGGAAAAGAAACCGAAAAAAAAGAGGGGGAACAATACGACAGAGTGGTTGGAAGGACTGGTGCCGGAAATGGGATGCAAGCCGGAGAAACGGAACGGAAGCTCTTCCCCAAAGCTTGCAAACATACGGAGGGGGCAGAAGCCGGAGGGTCCTGTCTACCTGCTTTCCAGAAGGTTGAGGGGGTAGCGTACCCAGAGCGACCACCGCGCGGAAAACAGACACGACAGGACAGTTTCAGGATAGGGAAGGGACTGACAAAATGCCTCGCCGTTTTTAACGCCTAAAGGGAGGGAGAGAAGAGGGCATAAAGACGGACAGAGCAGCCAGCTCACGCATAACAAAGCTTCCCAATCCGACCCGATGGAGAAAAGAGGACAACAAATGTTGGGGGAAGGAGTCAAAACCCCAATTATCTCATCGATATCAAGAGAGGGGGGAGGGGGGAGGTGGAGAAAGGCTTAGACGGGTCGAAAAAAAGCACGATGGATTGCGAAGGAAGTCCCAGAGCAAGAAATGGGCCACCTAACCTTAAAATGCAAAAACCATAGGGAGAAAAGAAGAGACCATAAGTCAGAAGGCCCTGTGGACACCAAAATCAGGAAGTGACGGGGATATTGGGAGGAGGGAGGGGTCCTAGAGAGGACGAAAAGTAACTTTGCAAAAAGAAAACCAGGCGGCAAGGGGGGGAGAAAAGACTTAAATGGGTGAAACCGGATCGAGCGGTGTAACAGTCGCAGATCGAAGGAAAAAAACCACAAGTAGCGGTCAAGAAAGAAGGAAAGCACCCCGGGGCAATTGGAAAAAGAGAATGTTGGATACTCTCTCACTACCATGGACTGAAAAGCCCAGGGGGGGGGGAGATCATCCTGAGTGATCCACAGCTCGGCTCCGCCACACGAAAAAGGTCAGGGGGGTTTCGCGGCCGGTTAGAAAGAGAATGGGGAAACTTTATTGAGGAAAGGGGAAAAAGGAATATTGGGATGAGAGCCTGGCATGGGAGGAGAAAAGGAAGGGGACTCGGGAAGGGCACTCGGGCAGTGCAAAGGAAGACGAAAGCGGCAATCATGCGATTCAGGCGTAAAAATTAACTCAAAGGAGGAAAAGGGGACTTGACATGGGATAAGCCGTAAACGTCAAAAATGGAAAGGATTGAACATAACTGTAAGACGATACGTAGAAGACAACTATAAGAACAGTGGAATTGATAACCAAAACCGTCCGCCAAATAGCATCAGCAACCGGGGGGGGGGGGGGGGAGGTGAGGGGGGGGGGGGGGGGGAGGGGGGGGGGGGGGGGGGGGTGGTGTTGGGGGTGGCTGGGGTAGTGTGTTGGGGGGGAGGGGGGTGGGGGGGTGGGGATGTGTTTGATGAGTGGGGGGGGGGTGTAATCACACCGACCAACGGAGAAAAAAAGTCTTCGATCAGAATGCAAGTAAACAGTTGACATAGGAGAAAGGGAAAGCCCTCTTTGAATGAAACCACTCTAACGACTTAAAGCTACCATGTTAAAATAGGAAAGACTGTCTGCGGGCGGCCAAACAGGGGGGACACTTTTTGAACTGAAAAAGAAGCCTCAACTCGAGGGGGGGGTGGGGGGGGAACCGGTCTTCTCATATTTCTAAAGACAAAAAGAGGGAAGAAAGAAAGGGAACGCCCTGATACCATCTATTGGGGTGCTGCCCATCCCGTCCATGACTAGGTTGGAGAAAAAGTCCTTGAAATGGGGGGGGGAGAATCCTCATTCTTCATCTAACACACCATGAGCGATAAAAGAGGGAAAGACTAAGGATACGAAGGAAAGACCAAACCTCAAAGCGCTCACGGCGGCATTGGAAAAAGATTGCGCGGAAAAGGGATGAAGGGAACATCAGGGGAGACAAGGGAAAGGAAGATCAGAATAAAGAAAAACTAAAAAGATCCTACACCTTAAAGGGATCCTGCCACAAAGCGGCCGGGCCCTGGTCGAGTTGTAAAAGCGCCCAGACAGCGCAAGTGGTCACAGCATCGAGAAAGAAGGGGCTAACGACACAAGAAGGGAAAAGAAAGATCCGTCACATATATTTGAAACGAACTATTCAGAAAAGGAGGGAGGATGGAACAGTAAACATGGCTCGCCCCTGATCGATAAAGTATGGCGAGGAACTTGCTGTGTGCTGAACTGTGAAAGGATGTGAGGAAATTTCTGGGAGAAATGGTGGTGACATATCTTAGATCGGAGGAAAGGGGAACAGGGGGGGGCAAAGACCCCGCGGGGGCGAAAGCGCGCGGTTGGCCTGAATCGTGGGCGCATTTGAAAAAAACTTGGTTAAGTTTCTGGGAAGGAGGA
>Ga0179593_1399955_pt1 | contig 10871 bp, 10 predicted proteins | sample CZODoug2_1_08_16_FD_185931 | JGI IMG/M metagenome (GOLD analysis project Ga0179593, IMG submission 185931) | Vadose zone soil fungal communities from Angelo Coast Range Reserve, California, USA - CZODoug2_1_08_16fungal (PacBio error correction) | ecosystem: Environmental > Terrestrial > Soil >...
TGAGGGTGGCCAACTGCCAGAACCAAAGAGATCCAGTCTCGACCCGGAAAAAAAGCAAAGGGATACGAGGCAAGTGAGGGGCCTGGGGGGGGGTCAACGATCACGCGCAATAGAAAGGGAAATTAGGGAAGCAGGCTGTTTCCAAGATAAAACTGGGACCGAACCTCGGGGTAAAGACTGAAAAGAAAAAGTATCCCCGTCCGGCAAAGTCGGCTCATGGACGGAGCATGGCGGGAAGAGACCAAAAGGGAGAAGCAACTCGTGAAATGTGGACAATACCCGGGACAACTAACATATTAGTTGAAAAAACAGGGAGACTACAGGAAAAAGCACTGGAGAGTCCTGAGAAATAAAAACTTTCAGACAAAAATCCCTCAAACCCGACCAAAAAACGCCACTGCCCGAAACCAACCCGCAAGGGCGCCGTTTGGGTGGTTTTGGGAACCAATCGTTAGCTCGATCCCTCCCCCCTCACACCTGAGCAAAACTGGGGGGGAAAGCGCTCCGCAGGGAGAGGAGTCCATAGAATCTCGAACTATATACTAGCATCAAGCCAAGGCCGGATGGACAAAGGGAAAGGGAACCCAAAGGCGAGAACCCTGGTCTCGTAAACGGGCGACACAGACTTCAGCGACGCTTGATCCTCTAATACAGACAAAAGAAAAACAAACATTGACACTCCAGGAACTCATGGAAACAGCCCGGACAAAAAACGGCGCGGTTTCTCAAGAAATGTGGGGTACCACCAAAAGGAGGAGCGACCAAAACCCAAGAGACTGGCCGGAAGATGGGAAGGGAGGCCACCAGGCAACGAACATGGCGCATTGACCTCAAAAAAATGGGATACCGACAACGCCAAGAAGAGAGCCCAAACCACGGACTCTGGGGTAGACACCCGGGACCAAATCTCCACTGGGGGGAGAAAAACAACCACCAAATGCTCCATTCGGGGGTTGTCATGACACGCCAACGCACCAACCAAGTTTTTGAAAACCTCTTCCAGAACCTCCAACACTACCTGGTTGTCATCGACGAGCACTCACAACACCAGCCCGTACCCCGGAGTGGTTCGGACCCGACCAGATAGGAGAACTTGCTGAAGGCGGGCTCAAAGCGCATTTTTAAGAACAACTTTGGGTTGTTTTTACAGGCAAGTAAAAAGAAAGCGGACCTAGGCCGGAGATTTTCCTCATGGCAACGAAACTGGTCTGACATCGCCAACACCACTTTATCCGGTTTCAAGCTTCGAACTTACGGTGGTGAAAAGGTGGGGTGGAAAAAGGGAAAGAAGGAAGGGGGTGAAGACGAAAGGAGTCTTCGAAAAACCAAAGTAACTGTTCGAAAACGGCTTCTCTGCTAAAACACACCCTCCAAGAAAGAGGTCCAACCTGAAAAAAAGGCATTCGCTCAAACTGAAAAAGCACGAAGGGGGGACTAGGCGACCACATAGGCCATCGCACCGCATCACGCTGGAAAAAGAAAAGGGATCAGCCACAAGTGTTGGGGGGGGAAAAAAATAAGAGGCCGGGGGGGGGTTAAAAAAGAAGGTAAACAGCTTCCCTCAACCATCATCGATTAGGGTGAGGGGAAGTTACAAGAACAAGTTATCGGGAAGTGGGTCTAATGTCGTGAGGAGATACATGTCTGCCTTGGGCGGGGAAGTCGCAAACCTATTTGGGGATCTGGGGAGGCTCACTAGGGGTCAGAAAAAAGGCAGTGTTTTTCCTGGGTCAACGACCAACAGAGAGCGAGCCCCGACCGACGCCGGGCAAAGGAAAGAACCACGGATCGTTCAAAAAAGGGCCTTTCTTTCAACTGCATTAGGGGAATTGACTCCTTTACATCGGAGCCCATGTGGGGGAACCAATTAGTCCAGGGGTAGGTCATGGTATCGAGGAAAGTTCATCCAGAAAGAATGGGGGGGTCTAACATAAAGGGAAACGCCTCACCATTGACCAAATAAACAAGACCTTCCCACAACACCAAGTAAGCGAGCGAAACAATACAACGGAGAACGTTGCTCAGTCAAACACCCGAGAACTGGGGCAAAGACTTCAACACACCAAGGGTGGCCGCGTCCTTCAGAGCTGCCCTTCGGGCGGGGGGAAAAGGAAAAAACTTCGGCAGTTCAGGAGTGCAAGCAATCAAGCCGCGAGAAAAAATTCGCAACGCGCTCGAGGAAAGGGGTTTGCTGCCCAAAAACATACGCAAAAAAAGGGTGACAGTGTCAAATGGGGACCTCCAAGACACTAGAAGGGTCAGAAAAAGCATCCCCAACGGGTCACCGTCCGAAAATTCCAGCGTGTCGCAACCACGTCTTACTCCCAGAAAATGCCAGAAAAAAAAGAAGCCCGGCAATCCAATTGATTCGCCAGGGGGAAGGTGAGGCCTCGCGTTCGAGATTAGAAATCAAATCCCCCTTGGCAACATACTACATGGTCGAGTGTCAAGGGAAAGTTCGGGGAGGGGGCCCATTACGACGCCAACGCGAGGGAAGAAGCTCCTAAGGACCCCCAAGAAGGTACTTTTATAAGAAGTTGAAAAGCAATATGCCATCGCAACGGAACGGAGGGAGAGAACCTCAACAACAACATAGGGTAAAAGAGAGAGAAGCTTAAAGGGGAAAGGGGCAAATCCGTTGATGAATTCGACCAATGCAAAAATTCCGGTTGGGGGAACGGTAGGACTTTCCGCCTGCGGACCCTCTGCATAGGGAAAGAAAGGGTATCATCGGAAAAAAAAGGCTCGACCGAGGGGGCAGTAAAGGGGCCGGATGAGTAATACACCTGGAAGAGACCGCGTTTCCAGTAACACCCCTTCGGCGATAAGCTTGGGAAGAACAATCGGGGCCGCTTCCACCCTTGGCGTCTCGGGGACGTGGTGGACAGAATTACCCTGATTAAAAAAGTTAGGAAAGGGCCGTTGCGGAGAGAGATGTTGTGACGGCCGTCGTGTGGGGACCTCGTGGGGGAAAGTTTGGGAAAATGAGCCTACAGAAAATTTGGTCACCCCTCAGTTCACGACGGAGTATGAAGATGCGGAAGTCAAAGGAAGAAAAAAAAACCCGAGTGTTTGTTTCTTCAAGAAGAAGGGGCCACAGAAAGAAGATTCAAAGAGGAACGTATGTGGGTTGGGACACGAATCAAGGGTTTTTTCTCGTGGTTGGATGCCGACTTGCATCGGGGAAACCAAAAAAACCCCGAAGAGCAGAAAGAGGGATGTCTTGTGTGGGGTTGGTGACCATGGGCCAAGTGCACGAATGCACAAAAGGAAAGAAAAGAAAAAAATTAAGGGGGGGCGGCTTAAAAAAAAAAAGCTTGCGACCGCCGCCACCCACGAAGCCCAGCGGGCACATGGACGCGAAAATTAACCGGGTGGGAACGCGGAGGGGAAACCGCCACGGTCTTGGGACACGGGGGGACTGGCCATCTCGACGCCGGGGACGTTTAAAAGGAAAACCCCACCCGATAGCAGCCCACTCCTCCAAAAAAAAAAGGAGGAGAAAATCCGAAATCGGGAAAAAAATATCACGGGAGGGGGGGGTGAAGAAAAGGAACGATAACGCCTGCCAGGATGGGGTCCGCGACAAAACTCGCCTTGGGAGCATTGAACTCTGGGGTGGACAAAAGGCAAGAAAAGGGGGAAGAAAAAAAAAAAAAAAAAAAAAATGTTGCAGGAAATGCTTTCCACGCGGAAGTAGCCGAAGGCCGAGGGGTGTGGGGAAGCGAACGCGGGAAATAGGGGAAGCAAAATGCCTGGAGTGGACGACGGGATTTTGGGTAGCGAGGGGGGGGGGAAAAATCTGGTTTCTAACACGTCAGGTCAAATTAATCATCAGAAGCGAAAGAGGGAGGGACTGGAAACAAAACCCAGTCAGTCCAAACTCAGGCCCAGCCGAACCGGGGGTACGATGGGAGGAATAGCAAATGAGGAAAAAAAAAATTCCGGGGGGGGGGCGGGGAAAAGGGCAGGGGTCCGGTTTCGGCAAGGTGCGCTTGAAGAAGAATACAGAAAACGGGTCGATAGATGGGCTAAGGAACACGCCTTCAAAGTGAGCTCGGGGTAATGAAAAAGGGAAGGAGGGGAAGTGGGGGGAAGATGCACAACACTTGGTTGGGGGTTCGGCCAGGAAAAGCAAAGAAAGGGATCCTAGGTTTTGTGGGTGGTCACTAATAGAAATTGGCCCCGCGACCAAAGCACCGACTGTCGAGGACGTCAGGCGCGGGGGTGTTCCAATCGTAAGTGGAACAAAAGTTTGTTTTTTGGTGTGCGCATGGAGGGTCTTCGAATAAAAACAAAAAGAAAGTCAGCGGGGGAATTGGAGGTAAGGTCAACACTGGTGGGGGGGGAACAGTGAAAAAAAAGGACGCTTCCCGGGAGTGCTTCAAAAACGGGAAAGAGGAAAGGGGGCAGGCATAGCGTCACTTGAAGGACGCGGTGAGGTCGTTGGAACGCCCGGGGACAAGTCCAAGGGGACGGGGTTGGTCATAAAAACTTGGCCTTGATGGGCGAGTAGAGCTGGGACTCACGCTGAAAAAATGCTCAAGCGACATTGAATCGAAGAAAACGATGGGAACGGAAAAAAGAAAGGGAAGTTGGCATTCAGAAGTTCGTGGTTTGGACGGTGGGGAAAGGAGGTTTTAAAAAACGGATTATAGGAGACTATCCGGAATCCCTTTGATTAAAAGGAGAATACCCGAGTTGTTTAATACGTGCAACGTTTAAAAAAACTAAGTCAGGGAAAAAACAACCTTCGAAAAAGGCTCCGCCCGTCGAAGCAAAGGGACCACTGCCCTTAAAGGGGCTCTCGACGGGGAAGGACTTGTCCCGATTTCGTCATTCGGTCTCCAGCTACATGAATTTGGGAACTTGGGTGGCGGGGAAAAGCCCAGCGCCCAGAAACGCAAGAGGGGGGATGTCAGGGAGGAGGAAAGGAATGCTAAAAGAAAAAAGCCAGCCACCGCCCGGGGATGGGGTCCGGAGGAGCCATAAGTATGATCAAACAAACACAAAACGAGAGAGAAAAAAAGAAAGAGATAGGATCTCTACAAACCACAAAACTGGGCGGTGGCTTGGGAGGCCGAGTAGCAAAGGAAGCCGAGCAAGGTGCAATGCAATAGGAGTATGGGGGGGGCGACGATAAAGCGCCCACCAAACGTAAAAGAGGAAAAAGGGACGGGGATGGCAGATCCGGAACGTCCGAGCTACTTGGACACGCCTCAACGACTAGGGAGCAAAAAGACGGAGAAGTGCAGGGCGTACTTGTAGAAGGAGCATGGTGACTTAAACCTTTTTTCACAAAAAAAAACCATCCTGTAAGTTGACAAGGGCCTTCTCAAAAGAGGGGGAATTGAGCCATTGTAATAGAAGGAGATCCTCTGGGATAGTCACTCCCCTTCTTCAAAATCCAGCAACAGGGGCAACCATAAAGAAGAACCCCACAGCGCAAACGTGTAAACAATGACCAGCGATCACTGGGGGGACGGAAGGGTCCCGGGGGAAGGGAGAGGAAATACTGCCACAGGCCTCGAAAATCAAACATCCAAAAAGCGGTCAGGGGAAAAGTCCCATCCATCTACTCAAGAAAAGAAAGCCCATAAAAAAAAACGTCGGGAAAGGAGAACATGGTCGAAAACTAAAAGGCCGAACGGTCACGTAAAAAAAGAGTCATGGGCTAACTCACGGTGACTCAAGTGGAACGAGGGAAGCGAAGCCCGACCTCCAGACCTGGGGTCGAAACGTGTGACCCCAAGAAAGGGTCGGGCGCTACCCAGAACTGCCTAGCGGGGTCTAGTCTTGGGGAAGGAACACTGAACCGACAAATGGGCAACAAAAGATTGGTCACTTACGAGAAAATGGGCGACACGCCGCCGCCCCCGAAATAGAAAACCCAGCTTCAGGGGGGGGGACGCGCTCGGGGTGGAAAAAAAATATCTGCTCTTCACCAGAGAAAACCCCGAAAAGATGGGCAATCCATTCTTAATGCCGCAACCACGCAAAAAACTCCAGGGGGTGACCGAACTGGGGCCAGAAAAAATCAAAAATAAAAGGGGTTCGCGGGGGGGGACGAAGCAAAATCCACGCGTGGAAAAGCTTAAAGGTGGTGTCGGATCCCAGAATGAACTCCGCGGAATTACAAGGGGAAAAAAAAGGGGGATGAAGCAGGAGAGAAAAAGGGTTGGGGTGGGGGCCCCACGCAAACCGGGCCTACGAAGAAGTTCATGCAAGTGGGGAAGGAATCAATCGACAACCCCAGGTATCATTCTAAGCCGACCGGAGGGGTGAGGCCCTCAACGAGGTGACGAGAGCGGCCAGGTAAAAAACTAAAAGGGCACTCAAGACAGGACCAATCAACGTACAAACACCACAAAGGGAGTAAAACGACCGAGGGGCCAAAAATAATTTCCTCAGCCGGACTCAGGGAGGAAGGCGGGAAAACCCTCTCAAAAAACGACGTTAAACGAAGGAGAAGAAGATCAAACCAGAGGAGTTTTTGCCATCAGACAAGATCAAGGGGTGTCAAAAAACACCGAGGGTAAAATGGTGGAAAGCCTCCCACCTAAGGAGAGCCGGTGACGAAGGGGACAAGACTGGGTTAGAAAGGGAAAATTCATCGTTCCAGTGGGTCTAGCTATTCTGAATCTTCTGAAAAAAAAGATCGCGAAAAGGGGGCTCTTGGGGAGTACTAAACGGTCTTCGAAGGGACCATGTTGTCCTGGCAAAGAGCCGACGGGGGAACGCGAGCCTGCATCTACATCGGGGAAAAAACGACGTTTGAGGTCCTCACGTACTATCATGGGAAAAAATAAGTACGCAAGTCCATTGCAGAAGGGCTGTCCCAAACAGGTGATGGAGACGGAGGGTCCATACCTATCGGGGGGCAGGGGGAACAATCTTTACTGAAGACCATGAAAAAATACCGGGCCAAAAAAAAACCCTACTACTTTCGAGTAGCGCGCACAGAAAAGATGAAAAAGACGCAAAAGGAGAAAAGGACCAAAAAAACAGGGGGTCCATACTGGGTTCACCACCTAGTTCAAGAGGCCCCTTCTAGAAAGAAAGCCCCCTTCAGGCGGGGAAAGGTAAACTGGATCGGACTACGTGCAAGAACACACAAAAAGGAAAAGGAGTCTCGACGAGCCTCTTTAAGATTGGGTGTTGCTAACAAAAAAATAAAAAGACGGTGGGGGGACAGTTAAACTAGGGGGAACTTGGAACTGGGAAGCCTAGACCGGGGGGGCCGACCACAATCTTCTCAAAGGGGCACAGGGGAAAATAAGAACGAAACTCTTTTGCAATCACACCACGGCGCATCTCGAAAAAAAGCAATCGAACAGCGCCGGAACAGATGGGATCGCCGATTGTGGGAAAATGGGGGAAGACCGTTCTAGAAAAGGGGGGAGCTGAGACACAGGGGGTCGAGGGCTCAGCAGTTCGAGGGAAAAAAACCACTAGAAATCGCAGGAAAAAGAGAAGGTTGGAAAACGAAAAGAAGGACAAGAAGGGGCATGTTAGCCTAGCACGGGCCCACCAAGATCAAAAAGACAAATCGACTCTCAAACCAAACACAGGAGGGATGAGAAAGGGATAAATAAGACTTTGGAGGAATGCCAGTGGAAAGGATGAAACATACCGGACTGGGGGGTGGGGACGTAGGCACCTGGCTCTTATTCCCTCGGAGAGGGGTAGCCAGGGGGGAAAAACCTCGTAACGCTCGCCAATAGAAAAAAGGTGATGGCCTTGGGATATATCAAGAAACACGCGCTCGGGACAAAAAGACAAAGCTTAGGACAATCAGCATGAGGGCAGGGGCCGAGGAGAGCCCCGCGTGGTCATCACTAGGGAACGGGGGGTCAGGGGGGGGGAAAAACCGTGCGTCTTGAGGTGGGTGGGGGGGGGGGACGGAAACAATGATGGAACTCTAGGGGTCCCAGGGGAAAAATGGCTCACAGCAAAGCGGGTGTCACCAAACACTCTTCCTCGCTCTGGGAGAAAAAGAATGCCGGCTACGTAAAAACGCAAGCAGGAAGTTTCCTGCAAACCAAGCACGAAGGGGCAGCGACGGGAAAACCCGGCCTGCCAAACTTGGGGGAGTTTGTTGCAACGTGTCGGGTTGATTCCGAAATTGGGGAAAAAAAGCGGGGAAGGGGGGGCAGAAGAGGGTAAGTCGTTGGGGGGGGGGGGACATGTAGGTTAAAGGGGTTGACGTAAGAATGCGAAGAAAAGGGGAGGCAGGCCTCAGAAACCTCCGCACTCAACAAAAAGAAAAGAGGTAAGACCTGGCCCCCCTCCAACATGGGAACCGATGTATATATCACCCTAAAGGAAAAAGAAAGGTCCAGGTTAACCGATCTAGGGGGCACCAGCTCGAGCAGAGCCTAAAAAGAACGGGTCTAAAAAAACGACCCCCTCTACGCCCAAGAAAAAGACAAAAAAAAAAAGTACCACAAATGTGACCGCAGCGGAGGACATCGTAAAAAAAAGAACCGCGGAGACCCGGACGATACTTCGTCTACACGGGGAGTGTGGGGCATAACGAAAAGAATTCACGGGGATTGTGGAGAAGGTACAGGAAACCGCTAGGATAAAACGGGGGTTTCAGAGAGGACGAATTGTCTGCGAGGGGGGAGGGGAAAAAGGTTGGGTTAAGTAACTCTCAAAACTGATATAGGAGCACGAATGTACAGCCGAAAACTGAGTTGAAACGTGGGAGGTGAGAAGAGTAAGAGATTTTTCGCACCGGGGGAAAAGGGGGAACCGGCGCCTCTCCGCCCCTAAAAAAACACTCCTGAAAAGACGGAAGGAACAACTTTTTGACACGCTCACAGACACTCCCCGGGGGGTTTGCGGTCAGAAGGGAACCAAGGATGAACTCGCGAATTCCGACAGGGAAGGGAAAACGCCAAATGCCGAATGTTGGAAAGCCGAAGAAGAAAACTTGTCACGCGAAAAAAGGGGGGTCAAGCCGCCGCGGGCGCGTGGAAAAAAACGGGATGAAAAAAATTAACTGGGAAAAAGGGGTCCTGTGTGAAATGGGGGGGGGAAAAACCCACCTTGGTGTGTGGCGGACAGGAAGGCCCCAAAAATGGAGACAGGGTCGTGGGTGTCATAAAGAATTGGCCCCGCCATAAAACCTCCACACAGAAGAGAGGCCTTGAACTGAGGGGGAAGTTGGTGGGTCAGTCAAACCATGGAGTGAACATGCAAAGTTCAGGTTCCAGTGGGGCTCGCACGAAATCAGCCTCGGCCAGCCTGCAAAGGGGGAGAAGCAATCCGGGGGGTGGGGAACATGTGTAGATAACGCTAGGTTGTGGTCGGGGCAGGTCAAAACTTGCACAGAGGGCAAAACAAAGGGAGCACGGGAAGGGGGTTTTTGCAAGATCAGAGGAAAACGGTACGCGGGTCCGGCGTTAAAAGACGGACCAGGTTGGCTAGCACCTTGGCGCGTGTCAATACGCCTTGGGACTGGTTGAAAGATAGATCTAAAAGAACTGGAAGTCGCGTCACGCTATAGGTGAGAAGCAGGCAGTCTAGAGATGGGGAACGGCGGACAGGATCCGGTAAAAAAGGGAAAAACGTCGGGGAAGTGGGGAGTGTGGGCCTGGAAAAAAAAGGGAGTGGGCGGGGGGAAGGGATGAGGAAGGAGAAAGAATCCATGGATAAAATGTACGGGGAACATGGCTCAAAAACAAATACCATAATTGGTGTTTAGGTCGAAAAGAGCCCGTGGTCAATTAAAAAGAAGGGGGAAAAAAAGGGGACGCATGCCCTGGAAACTGGGAAGGCCGGCCAAGCAACTTGAAGGACGGTTCTCACTACGCGGGTGAGGCAGTGTGAACCGAAGTGGGAAGTAGGCTGCCCAAGCAGAAGCCCTTTGAAAAGGGAACTCGTTTGGAGAAAATTACGGCAACCGGCGCACTTCAGCACTGTTCAACTTGCGACAGAGCGGGCCGACTGGATACGCGCAACAGGAAGGAACCAGCCAAGGGGCCGAATCATGCTCGAGCTCAACCAAAGAGGAGGAGGGAAAAAAATAAGAGGGGACCTACCAAAGAGGCGTGGTAGCCGGGAAAGGGGTATCCTTCGAAAACGAAGGAAAAAAGACTTCGCAGAGAGGTAAGGCAGAGTGGGCCAGATACAGAAAAAAATAACACCACAGAGAGGGGGAGGCGGCTGGGCAGTCAAAAAATGAAAAAAGAAAAAAAAGCAATAAGGGGAACTACACCACAAAGAACCTATATCCAACTTGGAAGGGTGCGGGAGGGGGCAATGAGCCGAGCTGTCAAGGTGTCCACCGACCTAAGGAATGGGGAAAAAAGGCCTCTCAAATAAACATAAAAAGGGGAATGATCAGTTCAAAAGGAAGTAGAAAAGAATGGATAGTAACATAAGCAATCCCTCAGAAACGGCCATCATACGTCCAAAACAAAAAGCCCACTTGCCCGGAAACTACAGGCCCGCGAAAAAATCACTGGGACAGGTTTGTCCCATCTATCGTCCCAAGTCCCGACGTGCAACGGCCCCCTCGCCGACTCAAAGCGGGCCGTGGGGTGGAGAGGTCCATCGATGTCTACACAGCAATACCAGGGAGTGATACACACCTCCCAAAAACAACGGGCGAGAAACCTTGAAAAAAGTACGGGAAAACGCCGACCGAGCCGGGGGGAAAAAATGAAGAAGAATTGCTGGACAAACAAACTTCCAGATTTAAGGAAAAAAAACTCTGCAAAAACAACGACACGGCGCTTATCGAAATTGGGGGTCCAACCAACAGGTCCAACGTCCAAACCAGAACAAGAAGGGCGATGAATGTGCATGCGGGAACACTTCAGACAATGCGCATGGGTTGAACCCCGGATGGGGACGACACG
>Ga0179593_1467665_pt1 | contig 10871 bp, 11 predicted proteins | sample CZODoug2_1_08_16_FD_185931 | JGI IMG/M metagenome (GOLD analysis project Ga0179593, IMG submission 185931) | Vadose zone soil fungal communities from Angelo Coast Range Reserve, California, USA - CZODoug2_1_08_16fungal (PacBio error correction) | ecosystem: Environmental > Terrestrial > Soil >...
AAAAGGAAACAGGGTAGAAGAAAAAGCGGCCGATTGAAGAAAAGAAGACGCAATAAAGGCAGAGTTCGGAAAACGCCTTAAATATGGGGGCATTAAAAACCCGTGAAGACCGCGCCAATCGAAAAGGAGAAGTAGAAGTGTAGTCGGGCATTTCCCCTGTGTGGGTCCTGTGGGGAAATGCATGTAGGAAAAGTGCCCCGTGCACCTAGGGAGGGGGAGAGAATCGGGGATTGGCTCGTTACTGGCATTCAAGAGGAGAGTATCGCACAAAAGCATTATTCTCTCCAGGAGCCATCAAATCGTAGTACGTATCCACAAGGGCGCATCGAGTGGATTGGGAACTCTGGCCTCAGGAAAAAAAAGTTAATTAAAATTCAAACCATCTGCGCAAGGAAGTACTCCAAAACCACGAGAAGGTAGCGGAGTGAAAGGGGGTGTGAAAAGGAGGGGATACATAGGGCAGGGAGGCATATAGCCAAATAGATTTAACTGACCCTTAGACTTGGTACACGAGTTGGGCAGAAGGAAACAATGAGGTCAGTTACCAAGGAGAGGGAGCCGGAGACGAAACCCCAGCCCCGAAGGGGAGGAATCACGAGGGTTTTCATCCCAACGGTCCTGCTCTCAGCAGGCTAAGGAGAAATTGTCCTGCGGGGGATAGGGCAAATCACGAGGGGAAAAAGAAGAGCACGAGAAAGGTCCTTGTTTTGAAAGTTCGTGCCACCAGGCGGGCCGGGAGAAGGCCAAAAGAGGATGGCAAGGGAAAAGCGAACAGGTTTGTGGGAATTCAGAAAGGGGAAACTACAGAAATCGGTCTCCATATGGCTTTACTTAAAGAGGAGTGAAAAACGGAGCTTCGGTCTTCTTTGGTATAACCAACAACCTATTCTAGGGAAGAAGAATAGAGATAAAGACCATAAAACCAAGAACCGGAGCGCGTTGAGGATGGGGGAAGAACAAAAAGAAGGGGTTGGTAAACGGGTCAGAGCCCAAATGGGGCCGTAGTGAGGAATTGAAATCTTCGGAACAAGATCCCGGAAGAAAGGTGTAATTAAATTTATCAAAGAGGAAGTGGAAGGTGGCAGCGAATAGAAAAAAAACACAAATTATGTGACAATCGGTTTCTAAAAAAAAGGGGCTGGTGTTCCACAAAGAAGACGGTGTCCGGCAAAGAGGGAAACAATGGTACACATGTGGCTCTTTCAATCATGTGTTTGGAGACAATCGGGAAAAGTGTAAAGGAGAACTTGGGTAATTATAGCCCAAAGGGTAAGGAAGAGAGGCATCCTCGGGTTATTGGAGAGGTGAGTGTAAATGTCACTAAGGGTCGGTTAAAGGGGCTGACGTCGGCGATCGGGGAAACACCCCTTATTTAAGGAAAAATGACATACGCAATGTTACCACACATGAGACCATAAGCAATGAGGCGTTTTACATCGAAAGGCGCCGGGAGGGGGGATACATGAGATACTGTGGGGAAGGAAACAAACAGAGAAACATCGATGCGTGTTGCCAGGTCGCGGAGGAGGGGATTTCCTGTAAGTTAAGAACATAAGGTTGCGTTCGAGATAAGAAAAAGGAAAGGTAAGCTATCTGAATTCACATCTGCGGGGGGAAACGACTTCGACCTTAGGCGGGAGAAGTACCACGCGACGGGGGGGTCAAGGCGCTAAAAATAGAGGAGATGGATGATCTAGGAATACCGACTTGTGAGAGAAAAAAACACCCTACTTGTTAAGGGATGGCTTTCGAAGCGAAGGAGGGTTCTGCTGCATACCTAAAAGTTTGGGTCAGGTGAGAACAGTTCTGCCTCAAGGTGTATAAGAAGAGATAGGACTTTTAGTGACGCCCTGAGAGGTAAAGCTGAGGTCATGCACTTTGAAAGGCGCGAAAGCACTCCTAACATTAGGGAAACAGATTGCCTCTCCTTGACTGGGCCAAGGCCGATGCCATGTCCAGCGAGGAGTTTAGTATGGGGCGTACTCATCAGGCGAGCAGCTTTACAGTCGGATTCATACAAAGACAGGAAGGGAGTAGCCTAAGACTGATGCGGCCCGACTTGAGACTCAAAGAGTGGAGAAACGACGAACCCCGCAATTATTTCGGGAACGCCGGTTAAAAGACGTAAAAGGTGATAAGGGGGTGAAGGTCTAAAGCCTTCTCGAGAATTAATGAAGGGAAGGCAAGCAATTTGCGGACCGAAAAAAAACGGCGGAAAAGCCGGGACAAGGGTGGTGAGTTTGCGTCGCCTGAAAACACAAGCGGGAGAAACAGTCACTCAAACCTCGGGAATTGGGGTCAAGAGCCTAGGAAAAATGAAAACACAACTCGTATATACCATCCGGGGTGGCGGCGCGATGAAGAAGATCATTCAGAGCGTGCGAGAATTGAGCGGCATGGGAAACTTCGGTTCTTTGCGCTAACTGAAAAGAGGGTGCTTTAAAAACTAGTCCGAGGGAGGGGAGGGAGAGTTCGGGGTGGGACTTCATCGACGGTTTCCAGGAGGTCGAACTCGGGAGATCCTTGAAGCCAGAAAAAGGGTGGGAAACGGCTCGCAAGGCTTCTTAAGAAAAGATAAGAAAAATCGTGGGGGCTGAATTTTACCGTCAAAGTTAGTCCCTTGCTGCTTTGCTTAAAAGTCATAGGGGGGCGATGAATATAGACGCGACACCTGACGATCATAACAGGGGGCCAAAGCGTCTAAAAAGCAGGGGGAAGACTTCAGGGTGACTATTGAAACGTGTCGGTTGGGAGAAGCACTTGGAAATGGTTTGGGGCCCGGTGAGCCATATCTAGGCTCGTTATGTGAGGCCTGGCCACATGAGGTAAAGGTGTTTTCTTCGTTGAAGAAAGAAAGAGAAAAATGCCTGAGCAAAGGGAGGGAAGAAATCGGTGCGTACTTTTCTTATTAGCTTCCTCAACAAGAATCGGGACGAGTTAACAGCTCTCCGAAGGGGGGACCCGGAGTCTCGTTGAAAGTGGAAATATGATGCCACTGTAAAACAGGAGTACGGCTGGGTTTCCCCACAATATGAGAAAACAATCTTCTAAAGGTGTTGGTTCTTCTCGATGTTGAACTAAGAGGCGGACGATAAGATCGGGAGGGGGGGTAACCTCGAATTGAGCCTAGAGGACATTATTAAAACATCGCGAATTAGTGAAATGGGGGGCAAACTTTGAACGGTGTAGGAAGAAGGGGAGCATCGACTCCATTTTAGTGAAGGAAGGACGGTGGGTTGAGATATTTCTCCACACGAAGAAGGATCGAAATTTGGAACAGAAGGGACAGGAAAAAGGTTTCCGCTGACATTAGGAGAAAAGTTAATGGTTTTCACCGCAAATGTAGGGCCCGGGAAGCGGTATTGATAACTCTCCTCAAAAGGGTCAAAGGAAGTCAAAGAGGAACGGCGGAATATCTCAAAACAGAAAAACGGAGGAAAGAGATAGTCAAGGAACGGAGGGTGGTTCAATAAGGTTTGACCCGTGTCTGTTATGGAGAATACAAGCTGATCGAAGACAGGGTATGAAAAAAAATGAGAAAGGGACCACCGGAAAAAGGGGAATATGAAAAGCGCCATGCAAGAAGGTCTCTAACTGCTGTGGGCAATAAATGGTATGTTCTTCAACCGTTCAGGGAGAGAGCATGGGTAAGAGGGGAGGGGAAAGGGAGCCTAAAACTCCACGGGTGGCGGGAAATAGAAACGCGCAACAGTCTCTATTTTGTGCCAAGTTGACGCTTCCCAGGGAGAGGGGCCCTATCACAGCCGCGAATCGCCTAAGAATCACCAAAAAATCGCTCTTCAAGAGGGGGGAAAGATCTAACAGCGGTGATTTTCCCGAGGGTCAAAACAAGACGCGAACTCTGTTGAATGGAGAAAAAGATTCCGAACAGGAACGGGTTCTCGCTTTCATGGAAGAACGGCGGAAGGGACGAGAATGAAGACCAAAAATCACACTTGAAGGGGGGGGCTTTGGGGGCAGCTCGGCCAAAAAGTCACCAGGAAGAGGGGAAAAACGGTCCATCAGACCGCGCCAAAGGGAGAAAGCGAAAAAGTCGAACGGAGAGGGCTAAAAAAATCACGTTTCATCTCATAAAGGGAGTACCTCGGACCAACGGGGAGGGTTGAAAAGCCACTCTGAGGGGGGGGAGAGACTGCACGTAGAACTTCTAGCAGAAAAAGCAATTTGAGAGCGTTTCCATGTAAGTATGACGGCGAATTCTGGATATGGGGAAGGAGGGTTTCTGAGAATTGCAGGTAATTGTAGACGGGGACAAAAACTTGAGGGGTGACGAGGGGAAAGAAGACTCGTCACCAGCCAGAAAACAGAAGTTTGGGGAAGCCTGACGGCATTCTCGAGTGACGCAGAAAGGGCAACTGCCGAAAAAGGAGCCCATAGCCGTCACTCGCATCAAAGGGATGAAGCGCACAGCATAAATGCATAGCAACCGCCACGCGCTTGGGCATATAGGGACTGGCTCAATGGTTGGAAGAAAAAGGGGGAAGAAAGCCCAATGTGAAGAGAGGTGGGATTACGAAACGTTCGAGGGTTCCTCAAGGCGACGCAGAATAAAAGTAGAGTAAGGAGGTACCGCAGGAAAGATGCCAGCGCAAATGAGAGGGAAGCATTTGCTCGCCGACAGAGATCGGCGGAAGCAACTCTTACATCAAGGACGTTTGTGGCGTGGAAAGAACGTCTAAATGAAGGACGGGGTGATAGATCGTGAACTCCGAAGAGGAGAGATGAAGAAGACCGCGTGCTCAAGCTTGGTCGACAAGAATGGAGATTCACATAGGCGGAAGAAACGGCCAGGCTGCACCTACCAACACGTCAAAAAAAGGTGGATTGCAAGGGGGGAAGACACTGAGCCCATCTGTGGGCGACGAAAATGTTCGAGATTCGATAAGGACGACCTCATAGAAGACGCATGCAAAATTCAAAAAAAGAAAGGGAGCGCGTGCCGGAAGAAAAAAGGAAGAAGGTCAGTGGGCATGCAAAAAAAACGGGGAGGACGAGGGTCTCACCGCACAGAAGCTTAACTTCATCAAAGAACACATTCTTCCAGGAGGAGAGGAATATCCATCAGTGAAGATGGATTTTCATGAAGGTAACCACCGTCGGCCGCACCGCCAAGAGACACGAAATCGATACGTGAGGAGTATGGAAAACGGAATGTTCCCGAGTGGGTATGGAAACGGCCATGGGAAAGAGTGCAACGAACCGTCAGAGGTAGAGGGGTGTGGCAAGTTATGATTTGCCTTAAAGTCTTTATGCTCACAAAAATGGAACGGCAGGAATTGATCTTCAGATATCCCGGAAAACAAACCGGGAAAAAGGACGAGAACCCAATCGAGTTTCGGACAAATGGGCAAAGTAAGCCCCGTGGTCACCTACGGACAAGCAGGCGGCCATGAGGGTAACGCACCGACAAACAATGTAAGAATGGAGAAGTAGGTGTGGGGAAAGACCGTAGCAATAAACACGAAGGAGTCAGTGGCCCTTATCTCCGAGTGGGGGAGGGGAATTGATGGAACAACGCCTGCGGTTCCACGTCAACCAAGAAGCGGGCATGCTGGTCCCTACGGCAAAGAGGGGGGGAGGACGTAGACAAACAGACCAATCAGATCTCTCGAATCTCCCACAAAAAAAGAGCGTCCCGCCTTACCTCTTGAGACATTGGGGGAGAGGACCAGATCATCGGTGCAACTTCAAGGGGGAAGAGCAGAGAACCTGCACGACGGGGGCTACTGTTGTGGTTGCTCTGCCAAACGAAAAGCCGAGCTGTGGCAATGCCAGCTGGACCTGGGTGGTCGGGATCAAAGGAAAACAAAGGGAAGAAGAAAGCCATTAACTCTCCATGCTTTAGTGAAGACATAAGAGGGAAACGAACGACCAATAAACAGGCTGGAATTATATCTTAGAGAAAACAACACGTATTAAGTCTAATAAAAAGTAGAAATACCATACCCTGCGCGTTTGGAGTCTTGCAAGCTTACTTCAAATAAAAATCCCAATTCATTGATTAAACCGAGTGGCGTTCACGGCGATCGAGAAAATCCCTAACAAAGGGGGGGAGACATTGGCAATTGCCATCAAGATGGGCAAGAGAACCACACCAATTGAAGAAAGGTCATCTGTGACTGTACAACAAAGGATCTGCGAAATGGGAAAAGAATGGGAAATTGGCTGCCGGGGCCTACATAAGGAAGGGAAGGGGTTTGATCAGAATTGAAAACGTTAAGGAGACAGAGCGGTCCTCAAGGAACTCATACGCTTTGTTGGGGAAGTGGAAGAACAGCCGTGCAGTCTCACAATGAATTTAAAAAGGGAGCGAAGGACCTGACGAAATTGGAAACGAAAAAGGAACATTCAAGAAAGTTAAGGCAGGAATCGGATTCGTCGTGGTCGGAGTCAAGGCATGAGGGCGAGGCTTTTTGGTCGCATGTTAGGGAAAAGGGGCTGATTGAGGAACAAAAAAGCGGGCAAAGTCGTGAGTGGCTTCGGGTTGAAGGGGTGAGAGCGCTGAGGGATCTACACTTAAAAAAGAATCCTGAAAGGGGGAGGGGGCGATAAAAGCGTGTAAAGGGGGCGAGCCAAATTTCTACTTCTTAAACGGCCAACGTTAGAAAAGGAGTCTACATGGCTAGCCTTCAAAAACAAAACGACTAAAAGCCGGATGAGATCGCGGATTGGAATGCAAAACGTTTCTTAAGCAGCAGGAATATACGTTGCAGCACGAATGGGATCTCGGAGGAAAGGCCTTGATATCAGTTCCCTCATCCGGGGTTAGATTGGAGGGTCGTATAAGAAAGGGAAAGTTCCGAGGTCCCCTTGATGGAAAAAGGGAGAGAGCGCTGAGGGAAGACCGGTCTGTAAGATTAGAGCGCGAGAAAGAGAATACAAACATTAGGGACTAAAAATTCCACTCTGATCCAGGGAGAAGGGGGTCCGCCACCGTAATGGCGAGGAGGGGACCTGAAGGGAGGCACTCTACTAAAAGGGTCTTGAAGTATTGGGAAAAGGCGGAGCCGAAAAGGGATGAGAAACTGAGTACTGTCCTACGACTCTCGAAGGGGTAAAAGATAATCCAGACGGGTCTGTAGGGTACGAAGAGTTGTTTCCAACACTTGGACGGAGGAAGAGTGGGGAGAAGGCGAAAGGCGTCCAGAATGGAATGACCTTCACTAATCGGTTGGATCATATCCGTGCGTACAAGGACTCTACGGGGGGGGGAAAGTAATTTAGTAGCAAGTGGAACCGCGAGGAACTCTTCGCAAAAACTCTCTACTTAACAGGGAGGAAAGCGTCAAAGATTGATCCAATGAGGAGAGGACAAGAAGCATTGGAGAGGGGGGGGATCGAATGGACTATCAGAGTGCAGCGTCCATTGGGAAAGTAATCATCCCTTCGGAGGGTTCTCAGGACAATTTAGTGTGGGAGGGAGGGGGGGGGGGCCGCGCGAATCCGTCGGCAATAACAACGTCATGTTTTTCGGAAAAAGGAGGGGAACGAGGTGGGCAGTAACCTCTAGATCGGGACTAAAGTCCTGGGAAAGGTTGTGAAATCTTCTCACTATCCGGGCCAGTAACCTCGGCAGGCGGGGAAGGGGTTACACCGGCAAAGTACTTCCCTGGCAAAGGCTTGGATTTCTTGAATTCGGTGCAAAGATGAAGTTCTAAGAAGAGTTTAGCCGTGAAAAGAGGAAAAACAACGGAAAGGGATGAAGAACAAATTATGAGAGAAACCCGTTAGGGGGGGCAACTCCGCGTTATTGTCGATGTGGGAAAGAAAAAGGTTGGTCGATGCGGAACAGGGTACGGGCTTTAAGTGTGAGTGAAGATCTTCCCGGAAACTCCAGGGGAACTAAGGAGAGGGATTGGGACTTGGATTACGTGGGAAACGGCGGCGTATAAATCTGGACCTCAAAAAAAAAAGGCACTGCAGGTTTAAGCAGCGCAATCCGCGACAAAGAGAAAAGAAGCGGTGGAGAGGTTTGGGGGGGAAGGTTCACCCGGGAAAAGGCAGTCATCAAAAGCCTTTTAGAAAGCCACTTATGACAGAGAGAAAGCTATAAACTTTTGTGGTTGAGGATGAGAATGATGTAGGTAGGAGAAGGGAATGCAAGAACCATACGAACCGAGCCTAAAAACCTTCGTGATCAACACACGAATGATGTGGGAATTGGGTACCCAGGGGAGGTTCTATGCTAAATCAAGAAAACCAGGGAGACCTCCATGCAGTAAATAATGTTAATAACCGCAGGCAAGGAAGTAAAGGGGGAAATGGGGTGAAAGGTCATAGCGACCTGGTTGCCGCAGGTCCCTGCCAAGGGACGTCAGGGGATCTATGGTGTGAAAAGAAAGAACAAGGGGGAGCTAAAACGAACGAGGATAGGTATACAAGTCACTTAGTGCAGAAACACGGCCTTGGGGAATATCGAAAAAACGAAAAGATAGGGACGTCGTCGACAGGGCAAGCTGTTTCAACGTACGTGAAAAGGGGGCTGTGGATAGCAACTCGTATAAGTACCTGTTTAGGCAAAAATTTCGGAACTGGACCGGGTGTACTCAGGCAAGTCGATATGAACGAGAACAGGCATTTAATCAGGAAACTGGCGGTGGATGCATCAGGGCTTTATTGCACGCAAAGACTTAAAAGTCGATGGGTCAGGCGATGAGATCTGATAGCAACAAAAGGCTACCACGTGGAAAACACGCTCACATCATTCGAAATTTTTTTTGCTAGAAAGGGCTAACAAGGTCGATGGTTACCAGGGAGAGGCCGATCCAGCCGGAGGGACTATATCTAACCAGAAAATATTCTCTCTGTTGAAATAAAGGTTGGAAGAAAGAAAAAAGGGGAGGTTTAAAAAAGGATCAGGGAAAAAAGGATCATCGACAGACGGGTTTTCGAAGGGAAGACCGCCAGGAGCCGACTGCTATGTTGGGTGGAATCAAGAAGAAAAGCAGCAAGATTTCATGCCTCCCAAAAATTGGGGGTGAGGGTGCTTCGGGAACAGCTCGGGGAAAAAATGGAACCAATGCTAAGGCCAGCACGACCGGCGAAAATATCTAGGAAAATGTTTCGAAAGAAGGGACGCTATCACGCCGATGCCAAAAAAAAGATTTCTCGTCTTACCTCTCCGAGGAACTGAACCGTCGGGCACTGACGATAAAAGGCGCAAGGTAACATTATTCCGCATTGAGACGTGTCCAGGGAAGTACTGGACAAAAAATTTCCCTTCTTCAGAGGGAGGGGACTTACTTTCATAAAAAGGGAAAGGTCACACCTAGGTTGGGAAAAGGCTGTGCAGTGGGGAGGGATGATCTTCATCCGGAACACGAAACATAAGTTGGGGGTGCTCCGGGACTTATGACTCGACGGTCCGCCATAAATTGGGGTCACGGGGAAGAAGCATAACGGGGAGGCTGCTAGAGACCGAAACACTCGAAAGGGAGGCTCCTCTCCAGCCGACCTCTTAGGGGAGTAGCTCGGATCATAAGTGCAAACGGGGGGGAGACCAAGTTTACTGTCATAGGGTTGATGCGCAGCGTATCAGCAGTCATTTTTCCACTCGGACAAAATCCTCCATAAACTAAGTCACGGCGTAAAGCACGCCTACGAGCACTAGGGCTTGAAAGCATGCCGCGAACAAACAGGGGGAGGGGAACAGTCTGACGATCTGACATCACGCGACCGGTTGGTACTTGGGAACGTACGCGAAAATGGAAAGGGTCTATATCGTTAAGCAAAACATCTTCCTCTCTAACCGGGCGGCCGAAGAACGGCGGATCGCGATGAAACTGTAAGAAGAGTGCAAAGAAGTTACGGAACGGCTAACTCCAATCACCTACTTCCAGAAGAGCGTTGCCAGGGATAGGCATGCGGCGAAGCACTAATTGGCGTAACGAAATGTTCGGTCGATCTAGCGAAATCAAGCACTTCAATTAGGGAACCCCTTCCTAAGTCAGGGGGAAGGAGGGGAGGAGGCACTTGAGGAAATGGTCATCACGACACTCCGGAATGCTCACGAAAAAAACCAAAACAATTCCCTTCGCTACGAAATAACGCAACGTCCATTATTGGAATATTTGTGAGGGGAACTAAAGCCACCGTACGGAAACATAACCACGCCTCGAGAGAAAGAAAAGGGGGTCGGGGTCGACACAGCTTGGAACGGTGGATGGGACGAACTGGGGGGAGGTCCCTCCATATGTAAGAGAAAGTATTCCGGGCTAGGACTGGGACGTCAAAAAATCCTCGTGAGCACCCGCCAAGTTCATGAGACGCTGAAGGAGCAGGTGGAAGACCACTAGAATCGTCTCAAAAGGCACCCCGCCGAAAACTCGCGAGTGCTACTCGTATAAAGCCAAAAGTGCCTGAATGAACGAAACCAGGCGCCAGCAAGCAACAAAACAGGCCGTTGCACGAAGTTAATTTTGGACAGCATAGCAATCATCGGAAAGAAGGTCAGGACCGTAGCAAAGGAGAGGGTGACCTTGGGGAACGGAAAACGCCGCTGGGGCCAACGTCCACCAAGCGGGACATTGATGAAATTTGAGAGGGGCGGCCACGGGATACGGAAACACATGGACCGATTCACCGGCCGAGGGGGGGCAGCCACATAATCCGGAGAAGTGATACCTTCCATCCCGAAAGGGATGGGGGAGAGAATCATTGGTTGTCGAGGACCGTATCAAGTATCACTGGGGGGGGACCAGATGGACCGTACTTGTGGAGGGTCTTTCGCGGAAAATCCCGTAATCGGAGGCAAGAAAAAAGCGCGGTTTTGAAAAGACAGGGAGAGAGAAGGAACGCAACGTCTCACCTGGGCACCGAAGTCCATCACGAGCGGAAAGGCTGAGTTTATA
>Ga0179593_1482490_pt1 | contig 10871 bp, 20 predicted proteins | sample CZODoug2_1_08_16_FD_185931 | JGI IMG/M metagenome (GOLD analysis project Ga0179593, IMG submission 185931) | Vadose zone soil fungal communities from Angelo Coast Range Reserve, California, USA - CZODoug2_1_08_16fungal (PacBio error correction) | ecosystem: Environmental > Terrestrial > Soil >...
ATCCTCACTTTAAAAACATCTGCGACAGCACGGGAATAAAGTGACGTAAAATACGTGTGGTCCGATCGAGGGGGGCTGAAGGGGCAATCGGGGTGGGTCTAGACTGGTGACTACAGTATACGAAGAATAGTATGGCACAGTAAACGGGGAAAAAAGCGTGTCAATATGGGGTACATACAAATGCCGAAAGTTTAAACTCGCAAACACTCCGCAGTTTCCACGGCCAGAATTTAAGGAACTACACGGGGCAGAAATCGTCCCTCGAGAGAGGGAAGTATGTACAGGAGGCAGGATGAAGGCCTTTACTTGTCCGGGGGTAAAAGGATCATTACTAGATTGGTAAAGAGGGAGGCAAAGGGGAAGCAGGAAAGTCTAGTCAGCACTTGATGTGCAAGGTGATTCGAGCGTGAGGTAGAGGAGGCCGAGGTTTCAGGCAAAAAGAGGCTGGGATCGGTTCCGATAATAAATTCTAAAAGAAGCTAGTGTTAGGAAGAGAGAGCGCTGTCAATTTGGAAGAAGGGTTGCGTGGCAGAGGTTTGCAGCCGGGAGAACTGCAAGAGGGGGCGAATGATTACACGCGACAAAGGGGATAGAAAAAGAAATCTCGTTCAGTAGGCGATCCACGAAGGACGCTAGAGATGAGGGGGCAACGGGGCATGGGGTCGTGAAATCTGTGCAACAACGAAAAATCAAAAAGAATTTGGGCGTGCAAAAGAACGAACAGACAGGGGGGGCCTGACTAAGATTGGAGGAGGATCTATGACGGACTGGGTTAGCGGAATATTGGCTGAAGTCCATTAGCGGACAGAGTGAAAAAAATGTGACAGGGGGAGGAGTAGTAAGAAGGGAAAAAGAATATAGTGCACATGGCAAGGGGGAGTGTGAAACGAGGAAATACGACAATGTGCCAAAGGTAAAGCAGTCGATGAAGATCGTGAAGAAAAGCAGAAAGGGGGCTAAAAAAGACGGAGCGAAAGGAGGGGGAGTCAAGGAGGAAATACAAAAGTGACGGAAAAAACAAGAATAAGCCAGAAATGTAGAGAAATTTCATTCAAAGGGAAAGGGTGGCTTGAATTTGAGTTTAGGATTCCCAGGAAATTTCTGGACTCTAAAGAGAGACAAATGAGTAGCTCGATCTTCAAAAAAAAAAAACAAGGATGGAGGGACTTATGGAAAAAGGGTAGAGATATACGTTTAAAGGTGTGATAGGAAGGGAGCGACAAAAAGGCGTGCGGTGCTAAACTAAGTAAAAAACCACACACCTACGTGCAAAACAAGTGAGGAAGTGAACGTAACAGGGGGGTAAAGGGTTGTTCACAGGCCAGGAAAATGGAAAATTAACGGTTGTAGGGATGGAAGGAGAAGAAGAAATGCTGCAACCTGGGACGAGACTGGGGGAAATAGATGAGGTACACAAGGGCAACGGGCTATTTAGCGCAATCTAAGGATCAGGGACGGAAAGAAGACGGAGAATCGGAGGGGTAGAGGAGTAGAAATAAGAGAGACGAAAAGGAGTCGCAAAAAAAAGGGCAGAGGGTAGGATCGACATTATCGACCGGGGGGATCTGCCATTCACCAGGGGGGACACCACAAGTGGAACAGGCTAAGACGATCAATAGGTTCCACAAAAAAGAAACGGCGGATGGCGTAACGCGAGGGGCTTAGAAGGCCTGTACCGTACTGCTATTAGGGGTGTGACTAAAATTGAGTGTTCAGTAGCACTTCGTACACTACGTTCAGACGTCATCAGCCTCAACACCCCAGCGAAACGACCATATGAGGGGGGGAAGGGTTAAAGATTTTCACGGACGGTGGTAAGTGAGGAAGAGAATCAAACAAATGGCGGAAATGGAAGTATACGGCTAACGCCAGAAATGAAAGAGAGTCATATAATCTGTGAAAACAGAAGAGAAGGAGTAGTGCGTCTCACACAAGTTAATGGACAGTCAAGTGGGAAAAAGGAGGGGGTATACAGTCTAAACTGGTGGAGGTAGGGGCATGAAGGGGCGGGCACAGGGAATGACGGTGCATTCTGGTATGTAAAAGCAAACAAGAGCTAAGGATATGGCGGTATGCGTGAAAAAAAACAAAAAAAAAGTGCTGAGAGGGCCAGGAGTAGCCGTACAGAATTAGGAGCTATCACAGATGGAAATGTGGGGGGGGAGACGTGATTATAAGAAAAGAAGGAGGGAATGGGGATGACGGTCCGGGAGGAGAAATAAACGAAAAAAAAAGAGGGCCGTATCAAAGAGTACATGGGGCTGCACGGAGAGAGAAGAAAATACAGTACTGGAGAGGGAAAAGCATAGAAACTGTACAAGATAGAGAAAAGGCTTAGAGAAGGGCCGGAAGTGGCACAATACTGACTTGTCAAAAAAGGATCGTGTCAGACGGGACAAAGTACACGCACCATGCCGAAGAAGAAAGTAGTGGGAAAAGGGGAAGACAGCGAGAGAAGTTACCAAAAAAAAAAGCTGTCCGATAAGCTCAGTAAGGGGGAAGAAAATACGGACAGGGGGGGCGCTTGTGGTGGAAATTTTTTAAAATCCCCGGGAGCGGAAAAGAATCCGTGGGAAAAAAGTACTGAAGAGGACGATGTTTGAGAAAGGGAAGAAGCAGAGATAATAGAAAAGGAAGGGGGGGGGAATTGGGGAGAGATGTCAGAGATAGCAAGAACCGCGGTAATGAAACGGAGGGCCGGGGGAGCGAAGAAACGTCAAAAACGTCCGACATGAGGGACGTGACGATGTAGGTAAAGAAAACGCCGGTTCGGCCAACTAAGAAGTTGTATCAGTTATTGATGCACAACAGCCTCTAGATGAAGTCAATTATGACGGGGGATATATGCGCTTAGCGATGCAGCAAAGGGGATCATGAGCAGAGAGGCCAAAAATAAAAAGGAAGTTTAAGGGTTCAAGCTCGTACAGAAGAGGAAAAGAAAGAGTGAGGCAACCGGGCCGCGGCGGGAAGTTCAGGAAAGGGAGTCATGGGAAAGGGCTTCCGATATACAAATCAAAAACGGGGCCGGATCGAGAACGTGTAGACCGATGGGAGGAAAAGGGTCAGAGCACACAAGCCCACGGAAGAGGACTCGCCAGTTCAGAGGAAAAAGCGGTACTGCGCATGGAGGAGGGCGGGGGGCAGTAATAGGACTGAGGGGGAGGAAACTAGCGGCCGGTTCAGTGGGGAATCGGGTTCTGCCAATAAAGGAGGGACATTGAGAGAAGGGGCAAACGGGGACTTAGATTGTGAAACATGAGGGAAGGGGGGAAGTCTAAGGGAAGCTCTAGAATGTAAGGTATTGTACATTATAAACTACGGAGGGAAAGGGGGACGATCAAGGAGACATGCCCCAAGTGATGGGGTATCACGCCGGAACGTGTGAAGAAAGGGGGGCACAGCAAACAATAAAGGACCCAAGGGAGAGATGTTGATAAGAAAACGAGACTGAGGCAAGGGCGGGTGGGCGGTTCGTACACTAGGAAAGGAGATTCAGTAGCCAGACAAATCGAGTGACTAACTGCGGAAAAGAATAGGAAACGTAAGCGTAGGGAGAGAGGTTGAGAATCAAGAGGGGGGGAGGACTGAGGGGAACTGTCTCTCGTAGATGGAGGTAGACAGAGGAAGAAGAGATCTTAAGCAATATCGCGCACTTTGAGAACTGGAGAAGGAGGTGGGAGACCGCCCTATAGGTAGGTAAGAGAGCACAGAATAGGATAGAAGGAAGAGGGGGGGAGAGGTGGGAGACAACAGGAAGTTAACGAAAGGGCAGAAAGAAAGTGGGACGGACTCTGCGTCGTTAAAGTGTGGGGAACACAATTGTGGTACAGGATAATGGGGAATGAAGTCATGGTGTTGGATCGTGGGACTTTATTCAATATGAGATCGCACTCAAAGTTTTTCAGTCCTTACTATGGGGGCAGAAAGGTCGGTAACAACATCATGGATCTTAGGGGGGAGGAACAACGGGGGTAGAAGAGGGTGTCAGGGGGAGTGAATGCCCCAAGTTGAAAGTGGAAAAGGGTACTCTGCACGGGCATGTACACAAAAGGCAAATGGCTAGAACGAAGGAGGAGAAAACGATTTAAGTGCGGGAATCTCTATCGAAAAAGGTATAGAAAAAAGGAGAGACCAAGGGGACTGAGGGAGAGCTCTCAAGCCAAGGGTATCTATAAAGGAGAAGAGAACTGACAGAACTGACTGGTAGGTGTAATTTGTAGCAAGTAGTAAAAGGGGGGGTATGTGAAAAAAAGGGGTGATAGAAAAATCCCGTAATATGATGCAGGAGAAGAGGACATGGATCAGTTCGGACGTAAGGATAAAAACAATGCGCAATGGGAGATACAGGGAGAAGAGGGAGGTGAAATAGATTAGTTAAAAAATGGAAAATTAACTGGAGAAGTCGGGATAGGAATCAGTGCGTTCCTTTAGTTCCAGATCGGATCAGGGCAGCCAAAGAAAAAGCGAGGACGGGGGGGTGGACTGCATATATGGGGCCCAGTTGCAAATCCCTGGAGATCTCGGGAGGGGACAAGAATCGAGCGACGAAGCGGGTGGGCTTAAAGGGAAAAGAACGAATAGCTCATAGGTCAAACAAGAGCAAAAAGAGTAGGTACAGGGGAAAAAACAACTACGGGGCTGCACAAAGGATATATGTCAAAATGGGCGGTGATAGCGACAGAGAGGAATATTGAATGTGGGTTCTAGGTCATAAAGAAAATCGAGTAAAGGACGAGGGAAGAGAAGAAGAGGCGTGTCGGTGACCCGTGATGGATCCGGGAGCCCATAAATCTTTTAGGGGCTAAAGGTGAAGGACTTCCGGGGTGCTGGGCACTAGGTCCTCGGTCTTGAGGAAGAATGCAAGAGGTGAATGCAAAGGGAGCGCGTTGATGGTGTGATCGTCCTCGATAATGGGGCAAAAAGTCCGGCGAAGGGCACACGGAATGGGGAAGGGGTGTGCCCAGTTAAGATCAAGAAGTCTGAAAGAAAGCACCTAGAAGGGGGCAAGGGCCTGCAATGCGAAACATACGTTGGGCTAAGACTAAGGAGAAAGAGTCCAACTAGGTCGGTACGAGAGTGCGGCAAAAGAGTTCGCGGGCAGAGGGAACGAGGGGAAAAAATAGAGGGGATGCTGTCGCCTCTCCTTTGGTGGGTTCACAGAAATTATGAAATTGAGCAAAAACAATGAAAAAGAAGGTTCAAGTGCAGGGCGGATAATTCTTAAGGGGGGGGGGAACAGAGGAGTCCAGCAGGAAGGGGTGAGCAACGCGATGTGGGGGAACATGATGGGAGGACACCGTACGAACACCGAACCTAACGAAAGAGGAAGGGGGGATCATGGTCCACATTGTGATTTTGTCTATGGGGAAAGGGTGCAAAAAAGCCCAGGACGGACGAAGGGAAGGGAAGAGGTATGATGATGGTGGAACTGGAAAGAACAGAGATCTGGAGAATCGGAAGGAAAGGGCCAAAGGGGGAGAAAGGAAAGAAAAGGAAGAAGAGGAGAGGTGGGTGAAGAGCCCGCAGACAACAAAAGACCAAAGTTTGTCACAATAGGAGAGGGAAGCAAGCATTGGACCCCCCTGAAAGAGAGAAATCCGGAGAGTATGTCATCAAGGGGCAGGGGGGAAAATGGATACTACAAATAATGAGGACAGACTTCATATCTAGTTGGGCCCTTGATGGGGCCCAACCTCAGGGGACAATTTCACAGTCCTGATAGTGGAATAGGACAGCATCAAGAAAAAAAAATAAACACGGGAAGGGGAGTATTACAAAAGTGAGAAGAATATGGACATCATGGGCGGTGACAAAAGGATCTTGAAGGGGAGATGTGGGTGACAAAAGAGGGCAGATACGGATTATCAGTGAAAAAAGGAAGGTTCTATGGGCTCAGAAGGCTCAGGGGGCTTGAATTGTCGAGTTGCACAGGGGGAGAGGGCCGTTAAGTAAAGCATCGGGTCAACGTGATCTGCAGGTGGTCTAAAACAAGAAAATGGAGGGGCTAGAAAAGGGAGACAAGGGGGAGGGAGCGGATGCTGACAAGGTGAATCGATGGGTGCGGAACGGGGATAATCAGGAAATGCACGATCAAAAAAAAATGGACTGGAAGCAAACAAGGCCCCCGTATCTGTCGAGGACGGTCTTGCAGGCAGACACGAAAAATGCGTGGACACCGGGAGAAGGAATTTCACGTGAAGAGGCAAACAGCCAAAAAACCAAGGGAACGGGATCATCATAAAAGAATGACCAGAGGGGGGGTATTAAAGGGAGTAGAATCACGCCTAACGTCCATAGCGACGAGACGGGCGCGTTGGAGGGAGGTTGTCGCCTAATGGAAAAAAAGCTTGAGTTCTTATTGTAACCTGATCTAACTAAGAAGGAGGCCGCGAGGTTATTAGAAAGGGGAGAAAGGCAAGATACGCTGCCTGAGCCGGCCCAAAAAACAAAACCAACAATAGCGAAAAACGAGCAGCGAGCGCAGACACAGCGGAGGTTAAGGCAGGGACAGAGGGGGGGGAAAAAAGGACACGCAGAAATGAAAAAGTTCTGACAAACGTTAGTTCAATGAAGTAAGACCCTTACGGAATGGTTGGAGAAAAACAAACCAAGAAAGTGTGGACGGGACCCAAGAAAACGGATTTAATGGTCCGGGCACTAAGAGAGGAAAACTATGTTGGTGCGACAGGGGTAAAAGAGTCTATATAAGTCTCCACGACTAGAAAAAATCCGCAAGAGGGGCATCTGACCTGAGGTAGAAATTACATACACAAGTCACGTGGAACAAAAATCGCACAAACCGATTCCTCAATAATAAACAAGCCGATAAAGTGAAAGGGCCGGAAAAGTTTGACTGAATCAAAGTACAGGGAAAAAAAGGTTCTTGGTAGGAAAGGCCGGAAAGGGGGATAGCAAAAGGCCGTTATGTACTACAAAAGAAAACTGGACGCGCTCCGACAGGGGGGGGGACGAGGACTGGGGCTGGAAATGTCATGCATGCTGGCATTGCAGAAGGGGAGATCAAAAAACGGTCGTAGACAAAGGGGTCCCGGTGTGGCGAGGAGATTAATACGATTCGACTCAAGAAAAGGGAGCACCTGCGATGGTGCGGCGAACAAGGGATCCAGGAGAGTAGCGGCAACATGGCGCAGGAAGGCGAATCTAAATAGCCGGAGAAGAGGGAGGAATTTCAGGCTTAAAGAACTATGCTCCCCGGGGAGAGTTCGATAGTCGCCATGCCGAGAACGTCGAAAGAAGAAAACTAACAGAAAACTCGTTCGGAGCAAGAGTCCTGCGGACACAAGAGGACCGGTGGCGAAAAAAAAAACCAAGAAGAAAGGGGGAGACAAAAAAAAAAAGTGACAGGGGCCAGGAATTTAAAACGCATCTAGAAGAGACAGGTTAAAGAAAGAAGAGGAAAGGAAAGAGGAAATGAGAGTAGTATAGTAATAAAAGATACAATCAGGGTATGGAGGGGCCACGCTGTGGGAATGGGAGAACCGAATCACGGGCAGCCCAAGTGGAATTGGTCAAAAAAAGAAAAACGAATACCGATCCACCACCATGGGGGAGAAAGAAAAAAGAAAAGAGTTATTGCGGTACAGATGAAAAAGGGAAAAAATTCAAGGGGGGAAAAAAAAGGAATGCGTGGGCGCCGCGTTCCCAGGCGGAAAGTACACAGGGGATGTGGGCCTCGAAATGAAGCAGGTGAAGGAAAAGACACATAACTCATCTTTAAACTTCTTCCGAAGTATAAACACACATGTTCAGACGACCAAAAACGATCAAAATGATCTAATAGAAAACACGCGTGTGAACGGGGGGGGGGCTTCAACTGGAAGGAGAGATCAGGAGAGGACCTAGAAAAGACTGGGAAGGGTACGTAAAACTGGCTCAGAACAACATCAAGTGAACGCCTACACATAGAATCTCACACGGAGAAAAGGAAATAGCGTCCAAAAAATGATGTCGGAATGCTTCTCAGATCGTGCGTTACAAGAAGTCTGCTCTCAGAGGGAGGGCAAAGTCGCCCACGATGCACGGAGCTCCGAATCGCGGAATCAAATTCCTCCACGTTAGAAAAGTGGGCAGAATCCTTCCCAATCCTTCGTCAAAAAAGTGAAACAGGAGAAGCTCCCCGTCAAGGGAAATGAAGGGATGAAAGGGCGGTCATGGATGCAAGAGACTTCGCTCTGCAAAGTAATAATAATACCGAAGATAGGAAAGCCTGCGCGGAGTGATCATACGGCCAGGGGAACAAGGGAGGAACGGGGGGAGGAAGTGAATCTGTACGGTGGCGAGGTTAACACACCCAACGAGTATTTACTGTCTAGTACAAGGGTGTTGGCCGTTCATCAGAAAAGAATCGGAGTTACGGGAGACGAAATGGATCGAAAGTGAGAGGTCCAGGTACCATAACTTACTCAGTCTGTTGCGAAGTCAACACGGGAATGACAAAGAGAAAGCCAAAATCAGGTTGCACGAGATGCCGAATTCAATCGCGCTGCACAACAGGGCTCCAGAAAAGGGGCAAATTCTATTAGAAGCGCGGGCTCAGAATGTGGCGAGGAGAGGTGTTAGATGGAGTGGGAAAGCAAGTGCACGATGCAGGAAAGATCGCAGGGGTTTGATCCGAGGGGCGTCTTAAACCGAAGGAACGAAAGCCACGTTTCTAGTAGAAAGGTAAGATCAAGACATATAGGGGAAATACCACGGAATAGAAAGAGGGGGTATGGGTCGTTTCTATCTTACAAAAGGGACAACCGAAAGAGGGGAGGAGAGGGGGAGGAGATAGACAGTTACAGCTAGGGATAAAACAAGGTATAATAAAACACGCACCAGGCAATAAAGAAGAGCGTTGGGGAGAATCGCACAAAGAAGAAAAGAAGGGTTGGCGAATCGAAAATAAGAGATAAAGAAAAATAAGGTCCCTAGGGGTGGGGGTGGGGGGGAAAATGAGGGAAAGGGAAGGAAGAAAGGCACGAGGGGCGGCACAAGGATCGGGTGGCGAAAAAAAGAAAGGGCAGAACGAATAGGGACTAGGGAGTGGAACTTCAGACGTTCGATATGGAAAAAGAGAAAAGACGTCATCGTTGGGAGGGAGAGGAATCCCGCTACCGATACGTCGCGAAAAGTGTAGGTCTGGTAGAAGGCAATTACCACCGAAAGGAGGGGGGAAGATGTGTTAGGGGGGTAGCTCAGTAGGTATAGTATGTGAGGCGGAGGCACAAGAAAGAGAAAAGCGCCTTCGGGTCAGATCCTTGTTACAAGCAAGAGGTTTAAGAAGGTCATCGTCGTCGGAGAGCACGGAAGAAGGGGGGAACATAAGAGGGAAAAGAGAAAAACGGACCAATATGGGGGGGCCAAACTTGGCGATCAACGTAGCGAAGTAATAGGAGAACTAGCGGAGGCGAGAGGCGTGTAGCGTCCTGGGGGAGGCAGAGACGTGGGGATCGAAAAAGAATAGAACAACAGTCTATGAATAGGTGGTGGCTAAAAGGAGCTATAGAACATGATTTCATAAATAGGAGGGATGTGATGGTTCGAGTAGATGGACTAAGGAAAGAAAAGAAGGGGAAAGAGACGAAGACACAAGCAAAAACGAAAGGGAGAAAAAAATTAGAGCGCACCGCATGAGAGAACGAGCTCGGGAAACGGGGAAAAGAGGAGGCGTGGGAGGTGAGAAGAGAGGAAACCGAAAAAGGACAGACCGGAAAAAAACCAAAGGCCGTTAAACAAAAATTAAGGCAATGACCAGACAAGGAAGATCGAACGACATTATCTTCAGAGGTGGGGGTGGACAGGGATTTTTTATCTGGGCTTCGAGGAAAACCAGAGTGGGGTAGAGGAAAGCCGAAGCAGGGCGGGCAGAGGGGGTCACAAGAAAAGAACCTCAGGGAAAGACACCGAGGCGGCGGAATCTTTCCGCACAAAGTAACGTACAGAGAATTCGGGGAGAAGGCGAAATGGTGGGGAAAGGGTGCAGGAAACTAGTAAGCCGAGCTCGTGGACTAGGCACATCAGGGAAGGGGAGGCAATCCGATATTAGCAGCATGTAAGGGGTGTAGCCTACACATCGGAAATGTGAAAAAGGTTTTCGAGAAAAAAAAAAGCAAGGCGATGAGGGTCACAGGCTAACAATGCCAATGGGAGAAAAAGCTCTCTTGTTTCAAAGTGCCTATAGGAGGCATGAGAGGCTGATCGAGATGCTCAATGAATCCTACGAGAAATTAGGAGAAGGGCATTGAAGCTCTCAAAGGGGACTGAAGGATCATCATGATAGGGGTGGCACTGGGGAATGAAATAGGACAAACGGTTCTCAGAAAGCCACCGCGGGGAGAGGGCCGTAAAGGAAAATTGGGGGGGGACCTGGAAGAGAAAACGGAAAATTAAATGGGGCAGGGTCGCAAAAAAGCAACTGTAGGGCTGAAGGGGGACGCCTGAGGAGTGTGCAGAATAGAAACGAATCCAGAAAGATGCACGGAAAGGAGCGCAGTAGATAGGGGAACAGTGCCCATTTTCGATATGGCGAATAAGGAGGTAGGAACACGAAAGAAAAGGGTAACGGGAGGGATGGCCGACAAGCCACATGAACGGTTGAAACCGTAGAAGAAGGAAAGGAAGGGGCCTACCTAGAGAGTAAAAAAAAGGGATGCATGAAGAGAGAGTTGAAACTAACGGACAGGGAGAGGGGGGAACAAAATCGGGCTACTGGCGCTGGGAAAAAAAACAATTACCCATGTAATAGGGGGAACCCTGAAGGAGAAAGTTTTGGGAATCTAAATTACGGCATGGTGAAGTCGACATGATGGGGGGAATACGATCTGGGGAAAGTGGAACGAGATAATCACAAAGGAATCAAGCATCGAAAA
>Ga0179593_1508695_pt1 | contig 10871 bp, 12 predicted proteins | sample CZODoug2_1_08_16_FD_185931 | JGI IMG/M metagenome (GOLD analysis project Ga0179593, IMG submission 185931) | Vadose zone soil fungal communities from Angelo Coast Range Reserve, California, USA - CZODoug2_1_08_16fungal (PacBio error correction) | ecosystem: Environmental > Terrestrial > Soil >...
AAAGACGCCTACTGGATTCATCGTTCGCACCTACCAACTAGGAGAAAAGAGCGGTCTTACATGGCGCAAGGGAGGGGCCATCTTTAGCCTCCATTGGGGGGAGGTGAGACTGGTACTACCTCTTCAAAACAAATATTGACGGTTGCGGAAGACTTCAAAATTCGCTTCTAAACGAAAACGTGCTTCCCACGTCAAAGTAGGAAGACACGGCACCACGAAGGGCTTACCCTCTGGGAGAAAAAACTCCGGTAATATCAAGGAGCTGAGCAAAAAGAATTCCATTAGGCGGGGGATGCCCATGGGAATCTTTCTGGGGGGGGGACTGTTGCTTTTCAAGAGTCTCAAGAGCTGCAAGTACGGATCCTCATCCAAGGGGGATCAAGGGGCAAGCGGCCTTACGCCCAAGCGGACACGACTAGACGCGGAAAAGAACCAATTTTGGAGTGACCATGGGCCTGAGCCGGGCGGGCAAGAGCGTGATGGGCTTTCCGCTCGAAGCGTTTTACGGAAAAAGACTCGACAGGCCGCCCCGAGCCGAGGGGGTTTTCTGAAGCCTCGCCAAGGGTCACGGGACCAAACGCCAAGAATTGCAAATGGGGCGTTGAATTCGGGCAGTGGGGGGGGGCAGTCTGGGCGGGCCGCAGACGACCGGTGAATTGACGGGGGAGACGACTTAGAAAGGGAGAGGGGGTGATGGGGACAGTGACAGGCAAAGATAGCAGGAAAGGAAGGGGTGGTTGGGGAGTCAGGGCAGGGGGTGCGGTCGGGACGCGAGAAGGTTGCACAATCAGGGACCGAACTGGCGATCTGGGGCAGCAGAAACTACGCCGATAAGTGGGCTGGATAGAAAAAAAGTCTGGGGGTCAGGGATTGCGGCGCAGTAATCCACCTTCCACGGAAATGAATCAATACGACGCCGAACAGCAGGGGGACTCCAGAGGTGGGGGACCTAAAACATGCGCACGGGACTGACTAAAAAAGCCAAAAACGAAAGCCATGCCTGTCGATCGCTACGACGAAGGAAAGTCTACCAAGGCAGCAAGAAGACTCCCCCCGACTTTCGTAGACTGGGGGGGGGGTCACGTTTGAACAAACAAAAGGAAAATGGGGGGTATTAAGGAGTAGATTTTTACGGAGACCCTTTTTGCTAGAAAATGGGGGGTGTTGAAGGGCAGGGGGGTAAGAGAACTCAACGGGGAGACGGTGCAAACTGAATTAGGAAAAAAGGTGAAAATCTCCCAAAAGCAAGTCAAATAGCGAAAAAAAAAGGCAGGAATGCCAACAAATTCTTCAAAAACAGAGAAGCAAAAGACATCCTTAAGCCAGTAACGACTCCTGTAGCTCAAAGGAAAAAGAAAAAGGGAAAAGAAGATGAAAAAAAATTTTTAGATGCACAAGGAGGGGGGGGGGAAATCGATGGTCTGGGAAATCAGCCCCTGAAAATCCACGGGGGTGAACAAACCACACAAAGAAAAGGCATTGACCAATGACATCCCCAATATGAGAAAAGGGGAAAATCGGGTTGAATGGGGAGTGATTCCCGAGCAGAACAAGGGGGAATTGGGACAAGGACATCCACATAAGGGAGGGAGAGAAAGCCAACATTCCCGACGTCTTTTCGTGCTGTGGACAGTTGTGCAGGAAGGGGCGACCGGCAAAACGGTCGGGGAAAAAATCTACCTGATGGTACAGCGGGGGAAGAGTACGGCTACAATTCGAAAGAAGTCCCGAAAATCTCTTGTCGCATGGTGATTGTGAGGGATTCCGGGGAGGGGCGGGAGGGGAGGGGGGATCGGGGGCGACGCGGCTGGCCAGTGAAAGCAGGAAAAAGGGAAAGTTTTCCTCTGGGGCTATAAAAAGGTGGAGTGGGAAAACGAGCGGGATTCGGACGAAACGCTCTTCATGAGATGGGGGGGCTTACAACGATTGTTTCGGGACGTCCGGATAAGGAAGAGGGTCAGAATTTTATCTCGAAAAAAAAAAGGAGGAGAAATATATATCTAAAATTTGGGGAAAAACTCAGGGAAGCCGCAGACGACCAGAGTTTTCAGCCCAAACTGGGAAAAAAAAAACCAGGGAAGGATTCGGAAGGTAGAATCTAATGGGCCAAAGATACAGGGGGGGGGATTAAAAAAGAAACTTTAGGCCTCACGGCGAAAAATTCAAGAGTTAGATAATTGAAAGGCACTAAGCACAACTCGTCCATAAAAATCAATGCTAAGGGTTAAAGAAAAGGGAACCCATGCATCAAAAACCGCAGACTATAAGAAAAAGGAGAAGAGGGAATACAAAACAGCATGTCAAAATTGGGTAAGGGGTCATCCACAGCCCTTGCAGAGTCGGGGAAGCAAAATAGTCAGAGATTACATGAAAAAGGGGGGGGGGGGGCTCTGGAAAGGGGTTCCACTTCAGGTTTCGACTCGGAAAAAAATTGGTCAAATAAAATGGGGGAAAGAGGTCAATTGGGATGATGGGGGGGGGGTTCAAGGAAATTCGTTTGTTGGGGGAAAGAGAAAAATTAAGGGGGGGGGGATTAATTCAATCCGACAAAGAACAATCAAGGAATCCGTTATTGTTTGAGAGGAAATGGTAATCATCTCGTCTGAGGAGAGGAGGAAGGGAGTCTTTATGGCAACCGGGAAAAGTTTCTTGGGGACTTCCTGGGGGCGAAGGGGGGGGCAAAGAGGAGAGGAAGGAAACTTTGAGGGCGAGCTGATTTGGCGGCCGACGAAGGCAGTGTTAAAGCGTAAGGTCTATACCGGGGGGGAAAATTAAACAGCAAAAGGCGCACGCCACAATCAAGAAAGGGTGCGAACCAATGGTCCGCAAGATGGGGGAGGGTAGAGGCCGGAATAAAAAATGGGAATGGTTGTGGGGGAGAGGAACCACGTACTCATCCAAAGTAGGTGAGAATGCGTGTAGACTGTCTCGCCGAGAAGGACGGTAGAGGGGGGGGGTCTTGCGGGACAAAGGGAAAAACCAAGCTGGCCGCCGAATAAGGGGGGGGGGGGCGCAAGACGGAATCGACCCCCCCGAGGCCGTTAAAGGGTTCAAGACTTCTTCTTGAGAACGTACAAAACGGCAGGGGGATGATCCTTTACGGAGCAAAGACTCCTCGGAGCTTAGAAATCGACCGCGTCTAAAAAGAAGGGTAGTCGCTGAGAGCAGAAAATAAGGAGAACTAAGGGACTCGAGTACAAGGGAGGCCGCAATGTAGTGCCCGATCCACCCAGCGGCCAAAGACCGGAACCGACAGCCAAAGGCTTTGGCAGGAAAAGGCCCGGTCAACAACTCATAGAAAAGCAATCTCCAGCAGAACCCCTGGCTCGGGATTCTCCCCACGCAACGTGGGGAAAAGGCGCTGGAAAAGGTGTTGGCAGGCCCGAAAAAAAATTGCAACTTCACAGGAGACAAGGAAGGAAAGGGGGCGTTGAAAACGCAAAAAAACCGCTGAAAACGGTTGGCAGGGGTTAGGGAGCGCCCAAGCACCCCCCGTTGCTGGAAAGAAGTCTCCTTCATTTCATACAGCGCTATCATCTGGGTTCCGAAAAAAGGAGAACATGCTTCCACTAAAACCTATCGTAAAAACCTGTCGGCACCCGAAGGAGGAAACGCACCTGAATAACGCCCAATTGTCCTCGAGGGGCGGTAATTCTACTTGGATAAGAAATAGAGATTACGCCGGAGGGGGAATTCTAGACTGGGGGCCTTTGAACGAAGGGGAACCCGCACCCTGAGAAGGAAGTCAACTGTCGCCGACGGGTTGCCCGAACAAAGGACGCCATCTTCCATGCACAAAAATGGGGGAAGGGGGGGAATCCTTTTTTTCAGAAAAGAAGGCCGGATCCCAGGCACCGGGGGGGGAAAAGATGTAAACAATCAGGCAAGGGGTGGCCCGCTGGGAAAAAAGGGCCGGTCGCTGTACACACGGGGGCACCCAGGCCGTCTCCGCGCAATTCTGGAAAAAAACGTCCATCTGCTCTTGGGAGAATGGCCTAGAAAAACTTCACAATGACTGAAATTATGGACTCGTATGGGCGGAAAAAAAGGTAAAAAATTCTTTTTCACATTAGAGGCTGGAGGCCGCGGGAGTGGAGGTTCGATCAGCGAAAGACAATGGGTCCTTCTGGGGATGAAAATCTCTCAAACAACCCCGAGGGAAAAGGGAATATAAGAAACTACTCCGACCGGGGGAAAGGTCTTAAGGAAGAAGGAGGCGCAAATAAGGGGGGAAGAATAGGAAAGGCGCAAGGAAGGTAAATAGAAATCCTTTTTCGAGGAGCTAAAAACGCTTAAAGGCCCAAAGAGGAAGTGTTTGGAGGGGGAAAGTGACTTGCGCGAAATTGCAGGGGAAAGGGGGTGAAAAACGTTCAGTCCTCGAAAAAAAAGGAACAAAGGTGTGTCTATACAGCGGCAAAAAGGCGAGAGGTCAAAGAGGTCGCCTAAGGGGGAAGGGGGGATAAATGCAAGGAGCTGGGGACAAACTGGAAAAAAAAAGGACCCTTAAAAGAGGGGGTGGGGGGGGCGCCAAGGGGGGACTGACTGCTTGGTGAATTAGGGGGGCGACGTCGTCGTCGGAGCTGATTTCCGCGTTGGGGGAAAATAGGCCACTGATTGGGTAAAGCCTATTTCTTCGGAAGATCTTCTCAAGGACGCACGTATACAGACCGCAAGGGACTGACGCAAGGGGGATTCGGAAGGTGTATCCTCGGGACGTAAGGTCTTATTTTCGGGATTCCGAGGTGGTATCAAAAGAAATAGAAATAAAAGGGAAAGGGAGTCAAAAAAGACGTTTGGGTTGGGGAGGGAAAAGGGAAACGTGTCAGAGGCTGTCCTGGGGAAAAGGACAAGAACTTGAGGATGTAGCTGTCGAAGTTACTCTGGGGGGCTGAGGCACATTATGCAAGGAAAACCGTTTCCCTGACGGTGGGAGAAGAGCAATAGGCGCGTGCGCTTGGGGAGAGTTGTTGACCGGCAAGGGACCCTTCATGAGAGAGTGGAGGAGTCAAAGGGGGGAATGGGTTAAAAAATGGCAAGGGGGGGAGTGATTGTCTGCTCCATGATTACAAAGTTTTCTGAAAGCCCCATCTATGAGTGGCACAGAAATGTATCTTCTGCTCATAAAACGACTAAGGGAGAAAAGGGCCTGAGCGGTCGACTAAGCTGGTCGAGGTTCTTCGGACTGGACAGGAAGCCTCACCCGGGGAAGTCTTGAAAACAAACTACGACCCATCACGATGTTTCAACGCAAAAAGGTTTTGGAAAGGACTTGCGCATCTGAGAAACTGCTTGAAAAGGCAAACGAGGAGGGAGGAAGGATGATGACCTGCACCGACGAGAAAAACCATGTTAAACCGTAGAGGGCTACTCACAAAACTTCTTGTAGAAGTTGGTCAGCGTTGGGGGCCACACAAAACAGGCGGTCTGTATTTTATAATAGGTAACACACAAAACCAAACAAAACAAACCCCTCGAATACCATTGTTTTAAAAAAAATAGATTGATGGCGTGAGGAAAGAGTTGGCCAGAACAAAGGGATATAACGGAAGGGAAGAAGTGACTGGGACAAAAGGAAGCGATAAAGCAACAGGTGCAGGCCCTGGTCGACTCCGCCTGATGACAACTCCCCGGGAGGGGGAAAGGAACCAGACAAGCAACCGTTAGATCACGGAACCAACCGCCTAACAGTCTCGAATGTCAAGAGGGAACATACAAGATATGAAAAGAAAAATGGAGGGGGGTTTAACATCTGAGTGGTCCGGTGAAGAAAGAACCGAACCGAAAATCCCACGCGAGTGACAAGCAACCCCAACCATACTAGGGGAAGGACCACATCATCCATGAGCAAGGCCGGGACTTTGGACAACTGGGGGAAGAGGGAAAAAAATAGTTGAAGTGGAAAGTGAAAAAGCCACAACTTGAGCCTTATTGCTCCCACATTCCCGAGGGAGGCACTTGGGGGGGGGACATTCTTGGGGTAAGACATGGGAGAATGAAGTTTGCTGTGGCACGACGAAGATCTCGGTAGACGGCAGGGGGAGAATTCCGTCACAGACTGGGAAAGGAGAAAAATTAAGGAACATACTTTTGAGCAGTTTGATGGATGCAGAGTTGGTTCTGTTGGGGGGCTTGGAATTAAGAGGAAGGGGAAGACGGCTGGCCGGCACCCCTGGAGCAACCAGTTTGGGGAAAGGATTCTTATAGCCAATGGGAAGGGTTTCAAGAGAGCCGGATAAATTGAGACGACTGCAGACATGCTCTCCGGGGGGATTACAAAAGGGAGGGGGGGGGGATGCAAAGGTGTGCGTTCGCAGACTGGACGATGGGACACAGGTTTAAAAAAAAGAGCCCTCAACAACAAGGAGAAAAAGAGATGTCACAAATGGGGTGCAGAAACGACGTGGTCCTTCGAACGACACCAGAGGGGAAATAAAAACGCACTTGTAACACGAAGCGCATGGAAAGAGGAGAAATGGAATCGGACATATAATTTATTCAGAATCTCGAAAGATAACGCCTAGACTCAAGAATGGAACTGGATTAAGGCCAACGGGTGGGTCACTAGAAAGAAAGGAACTTAAAAACGTCGCGGAATACGCGCCACAAGACAACGAAAATGGAGACCATCCAAAAAGTTCTAAATAGGGGGAAGAGGGAAATGCGCTTAACTTTGGTTGGGGGGGGCTCAGACTCGGAGACTGTGTCAGGAAAAGGGGAAAGGGCCTTCTTGAAAAACAGTAAGGAAGGAGCAATTTAAAGAGCCGCAAGCACTTGCAAAGACGTCGGGAGGGGGGGGAGAAAGAGAGTACTCTCATTAGTGTTGTTGCTTGTAAATTCAACCAAAGGTAATGCTCGGAAAAGAAAAAGGACCCCATAAACAAAAAGGAAAGGTTCCGCCTGAGACAATTGTATGATGGGTCAAAGGGTTAAAAAAGGGTGTGGCACGCCTTGCGGAATCAGGGGGGGCTGAAGTTCAATGAAGGGGGGACAAAAAATCCTCCATTGAAGGTTCTTTTGAAGCAGAATCAAGTGGGCACATCTCAGTAAATCGGGCATCTTTAGTCTCAAAAAGAAAGAGAGGGGGGCATACGCTTGAAAAGTCTAACGGGGATTTGGGGTCCTTCACGAGGGTAGGGGAAAACGAAAAAACAGGCGGAGAAAGGAGGAGGGGTGGGTCGATCGGGGGGCCGTGGCTTTCCGACCATTCGGTTTGCGCTTCAGTATGGACCGCTTTAGGGGCCACCTTGGGATAACCGGGCCCGCGAAGAGAAACCATCAGAAAAATTGTGGGGGGGGAGAGACCAATCAGATTCTAGGGGGGTAAATATTCTGAGAAAGGTCTAACGCCCGGCCCATCACAGCTGCATGGGGGTGTGGAAAAAGGAACAACGGTATCGCATCCTACGAGTGGTGGAAGTCAGCAATGGAGGAGGGGTACGCTCGTCCTCGCCGGGTTTCGTAGGTTGACAGCAAGGACTTGGGGGAAGAGATAGAGAAGAAGTAGCGGTCGCGGGCACGCCACGCTTCTTTGAAAAGGGGAGGGGCACGGGATCGTCGGGAAGACAGTGAACTCAAATGAATTTTTGAGGAAAGGCCGCAAAGGCCAAACCGACTCAGAAGCTTTCGGGACCAGAAAAGCTCAACCACTGATAGGGCGTAGTGGTGGAAGCTCGACAAGGTGGGAGGAAAACTAGGGGATTTGAACCCAGGGCGTAACATGGCGGCCAAAAAAAGGAAACCCAATCAACTGCCGAGGAAAGTTGAAACTCCGACGCCAAACTCTTGGGCCTTTCTGTGAAGGCCAAACCAAGACAGGTCCAAACTCCTCTGGCAGCTTCATATGATGAAGCAAAACTGCACGTGGTGCAAACCGGCTTGGAAAAGGGGGCCCGAACATTAAGAAAATTCCAGAAAAGAGCATCGCACTGAACGTTCTTGCAAAGCAGAAGATGGCAACCTGGGTCAGGTTCTTCGCCCCAGCTAAAAAGAGGAGTAACCTCGGGGGCGTCCGGCATGGACAAAAGGAAAAGGGGGAATTTTTTCATTGACCCCCAAGAAAGGGGCACCAGATGTCCCATATCTAAAAAGGAATCGTCATGCGGGGTACCCCGAGAAGGCCCCCATTCCTCTGAACGCACGCTTTGGGACGCTTCCTTGCGCACGTAAGAAGACCAGCGTCGTAAGGTCAAGGGGATAAAAAAACCGGCCTTTATCTGATCCACAATGAATGCCATGGGCACCAGATGAGGGAGTAACCGCAGGGGTTGCAGCACAGAACCCTGCCGCACAGCGGCAGAGGGCTAAACAAGTCCGGGGAACTGAAGGTCCCTGGGCTCAGCCCCATGACTGGCCCGGGGGACAATCAAGTAGGAGAAATATTGAGAACAGTAGGAAAAAGTTTTGACAGAGTGTACCCACATGAAGGTTGGAAGGGCGCGCCGGATTTTGTCACGGAAAAAAAAAGAAACCAAAGGTTCCGCCGGCGACTTGAAGTCCAAAGGAAAAGTAAGTCTACGGGTTGAAAGCGGGCGTTCGACCCCTCGTCTTCTAAAATTCTGGAAGTCGTAGAAAGGGTCATAAGGAGTCAGTAGATGCAGACTCGCTGCGGGCAGACTAGCCGGGACGGAGTTTTATATATAACAAAACAGGAGGGTGGAAATATGAATATAACAACCGGATAAGGGGTTCAGGAGGGTCTCAACGAAAGCTTGGGATCTACTTTAGGGAGGGGTCTTAAGGTGAGCAAAAAAGGGTCAGGCATAGTAGACAATGGGAAAGGGGAGCAGACCGGCTTCACACGCAGATGACGTGGGTTAGGAAGACGAGCGGTACAGAAACCGGGGTGAAAAAGGTTGCCGTTCCCGAAATTCAGACAACGGCCCAGGGGGGGGACTGGGGGCAAAGTTTCTCTAACAGGAGGAAGGGGCAGCAGTGGGCTTGGAAAGGCAAGTAAATGTGAGCCAAACCACGGGGACTTCCTGGCTGTAATATTGGGAGTCAAACATGTGAGCTGGAAGGCGGTGGGGGGCCGCTGCTTAAACTCTCCCCAGGGCAAAAAGTAGCGGGGTGAGCCTTCATAAGAAAAAAGGCCGGGTGAGCAGAACATCAGGGCAGTCCCTCGAAGTAGACAAGAGGCGAAAAGAATAAAAGATACTAGAGAAAACCGCTAAAAGGGGGGCTGTGCCATTGTGATGAATACCGATCCTTGAGTTGTCGCGCTCTGCCTTTCGTATGGGACGAGTTGTCCGCGGTGGCGTTGTCCAAAGAAAAGAGGGTATAGAACGTTAATGCTGAGCCTTGGGGAAAAACCTCATAGGTTGATGGAAGAAAGGACCCACCACACGGGGACAATGGGAAGTGTCTTAAGCAACGCAGAACGGGCACAAGGGCGATGGGAAGGGAACGGGGCAAGTGCGGGCGGGCCCAACCAAGGAAACGGCGACCGGTTGCACCGTTGAAGGCGCGACCAAGTCCGACTAAGAGGGTCTACTGCTTTTCATGGGGGTTTGAAAAACAGCGCCAAAATAGATTGCTCGGAGGATTGGTGATCAGATTTGGGGGTTTCTCGGTCCTGCAAGACAATTGCTGAATTGCGCAATCCAGCGGAGTTCAACTGGAATCAGATCAAAAAACCTCACGCGGGACACCGATCCGTGGGAGCTGTAGAGCAGGGGCTGGGAGTTGGCGTGTCGGGGCCGGCTCCTCCCACCTGAGGCGGACAAGGAAAAGAAAAAACGCTGAAAATCCCTGAGGAAAAAGAAACAAAAATGGTGGGTTTGTTTACCTGCGAACTTCGACGAGCTGAACGGACACGAAGGACAAAAATTCTTGCTGCCCTGTAATGACCGACTACGAAAGTTACAAACCTTCTAAAAGGGGGGGAAGTGCCCACCTACGGAAGTAGGCGGAAGGGGGTAAAAGCGGTGGGAACAACACAGGGCGGTCTGTGTATGGGGGGTACAGGGGAGAAAAAAGGGGTTCACATCGAATATGAGGAAGTGGAGAGCAAAAGGAATTTGAGGGGTCGGAGATAATGTAAGCTTGGTGTTACTATTAAAGAATTCCCAAACAGAATGATTACGGGGGGGGGAGAAAGCCACTTCAAACTCAAGGTCAGTAGAGACTTCCTGCTGCCAACCCCTGATTTAAAAAAGACCCCAGAAAATGGTCTCCAAAGAATATGAGATTATGCAACCTAGACGAAAAAGCATGAGAGAAATGAACCAGCCAAAACAAATATATGAAAAATTAGGTTCAGCTAACCAGAACCGGATGTCGGACTTGTTAAAGCAGTATGAATAGGCAATGAAACAGACCAGGGAAAATCACGCACGTACACCCCCACACCCAGACAGGTGCAAAGTGACCACAGGCCAGGGAGCAAAAGGCGGGAAAAACTACTTCAACGTGGTCATGGAGGGGCCGAAAGCAGGGGGGAGTGGAACAATTACAAGCCATGAAGAGACATAGTGGGTAACCACAGGAACGACGTCGGGGGGGGAGTGCTGGTTAAAGGGGGAATCCTTGTAATCTGTTGCGGTGGAGAAAAATTTCTAGGGGAACATTCCGGTTACGAGTCGGGGGCTGAGAAAATTATAATCATGTGATCCCATATCCAGGATTGTATGGGGGGGAAAAAAAAAAACTTGGGGGATGGCGGTCGAAGCGAAGTTATCACGAAAGTCTGGCCAAAGAGAAGAACAAACCCTGGAGGAAAGAAGGGGTTCCTATGAAAGGAGCATCAATTTGGGCAAAGCTATCAGGGGTACAGAGGAGAGGACCACGGAAGCTATTGGTAAAAAAGTGTCGTTGTTGCTTACAAAGTGTGTGTTTTAGGGAGAAGAACGGGGGAGTTTGCGGAAAAATGGTGG
>Ga0179593_1579803_pt1 | contig 10871 bp, 14 predicted proteins | sample CZODoug2_1_08_16_FD_185931 | JGI IMG/M metagenome (GOLD analysis project Ga0179593, IMG submission 185931) | Vadose zone soil fungal communities from Angelo Coast Range Reserve, California, USA - CZODoug2_1_08_16fungal (PacBio error correction) | ecosystem: Environmental > Terrestrial > Soil >...
CAGCGGAGAAGGCCGTCCATACTGCCATTTAGAAGCACACACGACATCAAAGGGAGGGGGAAACCTCCTCGTCGCAGAAGATCGCGGCAAAAAAATCATCTACGTCGTGTAGAGACCCTAGCGAGAGGGGGAAGAAAACCGGAAGGAGGAAAAAAAAAGAAAAATTGTCATCGGGCCCATTCCGAACTCCTTTTCCTCGGTCAAAAAAAAGGCAGCTTGCGACAAGAAAAAAAACAAAGGGAACTAAGTCGTTCACAATAAAAGAACGCTGTCTATCGAGGAAATAAAGAATGGCCGATCCGCAAGTACGCCTACAAGTCCCGACTAAAAAGAGACGGAAGACCGTGGAGAAAACTGTGAAAACACCACCAGGAATTCCTTAAACGCAAAGGAAAACCGCGACGATGGGGATCCGAATATCAGCACAGAGTTGTCCACGCGCGCAAAACGATTAGGTCGAAGAAAAGAGACTTAGACCTCGATATGAAGGACCGCTGGGGGGAAAAAGGTCATTTGACTGACCGACCCCACAACCACCCCGAGAGGAGTTGCTGTCCCCTGACTTTCTAACAAAGCTCGTCATTTAGGTCCCAAACCGGGGGGGAGCCTTAATTCCTGGAAAGGCCAGCAAAACTCTCGGAATGCCCCAGAAAAAAAATAAAAGGAGAAGGAGTAGGACAGCACACAAAGGACCGCAACCTCACTATTGCCACGCAACAATCAGGGGCTCTATGAAGTCCGTCTAAGGCTCGAAAATGTTCTGGTTGAGGACGAAGACCATTCCTCGATCGTGAATCGGGGGTTGTAGAAAGGTAAAAAACATTGGAAAGACGAGTCCAGCGGGATACGGACTCGCTTGGAAAGGGGGAAAGGGAAAAGAAAGAACTATGTCCCCAACAATAGGAGGGATCTGGGGCAAAAGAAACATCTTGGCGAGCATGCACAAGACCTATGTCTGTGGGCTGTAAAGGATCTCGGGAGGGACCTATATTCCGTATCCCAGCGAAAGACCTAGTCCAAAATAAATACGGGGGATTAGAAATTACTGGCGCGAACAGATGCTCAGAAAAGGGCCGGAACCAGTGGAAGAGACATTAAACCCAGGCGGGGGTCCCGCTTTTGGAAAGGACAATTGCTAGAATGCCGACCTGCTTTCCAGCCCCAGAAGAACAAACCCGAGCGCGGTGCGGAATCGGAAAAAGGGAGTATACAAACAGGTGGTCTGATGTGCGAAGATAGGGGGACACATGCAGCTGATATGAGAATACGAGTCGAACACACCAAGTCTCGTGAAGAGGACATAATGGAAAGGAAGGAGGGGCTAAATGGATGCGCGTATGAGTAAAAAAGATTTGGTTTCCGAGGAGAAAAAAGGAGTAGAAACAATTACTACACGAAGGGGATAAAAGAGGCAGCTTAGATCACCACTGGATGTGGGGGCTAAGGGGAACGGCGGTGTCCGGAAAATAACATCACTTTGAGTAATTATGACAATGACATAGCGATCGAACAATAAGGTTCAATCCATCACCTGAACAGGGAAGAGGGACATGGATAAAAATAGCAGTGAAAAAACGGGGCCGAACAGAGACGGGGGGGCACGTCGTCATACTAGAACGACGACAAAAGGTGGGGGGACTTTGCGCAGCGATTCTCAAGAAAAGGGAAGGAAAGACGACGAGTAAGCCACTAAAAATCAGAGAAAAGGGCCGAAAGTAAACAAGTGGCCACCGCATGAATTCAATGCAGGCCAAACGATACCGCAACGAGGGTGAGGAAGTCTTCTAGATAGACTTGGCAAACGGGGGAAAAGGAGACAAGAGGCTTCTTCTAAACACGCGTCCAAAGGGGGGACGGCATAAAAAGGTCTGGTGAGGTAAAAAAAATATAGGAGGGGAGTATTAGGGTTGGGTGTTGAATCGAAGATAGAGTGGCCCGCGGACGCAGGGTATTGTAGTTATGTTGGTTTGGGTTATCGGGGGGGCACATCAAAACGCGGCAGGTAAATTGTACTGAGAAGGGGTAATTGTATCGTAGGATGGGATGGAAAAAGTCGGGAGGGTAATTGGGAAGGTTCAGGGGGGGGGCTTGGATGGAACGTAGAAACAGGAGATCTGGATCAAGGTGAGAAACTGGTATGAGTGTTGGGGGGGGAGGCTAAATGTAGGGCGCGACTCCACCAAGACCAAGGGATCCGAAATGATCGTTCAGGAAATAAGGAGGGGCATAAAAAAAAACTGGAACGTACTTGAAGGGCGCCCCGCGAAGAGAATCATATCTGAGGTCCCTGAACGGGGGACAAAAGGGGTCCTGTTCTAGAATTAGGCAAGAACTGTTAATAAGTAATTACAAGGGCCGCGCAAAGCAACGACTACTTGAGAAAACGAGGAACGCGGAACCCCCTCGTGCGGCACGTTAGGGGGCGAGGGAAGTAGGCAGCAAATAAACAGAGCAAACAAGGGTGCCTCTAAAGCGAAAAAGGAACTGATAGAAGGGCCGCAGGACCATTTCAAAACTGAAGATGAACGCGTGCGGGGGAGAGATCTTCGCCGTGCAGGGGCAAAAAAGATTGAAAAGAAGAAAGGAAAGATGCGAGATACAGAGCGTCTTCGAGTGCTGGAAGCGGGAAAAAGACAAATCAATCGGCGGATGAGAGATGTACAAAATGGGGAGCACTGAGAAAAAGGGGGCCCGGCTAACGGACCTGGAGAAGGGGGGGAACTCACAGCGGAGAATCGCAATGGAAAAGATAGGAAAAATCACTAGGCAACGAAAATGCTCGCCAACTAGGGGGAAAAACAAAAATCCGGGAAAAAACCAGCTCATACCTAGCAGGGGGGCAAGATAGAGGAGCTTCGCGAAGGAAGTCGCTGACGGAAAAAAAACGAAGTAAGAATACACCCTGGCGGGCAGCCGAAATCTATAGAAAGGAAAGATCCACGGGTAAAAAGGTGCCGGTTGGAGGATGCACTAAAGAAACTTCCCCAGAAAAACGGAGGTTTTTTAACACGAGAGAATCTGATGCAAGGGAAAAATATCAGCCTGGCCTCAGGAGGTAAGGCCGAGGTTAGAACAGTGGGTTGCATATAAATAGGGGGACGCTAAAGTCAAGGCGGCTCTATACCCAAAAAACATGCCCCAAGAGAGGTAAGGAGCTACTTTAAAAGAACGTAGTATAAAAGGGGCATGGGGGGTTAGGGGGGAAAAGCTTCTTCATTGTCTAAAGGGGTACTATGGAAAGGGAGGGGGGATGGCGCTGTCGGAAGCGGAAGTCAGGAGCGGCCGGGAGAAAGTGGGAATGTACTACGAGGAGGGGGGGGGGACGTGCCACAACTACTTGGGGACGTAGAAAGTACACAGGGGTTCTTGTCGGATTACAGGACAAGGGGAGGAACCACCTGGAAAGGGAGGGAAAAAAAGGGGCTTGACAAGAGAGGAATACCGCACTTTTAAACCACGCGGCAACCGATAAGGGGGTGGTTGCTCGACTCGGCAGAAAATGAAAAAAAGAAAAAAAAAAAACGCGCGAGAGGGGGAAATTGCACTGATCAATCAATCTACCAAAAAGGATCGATCATGTTGGGGGGAAAGGAACGCCACGGAATGGAACGGGACCCGGTTGAAACCCACCACCCAACTAACCTTCTTAGGCGGGGGGGACAGGTTGGCCGGTCTTAACGTCCGCTTGTGACTCTAGGAGATTTAGACCAGTCGGAGCACAACAAACGTAGCTCTCCTTGAATGAAAAAACAGGCAGAAAGAGGGAATAAATGTCATCCAAGTAAGGGACCCCTTAGAAGAGAAAATCACTGTACTCCTTCCCCGAGAAGGGGAGGGGGTCCACCCCCCTTATTCTCTAATGGACCACCGTGGACGCAAGGGTAACCGCCCGTCCGCCAAGGGGACAAGGTCAAAAAACCCTAGAAAGGCACACGGGGGCAAAACATAAATGAGGAATAACCTGTGGAAACCCCCCGGATGACATAAGTGGGTGACCCCAAAATGAAGAATAGAAATTAGGGGACACCGGGATGTGACTTTCTGATAAGAAGAAAAAGAATTTCTCCAAGAAAGTCGTACGAATAGGAGAACAAGGACGGGATGAAGAATCGAATGGCGTTATCTCCAGGGAAAGGTAAAGAATCTCTCGGAATAAGATTCAAGGAAAAGCCAAAAGTGCTAACTGTTAAGCGAACGGGACGCCATAGAAAAGCGTAGCTCTCCAAAAAGAAACTTTTTGTGGGGGGTAATGAGTGTGACCGTGGGGGGGAAAGGGAAGGCGAGGCCAAAAGCGAGTGGAGAAACTACAAGCAAAAAACAGTCATTTGGGAGGACTGCCGAAGGTATTCTTTAATTCACGGCTGAGTGTAAAAGGGGAAAAAAAAAAGAACTCAAACGAGCAGGAAAGAAGAAAAGTAGAGTCGAAGAGGATACCTATGGGGGACCAAGCGACTATGTATCCCCCAAACAAAGCAGAGGGGGGAGGTGGGACCAAGCATCACAAAATCACCCCAAATGTACGAAGAAGTATAGGAAACGCGGAAAGCAACTTGATTAACAAAAGGCTATGTCCTCAAAAGTCGTGGAGGGGGGAGGAAAAAACGGAAAAACAACGGGCGGAGTTCAGATGGAATAGGTGCAACTACCGGATGGGGACACTAACAGATATCAATTTGATGGTGACCAGCGCCCTGTCGAGGGAAAAAAAAACGAACTCAGGGATTTACTCTGCTGATTAGTCAACCTACTGACAGAACCGATTCTATAAAAGGTAAAAAAGAAATAGGGTGGCAACAACTTGACCTTCGATGGAAGGGGCGATCGCTACTAGGGCTCAAAACCGGTCCAAAGCATCCTCCCAAGAGGAAAGACCTCCACTGACATCGCCAGAAACTCGCCGAAGCGCAACAACCAAAAAAACTATCGTTGTGAGAGGAAAGGGAACTTCCTAAATATTTGACCCGGTGGGGGGGACCAGGACGAGCTAAGAGGCGACTTGTAAAATTCAAGAGGGCGAAAATTGCGGAAGGCAGATTAGTCTTTGCCGTACGGGCGAACGGGGAGCTCCTCTGACTTGGACCTCAAGTCACGAGGAGGGATATTCGCCCTTGGACTGAATAGACTGTTCGCCGTGAACTGGTCAAGAATAAATTGATTGTCTGGGGAGTGAATAGACATACGCATCTCAGAGGTCGTGTTGGAGAAAGAGGAGGGGTCCCGTGAACTGCAGGGGTGTCAGAAGAGGGAAGAACGCGCAGGAAAAGCCGATGTTGATGATAGAACCGCGGTGTGAAAAAGGACAACCCGGGTGGCCGGGAGTCCGGGGAAAGGAAAGAACGGGACGTGTGTCGAGAGAGGATAGCCTTGCCCGCACGATCCTGGACATAAGAAAGTATCGATCAGGAAAAACCAAACCAGGTTCCAAGCAAAGGATAACTGCCCGTGGCGGTGAATGACACTCGATGGGAGAAAATGCGACAGGGGAAAAAGGGTCAGTAGAAAAAAAAAAGGGGATGTTTTTACTAAAAAAAACGTGACCACAATCAAAAGAAACCACAAAAACTTAGGCAGAGAGAAAGATCGTAACAAGATCACCTGGCCAGGCAGGAAAAAGGCGAGGTCGCAGGCGACCAAGGGAAGAGGAAAAAACTCGCTTTGCACTGGGAAGGAGACTCCATTATCATATACTAGGGAACTTCAGAAGGACTTACCAGATAGGCGGAAAGAGGCCTAACGGATCGATTTGACGACAAATAGACCTGAAGAGCACCTCGATCCGAAAAGGACACTCCGTAATGCACAGATACAGATAACTAAACAAAGTGGGGAACACACGACGTGAGGTTGGTACACTGTACTGAGGAAGGGAGATGGAACAAAGACCACTTAGGGGATCGAGTTATCGCAAAAAAGACTTAAAAAAAAAAAAAAGCGTCGCTCAATGACAAAACACCTTCCGGCAAGGCTTCCAGGCAGGCAGGAAGATCGGGCGGAAAAGGACTTTAGCCCGTCGGCAACACTGAGCTATTATCGAGGGGTGTTTGTCAGTCAAGGCGAGAAAGACATAAGTCCTGACGGTGGGTCCGGTGTCGAATATTCGGGTGGGGGTCCGAGGTCGAATGATGGAGCACGATCCGTGTGAATGGACCATAGGGGTATTTTTTGTTTAGAATGTTGAAGGGGGCCGGGTTAGGGGGGGGTCGGGCGATGGGGGAAGAACAAAGGGGCGCTGCGGGCTAAGGGCCTGTGAGGGGTTAATCGGGAATGCAGTGTCTAGAGAAAAAGGCAGGAGCCAGGGGCTCATAGAAGGTCAGAAGCGGAAAAGTGGGAAGGGCGAGCCACCATTAATGATAGGAAGGGAGACGGAGAAGAGAAGGTGTCCCCCTGTTAGGGGGCCAAGGTCCCCTCGCCAAGGGAGTTAATGCGAATAGAAGAAAGTTTTAGAGATGAAGAGATGCTCGCGTCGCCTATCGCATGAAACCACCAGATAATGAAATAGAAAATGGGTAAGGCGGAAGAACATAATAAATCCAGAGGGACTTAAAGAGAGGGCACGAGGGGAAAAAGCTCCTCCAGAGAAAATGTATTGCCCCCAAATCCAAAAAGGGGTAAAGAGGGGTAACCTAAAGAGGGACGATTGGTTGAAGCCCGTGCTTATGTCAAAACTTCCTCTCAGGGGGGGAGAATGAGGAGAACCAAAAGCGGGAGATTGGAAGCGGAAGTAAACAGAGACGCAGCGGCACACGGGAAGAGGCTACGGGGAGCAAAAATGGACACGGGGGAGTCGAGACCAAAGGTGAAGGCCAACACGTCACCAGGAAATAGCTACGGTGCCAAGCTATGACCTAAGGGCTTACATGTCTGGGCGGGACGCTGGATCTGCCCGGAATAACAAAGAGGAGCGGACGTTGAAAAAGACGATGGGGGTCTTCGGGCGGGGTCCTTCGGGAGAATGAGACCGCGTCTATGTCTAGCTTAGGGAAGGAAGAAACGTGGCCGCTATGATAGAACAAAAAACAAACCAGTTCTTGAAGTTTCTTAAAGGGCAAAAAAAACCACCTTTTGGGGAGAACAGTTTGCGGAAGGGGAAGGGCGGGAAGCGCAGCCAGGAAAGGCAAAAAACGAGATGTCCCGGGAGGCGCCGGACGAAGACACGGGGGAGTATGCCTGACGAGAAGCCCCACAAGGCTACAGAGGGAGAGGCGAAATGGGAGGTACATTTTAAGAGAATATGGGCTGCGGTATACCGAGGATCAATGGCGAGCAAGGAAAAGAGGGGGAACTGGCGCGTTACAGAAGTCAAAGTGAAAAAAGGAAAAGAAGTCAAAAGAGGACCGAATCCTAGAAAGTGGGAGCGCTCGGAACCCCCTAGAACAGGGAAGTAAGGTACGTGGCCGGCAAGAAGGCCTATAGCTGGACGTTTCGCGAAGCAGCCCAACAGGCGAGTCATAGGACAAAACAACAAGGAACAGCCACTGAAACGGACAAACTTAACAAAAACGGAACCTACAAGAAAAAGAAAAATAGACTGGCACGCGGGGGAAAAAAGACAGAAACTAGCCTAAAAAAAACGTTGCTTCAAGGAGCCGGAAAGACCGAAAAACGCATTCCAGAGGAGAAAGACCCCCCAGACGCACTAAAAAAGGGCATTATCGCCCAGCAGGTTCTGCACGAGGGGAACGACGGTACAAAGACCACACGTAAGCTCATTAGGACCAAAAAAAGTAATCTTCCCGTATACGGGGGCCGGACGGTTGAGGGGGGGGTACTCTGCGAACACATTATACTTTAGAAAAAAACTAAACAATTGCGCGCACCCTGAACCGCTCGTCAGTGGGGATTCGAGGATCTTTGAAATTCCGCTTCAGAATTGCCATCCAACTAAGGGGGGAACCTACCCGAAAGGATGGCTCACTACACGCGGCAACATCATACTTGCAACAAGGCGCCGGCGGGAGGGAAAAGGACTTCGTCGGGTGCGTACAAACCAAAAAATCTACAGATAAAAAACTTTTAGGAAGAAGCCAAAGGGAAGAGGGCTCTGGCCAGAAAGAAAAAGGGGGTTTGGGCACAGGAGAACTACCCATCGATGTCAGCATGCGCACTGGGGAAAAAGTGTCCCATTAGCAAACAAGTGCTCTTTCTGAGCGGGTACTACTTCAATGGGGCACAAACGACCGGAGAGGCAGCGCGGAAATCATGGGAATAAGGGCGCCTCAGAGATATATTTACCGAGAATCGATTATCTGACCCTTGGATTGTGCGAACTTCTCCCAGAAAGGCTCATATATCCTCTAAAAACTAAGAGCGCTCGAACCGAATTGCCGAACGGGGGGAGGAATTCCCTTGAAGAGTGTGTCACGAGGAACTGGCAATCGGATTGGTAAACATAGTCCCCCCAAGACGATAAGCAGTTGCAGGGCGGTCATCGAAACTTTTCAATCCAAAGAGGAGGCCACAGGGACGAAGCTAGAGGGGAATTGCACCGATCTGATTGGGAACATGCGTCAACGCATAAAAAGAAGGAGATCAGAAAACGATGAAATACTGGAGTCTCAAAAAGCACTTGGGTGGATTCCCTAGAGAAATCGGCGGGAAAAAAGCGCGCCAGACGAGATAGGTGGTGGTCAGCTTGCGCTTAGGACCCGGACGGGGGCTTCAAGGGGAAGGGAGTAAGTCTTGCGAAGACCATTTCGTGGGGGGTACTTGCGAGAAAGACCAGGAGTTCAGGATGCTTCAGTGTGGATGCCCCAGCGACATTTACTATTGGGACCAAGATAACATGCCGTAGGTGGGTGGAATTTCGTAAAGGGGATGTCAGATCTGGGCGGAGGAGGGCGGTGATCTTGCAAAAACAATAAAGCCGATAGAAGAAAAAATTTATGCCGCAAGCCGTGGAAAAGCTTGGGAATGTACAGTCAAGAAAATACATCGAGTCGGAAGAAAGACTCTTCCGGGAAGGAAAGATCTCCAAGAGTTCGATTGATCTGGTGACGGGGTGGTCGAGGGGGAGAGAAAAAGGCGGGGTAGCGAATAGAACGCTGTTTTTAAATAAACCTGTTCGTCAACAACAAAATAAAAAAGGAGTAAGGTCTTGAAAAAGGGTTTCTATGAAGAAATAGACCATTGCAAAAAAAGGCACTACCGGGGGACGTTTCATTTACGAGCAGCAGAGTAAATATAGGACCAAATAAGCGTTGGCGATTTCAGAACCATCGAATTACGGAAGGCACATGGATTACAGAAATGAAACTAGGATCCGACTCGACAGGAGAACAGATACATTGCATAAAGACGGGGAAAAAACTAGTCGCTGAGAAAACTTACAACAGGAGTAGTCCTCCACATGCTTCAAAAGGACGCCCACACAGACGGCACTAGGCACGAACGTCTAATAAAAAAAAAAAAAAAAACAGCTTCTTCAACACAGAAGAACGGGGGACAGATGCGAGAGAACTTAAGAAAAGAAAAAAGCAAAAAAATGGTTACTAAGTTACATACATAAGAGAACTTGTCGGAATACGAAGCTCCAGTTCAATAAACAGCTGAATAATAAGGGAGGGCCCTGCGAGGGAGAGATATGCGCGAAAGTGAGCCACAAGGGCGGTATAGAAGGACAGTAAAACAAAAGTTTAGATGAGGACATCGCGTTAAGGGTGGAAGAGTAAAAAAAAGGGAATAGAAAGCCAACAAGGAACAGGTGGGAGCTTGCATTTCGAGGTCGCCTTTGCAGGTGAAAGGGGGACTCACTGTCGAGGGAAAAAAGCACCTAAAGAATCAAAAAGAACCTCGCGATACGTCATCAATTCGAGATGGAAAGGGTCTGCTCGAGCGTGTGAAAAGGGGAGCTTCGACCCGACGACTGGAAAAAAAGAAGTCAAGAGAAATCCGGGGGCAAGGTGACAAGCATCAAATTCGCTATGACAAAAAGATTATCATCATACGCTCAGAGTAAGGCATCAACAGGTCATAAGACGGAAAAGGCTAGAAAAACTCGGGTTCATCAGGGTCCCTCAGGACGCGCCGAAAAGCCCAATCCGGTCGGAGGAGAAAGTGAAGGGGCGTTTCTCCGGGGAGGCACATCATGGAGAGGGTTATTCCTAGACAGATCCCGAGGCGCTGATGTTACCTCGAGTAGGAGATTTTGGTGTTGGAAGGGGAGGTTGGGTGAGTTGACGGGGGGAATGTCTAGGGGAAGTTGGGGAAAGACAGCTCAATCAAGAAAGCAGCGCGAAACGCGGGTCGGGGAAAGTAGTAAACAATCCCCGCAATCTTAGCCAACTCCCTACAGCTAGAGGCGAGTATTGGAGGCGAAAATTCAGTCGGAATTAAAGAGAAAAAAAAGCGCGGTGAAAACAGAAAGTCGGTCAAAAGTAAAAAAGACCCAAAGGTAGAATAAATACCTAAGGTCACCGCGTCATTAGAGAAAACACTGATCAGTTGGAGAGTGACGTGGTGAGGGGGGGAGACAGCAGGGGGAGGTCGTGTCAAGACCAGTGTGAAAACAATATCTTTGAAGGCGTGGTAGTCGAGAAAGAGTCGTCTGGAAATGCTGGTGATCACAGTGCGCGGGGAATTGACCTTGCATACGGGAGTAGGGAGGGTTCTGTTACGAGGTTCATTGAGCGAATAAAAACAAGAAAAGAAGAGCGCCATTGGAAGGAAAGTTACATTCGTCAGAAAAGGGGGGACTCAATGGGGGAATGACAAAAGTGTAGGGAAGAAACGATCTTCACGGTGGGCTGCGAAGGAGAAGAAGAAACGAAGCAAGAAAAGAAGGGGATATGCCGTGTGTCCTGAAGAGGAGTGGAACCTCATAACGAGGAGTTGCAGGTTGAGTACTACAAATGGCGAAAGGGGAAAGGCCGCGT
>Ga0179593_1618474_pt1 | contig 10871 bp, 15 predicted proteins | sample CZODoug2_1_08_16_FD_185931 | JGI IMG/M metagenome (GOLD analysis project Ga0179593, IMG submission 185931) | Vadose zone soil fungal communities from Angelo Coast Range Reserve, California, USA - CZODoug2_1_08_16fungal (PacBio error correction) | ecosystem: Environmental > Terrestrial > Soil >...
AGTCCAGGCGGAGTGGCACAAAACTCGTGGAAAAAAGAACAAGAGTACGCGGAAGGACGGGTCCCGACCTGTTACTGCGGAGAAAAGACATGTTACTGGAGTTGGGGGGGGGATGATTAATCTAAAAGGGGGAGAAGAAAATATTTGGCCTGAAGGTCAGGGAAAGAGGCAAACTGGGGGTGGGGGGGGTTTGCAGAGGGTGGGAGGAGGGAATTTGGGGGGGGGGGGGGGGGGTGCAGACTTGCGACGTAAAGGGGGGGGGGTTGGAAATAAGTTCACTTCGAGCACGGGCAGGGCCAGGAGAAGGCGAGAGGGGAAAAAGGGGTTTTTGGGCGGAAAGAACAATGTAGTGGGGGGCCGCCCTACCGCGGAAAAAAGGTGGACCAGACGGTGGGGGGGCCCAGAATGTCCAAAAGGGGGGTGAATGAAGAAGGCGTTGGGGCGAAAATGTAATTTCCTCACATCAGAAAAAAGGAGGGAAATGATCAAGTTGGATAGAGAAAAAAGTAACATGACGGCAAACGGAGTGCAGTATTTAGCAACGAGTCAGGGAACCCGTCAAGTAAAACAGCCGAAGGACAGAAAAGAAGTGCAAAAAGAAACACTTGGGGGTGGGGGGTGATTCAATTTGTCCAATAATAGAGGGGACAACTTGATCCATGAAATTACTACTTCATGGAGAAACGCAGGAAAAAAAATTGATAAACCCCTTTTTCACCGGATGGAAAATCAAAGTGAAGGGGAAAAAGAAACTGGCATAAATGATGTTTTTCGACGGGGAGAGCACCGCCGACCAGGTAGTTCGCAAACGAAAAAGAAACGCCAACAAAGCATCATGAAAGCCCCGCCAGCACCCGTCTGAATTTGTGGTCAGTTTCCCGCAGAGGGGGCAAAAAACGAGATTTCGTCAGCAAAAAAAAAAACAAAGAGAAGTCAACTGCGAGCAATCTGGGGGTGCCAAGGAATGACCCGGGTTGGTCCAATGGAAGCTCACAGAAAAGGGGGGGGGACCTTCGGATAAAAAAACTCCCTGGCAAACCGCCCCAGCCGAAATTTTCGCCCGGGGAAGGAAAAAAGCTGACTAAAACGGGCGTTTCTGAAAGAAGCGGCGAAAGAGGCAGGGGGGGGACAAAAAAAAGGAATCTGGGTGATGATACGCCGCCGACAAGAAGACTGGCAAAAAATGGGACGCCCCAGGGGGGGCCTACCACGCTTCCAAAATGGACAACATGCCCTGAACCCAAAGACGCTGGGGTTTGGGGAAAACTTGTTGTTTCACGGGGGCACGTGGCAAGAGGGGGGCCAGGCACCCAAACTTTTGCAAAGGAAGGAAAAAGGGGGGTTCGATCCGTCGTGCAATCGACGGCCACAGGGAGGGAAAAAACGGAGGGAACTGTACAAAAGTGTGTCGCACTAAAAGTGGGGAAAAAAAAGTGCTCTGAGCTAAAAAATAGAAACGTTCAGGACCGGTCAACAATATCGACTCGATATGTCAGAAAAAAAAAAAGAAGCCAAATGGCAAAAGGGACCCAGACGTTCCCCATGGAGAGTACAGGGGGGGGGGGGGGAGCGGGCGCGAAAAATCGGAAGGACCAATTGCCCCGCTTGGTGAAAAAAAGGAATTCTGCCAAAGGCCTGAAAGCGGCAAGCCGAAGGGGCTAAAAAAAATGCACGCACAGGAAAAAGGTGTGGGCCACATCCTTTGTTAAGGGAAAAAAGGCTCGGCGCCATGTCCGGCACCGAACTCGAAAGTCTTTCGCAGCCCAGAAAGGAAAGGGGTGACGAAACCGGGTGCGCCACCATCGGAACGGGGGGGGAAGAGCAAAACACCTAAAAGAGGAAAATGGGGTCAGAATACATCGTGGAGGCAGGAGGCCCCTCGGGCCGACCGAGTCAAGGAATTTAATTTCAAAAACGATGATCACTAAACTGGAAGAACAAAAAACAACCGATAATACCAACTCGCAAACAGCAAGACCAATGGGGCCGCAGCTCTGACAGAAAAAAGTACTCCCGGTCTAAAAAGCTTGGGGAAAAAGCGCAAAAAAAGGGGCCAGCGCGGACAATAAGGCAATCACCATCACCAAAAGCTTTTAGATTCAACAGCGGAACAGGAAAAAAAAAAGGCAAGACCGCCATGGCAGCGGGGGGGGATTTGAAAGCGAAACGCAAAACGGGAATTTGCCGCAGGAAAAAGCGGGGGGCCTGGTTCGGAGGTATGGACGCAGGTGATTTCCAAAGAGGTTCAACGCCCCCTTCGTCCTGCGAGAAAAGTCAACAAAATGGCGGGAAATAAAAACCCCTTTGAATATAAATAGGTCGTATCGAAGCAACTCACTTGGGGGGATTTTGGCCTTGGGGTAAATTTGCGTCACGCACGCACGGTGCTAGGGGCCACCAAACACACAGAAAGTCCTTGTGCGACATTTAAACAAAAAAACGCGACCACAAAAAAAGCCGCGAAGAAGACGACGGGGAAAGTGAAAAAACAGTTGACACCCGCTTAAACGGCAGCCGGTTGCCAATCTTTTAAACTGAAATCAGCCGGGGGTGGTCACACGAAAATCGTTAAACGGGCAAAATGGGTCGCCCCAGGGGAGGCTTTCAAAACTTCACCCGAAAAAAAAAGTCAAACGTCAGGTAAAAAAACCAGAAAGCGAACGCGAAAAGGGCTGTGTTAACAATCCAGGGGACAAAGGTGTGGAACGTAAGAGAGGGGTCAAAAAAAATCAGAAAGGGGAACTGGAAAGAGAGTTTGCTTTGGTCTGCCAAGAAGAAAAACGCTGGGGAAGAATTGTTCAAAAAATGCCTGAATTGATCGAATGCAAACATCCCAAACAGGGTGGCCTGGTCAATAAAAAAAAGCCCGAATATTCAGATTGATCAGCCATAAAACGTAAGAAGAACGAGTTTGCACGAAAAAGGGAGTAAACCACAACTTCCAAACAGCAGGAGCAAAAAGAAACGAGGGAAGTCCAATACTCATCAAACCCACGATGGGGTTAAAATAAAAATAATAAAGCTGTCAGATCGAGGGGGAGTAAAAGAGCGGAGGCATCGGTTCTCGGAGGGGGGGGAAACAGCAAGGAGCGGGGGGAGGAAAACTAAAGCAACAAGAAAGGGGGTGGGACTCTGAAAAGGAAAGGCAGCGTGCACTTGGCAAAAGAAAGAAAAAGGAAAAGGGGGACCCGGGGAGGGGGAGAAGTAGTGATTAAAGCAAACACTTCTGGACGGATGGAAGCAGTAACGGGACTTTGACGGGGGGTTTGGGGAACCAGATCCCCTACTGGGGACTGATCGAAAAGCCGTAACGTACCACAGCAAAGGGGATTCGGGACCACCACTGAGAAAAAAAAGAGGGGGTGACAGAGCCAAGGTTTGGGGAAAGTGGGGCCCCCGGATAAGAACGTCAAGGGGAGTTGGGGGGCTCGCGCTGGTGGGGGGGAAAAACCGTTAAGATGAAGTGGGATGTGAAAAAAAAATGCGGGGGGATGGGGCGGAGCAATTTAAAAGAAAAGGGCCCAAAGAGGGGGGGAGTGAGCAAGGAAGCAACGTATTGATTTAATCGGGGCCAAAAATTCGTGGGAGGGCCACGTTTGGGGGGAAAAACGGCACGGGAAAAATTTGGGAACCGTGGCGGCAGAGATGGTGCCAACGCCGCCGGCCAGGGGGGGAGGAAAACCTGTGTACCGGGGGGGATGGGAGGGACTACAACCGGCTTGGGGTTGAAGAGAAGGGAGTCCCTCTTTGTTAAGGATTACATTCCCAGATCACTTGTGTCCAATCCATAAATGGGTGAAGACCGACTTGCCAGCAGAGTTGCAAACATACTGCGTCGGGGGAATTGAGACAATTCCACATTTGAAAATCTGGTGCTTGGGAGTTGTTCCACGGGGCGGAAAGAGGAGGGTTGAAACGGAGGGGGCTACATTTAAAAAAATGAATATTAAGACCATCTGAAGGGCAAGTCTTAGCGTCCTGATTCCAATGGAACTAACATCAGGAAGACGTGAAAGGGGTGGCGACACTAAAAACAGGGACGGAAATTGCGAGAAGTGGTGGCCGCGTGGGACCTCGATGCAAGATCAGGGAGGAGTAGGGACACAAGGAGAGGCCGAACACGAGGCAAAAAGGGACGGTGGACGGCCCATTTTGGCGGAACGCACACTTCCGTGTGGAAAAGAAAAAAATTAGGGACGAAATACAAAGGACAAAATTGGAGGGGGGGGTGGAGCCCACTGATTCACGAAAACGGGAGAAAGATATTCGGAAAAAAGTGGGAATGGGCGGAATGAGATTTACTGGGGGAAAAAAAAGGACGCGACATGGAGGAGAGAAACACCTTGGGTTGGGCCCCATGGGGAAGGAAGGACACTATGGGTCCCGCGAACTTGGGGAGAGTGCAAAAGGGGAGTGCGGGGCTCTAAACACGACAGGGGGCAACCGGTGTGTGAAGGGCGAAGTGCACAAGAAAAAAAAAAAAAGCGGGTTGGGAGAATGCAGGGACATTTCCGGAAAAAAAAAAAACCTGGAGGAAGGTCTCAATGCCATTCGCGGCCAGTATACTCACAACCCAGCATTGTTTCACGGGCACGGAGAGAGGCCAATTAAACAACGAGACAACTCGCGCAGATCGGGCAAAAAAAAAAGCCTAGGGGGGATGGGGACTAAACGGAAAACTGAGTCGAAGTCATCCACTTATGTGGGGCGGCGAACGGGGGGACACGGGAGTTAAGGGCACGGGAAGTTTGTAGAGCCGAGCCTTAAAAAACTGGGTGGTGGTGGACTGAATCGAGGTGGGGGGGAAAAAATGAAAATACAAATTGAGGACATGGGGGGCACGCCCTGGCGCTGATTCGGGGCAGGAAACAAAAAGCGTGGGGGGGTGTCTGAAACTTGTCTGGCGCAAAAGAGAAAGTCAAGGGGTTTTTCCAGGGCTCAGGAGAAACCGGAAAAGTTGTGTGGGGGGGTAAAATGGGGGGGCAGCTGATATGCAGGGAAAGTGATAGTGGGGGCGATAATGTGAAGACAAAGGGGGTGGAAAGAAAACGAAGGAGCCTGAAAAAGCCTTGTCACTGATTGAAATGAGGATACGGCAGGCCTGACGGGTGGGGGCGTAAGGGAAAGGTCTGACGACGAACTCGACTGCCGTGACTGGGGGGGTGCGCCGTAACTTGGGAAAAAAAATCACCCATCCGAAGGGGAGGGAGGGGGTAATTTGGTCGGACACGAGTGACTTTGGGCAGGGGCAGAAGGCCAGGACCCACGTCCGGGAAACCTTTCGCGTAAAACGGGGAGGAACCCGCCTAAATGACCAGGTGGGGGTCAAAAAATAACCCGAGGAAGTTGCTGGCTTCCAAAAAAAGGGGAACGCAGTGATCGGGAAACAAGAAAAAAAAAAAGAATTATCCTCGCCACATCGAAGGAAAAAAAGCCGCAACTGAAAAAAAAAAACAAATGTGGACTGCGCTTGAAAACAACTTCCGCACGGCCAAAACTCGTCCCTTTTCGCTGAATAACAGAAAAATCACTATAAAAGGACCAGGGGGGGGGGTCAACGGCGAAGGTGCAGATTAAAAGGAGTCTGAAAAGCCAAGGGAAAGGATAGAGCACAAAAAAAAAGGATGGGGAAAAGATATAGATCAACAAGGGGGATTTTCAAGGGGCGTGGGACGAGTAGAAGCAAAAGAGGGAGGGTAATAAAAGGGAAAGTGTCGAATGAGGGCAGAGGTGGGAGGGGATAAAGGGAAAAAAAAGTCAGGGTATTTTGTCCTGCAGGGGGAGAAACAGGCAGGGAAGCCGGCAGAAGGCCAACATGGTGGGGGCCGGCGAATGTATGTTGGGTGAACGATGGAAGAATGGGACCAGAAGGGTCAAGGGTTTCCCTAGTCCAAGCATGAAGATGGCCAACAGGGGGAGAAAGGGCAGGGGGGTCGGGACCGGGAGGAAGGATTTAGGGACGGGGACCGCCCGGGGGGGCACCGGAATTGTTTTTTCCCAATTAACTTGGGGGCGCGAACCCCTGTGTGTTATGAAGAAAAAGGCGTTTGGGGAAATGAGGCTAACAGAAGGGGGTTGAAAAAAGGGTAGAGACGGAAGAAAAGGGAAGAAGGCCAGTCTTCAAGCAAAAAAGTAAAAGGGAGGCAAAAAAAGTGGACAAAAAAAAAAAGAAGATACAGACAGAAGTTCAATTTGGAATAGGGCGGGGACAATGGGGTAGAGGTTTTGTCGCAAACGCAACCATCAGGTATGAAAATCCAAGGAAAAAAGGGCCACACCAATCACCCAAGGTAAGGGCTCTGAAACTGAGAGGGATGAGCACTTATAGAAAGGGGGGAAGCACGAGGGAAGGGCGAACGCGTCGTGAAAAAAAACACAGCTCAACAACCTCAAATGGTCAGCGGGGCACCGAAGGGGAGTGGGGTTCAAAAGAAAACTGAACCCGTCCGGAAATGGGGCACGCGAAGCAACAAAGATGGCACGGTCGTCAACAAAATCAGACCGTGGCCCCACGTGAACCTGGTGCACAGTACCGAAAAGTGTCTCCTCACTTGAGAACGAAAGCCCCAGCCGAGCGTGACGTTAAAGGGAAGGATGCAGGCGGAGGACGTGAAAAAAGGCGATCGAGCAAGATACAAAAAGCGCGGTGAGGGATACGTTGACACGAGGGCAAAAAAAATCAAGGACAAGGGTGCGCCGGATACATAAACCACAGGAACCTGAAAACCAAATTCAACTCGGGGTCGGTCACTTCGTCTGGAAAAACAAACATAAACCAAACGTGGCGAGGGTTGTTCCGGAAAGGTGCAACGGGAGGTGCCAAACGGTTCTTTCAACTTGAGGTTCGGACGGGGGGGGAAAAAGAGGTGAAATTATTAGGGGGAAAAAAAATGGGGGGGGCGCAAAAAAATAAAGGGATCTGAGCGGGGACTAACCAGGTATATAATTTCCTCCCTCAAAAAAAAAAAAAAGAATGACACAGTCGGAATACACCATGTCCCAAAGGGGGAAATCGGAATAAGGGCAAATCTGACGGCAATGGTGAAAAGGTGACGTTTCACAGGACCTTTTAACTGGGGCAGGGGGACGGAAGTTGCAGCAGCAAAATGAAGCCAAAAAAGGGGGGGCCCGCACAAGAAAGTTCATCACTATCGTGCCTGGAAAGCGAGGAAGGGGATCACTATGTCTAAGACAGAATCCTCATGCCCGCCAAGGGACGGCCAAACACAAAAACGTAAACGTTAGTCAGTCCCAAAAACCTGTCAGCGACGCGTGTCATACAAATAAGTAGAAAGGTCGTACAGGACTTCAGTGTCCAGGGGTCCAAAAGAAAACGGAAGGAGACAAAAACGGTCAAGGGGCATAACCAAAGAAAGCGTCGCCCCCATTTAAACAAAGCAAGGGGGGTCGGCAATGCTTTGGACTCAATCAGCAAAAGGTGACGCCGGGGAAAGGCTGCCGTTTGCTTTCTCCGAGCAAAAAAAAAGAAAGAGGTGCAAGTCATCGGGGGAATCAGCGCACAAGTACACAAAGGCACTGTAGATGAACGATTCAAACGTAACAGCAACAGGGGGCATCCACAAAGAGGGCCCGACCGAGGGAAGGGGGGGTAAAGAAGCCCGAGAAAAAAAGGAAATTTTGGGCTAACGGGGGGCGGGGGTGGGGGGAGCGGGGAAAAAAAACGATGCCGCACAAAAGGGGATCCTCCGAGGTGACAAGCATAAGACTTTCATAATCGGAAAAAAAGAAAAGGGCTGTGGGGGGGACAAAGGTCGGGTAAGTTTATAAAAAAAAACGGGGCCACCGCACTGGGGGACGAAACAATAAAAAGTTCAACTTGGGCTAGCTAACAAAAATGCGCCAAAAAAAAACCGAGTCGAACCGTCGTAAATTTCAAGGGGGGAAGGTTGTTTCCAACGGAGGCGGCACAATCCGGGATCTGCAAGGCGGGCGGTAACCGAAGAAAAAAGCTTGAAAAACATGGAGACGATCTTCAGAGCAAGGATCTCGGTCAGAGGAAAAAACGACAACAAGGCAGCCCGGGGGGGGGGGGGGGGCCGAATCCTGTTTGGGCAAAACAGGGGCAAAAGAAAGTGTGGCGTGGGGAGACAACAAAAGTTAAAAAAACCGGGAAGAAAGTTGTCCGGCGGTCATTGACCACAAAGCGGGCTGGCCTTGTGCAAAACGAGGAGAGTGATCGGGCAAAACACATCAGATGGGTGAAGGGTGCAACCGCACCAAAGCGTTCTCGCGTGGGGGGAGGGGAGAAGCCGGGAGGTCGGAGAAAACGATTCCAAATTTCATGTGGTGTGGATTCAACAGACAGGTGGACACCTCCAGACCCGACGGCTTTGCTGGGTCAGAAAAAAAAAACAAACAACACAAGGGAGTGCAAGGAGGGGAAAAGAAAAAGGGCATCGGACAGGGTACGTGATGGGCTAAAAATAGAGGAGTAGCAAATGTTGTTCGAAGGAGCCGAAAGGGATCGGAATTTTCACAGTAACATTAAAACAAGACATGGAGTGAATGAGTTCAAAATCAGAAAGGAGGGAACCAACAGAAAAAGAAAACAAAAAGGGCAGAACCCTTGGGGAAAAAGAGGGGGAGGGCAGGGACTCCACAACCTGGAGAATTATGGAAAACCGGCGCGGGCAATGCTGGAGGGGGGAGGGTCGAACCTGGGGAGCCTTAAAGAAGGGAGATATGTCTCCGGAAGCGGAGGGTTCACGATTGGAGGGGACCACACTGGGGGGGGGGGACGGAAGAAAGAGGTGAAAAAACGAAAAACAAAAAGCAGTTTGGAACCGGCCGGGGGAAATTACGTAAATCGAGATCTCGTGGGGCGCACGGGTAGCAAGATGTGGATTTTGCAAGGCAAGATAGCCTGGAGAGCCAAAATAAGGCAAAGTGATTACGGTGGGAAGGAAGCCCCTATTGGGGAACGTTTTTGCCCGGACGTGGGGAGTGAAGTGAATCAGAGAAAGAGGCGGACACATTGGGTCAGGGCAAAAAGCGCTATGGGGGGGGGGGGGGGTACAAGTCCCAAAAGCGAGGCCCGTGGGGGGGGAAGGTGCCGTGTAGTATTCAAAGGCGGGCGGGGGGTGGTAAGGGCCAGTCTAGAACAGGGAAGAATGGATTGGGCCAAAAAATATTCTAAGCGCAAAGTGAAAGGGAGGGAGTTTTGAAAGCCAATGGCGGAACAAGGGCGTGTCACTGGAAAGGGTTGGTTGTAGAAGGGAAAAGGGGGTGGAGACATGATTTGGGGAAATGTAGGAAAGCGAGTCAGAAAGGAAACGTACGAAAAAGTCCTATTACAGGATCGCGATGGAAAAGGAAGGTGTGGAGGAAGGGACCTGGGGGGGAGAAAAGAAAAAGAAACTGGGACGGGATTACACGACTCTATTCTAGGAAAATCGAGGAAACTGGGGATTGTTGCCGAATCGAGAGGCCGAACAAGGGAAGGGAAGTGCCGGTGGGCTTGGGACGGCACCTAAATGGAAACGTTTGTAAAAAAGGGGAAAATATTGGGCGAACCGGAGGACAAGGAAGGGAAGGGGAAAAAAGGTGGACGGGAAAACAAGGAAGAAGCCTGGTACGAAGAAAAAAAGGGGGGAAATGTGGTTGATGGAGAGTGGGGACGAGGTAGAGATCAAACACGAATTAGCTAAGAAAACAAGTTTTTCCCAACGGTTAATGCAGGAAAGACGGAAGAAAGGGTTGGAAAAACAGGTGGCAAAACCAGAAGAGAAAGCCGGGGATACAATCTGCCAGAACGGTGTTTGTGAGGACACACAAAGGGAACGAAAGCGCGTTGGGCCATGGGTTCAGGGGGGGGGGGAAGTGAGGGTGTTGCGAAAGCGAGGGACCCTTTAAGGACGTGTCAAATGCTGGGGGCTGGGGGGTAAAGAAAAAGAATGGTTCGTGCTAGAACGATCTCACACGCGCCAGAAGCATAGCACGAAACGATCGAGGGGGCGACAGAAGGAGAGAACTATTGTTTTCGGCGAAGGCCTTTGGGGAACGGGGAAAGGACTGGCACGTAGGAGTTGGAGGCGACCACAAGGGACAGCGTGTGGTGAGGGGAGGGAAGAGGCACGGGGCATAAGAGTACTAATTACCAGGGCTCAGTTAGGGGTTTTTGCAGGGGAAGGGGGACGAACGGGGGAGGGGGCCCGCAAAGAGAGGTGAAAACAGTTCTAAGTGACAAACATTTGGTTTCAAGTTGCTCTCATAAGAAGAAAAGCCGTTGTAATGGGGACGGCCGTGAAAAAAGTACCTTTATACCCAATAGTTTATGGGAAAAACAATGACCAGAAAAACAAAGGGAAAGGGAGACTTGTTGGGGGAGCAACATTGACCTGGATTGCGTCTCTTCATGGGCAGGGCGGGTGGGGGGGGCACGCGTTCCGACTTTGGCAGGGGAAGAAAATGCCTCTGAAGGCCGAAAGCTAGAACAAAAAAACATAAACCTCGGGGGAGGGGGGAAGGGGGGGGAGTAAAGTTTTTTGGCAACGAACTTCAAAAAAACAATTTAGACAAAGGGTAAACTTGAGGAGATAACACCTTCCTTAAACAATTTGTTAAGGAGGAGCCACATCACGAAGGGGGTCAGAACAAACAAATAGCCCTACATAAGAGAAAGCTGCCAATCTAGAAGGGAAAAGCTAAAGACTTCCAAAGACATGCGAAGAGGAAACACAATTCGGAACCAAGGGTGGCCTTTTCTGTCCGAGACGGCTTAAGGCAAGAACGTCAGAGCCCTCATAGAACAAAGCGAAAAGGAAAAAAAAACAAAACCTGGTCGAAAGAAAGGGAGGACCAGCGAAGAAACAGGCCAGAATCACAAACAGCTTGACAAAGACGACGCGGGA
>Ga0179593_1364604_pt1 | contig 10870 bp, 11 predicted proteins | sample CZODoug2_1_08_16_FD_185931 | JGI IMG/M metagenome (GOLD analysis project Ga0179593, IMG submission 185931) | Vadose zone soil fungal communities from Angelo Coast Range Reserve, California, USA - CZODoug2_1_08_16fungal (PacBio error correction) | ecosystem: Environmental > Terrestrial > Soil >...
AACGTGGGAAACCGCACAAACGCCTTCAAAGGAAGGAAAACCCAGTAAAAGCGGGATAGGGCGGGCAGAGTTAGGAGGTGGTAGGGAACACTGGAATGAGTGTGCTTGGTTCCCCGAATACAAAGTGTTACCTTTAGCTAGAAATTTGGAAGTGGGGGTTACCCCTTACTGAAGGTACAAGCGAATAATCATATAAAAGAGGGGGTTTGCGGGCGTTCAAACCCAGAGAACCACTCTTTGCATAAATGAAGAAAAACCGACGATAACGAGCTGTCAGAAAGTAAAGGGATTCTGGCTCAAAGAGGGGGTTTTCGGCAACTGTTATGGGGAATACATGGCCAAGAAGCGAGGACACAAAGAGGGGAAAGATCTAAAAGCTGAAGGGTTCTCGGACGACGGGCGACGGGCGAGCCTAAATTTCAGCCAACAATAAGAAAAGAGGAATAGTCAAACATCAATCTATGCGGCTGGGGACAAGTGGGAAGCTGTTAAAAACAACCGAAACTTTCGAGGAAAGAGAAAAAGGGCGCGAAATATGGGCATGAGACTGGCGGAGACAAAAAACAACCATGGTTCCCAAGGAAACCATGAGTCCGGAGGGGTTCCCAGGAAAAATTTTTTTTGCCGTCGGAGAAAGCTGAAAAAAACAAACGGTTTACAATCCTTTTTCAGCGGAAAATTGCTCCCCCAATGAAAATGAAACCGCGGTCCGGGTAGCACCTTCCAACGTTGATAAACATGTGTGTGGGCAAGGAGTCCGTGGAAACGCAAGTCACCCGCGTGTTCGGTTCAACCAGTCTGGGTAAGCGGGGGGTTGGTTGATCGAAACCAGGTGTTAGGGGGAAAGCCAACTCAGGACCAAAAGGTCAAACTCAAGAAAGACTGTACAAGCGGGCAGCCCCCTGTCGCGCTTTGGGCGCAGTCGTTATTGGCTCAACGATGACTACGCCGGGGCAAACGGTGGCATTCGTTGTAAAGCTGCAAAGTTTTGGCCGAAAACGGATCTCACACAAGGCGTGAAACGTGGCGGGCATTTAGCGTGGCAATGAACGGAAAAACTAAAAAAAAAATGAAAGAAATTGAAAAGGGCGGAGGACAAAGAGCCGAACGTTTCGGAGGGCGCGAGCGAAAAAAAGGTCAATGTGGGACAGACCATGATTGATTGGGGGTGAAAATTAACGGGCTTGCGTCTAAAGCTAACAACACTTGGGAGGTGACTCCGTTCCTTGGCGGTGGTAGGGTGAAAAAGATCGTTTTGAGCATGGGGAACAACGTTACTAAAATTACAAGACACGACAAGAATCCGGTAATGGACGATTTGAGCCAACGAGAGCATACCCGAGTCTCGGCAGCCAACAAGCTTGGTTCGCCGGGGAGGAATAGGAAACAACACGCAAAGAACCGACCAAGACTCCACCATCCTTGAATCATCAGTGAGGGGAACCGGGGGAGCGCTAAGTTGGTATCGGGGTGCATGCACTAGCTTCGCTCAGAGGACTGGAAAATAGAAAGCGGTCAAAGAATAAAAACGCAACGGCCATCTTACCGAAGATCGATATATTATGCGTATATTGTCGGCCCTCGGGTCCAAAGAAGTAGGGGAGTGGCAACGGACCTCAAAGGCCCCGTACAAATCCGCAAAATCCTTTTCCTACGTGCCCATCGGGAAAAAAAGGCAACTATCTCCTGGTCGGGCATGTACAACTCCGAGGGTTACCACGTTTGTGTTTTTGGAATGCGTTTGGATTGGTGCGGGTCTCTTGGGTGGGTGGCGTGTTTTGGGTTTTTCAGTGAGTCAAGTTGAAGCGTTTTAGGAAGTGTCTATATTGTGGGGGATCGGTGTCAAGGGAGAAAGTATTTGTTGAGTGCCGATTTTGTCGGTTTTTATAATGCTGGTTTTGGGTTTATTTTGATGTTATAGAGGTTGGTTTGGGGTTTTTTGTTTTGGTATTATGTGGGTTAGGAAGGGACGGATGGGTTTGTTATTTTTTTGTGGGAGAAATGGGGTTGTGTTGTGGTTCTTCTCAAGGAATGCTCAATAGTCCTGATGCCTTTTAGACAGACGAAGCTAGTGCCTCAACTTTAACATAATCAAATCGAAAACTGCAAAAAAAAAAAGGCTTTCTTGGGTGACCGTCTAAGCCCCTCTGAGAACATAGTAGACGTGACTTTTCCCCCCTAATCATCACGTAAGAAGCAGAACACCCTTTTCGAATACCATGAAACTTCTAAACAGGACACAATTAAAACAAACTACCCTTTCACGTGAAGCCGCGGGTAGTCGTGGGCCGGCCGGGGGGGGGGTCTTAAAGGGTGAGCTTAAATCAAAGAAAGGTGCCGCCGCACGAGGAAAGTGGCTGACCTTGTGCAAGATGAAAAGTTTTCCTGCGGAGAAGGGGGTGCCCGGGCGGGAAAATGGGGTTGAACGTTGGGGGGATCCGCTACTGTAGCTGGAGGAATACAAAACTCTTGGCCTGTTTAAAGTTGCGCCAACCCTTGAGCGGACAGGCTAGAAAAAGAAGGGGACGGGCCTTTACGTCATTCCCGCGGACAGGGGTGGGCCTAGGGAACAGGTAAGTCAGGGGAAATCAGGTGCGGCGCAAAGAGGGGAATGAACGGGGCGGCTGCTCAGGGGGGTTGGTGTGGAGCATTGGGGTGGCGGTCGGCTCTATTAAGAGCGGTGACAGGTACCTCGAGTCATTCATAACGCCCGACAGACGTAAACTTCCGGAAAAGGGCTTGAGGTGTTGAATGGGGCGAGGTGGGTGCAGGGGAAAGGTCGTTGTCAGTTCGCTTAAAATAAGAAGAAGACCCGGTATACTTCAGTCCCTTTCGCAAAAAGTCAAGGTTTTACGGGGTATATGAGGGCAGTATGCCTAAGAGTTATCAAGGAGGCTTTTCATGGTTTACTATCCCTGGCTGGATACGTAGAACCTCCGGTCCTCGACCTCTGTCCTTCTTGGGACAAGATTTCACTGATCCGGGCACTTTTACTTTGCTAAATACCCGTTTGGATAAACCCAACTAAGGTAGAAACAGAGTGTTTCGCGGGTGAGGGGTCCCAGGGGTGCGCGCAGGCAAGGTCAGCAAAGTGCTCGAGGTCAACCGCTACAGGATCACGACCATCCTGGCATCTACAGCAAGGAACTAGCAATGACGCTAAGGACCGTCGAAGGTGTGCGAAATAAATTGCTGAACTGTTCAATCACAAAGTTAGGAAGATACTTGCTCAAAAATTACGACCATTTTGGTCCATCCAGTCTGCATCGATAGGAGACCGGATTAGGGGACCTACTGAGAATGGGTGAAGTTGTACTCAAGAAATATCCAAACAGCAGGGGGGGGTGTGAGAGCTCTTACGAATGGAATGATCAAGGGGGAGGACTCGGGGTTCCTGAGAAGAAGCCTAGACGAAACTAACGGAAAAGAAACATAACTTTACTTTGTGGGAGCACTAGAATGGGGGGCGCGGTCCAAGAATCAGGAATTCTCTCATAAGGGGGGGGACTCAAAAGGACGGGACGGGCACGGGGAAGGGTCGGCATACTAAAGACTATCGGGGCGATTATAAAACACGAAGGGTCTCATATCCAGCCCACACCCCTTATGAAAGCGTGCAGATCGAACTCTGTCTCCCTTTGGAGACCGTTTGCGATTTCCGGAAGGGGAGACCCGGGCGACGCATCACTGTCCACCGGGGGAGCGTCCCGTCTCGGGAGGGTTTCACGTTTCCCGGGCCGGCGCGCAAAGATTCTGGGCAGGGTTGGGCTAGGGGTTGGCACTAGTCGGCCGTCCCAAGGCGGGCGGACGCTCAGCCGGACCACTCGGAATGCGCAAGAAAGATGAGTCAAGGCCACAGGGCGAGAAGGCCGAAAAGAGTGGGAGTGGTGGGTTACAGCGTATGAGTCTTCTCATAAACGGAAGGATCAAGATTATCACGGTACCTAGAGCGGCAATATCAATCCTCCAACGGTGGGTCTTTTCTTGGGGAACCGAAAGGGCTTAGGTGGTCGCGGGAGGGATCCGGGGGCGGGACTACTGCTGGAAGGGATCATCCAGGATAAAGAAGGAGTGGAGGTTTCGGGCTCAAAGGTCAGGAGCCCCTGTAATTGGGGGGGAAAGGAAGCAGGGAAGGAAAATCCAAAGAAGTTCTGAAAAAGGGATGATAAGTCGGTCAAAAGGGGGGGAGGGTTCCAGGTTGAATCCGTTTGATCGGACAGAGAGTAGTTTATCGTTCACGAGAAATCAAAATGAAGTCTTGTGCAGAACAGGGAGGAAACGAAGCCTGCTGAAGGAAGTGGAAAGAATTCTGAAGAGTTGATCTTTTTTCTTCACTTTCTAATACTCCTCCCGGGGGGAAATCTGATTGAAGACAATAAGACAAAAGGACGGGAGCAAGTAAGATGTAGTTCAAAATGAAGAGGATGGAAAGAGGGAACCACAGAAAAGTTGAAGAAAACACAAGAAAAAAGGAAAGAAATTGCTGCGTCAGGAAACTCCGTGGGGAAGAGGGGAAGTACTTACTTGCGAGAAGTGGAAACCGCGCAACTAATCTCCGACCAATTTCTCCACACAATTGAAGGGGAAGGGTCAACCCGAGATTAGAATCAAGTATCCAGACTTCCCGAAAAGTAAAGTAGTAGGAGGGGCCGTAAATGCGGGCTGAGGACTGATACAAGGACCTAAAGGGGAGCAACTTAAACCGAGCAATAGACAAGGACGCTACATGGGTAGGGAGGATCCAGAAAAACAAGTAAAGCCGCTTTCACGAATTAAACATAAACGAGGGAAATGAAAAAGAAGAAGGCGATTCTGAACTTCAAAATTAATTTGACAAGAAAAAGAAATAAAATAAACCCCATGCCGGGACACGACTCAAACGGCTAAGAAATAGAGGTTATTGGTGTAGTTTTCCTACTAGTAAGAAAAAAAAGAAGTTAGGTAACAGATTAAAGGGACACAAAGAGCAAGATGAAGATTGTTCGAAGAGTGGGTGGACTCCATCATAACCAGGACCGCCCGAGAAGGGGCCTGGCGGCCGATTATCGAGGGAAAAGTCCATCAGGACTATCATTCGACGAGAAAGGGCAGGGAGATTCAATGAAGTAATCCGGGCACAAAATAGAAATGCAAGAGGTGAAAGTATTTCCAATGGATTATGACCCCCTCTTGAGGTGGAAAGAAAAGGATGGGTTATGACCGGAATCCTGATGATCTTCTTAGGGGAGTGAAAAGGAGGGGAGTTAAAGGGGGGTATCTCTTCCTAGGGGGGCAAAAAGGGAGAGGATAGAAGGCAATGACAACAGATTAACACTTCTCTCTCAAAAGGGACCTGAATGTAGGCTGATTGTGGTCGGGTGAGAAGGGTCACACTAACCGGGAGCGGCGTGTTCAGGCGGTCCGCCCTTTGAGTACCAGCGGAAGAGGAAGGCAAAACAAGTCTGTATATTCGGAAAAGGATGTCAATGCGTCCGGAAAAGCCCAGCGAAATCTTTTACTTGGGTAAAGGAGAAAGTGGTGGTCACCTATCAAGCTATCACCTGGTGTAAAACCGCAGGCGACGACCAAAGAGGCGCGAAAAAGAAGTCGAAGGCCGCACTACTCAATAGTTCCAGGACACATTTACCTTGTCGGGAAAAAGATACGGACGAAAGACCTAAATGAGCATCTATTCAATGCCGAAGAGAAAAGTGAGGACTTGCAGACGGCAATGAACCAGAGCGGGAAGGGGGTATTCTCCAACAACTTATTGTGAAAATATACGTGAAGGACGTTTAAAAAAAAACCAGAGACGAACTTGAGATAAAAGGGGAGAGAGCACCCTAAAAATATCAAGAGGACTTCAACCGCATAGAAGACGTTTGAATCGGAGGTCGGCTCTTCAGGGGTTGTGCCTACTCACGAAGAAAAAAAAAAAGAGAGGGGAAGGCGGTCGGTGCGGGCGGCGCGTGAACGATTACGTTGGGGAGAGCGGGGGGGGGGGATGTTCGAGATGAATTGCGGATGAAAACGGCTCACAGAGGGGCGTTGAGAAAGGAAGAAAAACCGAACACGGAAGGGAACATCGAGCCTGAGGCTGTTTCGAGGGTGTCGTCCCCTCAAAGGGAAGTAGGGGTGCTAAACATGAGGGGCGAGGACATCAGTCCCTTTTACCAGGGTTGGGAAAGGGGGAGCAAAAAAAGGAGGCTCCATAAAAGTCCGGACAAATTCTTCTATTAATCCAAGAGGAGCAGGAAGGAAAGACCTTGGGTTAATCGATCAGAATCTCAATGGTAGGAAAAAGATCACCATGGGGAATCATTAGTTATCTTTATCTGGGGGAGACTAAGAGACTCAAAAAATGAAACGAGAGAGAAAGATCAGAACCTGGGACGGGGGGGCCTCGAGCTGAGAACCTTAAGGGTTTTTTTAGCGGAGGGGGGAAATATGAAGTGATAAAAAAAGAACTCCAGGTAAAAGGTAAAGAAAAGGGGAGAATAGCAAAGTTAAAAGGCCTTTGGGAAAAGAAACGTACAGTGTCGGGAGCAAAGCCTCGGTGGAAGGCAAGGGTGAGAAGTACTTTTTGGAGAAAAGGTAGAAGTAACCTTAGGGTGGATCAGAAGGCTGGCAATCGCATTGAAACCGTTGATCTGGAGTGAAATCAAAGAATTCGACTTCGGAGTGTTCTTCATTTTCTTTGGGGCGGTAAAACTTAAAGAAGGGGCGGGGTAAGGCAAAGGGAAGAGAAAGTGTGTAAAGCCCCGGCGCCGGGGGACAGTTTGGGGAGCGTTGAAAAAAAAACTAGGACTCCGGATAGGTGTGGGTGGAATGTGAACGGAGTAATACAAGCAGCGGGAAGACATTAAGAAGGTGCTTATGACGCTGAAGGGGTTACCGTCATCGTTCGGGATTGTATTCGAAAGGGGGGAGGAGAAGACGGCGGAACGCTCCTGTTTCTTGGGAGGGAGGGAGATCTGTGACGTTAAAAAGGGGAAAAAGATCACGGAAAAGGAGAAGTAAATCCTTGGAGGAGGAAGAGCCAGATCTAAATAAGGGAGACTATGGTTAATTATAGGGATCTCAAGCAGACAGGGGGTAATGACTCCGTTGGCGAAGTCAAGGAAAAAGAAAGAAACGGGAAGGGAGAAGGAGGGAGGAGTAGGGGGAGAGTGGGGAGGGGGCGGAGGGAGGTTTGGAATGAGGAGAAAGAATAGGGTATTGATAGGGGAAAAGGATGAGGTGAGAAGGTTGAGATTGAGAAGAGGAAGGGAACATGGGGAAGAGAGAAGGAGAGGAGGAGGGAGATAAAGTAGGAGTAGGTGTGAGGAGTGTGAAAGAAGGAGGGAAAAAAGGTAAGGGTGGGAGGAAGGAGGGGGAAGAGGTCAGAAAGGGGAAGGGAGGAAGCAACAGACGGAGAAAGTGGGAAGGAAAAAAAGAGGGAGGAGCGTGGGAAGGTGATTTAGAGGGTGGTGAAGAAGTGTGGATGAAGGGAGGAAAAGTGGAAGGAAGGGAACAGGCAGAAAATGCGAACAAAGAAATCGCGAAGGGGGGGGGGGGATGGGTCTTCAAAAAAAGGAAGAAATCCTCCGAGGAAAGGTAAAAGCGCATCAGTCAAAAGAAGGAATGAGGACGACGACGAAAGTTCTTCGTAAATAAGATAACGCGGGGAAATCAAACACAAACTAGAAAAGGAGGAGCGAGGGGGAGCCGAGACTGTAAATCGGTCTAAATCTCTTAAGAACACCCTCGAATATATAGGGAAGGAAAAAAGGAAAAGAAAGAAAGAAGATCCCTACTTAGGTGAACAAAAAGATCCTCCCGAAATAGGGGGATTCAGACCCGCAAGATAAAGAGGTTCGGCTTGCCAGCAGCGGCCTCACTAAGTCCCAGCGGGCTACTTCTACCGGTAGAAGGAAAGCCACGTCAGGAGGAACCGAAACCGAAGGAAAAAAAGGGAAGAACTTGGGGACCTCTTCAACGACACGGCAGCTAGAGAAGCGTGATACCCCTTTTTTAGCTGGCGGAAGGACGAAGGAGCAGTGTCGCAGAGAATCTGGGGAAAAGCCTCTAAAAAAGAAGTACAATGTTTACATCACCGCAGACCGGCCAAAAAAGGGGAAGAGTCCGAGAGACTGGTCTCACTTCCGATTTGAGGGGCCATCCAAACAAGTAAAAAGTTCTCACCTGGTGAGGGCACTTACCCCTGAGACCTATCTAGAATGAAAACGGCTAATTAAGGGGAGAAGAGGATGAATAGCCATTATTTTACCTTTTCTCGTCTAGGGGAGCAAGAAGTGGCGGGAAAGGAACAACTCATTGCAAGATGAGGAACAGGGAACCATCAAACTTAAAGGAAAGACGGATTGGAGGGCGCACCCTCTACCACCCAAGCGATGGCCGGATGTATTGGGAGGGAAGAGGGAAAAAGACGTCGCAGTCAGGAAAATCCTCCTAAACCTATAGCCTCCAAAGTAAACTAAGCGGTCGCAGCAAAAGGGAGACCTCCTTTGGGAAGCCTCATGAGCCTTCTACTTCCTCCTGCCCCCCCCCCGATAGGAAAAGAGGCAGGATTGAAAAAGTCGTTACAAACTATGGAGGAAACTCTTGCCTTATACTCTAAGCTATGGGGAGGGCTGGAGGGGGAGGTCAAGGTGACATATTCAGCGTCCGGTCAAGAAGGCACTTCCACTTCATTAGCATTTTTGAGATCCCGGTCAACCTGAAAGAAAGAAAGGAAGGAAACAAGGAAGCCTAAGTCCGTGTTTATCGCTTCCATGAGAAAGGAACGGCGAAAGAAGGACATAAAAAGGGGTTCAAAAAAGGGAAAAGGAGATTAGTGTGCGAGTGGAAAAAAATCGTGGCGTTGGAGAGGAAGGAAAAAAGGGGGCGTCGCTTGGACTTATCGGTGAAGGTGGATCGGTACAACCCTGAGCTGAGAAAGCATCCTGGAGGGGGGGATGGTAGGGGGATGAAGTCAGGGGGGGCAGCTCATAGCATCCTGTTTATTCTTCACTCCAACCGAAGGCGGGTAGCAAAAAGGGGCAGGACAACACGAAAAAGCAGGGGGAGACCATAAAGAGAATCAGAAGCACCAGAGCCGCTCTCGACCTCGGGGCCTTTGTTCCTGCGTTTAATTGCAAGGCGAGCGCTCAAGAAAAGCGGGAGTCCTTTGGCACTCGCCAAAAATCCCTAATGGGGTAATTAAGCGAGCTTATCGGTTTGAAGGTGATCAGGAGAGGCAAAAGAGGATGGAACGCAGGTGCCGCCGTACAGAACAGTAAAGACTTTCAAGCCAATCAGGGGAAGAGAAAGGGGAACGACTGGCTTCCTTCTAAACGGACTCTTTGACAGGCGAAACCTGACTCATCGTCAAGATTTAATGTGACAAGAAAAAAGGGGGAGAGAAGGCCAGACGAGGCAGCCGCTCCTTCCAAGGAGGGCTGATGGTGTACCCACCTCGGAACCATGGAAGAGCGAGGCTTGCTGGGGTACCTTTATCATCGGCACAACCTCATATTTTTTGCAGACAATGAGGAGAGGGGCAAAACTACAAAAAGACGCGGGGACCCCAGTGGGGGGAGAGGCAGGAACTCGCGTTTAAAAGTGGGCGGCTGGGTGGTTTGTCTTCTGTGGGCTCGGGGAGGGGAATGACTGTTCAGCACCCTCGGCCGTGGGCTGAGGGGAAAGGGGGAAGCGCGTTGCATGGAGGGAGCGGCTACGTGTCACAGGCAGCGGGAAAGAGTCCAAAAATGCGGGGGGAAGGACATTGATCCAACGGGGGGAAAAGAAAAACCTTACTTTTCAGGACTTCTGAGCTCCGGAAGCGCTTACGGAATTTAATACAAGGGGGTGGGGAGAAGGGGAGGACAGTACTGCAACTGATCGTCGATGACTTCACGCTCGACAGTGTTGTGGCAGCAATTGGGGGGGAAAAAAAAACGGAAAAACGTGTAAAAGGAGAGGAAATCTCAGAAAAAAAAAAAACGGGCAGATTAAACAAGGGCCTCCATTTCCTTACGGGCTGTGGCGTAGGCAACGTAGTGGGAGGGGGGGGATAAGGAGCGGAAAACATCAGGACGCACTAGAGTCTCTTCTCTGAGAGGTCAAACGTTAAGGGTGGGCTTAAAAAAAAAACGCGGGTGACGGCCTTTCGGGAGGGGGGGGGTCTCTCCCTTTCCCTACCCCAGAAAGGAGAGGAATCTTCGACGGACCTTCAATTTGCCTCTGCCAGGTCCATTAAAATACCGTGCGTTGAAAAACTCACAGGGGAAAAGGGAAGGGAAACACGAGGAACGGAAACCAAAGGGGGGAACACAGACGAGACATCTGCGGGCCTGAGAAGGGAACCTTGTCATCTCATGTGGAGGTCATTTGCTGCACGGAAAAAGAAACGGGGGGCGAGGCTGGGGGTCTCACTAAAAGGGGTGATCCCTTGGAAAACTTTAAAGGTATTGGGAAAAACTCAGGGGGATGGCACAAGGGGAAATCTCCGAGGCTGGATGTAACTACCTGCGAAATGTTAAGGGGTACTCCAATAAACTCAAACAGGTGTGAGGAGTTATGGACTGAAAGTAACGAAGGTTGTCTTAGGCCAGGGACAGGCTAGAAAATTGTACCGCCTTGAAAATGCCTTCGAAACGCCCCCCCTCTATCTCTGGCGCAGCTGAAAGCTGGTCGTGCCCAGGACTTTGTCTTTCGGTCTTGGGGAATAAAAGTCCAGTCTTTTCCGAGGGCGGGGGGATATCGTTCCACTTCACCCACCTCGTCCTGCTAGGTCTTCCCGAAACGTGCAGCCACGTCTTCAATCTCGATAACTCTGGTTCCAGTCCAACATTACATTTATATTCGTTAGGTCTTTTTTCGGCACAGAACGAAAAAAGGACGAGCTCTT
>Ga0179593_1389809_pt1 | contig 10870 bp, 12 predicted proteins | sample CZODoug2_1_08_16_FD_185931 | JGI IMG/M metagenome (GOLD analysis project Ga0179593, IMG submission 185931) | Vadose zone soil fungal communities from Angelo Coast Range Reserve, California, USA - CZODoug2_1_08_16fungal (PacBio error correction) | ecosystem: Environmental > Terrestrial > Soil >...
TCAAAAGTCAGAAAGAGCCACTGGAAAGTTATTGGGGACAAAGGGGCGCGTGGGACTAAAAAGGGGGGGTGAAAGGTATGAAACTATCACCGGAGCTTGGAACGAAGTGAAGTCCACCAGACAGGAATCACGGGGGTTCAAGGAAGGCATCTGTGGCTTTGGTAAACTTAAGTGACTAATGGAAACTCGAGGGCCGCCCCTCAGAAAAAAAAGAAGATGGAGAGGAGCATCAAGAACTTAGCTAAAAAGGCCACTTGGCTTCGTTAAAAAAACAAGCCGCCAAAGGGGCGGGTAGATAAAAGAAAAGGCTCTCATAGATACAACCTTAAGAGTGACCATCCTAAAAGCAAAGGAATCCACACGAAGGAGTCCAGGGAGTAAGAAACTCGGAAATCACCCTCCAAAAAAAGAAGCCGGGGAGGGAGACCTATGCAGGGGTTACAAAAGGAATCAAAAAGAACCCAAAAAACTCTCTAGAAAAAGTGAGGCCAAAGAAAAACCAGGAGCTCTGTAAAATACTATCATGGGAAGGCAACCTGGGCGCAAGTATTGTGACGCAGTCGAAACGGAAGAGGTCAAATATTTGCGAGGTAGTAAGATTGCCGCTTTTACCGAGGGTGCGAAGAGGGTAAACATAAAAATGGGAAAAAATGATACAACAGTGGACCGATGACGACCGCACTTCAGAAAAGAGGGGAGTTGGGCCAGAAAATTGGATACCCAACTGATCTGCGGAAAAATCGGAAAAAGAAGCTAAAAAAAAAAGGAAGTAAAAGGGTAAGACTCAACAATCAGGAGGAGTGGAAAGGAGTGAACGAAAGGGGGAGATAATCACACATGGAGGGAATCCGATAGCTACTATAAGGTTCCGGAACTGCACGGAGGGAGTGGGGAGAGAGCCTCTGTGCATGATGGGCAACCACCCCCCCCAAAAACAAATCAAGATTGGGGGAAAAACCATTGGAAGAATTAGAAAAACCAAGCTGGAAATCATATAAATGCAGTGACGGACTTATGACAATATTTCCTGCAGGAAAGGTAGCGGCGAGCCAGCGCGGGGAAGGGAAAAGCGAGAACGCGGCGGGAAAGAAAAAAGGGCGAAAAAAAAAGGGCACCGAAGGAGAAAAATGTGGACCGCGCAATATCAAAAGTGGCCAAAAAACAACAACAAAGAAGGGGGAAGTGGACTATGAGGGGAGGAGCTGGCCAGACTTTAGGACCAAGGGCCAAGACCACGACAAAGATAGTGCGGAAGGAGGAAAAGGGAGACTTTAATAAGAGTGGAATACCACGCAAAAAACGCAGGCACAGTGACCCAGACAAAACCCAGTAACAAAAACTCGACAAACAAAAACAAACCAACACCAGTCGAAACCATGAAGTCATTCAGAAAATTTCCAAAACATCAAAACTAAGATGACCACCGGCACAAAGACCGCAGTGCAGGGGGGAAAACAAAAAGGTGAACAATTAGTTTCATTTCCAGTCGGATAAAGGGGGGGGTCCCGAGAAGGGAGTTCGTTTATGCCGCGGTCAAAATAACAAGTGGCACTAAAAACTTGGATTTCCTATGGGTCGGTCGCGCCATCAGTGTTTTTCATGAGACCCGTTATTCGGGCACGGGACGTATTGGCTGAAACACCTGTGGGCAGGAGGGGGTCTCAAGAGCAAAAAGCAGGGCAGAACTAAACAAATCCAATATGCGGAGCAAAGCGGAAAACCCGCAAGCAACATTGGAAGGAAAAAAAAAGAAGGGAAATGAAAAGAGAGGGGAATGAACTCCAGACTCACGTTAACATAAAAAAAAAAAAAAAAAAATAAAATAAAGTAAAAGGGGAAGAAAGGGGGGAGTGGAAATTCAAGAGAGGTAAGCAGAGAGTGCCTCGAAAAAGTAAGATATGGAGCGGCGGCTACTAGCATAAAGTGTCAACAGGCATAGAGCCTAGGGGCGAAAGGGAAGGGTACGTTTTCACCCATTGGGCCATGGGCGCGATCTCAGAGAAGCAAAAAAGGGGAAGGGATGACGGGGGAAGAAAAAGAGGGAGGGGAAAGATACAGGGAAGGAATGGCGAAATCAAGAGCTATGGCAAAAAAGGCCACCCGGGGAATATGGCAAGAGAGATTAGGATAAGGTCACTAGGAAAGGAGAGAGGGGCATGACGAGAGGAAACCAACTACCATCACGAGTAAATTTGCGGCGGAAAGGGAGAAAAGCTCACCAGATCTAGACCCTCGACATGGGGACAGGGCCGGTGGAACGTCGCAGTAAAAAGGCATTTGTCGTAAGTTTTCTGATATGGGGAACAAAGAAACGGCAACACGCAGACACCAATCTGACGCCAAAGGACCTAGATTAACATCACATCCAATCAAGAAACTCGACTGGAGAAACGAAGGCACTCTAGAGGGGTCAAGTTCGAAAAAATCCATGCTAAGAAAAGGGAAGAAGTGAAGGGGGGTAAAGAAAACGAACAAGTGGCTGGGCGAAACCCCACTGGCAATGACCGGAGGCGTTCAACCTCGACAGGAATTGGTGTTTCCATGGTTGGCTAAAACTAGAACGGAGATAAGGGCTCCTCATACAGATGATTCGATTCACTCCTGCTGCCTGGGGAAGGCAAATTTCCTCGGGAACATAAAGAAGTCGAAAACCAAAAAAAAAACTGTAAACCGCACTGGACACACGGAATATGCGTACTACGAGTTCATAGGTCGGGAAGGTAAATACCGCAAAAAATCATACACGAATATCTGAAAAGCAACAAGATTAATATGTCTGTGTTCGCCAAAGGCTGCTAAGGCTTATTGGAAGGGCGGAAAAGGGGGGGACCTATAGGAGTAATGGACCTCAAAGAGTCACACCGAAGTCCAGAAAAAAACGATTAAAAAAACTAACTAGGTAATACTGACCTCTGCGCTCTCGAGCGGACGAAAAGCAGGCCGGCGGGGTACGCTCAAAGGTCGTTTTTCAAAAAAAAAAGATGCCGAGCTTGGGGGGGGGCTGCCGGGAGGCGGGGAAAAAAGGGAAAAAAAGAGGAGGGGGGGTATTCAATGCAGCACATGGTATGGGTACCTCTATCAGACGGGACATATCGCTCAAGAAAGGGAGCTCGTTGCGAAAAAATCAATGCGCTTCCCTTGAAAGCGTATGTGATTTATCTGCGCACACACGAAAAAAGAGTGGGGAAAAGGTACAGGAAACTCACATCCGGGACCAGTGGAAAGGTGGTCTGGGTTTAGCTCCAGCAGCGGGGGTGTTGCCTGTTGCAACGAGGGAAAATCTGGAAAAAGGAAAAAGCTCTGAGCTCAGCATGGCGTTAACTGGGGACGCTCAAATGGTGCGAAAGCGGCGACAACCGATTTGTGTTGAAAAACAGGGGTCTAGGGCTATTAAAGATACCTGCCTCACTTTTGCCAAGGACTTACGATTGTGTCAAAATCCTCGCGAAAAGCTTTAGAGGAAGTAGATTGGGGGGGGTCACACAGGGGGGGCGGTCGGGGGAGGGACATCCCTCGCCCGCATGGGTCTGGTGTCGGGTTCGATAATTGCTCACACGAAAAACTCTTTCCGAAAGAGGGGGTAGGCAGCCGTCTCTTGTTTCAGAAAGGAAAGCGCGTCAGGCGCAGCTCGCAATCAAATTCTCTCCGGATCGCATTCCTTGTTACTGAGGGTGTCGCAGAAAAAAGGGCGCAAAGGAGAATAAAATCTTTCTGTGTGTCTAGGGATAAAAGAGAAAAGCAGTGTCTGAGGAATGGTAAGCGCCAAGAAAAAATCATAATGCAAAAACGCTAAAGGAAAAAGGAAGAAAAGCGTATACAGACGGTCCGTGAATGCGGACAGACTAGATTAATTAAGCCGAAAAAGTTTAAAAAAAGAAAACACGCGCCAAGAATATTAAAGCGCAATTCACCGTTTGCAAAGGCAGACTTGCGAAGATTGTTTTCGCTCAAATGTCGGCGGCAAACAAGCCCGAATGGGGGGGTTTTCCGCAAACGAATCGCAAAAAAAAAACACAGCTAGGGGGGTGACGGACCTATGGGACGCCGACAGGTGTCTACTATAAGCCAGAACTGCGAGAGGGTGGGAGGGGGCGCAGGAAATGGGGTTGGACGCGGAAAGCCGAAAAGCTCCCAAGTACATTCCGGCAAACCCGCCGGAGAAGGAAAAGAGGGACAAAAGGGGAGCTGAGCACCCAGGGGCAACACGAACAACCGAGAAGCAGGGATTAGAAAAAACACCTAAACAGACAGTAAATGGAAAAGGATTCATACACCTTAAGTTAGAGGTTCGAAGTGGGGTTGAAAGGTAAACATAAGATGGGGGGGAAGGCGACTATTATCAAGTGACCGCCAGCTGGTACGGTATGAACATCATCAAAAAACCCAGCAGCAACTCAGTGACCAAACCGTCAAGCACATGCATAAAAACGGGAAAAAAAAGGGAAAAAATAGGAAGCAGCAAAGCTCGAAGAAAAAAAACTAGAGACAGTCAAGAGAACCAAAACAATACAAAGCGGAAGACAAAATCGTTGAAGGGGCCACGGAAAATTTGCCGGCCTAATAAGGCAGAGGGTTCAGGAAAAAGGAGCGGCCGAAGAAAGACGCAATGAGTCGAAAGAGCACTATTCACCCGGCCGAAAGGTAGGGATGAAGACAAAGAAAGGACAACCGAGCCCTAGGCTGCGCAAACCAAAAACCCAACAATCAGAAAGATAGAGGATTGACAAGCAAAAGGGGAACTCACATCGGCTGGGGCCAGTAAAGGGGCGCGGGGAGAAAACACGGCAAATTCAGGGGAAGGAGAAGACAATCAAATCCCTATTGACTCTCGTGGGGAGGGGCAGGGAGGCCCGAACGATCGAATCCGTTATCTAAAAATACAATACGGAGCGTGTCGGCCTCCTGGGGACGTGAAACTGTAATTCACACCGCTAAATTTATGAGGGGTGCACAGAAGTGCTGGGGAAGAAGTGGCACCGGGTTTAGGAATACAAGGTGTGGCGGAAAAAGGATGGGTTCCAGGTGGACCCAGATAAAATAAAAGTAAAAACTAATCGAAACACAAACAACTCACGGAGATGGTCTTACAAGATAAGTGAAAGAGAACAGTTGGAACGGGAAAAAAAACAAGCCAGGGTCGATCAAATTAGAAAGCCACTTCATACCGGGGGGACTCTCGTGACAACCATGTCGTAAAGAAAACTAAAGCAAGGATGCGGGGGTAATACGGGTGCAGACCGACAGACAAAGAGGCAAATTCAAAATGAATAGAGGAACCGCGGGCCCTCTAAACGTGAAGATTTCGTCATTCAGAGGAAGGACGCGTAAAGAGAGAAATAGGAGGTGACACGAGGGACAAGCTACAGTGAAATGGTTAAAAACCAAAGAACAAGTGCCAAAAGGGGCCCTGAAAAAAGAACTTCCCGAGGATGGAGGGAGGCGCCCCGAGAATAATCGGGACCGGAAAAGGAGTGTGAGGTGCAGAAAGCAGTTAGGCACGTTATATTGGAGAAGACCTCGAATCGGGATAATAAGACCGATTATTATCTGAAAAGGAAGACGCAAGTTAGCCGAACCGGAGGTTCCAAAATAAAACGACAAAAGGAGTTCTGACGGGCAACCATCCCGGAAAACGAAATCCTGAAAGAGTAAATTTCTTGTCTCGGGGGTGCAGGGCAAGATTTACAGGGGCATGAAAATTCGACAAATGGGAGAGACTGTGGTGGCCGTGGGGGGTGAAAAGTGGGGGAACGTTCGTGACGTTATGAAAAAAATTTGCGGGGGGACGGGGGGGGACTAGGTGTAGGCCTAAAAAGGACACAAGCGGCCGGCAAAATCCGAATCTAGCGCCCCTTGAAAAAACTCTTGAAAAAAAAGGTATCTTGGAAATAGGACTGAAGGGGAGAAAAAGGGGTTTCCAAGAAGACAGTGCGAAGGGGGAAGCCCTTGTTAAAATGTAGGAGACGATGTCGGAACGTTGGCGCGAGGAGCCTTGAAACGAATACGGCGAACTGTGAGAACTTAGCCGGAGGCGGATTCCAAGGTACAATCGCAGTGCCAAAAAGCAAACACTCGACTCAGGGGAATTCCAGAAGAAAAAACATCAAACGGAGCGGGGAGGAAGAAGGTAACGAACAGCATGATACCTCCCTGTTCGCACACCATGAGGTCTTAACCGCAGAACTTACCATCGAACAACGTCGCAAAGCTTTCCGAGCCGCGGCAGCGGAAGTTGCTTTTACGAGAAAATGTTGTTCCTCACTGGCAAACGTGGGGACCTGTTAAAAGATACTCTCTAACGACAAGGGGACGGCAACCGAATTAATCAAGCAAACCGAGGGGAGAAAGGTTGCAAACCGGGAGTGTCTTCCTAAATGAATCAAAAGACGAGAAAAACCCAGTCCAGGCGAGCCGAATGGCGCGAAAACCGCCCCAAGCGGATAAAAGAGGCCCTGTAAGCTGATAGAAAAAAGTCGGGCTGGGAGTCAGGACTGAAAAAACCACAGAAGCCCAAGGAAGCGGTAAAAAGCACCGTCCCCTAAAAGACAAAAAAACGGGGCTCCGGAGAGAGAAAGCCAGAAAAACAAGCCGGGACGGATAAGAGCGGTGTTCAACGCCTCAAAAAAACTAGAGCTATGTGAAAAGAATCGAGGGACAGAGGATATTCTGGGCGAATCGGGGGGACACTGCTTAAAATCCAAAAAAGTTACGAACTGGGGAGGGGGGCAAAAAGCGACAAGAGGAAACTTTACGGAGAATGTCGCGATTCGCTTGGAAAAAAAATTGACAAAAATCGCGATGAAAAAAGACAAAGGGAAAAAGGAAACGGCCAAGCGATTGGGAAAAAATTCCAAAAAAAACGCAGCTGAAAAGGAAACGATGACGGGAGCGCCGACAATCGATGTCAATAGACGAAACAACTGCCATATAGCACGCAGAGAAAAATAAATAGGCCAAACCTCGTGAAAGGAAAAACAAGTTTTTTTCCAGTGTCGAAGAAAGGGAAGCAAAAAGCGAGTCAAAGAGAAGGGAAACCGACCCCGGCAAGACAAGTCTGTGACGTAGAAACTATCTCACAACGATGGGGACACAGACGGGAATCCAAAGACGGTAAGGCGGCACGTAAGCCCCTACCCCGAACCACGAATGGGGAACACCCTGTGAAAAAGGAAGAAAGCAAGGGGAGGAAAAAAAAACAAAAGAAAAAAAAGGTCACGGGAGAAAGGGGGGGCGGATGAGGGGGACAGCGTCAAGCCACATCGCGGCATCAGGGCCGAGCTTGGGTCGGCGGGGGTAATTGAAGCCCCCATAGACGGCAGGACGAATTACCAAAAAGCAATGGTCAAAATGGACTCCCGAAGACGGTCAGGAAAATGAAACGAAAAGACATCTGGAAAGAAAACTCAAACCACACAATCTAAGTAAGGCACAAACCCGGGGGGCGCAGCAAATTAAAAGAGGGTCACAGGGAACAATATGAACGTTGACTCTTGGAATGACGCAGAAGGCCAAATAGAGCAGGCCGCGAATTCCGTGTCCTCGGAGGATTAGGTTTCTGCGCACGTTGTGAAAAAAAAAAGAGACTGGACAAGGAAACGGGAATAGGTGGAATAGTGGAAGAAGGGTGGTATTTTCTTCTCAAGAAAAAATTCAAACGCAAGTCCCGGAATGAAACGAAGGCCAGAAACGGGACAAAAATAAAACAGGTCGTGGTTAGGAGAGATAGGTAGAAAAGTCCAGAAACTGCAGAAGGGGGCAAAACATTTCCATAAGGAAATAACGGCGTGGGAAGTACCTCGGGCGGCAGTAGAGAAAGGATAGACAGGTGTCAGAAATCGGAACGGGGCTAAAAAATGACCAAGTGGGCAGGCAGAGGAGGCGCGTCGTTCAAAGATTGCCAGTAAGCGGCTAGAGCAAAAACAACAAATGAGCGAGAGCGTTACACATACCGGGCAAATATCTGACTAGGAAAGGCCACCACTCTTCAGATCGTTAGCCCGACTACGAATGTATAATGTCCGCTCAAAAGCGGCTAAAATGAAAACTAGAAAAGCAAGAAATAGTTGGGATGCGCGGAGGATCGAAAATGACTCTCCCCAAGCGCCGAACAGAGACCTGTATGTGAAACCGGTTTGCGTCTGGAATTTGTGCCGGGATTGTGAGCAGCGGAAAAGGCGAAAACATCCGGCCCACAGAGCGCCGAAAAAACAACCCATGCCTTTCCCGGGAAACCTGGACAGCTAAAAACAAACCTCAAAAAAGCCTCAACGTACGAGAAGACGGCAGCTCTCTTGAAAGGAAAAAATCCAGAAATTGGCACAAGCAGAGAAATCATCGAGCGGAAAGGAAAGTCTGAATGAGCCAAAAACAACAAACAAAAAAACAAAACGAACCTTAAGGGGGTCGCCACCCTTCACTGGGCCGGCGGGAGGGGCAGGGGAAGCTCGCCGAGGGGTAGGTCTTTCGACTAGTCGGACGAGCCAGAGAGGCTCAGACAGTCAGGGATGCTGGAAGACGGGAAGGGGAAAGACTGAGATAAAAAAAAGAGAACTCGCCAACAAAAAAAGCTTCGAACTAAAGTCGCTTCGGGGGGGGACTTTGCGCGATCAAACGAGTAAACAGAAAGTCAAATTATAGAAAATGCACAAAAGAGGAGGGAGTTGGGGAGCAACTTTCTAACGGATGAAGGCACGGCCCAAAAATTGCATATCGTCGGGGACTGTGGGTCGGGCAGTTAGACTGCCGCCGCCAGCGGTACGCCTAAGTGCCTAGGCGGAGGATCAAAGAAAGGGCAAAAACCGGAACATTGACCGGACGGGTAAAAATCGAATGCCCGACGGGTTGGTAGGGCCAAGGGGGGAAAACGAGGCTGAAATTGGGAGGGCCAGAAGCGAGTTGGATATACGAAGGATCGGCGAGCAACATCCCTGAGAAACTCCAGAAGAGCAGCTACACCACCCAAAGGCAAGGTCCAATCATCTTACAAAAGATGGCCAGACGAAAAAGGAGAAGCGGTTTTTAAATTGCTGAACAATCATGATCAAGGAGCAGGGAATGGTTGGATTCATCCCGATGCCCAAAGCCGCGGGAAAAATATATCTAAGACGAAAAAAAAAAAATAACCACGGCCAAACAATAGGCGACACCACGGGGGGAGGTGACACGTAGATGAGCAGAGCCTCCTTGGGACCAACGACGGTTCAAAAGATGGTGGCAAAAACTGATCAGGTGACGGGCAGGGGTTGACAACCAAAAAACCCCCGTTCTTAAGTATTTCCAACGGAAAATCGGAAATCCAGTGGTCGTGAGGGGGTTTGTCAAGCGCTCGGGAAAAGGCTAACTTGACAGAGTGTTTTGCGGCATTAAGGTCGAAGGTCCGCGTGGCATTGGATACTAAAGAGGGGGATCCAAAATTATCTCCAAAAAAGGGTGGTCTGGGTCAAATACATGGGCAGGGGAATTACAGCGGAGTTGTGCGAGGATACGAGAAATAACTTCTTCTGTGGCGAGAGGGTTCGCGGGGGAAGATCTCCACTTAAATGAGAAAAAGCAGCACCGCCGCCAGGGCCAAAGAACTTTGACAGACGAACAAAGGTGAACCTGGCGTTGACCGGGAAATTTGCGGCAGAGACGGCGGGGAAGTCGGTCGACAGGAAAACTGGGTTCACGATGACCAAACAAGAGCGTTTCAAACCCTTTTCAAGAGCAAGGCAGGCGCCGGGGAAAAAAGGCGGGAAGTTTTTTGAGCCGTGCAGAACCGCCGGAAGGGGTGTGGGCCCAAGCAAAAAGGGGGTCATATCGTGACTCAAAGATCAAGTAACGCCATGAAGAAGGGTGACGAAGGGGCCCAGCCCTGGAAGGTGTCTGTGGGGGGAAGGAAGGAAGGCACAGAAGGAACCGCCATAAAAAGGTCCATACCGGAACCAACGAAGGGACGCGGGGGATACGTAAAGGGGGAGGCCGCCACGTGGACACTTGGATAGCTTGGAACGTAAACAGACCGAGACCTTATTAAAAATGATTAAAGGTCAAGGATATTTATAATGGACATAATGTTTGATCAAGGCTAGAACTATTGTAAGGGAGGCTGCTAATCCGGGATTTGCAAGAGAGGGTTAGAGTGGTAGGCACCGAAAAAGAAGCAAAAAAACCGGAAGTAAGAGAACTTTACAAAAGGGCACTACAGACCTTAACCGGAAAAAAGAAACCACAAAGAGGTAAGCAAGCTTGATTTCCATGCAAAGGGGGAATGAAAAAAACAGCCAAAAAATAACCAAAAGCCAATCGTCAAGACCGGCGTTGCATGTAAGGGTCATGTGGGGTGTGGGGGGTGGGTCTAAACACGACCTATTGGAAGAGGCCATGCAGAGGAGTTCTGGGGTGCTCTCCAAAAATAAAAACGTTCAGAGGGTTGTGCGAACTACTAGCAGGGGGAAAAGGCCAAAATCATGAAGAAATGTATGAAGTCGCACCGAACAAACTAAACGACAAAAACAAAAGAATCCCTATAGAAAGAACGTAATCAGACGCCCAAGATAGGCAGGGCAGGGGTTCAGCAAATCCATGTGCGTATTTGCAAATTAAAACGAGGGCAAAATCGAAGAGAGAAAAGCCTTGGGGAAGAGATAGGTGAAAAATGACGCGGATTAAGGAGGGAAAGAGGACACACACAGGATGTAGCCATCTCAACACGAAAGAGCCACTGGGGCGCATACCGCCGGGAAGAAGTCTGGCAAAACAAGAGACAGGCTCTTTTCTGCTTCCTTTGCACTCTTGACTCGGGGGCCGGTAGAAGAAAAAGAATGAAAATGTGAGGGCCTGCCCGGGCATGGGGTCCGTGAAACATTCCATGCACAAAGTCGAGGAAGAG
>Ga0179593_1438626_pt1 | contig 10870 bp, 8 predicted proteins | sample CZODoug2_1_08_16_FD_185931 | JGI IMG/M metagenome (GOLD analysis project Ga0179593, IMG submission 185931) | Vadose zone soil fungal communities from Angelo Coast Range Reserve, California, USA - CZODoug2_1_08_16fungal (PacBio error correction) | ecosystem: Environmental > Terrestrial > Soil >...
GATGGGATTCATGTATATGGCCTATCGTGGAATTGAGAGTTTGAAAATGGGTCCTAAAAGCCTTGTTGCCACTTGGGTTGCCAGGACTTGCTCTAATGAATCTGCTGGGCCGCGCTCTGGTGTTGCGTGCGGGCGGAGAGCAAGAAAGATTCAGAATGCACTGAAGATGACGACACACAAAATCTATGGCGAGGGGGAGGTGGACTATGGGATTTAGTGACCTAATCTGTTGGGGCGGGGGGGGGGGAATGGCACTGAAGGCGAAACAAAAAAGGGGGAGACGAGGGGCGCGAACACAGGGGGGTTTGGGGGGGTACGGACGTGGTGTGGATATGATATAAATATCTGATGTTTACAAATCGTGGACTTCGTGGAGCCTAAAGAGTACTATCGTTTGAGGTGGTCGGTTACGGAGTGGCAGGCTGGGGGGGGTTCTGGTGACCGGAGAGGAGGATGGGACACTAGTGAAAGGAGAGGCAATGCAGTCGGAGTAGGATAGGGGTATGAAACAGTTTGCGTGGAACTGGGATTGGGGTATCTTTGAGAAAAGAGTTACCAAGGCTCTAGAGAAGCAGAATACCCGGTGTGTGGGGTGCACAAAAAGGTACCGGTCCGTGGGGGGAGGGGGCTCACGAAAAAGGAAACTATCGGATCGGGGGGGGAACTCTTCTTCTAAGAGTGGCCGGCGGAGAAATGCCCCGGGATTTTGTGTGAAGGGGTAGAGACAACGGGGGGGGCCGAAGGGGGTTGGCAAGTCGTAAGAGGAGGGGACGCCCCGGGGCGGTAAGAGACGTCAATGACCGGGCATAAACCGCGTTGCAAAAAAGACTGCGACCTTTCGAGGGAAAGGGTCGGCAGGCAAAAAGAGACGACGATAAAGGGAAAAAATCTGAAAGAAAAAGAAGTAAAACAACGTGTCAACAACCGGATAAACGTTGACGGCACCGAAATGTAGATATCATACGTACCTTATGGGGAGTAGTGATGTAGCCGCAGGAAATAGGAAGGCTCTTGCGGAGCGATTCAATGGGCGACATACATTGAAGGAAGTGCGATCTATGGGAAAGTGAAGTGAACGGCCTCGGACAAACGAGAAAGGGGGGGAGGGGCCATGTAATCTACACTTAGTGGGCTGCAGACGTCTCTATGAAATGGGGTGGAGAGACAAGAGCTGAGGACGTGCTCAGCGTAGTGGGGGTTATAGGTACGCAGAAGGGCGTGAGGTCGGGGGAGTGGGAGATACAGTAAATCTGATAAGGGAAAAAGGGCTCTCATGTGGCTATTGGGTCAGATGGGGGGGTGCTCTGGGGGGATTACAGCCATCCAAAAGGGCGAGTCTTGTGATGGTGGTGCACATAGGTCGAATGCGGGGGTATCGCGAGGCGGCTCATGACATAGTTGGTGTGGATACCTAACATAAGGAGGGGAAAAGAGGGGTAAGTCGGCTCACAACACAATTAGATCAGAGGGATAGCACCCTGTGGCGTCGTTGTGAGTGGTCTCGCCTGAGTCGCGGGACAGAAATAGGTAAAGTGGGGAGGGGGGGAGCTCTTGTCGGGGGTTGTTTTCGGGATCATTGTTTCGTGGGAGCAGGGGGAGGGGGGAACGTACAGAAACAGTACATCACACAAAAAAAAAGCAAGGAGGACGAAGAGGATTAGCGAGTCTGTGTCGGGGACTTTGAAAGTGTAGTGAAAGTCGAACGGTTTCACTAACGGCCAACCTAACAAACTAAGATAAACACGAAGTGGCACACGGGCAATCGTAAAAAAGCGCTGGAAAAAAAACGCCAACTGCACAACAGACAAAAAGGGAAACACACCACTGTGTCGGAGAGCTATCGACGGAAAAAAATAACAAACCCGCTGCGGTGGATATATCAAGACGTCAAGAACAGGCAGGGCGGATCCGCTCCTGAAGGGAGAAAAAAAAAGCAGTCTATATCTCGCGGGTGAGGTGAGGGTAAAGCCATACAACTAATCATGCGATAGAAACGCTAATTCAGGATTCACACATCGATGTAAAGAGTGATCTTACATTGGACGGCATGCTCATGTCATGAAGTGGAAGGGATGGGGGGGAAAATGACAAGGGGGCCGAGGAGGACTAAAAAGAAAGCAGCGAGGTTGTTGCTAGCAAATGGGGAGTCTCCCCTCATGAATCATCATCATGATACCCAGCACAATTAAAATGTAAAACTTACGGGGGGCGAAGACGGGGCAAAAAAAAAAAAACAAAAAAATACACAAAAACAAAAAAAAAAAAAACAAAAACAAAAAAGATAAAGTACACACCAACACGACACCCAACAACACACCCAAGGAGACGCGTTATGGGACGAGCCGCAAGAAAGGGGGAAGTGGAAAAACTAAGCGACAAAACACGAGGCCAAAAGAAAGAAGGGCGATGAAACGTTCGGGCAGTTGGCGCATAAATTGGATGGGTAAGTCAAACAGGAAAGTAGCGGTTCCCGGGTGAAAGAAAAGAACCAGCAGAACACGAGGATAATAAAAAAAGGAGGGTGCTGGATCGGGAACAGAACACACATCTTGGAGAAAAATAACTTTCTGTGTTGCAGACCAAGAGGGAGCTACAAAGGAGCAAAACAAGGCAAGGTGCCGTAAGCAGTTTAAAAAGGCAGGATCTAACATTTAAACGCATAACAGCAGCGAGAAATATTGAATACCTTTCCAAGATAGAAAAGTCACGGCATATGAGGTGGGAGATAAAAATCGCGGGCATATTTGGAGTAAATCACAGAAACAAGGGACAAAGTCATGGAACCAGTATCTTGAGAGATCAAATAATAAAAAAAAAATGGGGGCAAATCGTGTCAAACAGAAGCCCAAAATCACCTGGCCGTGCAAACCTGAACTGCTCGTCACACGAAGAAACGTGAAATGGGGAACGTGGGGGGACGGAGATTAAAAAAGAAAGAGCTCTCAAAAAAAAAAGGAACTACTGGGAACAGGGACGAAAATTAAAGAAGTAGGAATGACAAAGAGAGCAGGGTCGTGCCTTTGGAGGAAAAGTCCAAATAACAAGGTGGTGCAGCTGTTCACCAGGAGTATAAATCGCGCAACATAACCTATACAATGACATGAGGACAAGGGAGACAAGAGGAGGGAACAGGGCGGACGCTAACCAAATACCTGAAATAAAACTCGAACGGACGGATCCGACAGGCATCTGGGAAAAATAACCACTATGCCAACAACATGAAAGGGCTTATTTGGTGGTGGATACAAAGGGAGAGATCGAAGCGTAGAAACGTGGAAGCGTAACAAGTATGAGAACCATGGTAGTCCAACGGCCTCAGTTAAAAAAGCGCAAACGAGGGGCAGTAAAACGGAGATACGCGTAAGAAAATAAATAAGAAATCAACATCCTATCCTAAAAACCAAGACAAGTTGCTGGGCGAAGCAAAAGTGAGCACACCGAGGCGGCAGAACCAAAAAGCTGCACACCAGGGTAATGACAAAGTCTACAAGCGAAAAAGACAAAGAGGCCAGTGGCGGTACAGAATTCATTCCTGCCGAACAGACCAAGGAAAAATAATCCAAGTTCCCGCAATCGCGCACGCTGACCATAGAAAAAAAACAAAACTACGGCAGGAATGGAGCATCCCCGGTGGCAAAAAAAATAAAAAAGAGGTGAAAACATTACAGAGACGCAAGGAGGGAGAAAGCTAAACCCAGAAAGGGCATGGGCATTATGTCACACATATAACCAGAGTAAAGAGAAAAAAGAATCTCTCGGTACATATTGCCGACAAAAATAGTCCAGTCGGCCGCGGGGAATGACTACCCAACGGAGGTCACAAGGGGAAATGGTCACAAAAGAGATACTACCAACATAACCCCTTAAGACCTCAAAAAAGACAGAAAAGGAAACACAGATCGACAAGATAAAGCTCAGAGCAAATTCGGGGGACTTGAAGTGGCAGTCCAGAACAGCTCGCTACACACACACATGCAAGGGACGGAGGAGAGAACACAACAAAAAAGGGGGCGAAAAAAAGTAAGGGAAAAGAGTCTTTCAGCCAACCCGGGGACGTAGCGACATGAACAAAAATCGATTCGTCGGGCAATCACAAATCTAGCAGACCACACCAAAGAGAAGAATAAAAAATCAGAATGGCATAAAACTTGCCGGTGATAAGCGAAAAACGGCGGGGGGGCAAAGCGAGCGCGGGAATAAATCGACCATTTTAGCAAAGGCCCGTGAGTTTCGAAAAGGAATGCCTTCAAAATGGTGTAGGGCAGGAGTAACGCAACGGAATACTAGTAAGCGAGCCAGAAGGGTCGAAATAGGTGATAAGGGGACTCGCGCGAGATGGTCAGACATATCGTGAGTAGGTCGGTGGGGGATGATACAAGTGGATACGGATAATGTGAAAAAAAGGGGGGGGAAAGCCTCAGGCGGCTACGCGGACCGGTTCGAAACCAATGGAGTCAGAGCCGTTCTTAGTCTATCAAAGGGGGGAAGTTAGGGTTAGGTTCAGAGTCAATGGGGAAATAGACAACAACTGTAGCAGAATCAGGTTGATTTCGTCAAGGCTGTAAAAGGGTCAAATCCTATAGTCACGCCCAAAGGGTGGGGGAAGAAACCAACAGGTACAACTTTAATGGGAGCAGGATCCGGGCTTGGAAACCACTTAGAGGGTGACTATATGTTATAGACATGTGAGGGGATCGGAACTATCTGGACACTCGAGCACACGGTGGACGAGATCTCAAATAGCACGATGAATCAGACACGGAGAGTGTGGAAACCGAAGAGGAAGGAGAGTGGGAGGCTGACAGCTGTCATTGGGTAGAGAAAGGAGATAAAATATGAAGAGCACTGCGCCCACGGGGTCCTGTTCCAGGCGTTGAAAGCAAGGTGATTACAGGGGGGAAAGAGCCGATTGGCTCAACGGAGAGAGTCAAAGTAGCGGGTGCGATCGGGGTAGCATCAAACAATCTAGATAGAGGATGAGGGGGATAGACGTCGAATTTTCAAGTCACATTGCAACGGAGGGATAGCTTAATCCAGGTGAACCGTAATAGTCGAGCAAAAATGAAGAGTGTGTCAGGTGTAAAGTGAGAATGGCTGAGCAGCTACGTTTTTAGGAAAGCGCGATGCGTTAGGTTCGGTGGTGTGTGGCATCGGGAGGAGGGGGGAGGATCTAAATGTGGGTGAAAGCGGCACCTTGAAAAACATAAGAAAAGTGGGGATGACGAATGCTAATTTAAAGCTGGATTGGGGGAGATGCAGGGACAAATTTTTAGGGTTTTGGGGTTTGCATGTCAAAAGGTGGTGCTGAGTGTGAATAACTCGCTTACGGCTGGCTTCGGGGCGCAATGAGGCGTGAAACGAGGAAGAACTTGCTACTTCACACATGAGGGGTGGGGGAGACCGGGGACCTGTTATACTCGGCGGAAAAAGATTGTGCTAGTGAGTCATTCCCGAAGCTCAGAATGTGTGAGAGAGTGGGCTGCACTAAAGGAGATGGAAGGAGGACCAAATGTGAGCAAGTCGAACCAGGCATCGGGGATGGGGTTGATCATGAGTTTTAGGGAGGCCGCATGATGAGGAGGAAAAAAAGTGTGGGTGTATGCCTTAAAGAGAAAATACTAACAAAACGATGCCTCGCCAAATAATGTCAAACAGCATCTGAATAAAAGGGACCTGGGGTAGGAAAAAGAAGCGGGGGCTTGATGTGTGAAGGGGGGTAGGCTCTGTATGGACAGACATGGCGTGGATATAAAGACAAAAGTAGGCCGGGCCAGCGTGGAGGGGTGCAGGGATAACTAACCCTTTTTTCGGGGGGAGGGGAAACGATGGGAAGGAGGGAAGCCTCGATCATTTCCTGTGGCAAAATTTAAGGTACGAAGAAGGTCCCATTGTGGTGGTTTGAAATCTGTGAAAAAAAGTAACCCATGGATGTATGTGTGCTGAGGCGGGCTAAAGTGAGGGTAATAATTACACTAATGGATTGGTGACAGGAGAAAGGGTCTACTAGGAAAACAAAACACAATGAACACGTGAGGCCTTTGGGGTTGTGCGAATCGTTGGTGGCGTGATAACCGGGGGTACTGGTGGAACAGTTGTGGTGGCCGCTTAAATAAGGAGATCTACTAAATACGGTAGCAGTTGAGTAGGGGAGATTCATGTCTAATACTGCACGCCAAGAGGGAGTGGATCAGAGGTGATAGCTGCAAAGAAAGGTGACTAAGAACGATGCACGCCAGGTAGAAACGGAACAAAGAAAAGTGCCGCCGAGGGGGCTCAAGTGGGGATGGATCCGAGGTGCTATCCCATTCTAGGTCAAGTGATCCGGAGGGAACGGCGAAAAGGGGGGGATCAGGTCTGTAGAGTCGCGCGTTTCGGTCTGCTACCGGGGGGTCTGGGGGGACCAGGGGGGGGGAAGGAAGACCGTTGCAACTTTCAAAGTGTAAAAGGATAGGGGTTCGAAAGGAGAATCCACTGAAAAAAGCTGGAAATTCAGAGCGGGGGAAGGAGAGGGACAAAAACTCGACTTGGACCTGGAAGAAAACCAAAGGATATCGACAGGTCAGGCGGAAATGTACAAAATTGCAATCGGGGCGGAGTAAAAAGAAAGCGACTGACTCATATGCTAGGGTAGGGTCTAAGGGAAAATTTTGCAGGTGGATGGGGGGGTTTATCAAGGATTTGTGTTCTATAGGAAGTGTTCCCAAATTGACTTTGTGAGAAAAAGACAGAGTCTCCGTTGTAAGGTCTGCGGCAAAAAGAAGTGGTGAATAAGTGGATAAGGGTGGGCACAGGGAGCGGGGCTTCATACTTGTAGAAAAGGGGTAAGGCGGAAGGGAAAAGACGTAGGTCGGCCTTATGTTCAATAGGAAGAAATATGGAAGGGAGGTCGTCGTGAAAAATACTAGAAGAGGATTGGGAGAGCATCACGAGAACACAGGATAATAAACCGGAGATTGTGCGAAATGAGGTGAATGGAGTGGTTGGTGCCGGTAAATCAGAGACAGGCAGGTGAAAACGGGGAAGAAGGTTGCGAGGGAGAGGCGGCAGAACGATAAAAAAGTTTCTATGTCGACATGAACTTCAGGAAGAGGTGCTTAGATAAACTTGGCCGTGTGTAATGAAAAGAGGTGGGGGGTTATGCATCGGAATAACATTGCGTCCTTTGTTCAAGAGGAATGTCCTCGCGCTAGGAAGAGACGTGCAGTGGGCGCTGGGGGCCCGATGAGAATCAAAGGGGGCGACGTGCGCCGGAACCGGCACAGGTTGAAGCCAGGACGGTCTGTAGTCGGAAGTTGCGTCGTCGGCAGGACTAAGGAAATTTGGAGCGATACGACGAAGGGCTCGCTGATTAACAGGGGGGTAGAATCAGAAGGTGCAAACTGCAGGCATAAAGTCACGTGAAAAATCGGGAAAAGGGGGGGGACGGGAGTATGACCAGACTATAGTGGCAAAGTGTGTGAGGGACCAATAGACAAGGGTTACAAACAACCCGGGGGTGCAGTGTGATTCACGGGGGGGGGAGTCGTAGGACATAATCCATACATCTTGAGGCTGCAAAAATAAGAACCATGTTCTGGGAAGAAGATTAAGTTGGTTGGGGGGGCTATGAAAGAGTACAGAGTCGGCGGTGCTTGGATGGAAGAGGTGAGCAGGGAACAGGGGCCGAAGGATTTCAGGAGTTCGAGGGGGCGTCACACGGATTTGGTTGCTGGGGGGGTGGGCAGGAAAAGTAACCCAATACACAGGGGGGGGGGGGGAGCAGGCAAATGTGGTGGGTAACGTCGTCTGCACGTGGACAGCCGTGTGAAGCTCACGAGACAGGAATGGGGTACTGGGGACGTGAGGGGAGGGGGGGGAGGGTCGGCGATACGTGTTGTTTGTAGGGATGTGCACGTCGGGCCGGGGATTTAAGAATTAGGTAAGACATGGGGGTGCTCACAGTCCACAGTCCGCGGATAGTAAAGGGGTGTAAGGCACAAACAATACGTGGCAGAGGTCGAGAAAAAGGAGAAGAGGAGTGATTTGAGGTACGTGACCCATAGGTTAGCCGTATACGAGGGGAAGAAGCACTAACAAGGGAAGTACCGTCAATAGGATAAACACACGGATAGTCAGACAATAATCAAAAAGCAGGAAGAAACAAAGGGTCGGCGCGAGGAGGAAACTGCATTTATGGAGGGGGGAAGAGTAGACTCCTAATAGAGTAGCGCCGGAGGGAACAAACACATAAAAAAAAATGAGAGATAGAGACAGCACGACACTTCGAAACTAAAACACAGATTCAAAATTGCACGACCAAAATAAAATAATGGGAATTAACCCAAAAAAGAATAAGGAAGGAGGCACGGCCAACATGAGATGGCGTCAATGCAATAGCAGTTTATACGAAGGAGGCGTGAGGGTATAACTGAACGACAGGGGACGACGTGACTTTAAAGAAGCAAGAGCGTAAAACAGGGAATAATCGAAACGAGTCAAAAGGAATGGGGGGGGCTGGAGGATTGGCACAGTCATGTTTGAGAGGTATTCGACAAGAAATCATCCGACCGATCGAGAGGCAAGCGGCATGCGCAAAGAGACATGTTCGTTAGAATGGGGGGGACAGGGGAAGAATGGGAAAGACAATCCATGCGAAGCAGTCATGTGGAAGCATAGCCGGGAGAACTGTGGGTTGCCTGGTCTGTAAGAACCGATTGGGGCATAAAAGATACGGAAAAGCAGATAGAGCGCATAGCAAGGTCTGAACACAAAAGGTCGCATAGGGTGGCGTTAAGAACGAGTTCGACTCAGAATTGGGATCAAGTGCCGAATTTCGGGTTTAATCTATGGTAACCGGGGGGGGAGGAAAAAAAAAGGATAGACACGGGGGGGAGGGGAGGGGGGGCACAAAAATAAGTAAAGAATTCCCACAATACGACGGGGAGAAGAAGTGACGCTCCTTCTACGGAAAAAAAAAACGTAGGCACGGTACCCGAGGAGATAGACAGTAACCATGTGTGATAAACACCACAGAAATCAAAAAGGTAAACAAATGGCGGGAACACCGCATTAAGAGCAAACAAGTGAAACTGGCTTGAACATACCGAGGCGGGAGTTGACTAGTTCGCGGAGTAAGGTGTTCCCACCAACGAAGAATTGTCAACGTAACGGGACTGCAGTGTGAACACTCTAACAGGGGGTGGAGAGGGGACGAGGACGGGGGCAATTCAGACCAAAAGGGTGGTACAAACGGTGGTGCAAGAGGGGAACTGGGGTAAAGCTCGTGACGAGGCAGAGGAGATAGAGACGAAGCGAGAAGTAGCACGTCACTAATCCGTGAGAAAAAAAAAAGGGTATACACTGTTAATCGTAAGCAGCGAAAAGGGGGACGTGAAATATGTGAGATGGAAAGGGAAGCAGCGGAAACTGCAGATGATGAATCGGGAAAAGCCAAACACAAATCCAAATTCCAAGGCAAACCATCTGGTGGGCACGATACAGTGACTACAAAAAAAAGAAAGTGGTGTCAACGCGAGGACTAGAGTGAAAAGAACAAAATACACAAGTGAAAGGTCTGGTCGGACACAGAGGCACAAGATCAAATACGATGAATCAAAACCAAAAAATACATGATAAGTAAAGGCAACATCTCAAAAACTACTCATCGTGAACAGGAAGAACGAAACGGCCCTAGAGGGAATCCATAAGGTGGGTGAGTAGGGGGGAGTTAGGGGATAGTTGCGACAGCGGAAGACGAAACTGTCTAAGACATGGCCCGGGATAGTCATTACGGCGAAGAGCGGCGCGAGAATATATCCTCAGGACAAAAGGACAAGAACAAATACACGGTAAACTATAGAGTCAGCGTAACTCGAAAACCGCATACAGAAGAAGGCAAGACACCGAAAACGAATAACAAAAGGACAAAAGGGACGGAAAACAAAGAACAGGGGCACAGCCAAATTCCAGTGATAGGAACAAGCTTCTTCCGTGCCTCATACAAACAACGGGGTCCTGCCAATGTAACGCTGGAAATCTTCCACCATTCTAAAAGGGAACAGATTAGGAAAAACGGTCCCTGAAGGGCGGGGAAAGAATGGGAAAAGAAAAAAGGGGGAAGGCTACACACAAACCACACTAATGAACAAGATTCACACAGTCGCGTAAAACAAGGGGTAATGGAAAACCAGTCGGCACAAAGGCAACGTGCCATATTTAGCGTCATGCAGAAAAAATACAAACATATTCGGGGTTCAAAGACGTACAACCACGGAGAGGTCAGAGAAAGAATAAGGACAGCTATCTGGGGGGAAAGTGAGATCTATGAAAGCACACACTTGGAAATTGGGAAAGCTCCACGAAAGGAGACAACGGTCAGGGGGTAAGCAGGGAAAGGACTGACAAGGGTCACAGGGGTAGGACGCCATATAGGAAGGAGGCGCACGGAAATGAGGTGTGAAGAACGAAAAAAGGTAGAGACACAAAGCTACCACGCGGCGACGAAGCAAGAACACCATATGACGTAGGGAAGAGGAGAGTACTCCGCAAATTATTCACTCGGGGCTTAGACTCTTCAATGGAGGGAAACACTGCTGCGACCACAAGGGAAGACGTAGGGAAAAAAGGTCTGAAGGGTTCACAAGTAACAGCAGGCAGAGGGTGCGAAATACCAAATTGGTCCGCTTAGATCAGCACCGGGAAGAAACAAAAAAAGGGCTTAAGGGAGGGCAAAACTGTAGACATGGAGTAGAAGGCACACGCAGGAGACACGGGAAAGACAATCTGGATGTGTACTCAATGACAAAAAAAATTCAAATCGGGCAGACGCCAACACGAGTAGTGGAGTATGTACACTCAGGAAATGGTTTGAAGGGGGGGTGAAATCACATGT
>Ga0179593_1532523_pt1 | contig 10870 bp, 11 predicted proteins | sample CZODoug2_1_08_16_FD_185931 | JGI IMG/M metagenome (GOLD analysis project Ga0179593, IMG submission 185931) | Vadose zone soil fungal communities from Angelo Coast Range Reserve, California, USA - CZODoug2_1_08_16fungal (PacBio error correction) | ecosystem: Environmental > Terrestrial > Soil >...
AGCGCGGGGAGGATGCTTTTTCCCCCTCACAACATTCGTTTAGTTCTTCAGGAACAGATCTGAGATAAACATTGGAAAGACGACGGGAGGACCACAAAAAACCGACATCAATTAGATTCAGTCCTTACTCACTTCAGCTGAAATTGGGGGAAATCAATAAACATGACCAGGGGGAATGCAATAAAAACTTCCTTCAAACGCAGTCTAAGATTCCAGCCTGCCGCGGAAAGCAGGGGACCAAGGAAAACAATCTAAGAAGAACAAGAGACAGAGCTGTCCGGATGTTTTGTCTTCTTCCTAGAAAGTCTCGTACAGGCCCAGGGCAGAAAGAGTGGGGGAATCTGGAAAAAAAGAACATAATCTGGGGGTTACACTTCACTGCGCTTGTGGCAGCTTTATCGACGCGGGCTCAAGAACAATGGTCAAAAAATACTTCGGGGGGGGGGGAGGGGAGGGAAGGTCTCATACACAGAGGCTCCACGCGCTCATTGTTCAACTCCCACAGGTAATTGGGGAGAAAGGGAGACGGAGGGGGTAAGATGATCGTCTCTGGTGTTGATTCGCCGCGTCGATCCCACCCCACAACGAAATAAATCTTATTAGAGAGAGGGGATCAAGAAGAAGACCAATATGACGGGAGGGTAGTCTCCCGATTAGAGGCAATTCGAACGTTCCCTTGTGACGCGTAGTACAGCGCGAAAGAATATGAAGCGGGCGGCTGCGAAGTGTGAATATTTCAGGGCATAATCCTCATAGATCGTGAGCGAGAGCTCCAGTCTGGGTTGACCAGGAAAATTGGAGCGGGGAGAATGGGGACAGTAAATGACCCTCGCACTCACCCTCCATGGCCGTGTTATTTGATACCGCTTCTAGGGTTTCGAAAAAGGGATAGGTCGAAAGGAGTTAAGAAAAAACGATCAGGGGCGAGCAACGGCTCTGCAGCGCCCCGCCCGGCCATTCTGTCGTTCAACCGATTCGCGGCCAGTTATTAGCCACGCTTCTGACGTCTTCGGAGGAGTGATTTGAAAAAAAAAAGTCAGCGAGAGAAAACGCGCTTCAAGGTCGCCGTCAACCCGGACCTCTCGATTACAGAGCAGAGCTAAGTCTCCTGAAGGAAAGCGCTGAGGGGAGGGACAATAAATATACAGATAGAGGGGACCCAATCTGGTGCTGATATCAAGCTGCTTCACAACGCAAATCTCAGTCAGGAGGGTCGGCGGGCAGGGGGCTAAAGGTTAATTGTACATTGAAAGGGATCAAATCGGGACCGAGCGCGCCCTACGTTACCGCAGCTTCGTCTTTTTTGAGAAATATAGATCCTGAAAGAAAAAGAGGGACGGCACTTGAGGGGAACTGATGGCTGGCAAAAGGGGGGAAGAGGGGTTAAAGTTCAGAGCGGGCAATATTGGGCGGCCTGCTTTCGGGAAGACCTTAAGTGACAGGGAGATGAACAAAAAAAGAAGGCAACGGAGCGGTAAAATCAGCAAAGGACAAAAGGACACGAGGGGAGAAACCAAAGTCCGTCGCTAATATTTGAACCTAGCAGGGTTATTCTTGGCAGGCAACAAGCATCTCATTAAAATCCAGCTGTGGGGGGCGGTAAGAGAGAAGAGGACTTGAAACAAAACACCATATGAAAACGAGGGGCACACCCAAGGAAGCGTACCTGGAACAACAACCTGTACCATAGGGGGCCAGGGTCAAAAAAGGGGGAAAAATGCTTCAGTTAAGCGCTTAAGCGGTATATTAAGCCATCGCACCGAATGTGAAATTTGGAGTGGTGAGCAGTGGGTGGAAAAAGGGGCAAAAGAGGAAAAGAGGGGAACAAGTTGCTATACGGAATGGAGGACTCACCTTCAGACGGGGACGATTGATCTCCAAATTGACTATCACAATGGAAATATGAGGGTCTAAATCTTAACAAAAAAAAAGGAGTAGAAAGGAAGAAAATCTGGCTAAGATGACCAGGAGAGAGGCGTAAAGCAGGGGCAAAGACGGTATTTAACGACAACGCGCTTTAACCGACTTACCATTTTTGGATTGAAGTAGCTCTCACAAAAAAAAAAGATAGATATCATATAACGGGTAAGTACCGGCTTTGTGAAACCCGAATTCGTCGAAACAAGTCATGGGGAGAAGAAGGACGTCTCATAGGATTCAGAGGACTGAAAGGGCAACTTCAAGGGATGGCTCGGCCGGGGGAAAATTCCGAGGGAAAGTTCTCGGAAGGGGGGGGGGCGATAAAAAACGAAGTTGGGTCAGGTCAAAGGGAGAGAGTTGTAGCGCGTTTATGGCCACCCGTGTCGTAACACCAACGTCAAGAGCCAATTAAAGAATGTAAATGAGAGGAAAAGTAAGAGCATCAAAGAAGAAAGACAGGGGGAGGAAAAAGGGAATAGATGGTCTCACAAGGTTTTTGTAAAGGGGGAAATGAGAGGGGTTGGGGGAATAAGGAAGTTTGTTTAGCCGAAAGCGTAGAAGGGGTAGGGTCACCGCCGCCAAAGGAAGCCTTCGGAAAGTAGAGGAGTGGGGGAACGTGATTCCGCATAAAATTCTGGGAAATACGGGTAGCCGAGGGGGGGAGAGTTCAGGCAAAAAAATATCAAGGGAAGGCTGTAGGGGAGAGGAGTTTCAAGAGGGATGGCGGCAATGGAAGTGGACGCCAAGAAGTAGGTCGCCGGACCAGCAGTCTCAAACGGTGCCTCTTACCCGATAGACTAAAAACCCGCCGTAAAAAGAAGAAAAGGAAATCCAACAGAAGGATTAATTTTCAGGAGGAGAATGATCACTAACCTCATATCGGGAGTAACCCTGACATCGGCCTCGGTAAAGGAATGGGGAGACAGGGAATTAAATTAAGTCTATTGGCGTGGCAGCCAAAAACCACAAAAAAAATCGAACCGCGGGGGTGCGGTGGTGTCCGACTGAGTTGGGGGAGAGGAAGGGTTGGGGGCGCCTCGCAGAAAAGCGGTAGGGCAATTTCGGTAAGGACGATACTTAGAAGGAGGAAGGCAAGGGCGCTAGGCTATAGGTCCGGGGGGAGGGAGGAACGTGGTGACTCGCCCGGATGTTTTGTCTGGAGTGAATAGGGGAGAGCGTGACATCAAAGCACATCACCCAGCGTTTTCAAGAAAGGAGAGGAGCGAAGCAGAAGCTGCCGCCATCACTGGCTTAGATCGGTTCTAAACCGGTGCAAAGTCGGGGCATGGATTTGAAAGAAAGAGGCGGAAGAAAAGTGTAAGTTGTGTTTGTTGCTGAACGACCAAGATCTCAGATAAAAACAATGCAATTCAAAAAGGGAAGAAATTAAAAAGGAAAGGGTATCAAAGAGGCTCAATTCGTTCGGGGGCGAAGCAGGGGACCTTGAGAGGGGTAGGGCATAAGAAATAATCGCCTGAAAACAAATTGTAAAGAAACAACGAAAAGAGGAGAAAGAGAGAACATGAGGCAGGATGGAAATATGTAAAACTGCGCTCAAGGAAAGAAAATGCGGAAAGTATAGTCGAGGGCCTATTTCAGCAACACCGGGGACCGGTCTTTTTCGCAGGCCCCCTGAGGCGAGACACATATATAGGGATCGGGGGGTCGATGGAAAGTCTCAAAAGGCTACCTAATGGAACGGAAGGTATGCGGGGGGGGGGGTGATCGAAGGCGCTCCAGAAAAAAAGAGAACAGCATAAAATGCGGGACAAGTCTGAAGCCTGATTTGGCGAAGAGTTGGTGCCACGGGGTCGCGTCGAAGGAAGGGACATGGGGACAGCAACACCAGAAAAAGCAAGGAGTCGGTGGCCCCTTCCTACCCAAGTTGGGAGGAGACGCACCGCGCCGATCTACCGGGAAAACACCCTTGTAGGGTACAAGATTCTTTAAGGAAGGGTGGCCAGCTTCAACAAACGCAGCTGTCAGGAGAAGGGGGAGGAGGAGGGGGGAGGAGATCGATACGCTGTAGATATGCTCAGACAAACCGCTGAACCGAGGAAGGGAATTTCGGGGCGCCTCGCTTCCCTTGTGGCCGTCTAAAGGGGGTCCCGTGCTGGCTGCGGGGAAAATCGGGGTATTCTCTGAGGGGGCAGTAGGGACCGAATGGAACAAATGTATAACCTAGAATTCGCAAGGAAGTAAAACATTGACCAGGAACTATTACTGGTGACGAGAACTGAGGACATTGATGCTTGCTAGGGATTTGAGTAAAGCATACCGTCATCCAGGGAGAATACTCCTGCTCCTAATCGGTTGCCTGGGGGATCATGTCATAAAAATCGAATGGGGTCGGGAAAAGCGCTCAGCCCAGTTCTTTGGAAGGGAAAAAAAGGCCGGGCGAGGAGAGTCGCAAAAAGGGAACAGGAAAAAGAGGGCAGATTCCGGCCATCGCGGCCTTTAGCTTGCCCCCAGTATTGGGCAAAGCGTGAAAGGGATCGGCTGGAGCAGGATGAGTTTCCGACGGAGGGACGGAAGAGATAAAACTCAATCTCCCGCTTCAATAGCTCCATCCAAAGCGAAGGAGGAAGGGGGAAGGCAAAATCTGGCGAAGGAGAGAAAAGAACGAGAATCGTGCCATACACGGTCAAGCCAGAGGCAGGCAAAAAATGCCTCGCCCACGAGGCACTCTGAAACACGAATCAAACCATCAGAGGGTCTGGGCGAAAGCGAGCACCGGCGCGTATGGGTTTCACGGCTTCGGATTCGAGAAAGAAATAAATAATCTAACGGGGAAAGGAGAAGATATGAATCAGACGCCTGAGTGGTGTGAGGGCACGACTCACCTCAGGGTGGGACACGGCCTGGCGGCTTAGCTAGACTAAATACCAAGGGACGGGAAAAAGCACAAGGAAGGAGTGGTGAGGGGGGTGTTTCTTGGAGAAAAAAATGGTAGCGAGCACAGGACTAGAAAAAAAGAGTGGAAAAAAAAAATCGAAGAGGGAAAACGCAGAGAAGAGGGCACTGCTGTACGGCTCGGGTGTTTGAGGCTCCGCGAGGACCACCCCACAACACTACAGAGCAAAAAAGAGGGGAGACGAGGACTTTCAGAGCAAGACCCTATATAAAAAACGAGCTGGCCCTAGGAGAGGGCAAGGGGGGACGAAACCGGGCCCCGTTAGGAATCCCGCGACCGGGACGCTTGATGGGTGGCATTACTGAGAAAGGATGGCATATATGGGTGGTAGAAAAGAGTTATCGAAGCAGATTTGAGTTCGGGGGGCCGCGCGGAGGTTTTGCAAATGCTAAAAGAAATGGGAACGGGGGACGGGGACCCTAAAGGAGAAAGCATAAGGGGTATTGGGAAGCTGGCTGCACGTGAATGGTCTCAAACAAGAAATGTGATAAAGGTGCTTATTGGCGAAAGAAATGGTGCGCGAGCAACGACGCTCACCTCGCGCCCCCTTAACCCCTGCCATTAACCTTTCGGAACCGGCCAGAAACGAGCCAGGGGAGGGCGCCAAATTCGGAAGGTCGTAACCTTAACTCGGCGTTTTAGGTCGGCGGCGGGGGGGAGATGGAAGGCGATCCAGGGGTCAAAAGAATGAAATCGCGTCAACCCTGATCTCCCTATAAGCGCGATCTTGGAACGTCCGCTGAAGTCAAGCATTGGGACTCTGAAAGGAGATCAAGGGGGCTGGACCAATCCCGTTAGGTGCTGATAAACGGAATCGGCCCCAAAACGAAATCAAGCGTCAAGGGTTTTCGTACTGGGTGGGGGGAAGAAAACCTTAATTGGCCATTGGATGCCATCACAGAGGGTGAAGTGCGTACAGGGAAAGCTTCGCCAGAAAAGGACTCGAGGGGGATAAATATAAAGAGGAACTCCTCCGAAAAGAGGGAACTTATGGGGCTAATTTTTAACTGCGGGGGAGTACTCGGATGGGGAAGTCGGGAGTAGGTGGTTGGCGAGGAAAAGAATGGAGAGGCAGCACAGCCATGCGCAACGGAATCGCTAAGCGTTATCAATCCCAATACCTAGACCGAAACGGGGTTCAGGAAAGGAAGAAAAGGGGTCGCATACCAGTTAACGAAAGGGTGGAGAAAACCTTAGCTCAGGCACTCAGGGGGCTTTGACTTTGAAGGCGGGACTCTCAATCTTTAACCTATTGTAAAAAAAACTTGAAAACGCCCGCCTATGAAAACTAACGAAAAGAAAACTGAAAAGAGAAGAAGCGCAATTGCTTCAACCCCCTGGAGACTCAGGAGATAGTGACGCTGGAAGGAAGGTAGTAAGGACAAGACTATTGAAAGGGGGTGGAAAAAAATGGGTTAAGGGGCACTCGAACTCGAGTCGAATCGTTCTCTACGCAGACGGGAGCATCACAAAAATCAAGATGGCCGGATTGAAGAAACTACATAGGAATGTGTGCAATCGGGGGGCCTCGCCATCCCGGAACTTATCCCTAGGACAGAGTATAGGCTCGAAGGAAGAAAAGGGCCAAAGAAAAGGGCGTAACATATGCCGTCCGGATACTAAGGAAGGAAGAAAACTAAAATATGCCGGCTATCGGTCTCTCTCAACACAGGAGTATTAATTGAGTATGATCGTAGAATAAGGCATAACTGTACGGGTGTGTGTAACGGGGAGGGAAAGACCCAGAAAAATTCGGTGTACGAAGCGGGCGCCCCTGGTCTCATGGAGTCGCGCTATAAGAGACTACGTAAGGGGCGGAGAATCTGAAAAATGCCTACAAGCGATTGTGCTATTCAAGTTTGTGCATAAAGCGGACCATCGGTAGATGTCGTTTGAGGGGGGGCGGCAAGGAGGAGATCGGGGAGGCGTGGAGCCCGTTGTCGGAACCAATGCTTCTCAATCCCAATTGACATGTGCGATAAAATAGCGGGGTCAGCCTCGGGAAAAGGGGTGAAAAGGGTTGGGGGTCTCACCTGTTGGGTCCAGAATTAGACCTGGGGGGCGGGGAGGGTAATATGGAGGAACGAATTTTTTGGTCTAAGATGTGCCGAAGAGGAAGGAAAAAAAAGTAAAAGGCGAGTTGAATGAGATGAGCCAGTCGTTATTCAAGAGAATACATCAAAAACGGAATTTTCAAAGGGAGCCGAAAATTTTTGTGGAGACCAGGGGGGTCTGGAGCGCGTTCATAAGAAGCTGCGCAGGCTTGTGATTTGTTTACAATCTCCCAGGCACAGCGGTATGCGCGACCTCAGCGAAAACATGGCCGAATATACAAATAGCCAAAAATAGTCAACAGAAGTTACCCCAAGGGGCCTAAGGAGAGTGACGGTGCAGGATATATGGAAGAAGAACCCCCGCCTTCGGGTAAAATAAGGGATGAAGCACGGCCGGTAAGCCTTCGCTGTTGAAATATTGCTACATGGAATGAAATTAAGATCGGCGTTGGCCGACAACACAGAAGACGAGAGATGCGTGGGACGCCCTTTTGGTGATCAGCACCAGACGGAGTTAGTTGGGATCAAGGAGGCAAGGCTCTGGGGTACATGTACTGGCGAAGGATTACGTCAGAGAAGGCACTATCTTAGATAAGGTCTATATTGAAGGTGGTATCTACCACAACGGGTGATAGTAGGGGATCAGGCTCAACTCTCCGGAACAATCAACCGGACGCGTTACAGGGGGGAACGACGAAAATCCACCCTAACGAGGAAGCCTAAAGGAAATTCCGGTTAAAAGTCCCTGTGCTGCAAGGGCCGGTCGATGAATGGGAGAACTGGGGGGTAAAAGCTCACATTGGAGGGGGGGGGATGAACAAAAAGGATAGAATAAGACGAGGATAAATTCTTTTGAGCACATGGTCCCAGACCTCAGCGGGTTAAAAAGAGGCGGGCGGAAGGGAGAAAAGTTAGAAACAGTTCCCATAGTTTAGTAACGAAGTGGAAACAAATTGTTCAGAAAAACAAAAAAGGACGAGTGACGAAAGGATAATTAGCTTATGCATGCAATAATGTGCCACTAAGAATACTAACACCCGAGTCAAGAGGAAACCTATATGAAAAAAAAAGGGACCTGTCTTTTCGCCAACGCTATAGGCTATTAAGGGGAAATATATCGGGTCTTGACTATGAAGGTCCTCTAGCGGTGAAAGGCGGGGGGGCGTGTGGTGGTTATCAGACTCTTGACCTCCAACAACCTGAGCAAAGAGAAAAGCAGCGCCTGAAGATTGACGGTTTAAAGGAGGAATCCAAACTGGGGACCTATTAAAATTATGAAGTAGAGTATGGGTCTGGAAATTGGATCTCCACGTCAACCCCCAAATCATAGTCGGGGCCCAGACCAGGGGGAAGCTAACTACCTGAGTTCAAGCGAAAACATCGATTGTACAGTGACACCAGATTCTAGCTTGAAAAGGGCACATGAACAAAATCGTCGGATGTGAATAGAGAGAGAGTTTAAACGAGTACTCTGAGAATAGTCTCTACGCCAAGAGCGGAAGAAATAGACAAGTAGATGTCGCGTAATCTAAAAAGGGAAGGGGTTTGCCGCGAATGTCTGGGAAGGAGGCAACGATGATTCTATTGCCCGAAAGCACAAGAGTCTGGAGGGCCCAGAGGTATACGATGGAGGGTTTCTTTGATGGATTAAGGATCTCAGGGAGGGAAAGACCAGTGGACCCGAGAGATCGTTCTAGCAAAGATACCTGGAAGGACATTGGGGAAAGAGGCAGTTTGTTGAGTGGCTAAAGGGAAAAAGAAAACCTGCAAAAGGAAGGAAGGTTAGAAACAGAAGAACTGCAAATCGTTGGTGGCGGGGGAAAAGCTGGGAGAAAACCTCAGGCATGCAAGGAGGAATCGAAAAAAAAAAGTGAGAAAAGGAGAGATAGAAACGTGCCTCTGGAATGCCAGCGTGGGTCTCTCGCGCTTTCCCTAACAACCGTGGAGGGATGAAGGAGAGGAGATAAGCAGGAAGTAGGTTCATTGCTGACTTAATCTCAACGACCCAAGCCAGTCACATTGATGAGAGGCCATTTCTCTGAGAAAAATAGTAGGTGAGAAGAAGGATGCGAGTAGAGAGAAACATCTCCATCTAAAATACGAGCGGGAAAGCCAACGTCCTTCACAATACTATTGAATTCAAGAAAGAGGTGACAGAGTGGAAAACAGCACTTTTCGAACCGCTACATCGAACTTCTGGTCGGATGTGGTTTGTAAGGAGGCAGTCTCATAAACGAGAGTCAAGGCCAGAAGAGAGGGAGGACGACGCGGATTTTGTTGGACTGTCACGACAAAATAATCTGGTGACAAGTAAAATAAGGTTTCTGAGAGTGAGAAAAAAAATTTTGGAGAACGAAAGATGATGGTTTAGGTGTTAAAAGTGTATGCCAATGGCCCTCAAGATAAATCAGGAAGACTCCGAAAAGCATCAGTTGGAAAGCTCGCCACCGTATTAGTGGAGAACAAGATCTGGGGGGTGATAGTCTCAGGTGGTGGAGGCGTCAGATCGTAGCCCACCCCAAAAGAACTACACTCTAAGAGTAAGAACATTTACCGAGGACTTCCAGACTAACTAAAAAAAAGTAGGACTTATAGTTAAAACAGGTAAGTTACCTAAGATGTCCTTTTGAAGATACCTATAGTGCCGTTGAATTCGGGGAGGCATGAGTTTCACATATTAAGAGTGTCGGAACTTATACTTGGGAGTTCTTTCCTCGGAAAAAATTTGGTTCAAGAACGAAAGGGCGCTTTAAATTGGCACGACGAAGAGGGGAAAGGGAAAAAGAGGGAGACTCGTTGAATGGGATCAAAAAGAATTTGTCATCTTTTGGATACTGAATGTTAGGTGGGGACAACTAAAGGTTGAGGAAAGAGAAGAAGTCAGCGCCACTCCCTGCAGGCACGCGCTCACCGATTCCGAAGAAAGGAGTTGTCAATTACGGCCAAAAGAGGGAAAAGTGGGAATGGTGTCGCGGCGGGACTGCGCCGATACATATACTCACAGCGGCGAGTTCAGTTTCGGACGGAAAGAAAGGTCGAATAGTGCCGCCTAACGGTCATTCGAATCCCGCATTTCAAAGTCATAAGCGAAAAGAGAAACTATGGTTGGAAGCTTGGAGATCACCGTCCAAGGAGGGGACAACCCGCAAATCGAGGGGAAGGATGGTTCGGGAGGCATGTGGCGCTAAAAGCACTAGAAAGGTTTAACGTTTGATTAAAGCGTAAAATTCCGAAGGACATCCCGGACAAAAGGGCTGGTTTTAGATCATCCTTAAAAAACGACTCCTTCGGCCTCGGAGGGGACTTATGGGCTGGAGAAAGTTTTAAGCGGTGTCTACTAAGCTGATGAGGCAGGACAGAGCGCAAGACTGATTTGAAGTGTACCATAGGGCACAGCATTGCGAAGAGGGAACGATGAAGAGGGAGCAATCACGCCAATACCGTCAAAAATTAGAAAGAGTAGGGGGCTAGTGGGACCTAATTCATTGTGGAATAGGAGCAGAATGGAAACTCATAAATTCAACTCCAGGCTTTGGTGGAATTCGGTGCCGAAATACATTTAAGGGAAAATGGTAACAAAACTGATTCACTACGGGAACGGAAAACGGAAATAGGCAAAAGTACAGAAACCATCTATAAAATATCCATTTGGCGTAGACAACCTTGAGCAGCATGACAGATTTATTGGCTTGATAGAAGTGGGGGTTAGCAAGGGGTTCCTACACGGGGGCACTCTAAGCGACCGATGTCCAACGTTGCAAGAAGCAGAGATTCACCGAAAGGTCCGGAAAAAAAAGGGAACTAGAAGAGAGGGTAAATAGGTAATGGGGTTACAGAGTCCTCGCCGCACAAAAGGAACGTAAGCACTCAAGGTATAGGCGCTAATCATGAAAATGGTCGGGACATCGAGTTCGTAGGTGCCGACTAAAAGAGGGAACGAAAAGAAGGTAAACACAAGGGCAATGAGTCCTTGCGTTGAAAT